>Ga0209039_10003979_pt1 | contig 11133 bp, 11 predicted proteins | sample BogFormECP12_OM1_FD_188238 | JGI IMG/M metagenome (GOLD analysis project Ga0209039, IMG submission 188238) | Bog forest soil microbial communities from Calvert Island, British Columbia, Canada - ECP12_OM1 (SPAdes) (version 2) | ecosystem: Environmental > Aquatic > Freshwater > Wetlands > Bog ... | reverse complement strand
AACCGGTAAAACACGACGTGCTTGCCTTGTTCATGCCTGCGAAGACCTGGACTGATTGCATCGCACGCCCGGCCCATCTCAGGATTCTGCGCGAGAAGTTGGATAGAGTCTTCAAGTTTATTCAAATACCGATCTGTTTGCTGCCAGCCCCATGTATCTGTTGTATAGGCGGCAATCAGATCAATATCAGCCTGAGCTCCGACTGAAACCACGGAGCGTTTCATACGCAAACTGGCGTATCCGTTCTCCGCGGCAGCCCGTGTTTCTCTCGAATCCGTTCAAACACTCCCTCTTCGGCATCTTCACTGGCGTCTCCAATGGCTATCGCTGCCCTGAGCGCCGCCATCTTCTCCTCGTATTCCCGCTCTTCCTTCTCCAGCAGGCGCAAGGCCGTGCGCATCACTTCGCTGGCATTGGCGTACTCTCCGGCCTCTACCTTGGCGGTAATGAACTGATCCAGCTTTTCAGGCAGGCTGACATTGCGAGTCGGCATAGGGGTACCTTGCCTTGAGTATAGAACTTTTGGCCAACTTTGCCAAAACATCAGCGGTGAGGCCAACCTTCCGCCCAGGTTGCCTTTAGGGATAGCCGCCTCAAACGCCAGCGGCCCCACGCTTATCGCGTGAGGCCGCCGTGCATTTCGGTTATCCGCTAGAAATGGCGGAGTGGTTCGCTGTGGCGCTACAGGAACAACGGCGCCATCACAAAGGTGACCGTGCAGAGCAGCTTGATGAGCACGTGGATAGACGGGCCAGCGGTGTCCTTGAAGGGATCACCAACCGTGTCGCCCACCACGGCTGCCTTGTGCGCGTCGGAGCGCTTGCCGCCGTAGTTGCCCATCTCGATGAACTTCTTGGCGTTATCCCATGCGCCGCCGCCGTTGTTCATGAAGATGGCGAAGAGGATGCCGCTGATGGTGCCCACCATGAGCAGGCCGGCCACGGCCTCGGCGGCCAGGGTCGGGTCAAGCGCGGAGTTGAAGAATTTGAAGATGAATCCGACGCCGATAGGCACGCCCACAGCCAGCAGGCCGGGAACCACCATCTGCCGCAAAGCGGCCTTGGTGACCATGTCCACGCAGGCGCCGTAGTTGGGCTTGGAGGTTCCGGCCATGATTCCGGGGTCGGCCTTGAACTGACGCCGAACCTCTTCAATGACCGCGTAGGCGCTGCGCCCGACAGCCTGAATGGCGAAGGAACTGAAGAGTATCACCAACGCCGCTCCGATCAGCGAGGCCACAAAAACCGGGGGCTTGCTGATGTCGACTTTGGAGAGCAACAGCTTGGGATCGACGATCAGGACACCAAGCGAATTTGCCACGCCGAGTTTCCTGGTGATGAGTTCGTTGATCTCGTCGATGTAGGCCTGGAAGAGCAGAAATGCCGCCAGAGCCGCCGAGCCGATGGCATAGCCCTTGGTGAGCGCCTTGGTGGTGTTGCCCACTGCGTCCAGACGGTCGGTCCGCTTGCGCACATCTTCCGGCTGGTTACTCATTTCCACGATTCCGCCGGCGTTATCGGTGATGGGGCCGAAGGTGTCCATGGCCAGAATGTAGGCGCAGGTGGACAACATGCCCATGGTGGCGATGGCCGTGCCGAAGAGTCCCGCGCCGGGGGTGCCGGCCGGCATGGCAAAGACTCCGCAGTAGTAGCTGCCCAGGATGGCCGCCGAGATGGCGATGACCGGCATGGCGGTAGACTCCATGCCCACGGCCAGTCCGGTGATGATGTTGGTGGCCGCGCCCGTCTGGCAGCTCTTGGCGATTAACTGCACCGGACGATAGCGGTACTCGGTGTAGTACTGCGTGATCCAGACGAAGAGGAACGAGGTGGCCATGCCGATAAGGCCAGCAACGAAAAACCAAATATAGTGGGAGTCAGGAACGCTGCCCAGCAGGTACTTAACGGCCACGTAGAAGCCGCAAGCCGCCAGAATCGTGGTCACCAGGTAGCCGCGATTCAGCGCCGACATCGGGTCTTCCTTCTCGTTCTTCAGCCTGACGGTGAAGATGCCGATGATGGAGGCAATGAGGCCGAAGGCGCGGGCCACAAATGGGAAGAAAATGGCCAGAATTGCCGCCTGGGGAGCCTTGTCCTTGAGCGTGGCGAACAAAGCCACGGCCAGAATCATGGCGCCGATATTCTCCGCTGCGGTGGATTCGAACAGGTCGGCTCCGCGGCCGGCGCAGTCGCCCACGTTGTCACCCACCAGATCGGCAATGACCGCCGGGTTGCGCGGATCGTCCTCAGGAATGCCCGCCTCGACCTTGCCCACCAGGTCGGCGCCCACGTCAGCCGCCTTGGTGTAGATGCCGCCGCCCAACTGGGCGAACAAGGCCACGAAGCTGGCGCCGAAGCCAAAGCCGACGATCTCATAGGGAACCTGGTTGGGATGCGTCATTCCGCCAAAGAGCAGGAAGATTCCTCCCACGCCCAGGAGTGAAAGGGCCACCACCGAAAGGCCGGTGACAGCGCCGCCGCGCAGCGCGATCATGAGCGCCTTGTTCAGGCTGGTACGCGCCGCCGAGGCTGCCCGCAGGTTGGCGCGGATGGAAACGAACATCCCTGAAAATCCCGCCAGGCCCGAGCAGATCGCGCCGACCAGAAAGCTGATCACCGTCTTCCCGGCCAGTTCCGGACCCTTGCCCAGAAAGATGTAAAGGGCGTAGATAAGGATCGCCGCCACCACGGATAGCGCATAGATGGTTCTGTATTGGCGCTTCAAAAATGCCTCAGCGCCCTCCTTGATAGCCGCGGCGATCTTCTGCATCGCCGGCGTCCCATTGTCTGCGCCGATCACCTGGCGCGCAAAGAAAAATGCCACTACGAGCGATAAAACGCTCACAACCAGAAAAAAGCACACCCAACTCTGAACAGGGTCCACATATCCTCCCAAGCAGAAATGACTGATGATTTATCACGAACAAATCCGGAAATCCCGGCAAATTTTCCCGGAAACAGGGTCAACCGAAGGCTATCATCCGCGTTATACACTGTCGAGTGATTACAGTCACAGCATCCACAGGCACTTCCGAAACGAAAATGGCGGTCCAAAACGGAAGCCGGGGCTATGGACGACCATTGAAATGAAGAACTGACCTCGGTACCGGGGAGTGGTCGCGGCATCCGGCACCGCCCAGCCTGTCCCTCCTCATTTCAACAAGATGAGAGTAAGATGAGTTTCAAGGGGGAGCTATGGCAGCCGCGGCAACCTTTGTCACCGTAGAAGAATATCTGCGCAGCTCCTTCGAGCCGGACGCCGAATACGTCGATGGCGAGATCATGGAGCGCGCCGTGGGAGAAAATGATCATTCAGCGTGGCAAAATGCGATTTGTTTTTGGTTCGAGCAACAGGCAAAGTCTGGCCAAATTCGCGTGCGCCCTGAACTACGGGTGCAGGTTGCACCCACCTGTTTTCTCGTCCCCGACGTGACGCTTCTGGACCGCAACCGGCCCATCGAACAGATCGTGACCCATCCGCCGGTCGCTGTCATCGAGATTCTTTCTCCCGCCGATACGCTCAAGCGCGTGATGGCCAAGTGCGGAAGGTATGAAGCCATGGGCGTCCGGACCATCCTTGTCATTGACCCGGACGGTCCAAAGTACAGCTATGTAGACGGGAAGCTCGCGCCGCTGGAAGCTCGCGCCTTCGACATTCCCGGCAGCAAGAGCCGCTTCGACCTGGACGAGATCGAGAAGCTGCTGGATTAAAACATCGCTCGCCCTACTCCGCGTGAAAAACCACGTCAAAGAGCAGCAGGCTCACAGTGGTGAAGATGATGTCGTAGCCCACCAGCATCTTGATCCACAGCGTGGGGTCGCTTTCGCCGGTAAGAATGGCGGTGACAGCATTCACCATGGCCAGCAGTGCCGGAATGAAAATCGGAAAGAGAATCAGCGAAAGCAGCAGTTCGCGGTTGCGGCTGCGGATGGAGAGCGCGGCAAAAAAGACGCCGTTCGCCACCAGCGCCCATGTGCCTAGCGGCAGTACCAGCACCAGCAGCCAGGCCTGGCCAGCGATGTGAAGGTTATACAGAATAAAAAATAATGGCGCCAGAATTACCTGGACGATGATGACAAAGAGAAAGTTAGCCAGGACCTTGGCCAGGTAGAGTTCCGCGCCCGGAGCCGGCGTCATGCGCTGCGCGTCCATTACCTGGTGGCGTATCTCGCGCGCCCATGCCTGGTTCAGCGCGCTGACCGAGGCGAACAGGATGGCCACGCTGAGAACTGCACCCGCGATCTGCTGGGAAAAGGCCCCGCGCGGGTCGAAGGCGATAGAGAAGAGCACCACCACCAGCAGCGAAAAGAAAAGCATGGAGACAATAGCGTCCAGCGAGCGCCACTCAATGCGCAGTTCTTTGATGATGTGGGTCCAGAGGGCGCGGGTCATGGGGCGTGGCCCTCCGCGGCAGTGGATTTTGTCAGGTCGGCCATATGGGCCTCTGCGGTTCTCAAATAATCGGCTGGCGCAAGAATGAGTTGCGTACCTTGCGTGCCTGCCGAGACGCTGATTTTGTCGAAGAGAATCGCCGTCTCATCGACGAAGACAGGAAAGGGCTTTTTCGCGCCGAATACGGTGACTCCGCCGCGGATGTAGCCGGTGAGCGGCTGCACGTCCTTGACCGGGACCATTTCCGCCTTGCGCAAACCGGCAATGCGGGCCAGCTTCTTGAAGTCCAGCTCCGCATTACCGGGGATGACTGCAAAGTAGTAAGAATTGGGTCCGCCGGTAGACCACCCCAGCGACGAAGACCTGTCGCCGGGGACCCCTGTAGTCAGCAAGGTCTTGAAGACCTGTTCAGGTGGCATTCCAATCTTCTTTGCGACCGTCAGGGCAGACAAGTCTTGAGGATTGGACGGATCGACCTCGTATTCCTGGAGTTCGAAGGGAATGTCGAGAGATTCGAGCAGGCGCGCTCCGTTGGTCTTCATAGCGTTGGCCTTCCCGGCTCAAGAGAAGCCACTCTGCCGGCGTGCAGTGTCAGCACCCAGTCGGCAATAGGCGCGGCCAGTTCGCGCTGATGTGTAGTCAATACAATGGTCCAGTTGCCCTGGCGGAACCGGGCGAGCAGCTCGACCATCTGGTGGGCGCTCTCCACGTCCATGTTGGAGAAAGGCTCGTCGAGCAGCAGCAACTCAGGAACAGAGAGCAGCACACGGGCCAGCGAGGTGCGCTGCCTCATTCCCTGCGAATATTGGCCCACGATGCGGTTCAGCTCCGGGTCCAGGCCCACCCGGCGCAGGGCCTCGGCCGGCGCAAGGCAATCGCGTCCGGGATACAAGCTGGCAAAGTAACGCAGGTTTTCCACGGCTGTCAGCTCGTCGTAGAGCATGGGAGCGTGGCTCATGTAGCCGATGCGTTCGCGGGCTTCATGCGGATCCATTCCACCGGGCTCAAGTCCGTCCTTTTCGAGTCCGCAGAAGACTCGGACCCTTCCGAAGCTGGGCCGGAGCAGGCCGGCCAGAATGCGCAGCAGTGTGGACTTGCCCGCGCCGTTTTCGCCCAGCAGTACGTAGCAGCGCCCCTGCTCCAGCTCCACCGAGACCTGGCGCAGTGCGGCAAAGGAACCAAAAAGTTTGGATACCTTGTCCAAACTGGCAAAGACGGGTCGGACGCCATCAGTTGAACCAGCGGTCTCGGTTGCGGTAGCAGTCATTGCGATCAGTTTGTAGTTGCCGTAGCTGCCGCTATCGGTTGCGTTGCGGCAGCGCTCGGGCTTGCGGCAGGCTGTGCGGGCGCAGCGCCGGGCTTTGCCGGTTCGTACTTGCTGGCGCACTTGGCTTGCAAGACAGTGGCGTGGAAGACGCCGTCGCGGCCATACGTCCCTTCAGCCAGGGCCTGGGCGTCGTCTTTGAAGGTGTCCGGTGGCGGCTCGGCGCCCTTGTAGTTGACCGTGAGCACGCGGCCCGTTGCGGCCTTGGGAGAGTGGCTCTCAAACTCGTTCAGCATAAAGTTCACATGAGTGCCGTTCTGCTCGATGGAGCCGGGCTGAACGAAGCCTTCTACACGGAGATTACTGTGGTAAGCCTTGTCGCCCATCGCGCCCAGTTGTGGAATGGTGACGTAGTAGCTTTTGTTGGCGCCGATGCCGGACAAGGCCAGCCAGGCAATGGTGCCCAAAATAAGGGTGACGCCCACAAGGACGGATACCGAGACGCCAAGAATCATGGGCGTCCGGGATTTGCTGCGTGTAGAGTTAGGGGAAGTTTTCATCATCACCCCCTAAAGATACGAGGCGGACAGGGCGAGGGTCAAACGTCGCAGAGACGAGACATGCTTACCGCGCCGCCTCCAGCGTCTTCGCCGCCCGCGTCAGCGCCTGAGTAAGCACCGTCAACTGCTGCGCGGCCCGCTGCTGATCCTTGCTGTCGATGGCCTCGTTGACGCCGGGTATCACCACCGCAGCGTAGCCGGTGTACTCGCCGGGGGCAAAGATGGTGTGCCGGAACCAGGGACGATTGGGCAGGCCGGCCTCGGAGAGGAGATCGGTCTCGGCCTGGCGGAGGGCCCAGTTGAGTTTGCCGAGTTTTGCCAGATCGCCGGAGGCGGCTACCTGCAGCCCGTGGACTCGCTCCGCTGCGATGGTAAAGCGCGCTGCTGCAGCCTGCGCCGCGCCAAAGTCCAGCGAAAGTCCCTGTTCCCCGGCCCGGCGCTTTGCCGCTTCGATATACGAACTGATCTCGCGCGCGTAGGCCACGTAGTCGTAGGGCAGCACGTCGGCGTCGGCCATGCGCAGCGCTTCCAGGCCGAGGACGCGGGCCATCTCCTGCAAATACTCAAAAGTCGGGTCAGCGTTTTGCGTGTACCAGGCGTAGTTGTCGAAGACCGAATGATAAACGCCGTAGGGTCCCCCGGAGCTGATGTCGGTGGAAGGCACGCCCACGTGCTGCAAGAAAGCCGTGAAGTCCGAACCGGAGCCGAGATCGCCCAGGTGCACTTCTTCGCCGTCTATGTGCGGTGCGTTGGAGCGGCGTCGCTCATTCCCGCTGGCAGAGTTGATCTTCCATTGCTGATACACTGTCCCGCCCTGCGGACTAGGTACCGAGCGCGTCAGCTCGCGAAGAAACTCCTTGAGCGAAGGGACTGCGGCGGCTGAGAAATCCGGCCCGGCGACGCCGACATCGGTGTTGAAGTAGGCCACGGCGTGTTCCAGCGCCCTGGCGTTCTGTTCCACCCACTCCGTTGAGCCAACCAGGCCTTCTTCCTCTGCATCCCAACTGCAAAAGACAATCGTCCTTTTAGGACGCCAGCCCTGTTTGAGCAGCGCTCCGACTCCGTGCACCGATTCGAGCATGGCCGCGGTGCCGCTGGAGGGATCGACTGCGCCGTAGACCCAGGCGTCGCGGTGATTGCCAATGACCACCCAATCGTTGGGAGATTCCGTTCCCTTGATCTTTCCGATCACGTCCCAGATGATTCGGCGCTGATAGTCCTGCACAGAAACCAGGTGAACCTTCACGCTGCCCGGCCCTACAGACGTTCCGATGTGATAGTGGAAGTTGAGCCCGCCTTGCCACTCCTGCGGCGCGACGGGGCCTTGCAAGGCTTGCAGAATCGGTGCGGCGTCGTGGTAGCTGATGGGAATGGAGATGATGCGGGGCTGGCTGCCGTAGGGCGAGACGCGGGCCGAGTCCGGCAGCTTCAGCGTCGAAGCCACGCCCGGCGTCTCCGGGTCGCCCGGATACTCGAACATGTATTGCACCGAGCCGCGCTGCACGCCCGTCTCCGGCCGCCAGGGCCCCTTGGGATAGACCTCGCCTTTGGTGAATCCGTCGTCCTGCGGGTCGGAGTAGATCAGCACGCCCGCTGCTCCGCGTTGCTCGGCGATGAAGACCTTTACGCCGCGGAAGTTGCCTCCGTAGCGCGCCAGCACAATCTTGCCTTTCAGGTCGATGTGGCGGGCCGCCAGCAGGTCAAAGTCCTCCAGCCGGCCGTAGTTGGCGTAAACCACCTCGGCGGTCACGTCGCCCGACCCCGACGAGCCGTTGAACGGCATCACCACCCGTGGATCGTCCTGGTAAGGATCGCCCTCGACGTGTTCCCGCGCCGGCCCGCTCATCAGCAGCTTGCCGCTAGAGTCCCATGCCTCCACGCGCACTGACTTAGACTGGTTTTTCAGGGGCTGGTTCAGCAAAACGCGATAAGGAACGATCTCCGTCTTCAGACCGGCCGCGCGAAACTTCCGCGCCACGTATTCGGCGGTCTTGCGGTCCTCGGGGGTTGCGGCCAGATGCGGCTCGCTGGTGAGTATCTTCAGATGCTGGCCGGCCAGTTTTGCATCGGGAACGGCCAGAAACTTCTCCTCGATCTTTGCCTGCGCGGTGAAGTCCGCATAGCCGAAGACCGCGGGACGAGCAGGCTGTGCAGCGGATTGGGCGCCCAAAAGTCCCGGGAAAAGAGCTAATACAGGCAGCGCCAGAAAAACCAGCGAGACAAGCGGCTTGCGCACAACCATGAGCGGAATCCTCTTGAACAAAAATAGGTCGCGCTTTCTTGCACGGACGGAATGAGCGTAGCGGAAGGATGCGCAACGACCAAGCCTCAGCTTACACCAGAGATGAGAGAGGTGGACTGAGGCCGGTGAGCTGGGCTAGACTGGCGCTGGTTTTTTTCGCAACTGTTCGTGAGGTAATGCTATGAGATTTGTCCGCCCGGCAGCGATCTTTCTACTGGCTTTTCTGTCCCTCGGCGCATTCGTAGGCGCGGTGTCTATGATTGTTCGTCCGTGCAGCAACCAGTGGGGGGTCATGCCCCTGAGCCTGCTTCAGTACTCACCCTTTCATTCCTATCTGATTCCGGGAATTCTGCTGCTCGTGTCCAATGGCCTGCTGCCGCTCTGGGTGCTATGGCTGTTATTGAGACAGAAGCCGCTTCATGGCCTCTGGGTCGTGTTTCAGGGATGCGTGCTGCTGGGCTTTCTGACGACGGAATGCTGGATGCTGAGGGTGGTTTCCTGGCCGCACTACCTTTATGCATCGGTTGCGCTTGCACTCATGGTGTGCGGCTTGGCGATGCGGCGTGATTCGGCAAGCAGGTAGCCGGTTCTGCGCCGGGCGGCTGAGGGAATCTCGCTCAGACATTCGGGGCAGTTCTTCATCGATGGCAGAGCCTCCGGCGCGGGCTTTCTGAGTTTTGCAGGGTAGATGCACGGGCCTGAGCCATTTGTTCACCCGCGCCCGGGACGCATGCCCTCCAGATGGCTTCTATCGATGGGCTCAGGATCTTCAAATTCGGGCAACACCGGCAACCCCTCCCGCAGGCCGCTCCACTCTTCACCGATCACAATGCTGTTCTGGGGGTTGCCCGGCTGGTAGCGCGCTGAGCAAGGAAAGCCCGCCCGCACCTGGGACGCATCCACCCGGCTGAGCAGCTCGGTAATGTCCTGTGAAGACTCGTAGTCCACCCCGCCGATGCGATATTTGTAAAGCAGCATGGTGAGGGTGCGGCTCGGGCTGTTCTTGGATTTGGCGGCAGCGACGATATCATAGATGTCCAGCAACATGCCGTCCACCACGCGCCCCGAGTGAGAGAGGAAATGGCGGCGCGCGCGCTCCCGCTCCTCCGGCGTGGGGCCTCTGCGCAGCAGCAGCCAGAGACCTGCTCCAAGGAGCGCGGCGGCAAAGGCGCAGGCAGCGATTATCTCCCACGTGTTGGCGCTGAGTTGAGTCATCGAGGCAGGATACTTTCCCTTCAGTCCTAAATTAGAGGATACCTCAGCGGAGTCTGTATGAAGCCGGAGGCGGTGTGCATCCGGCTCCAGTTTCACCTTGCCGCATCCTAGTCACTCGTGCTGCGGTATACTTTTGACTGCATCTTGGAGGAGATTTTCGCCGCAAGATGCACTGTTTTCAGAGGTTTTGTCATGGCTTATCGCAAAAATCCCGGATCGGCGCCTGATTCCCAAAATCGTGGCCAGTCTAGTGACCGGTCTCGTGATCAATCTCGCAGCGGAATGCATTCCACCACCGTCATTTGCGTGCGCCGCAACGGCCTGGTGGTGATGGCCGCCGATGGACAGGTCACGCTCGGCGACCACGTGCTGAAGCATTCGGCCAAAAAGATTCGCCGCCTCTTTCAAGATAAGATTCTGGCCGGGTTTGCCGGTTCCACTGCCGACGCCTTCTCGCTCTTTGCGCGTTTTGAGTCCAAGCTGGAGCAGTTTGCCGGCAACCTGAACCGCTCCGCAGTCGAACTGGCCAAGGACTGGCGCACCGACAAGATGCTGCGCAACCTGGAAGCGCTGCTGGTGGTGGCAGATGCCAGCCAGACATTTTTGATCTCCGGGTCTGGAGATGTGATTGACCCCGACGAGCCTCTGGCCGCCATCGGCTCCGGCGGACCCTATGCCACCGCCGCCGCCCGCGCGCTGATGGAAAACACCGACCTCGGCGCTCGCGAGATCGCCGAAAAGGCCATGCAGATCGCCGGCGAAATCTGCATCTACACCAACAACCACATCACCATTGAGGAGTTGAAGAGCTAGCGGCTTGTATCCGCCTGCGCATTGATCCATGGCCATTTACCTGCCCGCATCCGCCGAAGAACAGGAGCTCTCGCTCGACGAGCTGACGCCGCGCGAGATCGTCACCGAGCTCGACAAGCACGTCGTTGGCCAGAAGGCCGCCAAGCGCGCCGTGGCCATCGCGCTCAGGAATCGCCAGCGCCGCCAGAAGCTGCCGCCCGACATCGCCGACGACATCATGCCCAAGAACATCATCATGATCGGGCCTACCGGCGTGGGCAAAACGGAGATTGCCCGCCGCCTGGCCAAGCTCACCGGCTCGCCATTTCTCAAGGTCGAAGCCTCGAAGTTTACCGAGGTCGGCTATGTGGGCCGCGATGTGGAGTCCATGATTCGCGACCTGGTGGAGATCGCCATCGACATGGTGCGCGAGGAGCGGCTTGAAGAGGTGCAGGATCGTGCGGAGATGAACGCCGAGGAGCGCCTGCTCGACGTGCTGCTGCCGCCTCCGCCGCCTGTTCCGCCCGCGCAGGAGGGCCAGCTCACGCTGCCCGGCACGGAAAGTTATCAGCGCTCCCGCGAAAAATTGCGCCAGCAATTCCGCGAGGGCAAGCTCGATGAGCGCATGGTGGAACTTGACGTGCGCGAGCGCGGCATGCCGCAGTTTG
>Ga0209039_10003977_pt1 | contig 11142 bp, 7 predicted proteins | sample BogFormECP12_OM1_FD_188238 | JGI IMG/M metagenome (GOLD analysis project Ga0209039, IMG submission 188238) | Bog forest soil microbial communities from Calvert Island, British Columbia, Canada - ECP12_OM1 (SPAdes) (version 2) | ecosystem: Environmental > Aquatic > Freshwater > Wetlands > Bog ... | reverse complement strand
CCAACTTGATCTTGCACCTGCCTGCCATCGCCTGGTCGGCCGGCCTGGCGCGCCCCACCGTAGAAGATTGGAAAGTCGTCAATCGCCAGACGCCGCGCCTGGTGGACGTGCTGCCCAACGGCCCCAAGATGCACCCCACCGTGCAGGTGTTCCTCGCCGGCGGCGTCCCCGAAGTCATGCTCCACCTCAGGCGCGCCGGCCTGCTCGAGACCGGCGTCCTCACCGCCAGCGGGGAAAGCCTCGGTGACGTACTCGATTGGTGGGAGCAATCCGAACGCCGCGCGGCCCTGCGGCGCGTGCTTCGCGAGCGCGACGGCGTCGATCCCGACGACGTCATCATGGACCCCGATGGCGCACGCCGCCGCGGCCTCACATCCACCGTTACTTTTCCCATGGGCAACCTCGCCCCCGGAGGCTCCGTCATCAAAAGCACCGCCATCGATCCCAGCGTGGTGGATGCCGATGGCGTGTACCGCAAGACCGGCCCGGCGCGCGTGTTCCTCACCGAGAAGGCCGCCATCGCCGCCATCAAGAGCACCGGCCCGGAGCGCATCCAGTCCGGCGACGTGCTAGTGCTGATGTGCCGCGGCCCCATGGGTTCCGGAATGGAGGAGATCTTCGAAATCACCGTGGCCCTGAAGTACCTGGATTTCGGCAAGCACGTGGCCGTCATTACCGACGCTCGTTTCAGCGGCGTTTCCACCGGCGCCTGCATCGGCCACGTCACGCCCGAGGCGCTGGCCGGCGGTCCGCTCGGCAAGCTCCAGGAAGGCGACCTCATCGAGATCGTCATCGACCGCGTCAAGCTGGAAGGGTCCATCAACCTGGTGAACGGTGGCAGCGCCGAGGCGGGTTTGAGAGTCCTCGCCGCGCGCCCGTTACGCAGCGACCTGGCGCCCGACTCCGCCCTGCCGGCGGAATCGCGCCTCTGGGCCGCCCTGCAAGACGTCAGCGGCGGAACCTGGGGCGGCTGCGTCTTCGACACGGAAGCCATCCTCCACGCGCTCAAGCATTGACAAGAGAGTTGTCCCACCAGGCACGCTGCTTTGTGGGGCGGACTGGTAATCTGCGGCCGATTGGCAATCGGCCTCGGTGGGGCAGGCGCTTTCGCCTGCCAACCCAACCCCTTTACTCTCCGCTAAGATGTAAAGCGATGACACAGGCTACTCTTTCGCGGAAGAACCAGATCGTTGTTCCCCGCGAAGCCCGCGAGGCTCTGGACGTGAAGGCCGGCGACAAGCTGATGGTGGTGGTGCGCGGAGAGGTGGTCATCGTCCTGCAGAAACCGAAAATCCATCGGAAAGCGATCAGCGGGCTTGCTCGCGGCCTCTATCCGGCCGGATACCTTCGAAAGGAACGCCGCGGTTGGGATTGACCCGTCTGCGTCTCACTCGTACCTCAGCGCTTGCATCGGGTCCACCTTCGCCGCTCGCATGGCCGGTGGGATCGCCGCCGCGGCCGATGCCAGCAGCAGGCTCGCCAGCGGCCACGCCACGCTCCCGAAGTCCGAGGGCTTCACTTCAAACAGCAGCGATGCCAGCGACCGCGCCAGTGCGAACCCTCCCGCCAGCCCGCCCGCTACACCTATGGCGACGGCCGCCGCCACGTCTCCGGTCACCGTCCGTATCACGCTGGCAACCGGCGCGCCCAGCGCCAGGCGGATGCCGATCTCCTTGGTCCGCCGCACCACCGCGTAGCTCAGCACGCCGTGCAACCCGACCGCCGCCAGCACCACCGCCACCAGCGCGAAGAAGCCGCCCAGCAGCGCCAGCATCCGCTCCTGCAAAATGGTCTCGTCGATGCGCGTGGATTCGAGCGTCATTCCCGTGACGCGCAGCGACGGGTCCACGCGCTCGATTTCCTGCCGCAGCGCCGCCGCAATCGCCAGCGGATTTCCGGCCGTCCGCACCTCGACCGTCGAGCCGACTCCGCCCGCCGGCTGGTAGACGGTGGGCGCCGCGGCCTCGCGCAGATTGTTGTACTTGCTGTCTCGAACCACTCCCACAATCTCCTGCGCGCCGTAATTGCCGTCGTCGTCCACCATTCGCTCGAACCGCTTGCCCAGCGCGTCCTCGCCGGGGAAGAACTGCCGCGCGAAAGCCTGGTTGACGATCACCGCCGTCGGCACTCCCGGCGTAATGTCTTGCGCCGTGAACTCCCGCCCACTCAGCAACGGAATCTGCATGGTCGAAAAAAAACCAGGCGACACCGCCAGAAATTGCGGCCGAATCGGTTCCGCTGCACGCCCCGGAAAACGAAGGGGCGGGCTAATGATGGGTGTGGTTGCGCCGCCCATCAGCGCAAAGAGCGATGTGCCCGCCGCTTGCACGCCCGGGAACCGCCGCAGCCGACCGAGCAGTTCACCTTGCAGCGCGCGCGCCCTCTCGCCCAGTCCGACGCCGCCCCTGGGTCCGGGGCCGCCACTGCCCGGGCCGCGCAAATCCATGTTGAACAGCAGCACGTTCTTCGAGAATCCCAAGTCCACGCTGGTCAGCTTCGCAAATGAGATCAGCAGCAGGCCGGCTACGAACAGCACCACGAAACTGAAGCCCACCTGCGCCGCCAGCACCGGCCGCAAAACGCCCATCCGCGCCGGCCCTCTGCTGGGTCCCCCGGCCCGCAGCGCCGGCGCCAGTCCAAACAAGAACGTCGTCAGCAAACCCACCAGCGCCAGAAAGGCCAGCACCCGGCCGTCGGGATGGAGATCGAGATAGATGGGCGCTTCCGTCGTCCCCATCAGCCCGGCTATCGAGGGCGTGATCCAGACCGCCAATGCCAGACCGATGACGCAGGCCGCGCCCGCCACCAGGCCGCTCTCCGTCAGCACCTGCCGCACCAGCCGCCACCGGCCCGCTCCCAGCGCCGCCCGCATGGCCATCTCGCGCTCGCGCGCCGCCGCCCGCGCCACCAGCAGGTTGGCCACGTTTGAGCAGGCGATCAGCAACACCAGCCCCGCCACCGCCGCCAGAATCCACAACGGCCGTTCGAACTGCCAGCGCAAGAACGTCTCGTGTCCCTGCGCCGCCGACGTAACATTCAATCGAGTGTGGACATACCGGGCCACATGTTCCTCCGGCGTCCCCCCGCCGCCAGTGCCCGCGAGTGACATGTAGCTGAGCATATTGCCGACCTGCTCCTGACGAAAATTGGTGAACGTCGCCTGGAGAACTTCCCGCACCTGCTCCGGATGAACTCCGGCCTTGAGGCGCCCGCACACTACGAACTGGTCGTTGGCCGGAATCGACAGGATCCGCGCCGACGCGTAGGTCGTGAGCGGAACCCACAGGTCGGTGAGATACCCCGGCTCGACGCCGCTGAAGTTTTTCCCGGTCACGCCCACGATCTGAAACTCGATGCGGTTCATGCTCAGCCACCGGCCCAGCACCGCCGGGTTTCCGCCGAATCGCCGCATCCAGAACCCGTAACTGAGAACCGCAACCGACCGCTTTTGGTCAAGCTGCTCATCCGCCGCCGTCAGCAGCCGGCCCAGCATCGGGCGCACCCCCAGCGTGGCCAGTCCGTTGCCGGACATCCACTGCGCGCGCACCCTTTCCAGCGTCCCCGAGTTGTCGAATATTGCCGTTTGCAGCGGTCCCCACACCGTCATCCCGAACAGTTCCGCCTGCCCGCCGGCCGCCTGGCGGAAACGCCCGAGCAGTGAATAACTGAAGTGATCGTCTTCCGTCCGCCCGCCCGGCAACGCGCGCAGCGGCTGGTACGTGAACCCCACCAGCCTGTGCGGCTCCGCGACCGGCAGCGGACGCAACATCAACGCGTCGATCAGCGAAAACGCCGCAGTGCAGGCGCCGATGGCGAGCGAAAGCGATAGCACCGCCGCCGCCGTGACCGTCCGTTCTTTCGCCAGGATGCGGACCCCGAACCGCGCATCCTGCAGTAGTGATCCCATCATTCGATTGTACCCGCCGTTGTGGGGCAGATTGGCAGACTGCGGCCGATTGGTAATCGGCCCTGCTACCATGGTATTTACTCCCAACAATGGATCTTCAAAACGTCGACCTGAAGCAGACCGTCAATCTGCCAAAAACCGCTTTCTCCATGAAGGCCAACCTGCCGCAGACCGAGCCCAAGCTGCTCGAACGGTGGGCCGCGGAGAATCTCTACCAGCAGATTCGCGCCTCCCGCGCCGGCCGCCCCACCTTCATCCTCCACGACGGCCCGCCCTACGCCAACGGGCGCATCCACCTCGGCACCGCCTTCAACAAAATCCTCAAGGACTTCATCGTCAAGTCCAAAACCATGGCGGGCTTCGACTCGCCCTACGTGCCGGGCTGGGATTGCCACGGCCTGCCCATCGAATTCAACGTGGATAACGACCTGGGCCCGAAGAAGGCCACCATGTCGAAGATGGAGATCCGCGCCGCCTGCCGAGAATACGCGGAAAAATACGTCGACTTGCAGCGCCGGGATTTCAAGCGCCTGGGAGTTTTGGGCCAGTGGGACGATCCCTATCTCACCATGAGCGCCCAGTACCAGTCCGTCATCGCCGGCGCTTTCGTCGAGTTCCTGGACCGCGGGTACGTCTACAAGGGTCTCAAGCCGGTCCACTGGTGCATCAAGGACCGCACCGCGCTGGCGGAGGCCGAGGTCGAATACCAGGACCACACCAGTCCCTCGATCTGGGTGCGTTTCAAGCTCACCTCCGACCCCGCGCGGATTCACCCCGCGCTCGCCGGCCGCCATGTCTACGGCCTCATCTGGACCACCACTCCGTGGACTATCCCGGCCAACATGGCCATCGCCTACCATCCCAAATTCGAGTACGTAGCCGTGGGCCCAGAGGGCGCCCCGGCCGGCGCAGTCTACATTGTGGCCGCCGAGCTGCTCAAAGTCACGGCCGAGAAATGCGGCTGGGCCGACTACCACACCATCGCCACTTTCCCCGGCTCCGCCATCGAGCACGCCGTCTTCCGCCATCCCTTCCTCGAGCGCGATTCGCTCGGCATCCTCGCCGATCACGTCACCCTCGACCAAGGCACCGGCGCCGTTCATACCGCTCCCGGCCATGGCCAGGAAGATTACGTCATCGGCCGCCAGTACGGTATCGAAATCTTCTGCCCCGTGGATGCCGGCGGCCGTTTTTTCCACGCCGAAGGAGCGGCCGGCCGCCTGCCCGAAGACCTCATCGGTAAAACGGTCTGGGAAGCCAACCCCGTCGTCATCGATCTTCTGAAATCCGCCGGCGCGCTGCTCGGCCTCGAAAAAATGGCGCATTCCTATCCCCACTGCTGGCGCTGCCATCGCCCCGTCATCTTCCGCGCCACCGAACAGTGGTTCATCGGCATGGACCGCAACAATTTCCGCCAGCGCGCGCTCGATGTCGTCCATCAGACCCGCTGGATGCCCACCTGGGGTGAGGAGCGCATCTCCAATATGATCGCCACCCGCCCCGACTGGTGCATCTCGCGCCAGAAGGACTGGGGCGTCCCCATCATCGTCTTCTATTGCGACCAGTGCCGCGAACCTCTCACCGACCGAAAGATCCTCGACGGCATCGTCGCACTCTTCCGCCAACATAGCGCCGACATCTGGTACCAGCGCACGGCCGCGGAGCTGCTGCCCGCCGGCACGCGTTGCGCCAAGTGTGGCGGCGGCGAATTCAGCAAGGAATACGACGTTTTGGATGTGTGGTTCGATTCCGGCTCCAGCCACCTGGCGGTGCTCAACGAACGCTTCGGGCTCACCTGGCCCGCGGACGTCTACATGGAAGGCGGCGACCAGTACCGCGGCTGGTTCCACAGCTCGCTGCTGGTGGGCACCGGACTCAAGGGCGGCGCCCCGTACCGCATGTGCGTGCTCAACGGCTGGGTGCTCGATGGCGAAGGCCGCGCCATGCACAAGTCGGTGGGCAACGTCATCGAGCCCGAGGAGATCATCCGCCGCCACGGCGCCGAGATCCTGCGCCTGTGGACCGCTTCGGTCGAGTTCAACGAAGACGTTCGCCTTTCCGAGACAATCCTGACGCGCCTGGTGGATGCCTACCGCAAGCTGCGCAACACATTCCGCTACCTGCTCGGCAACCTCTCGGATTTCGATCCGGTCAAGGACGCGGTGCCGGGTTCCGAGCTGGCCGGCATCGACCAGTGGATTCTGCTGCGCGCCGAAGACCTGGCCGCCCGCTGCCGCGCGTGGTACGAGAGTTTCGAGTTCCATAAGGTCTATCATTCGGTCTACGCTTTCGCCACGGTGGACCTGAGCGCCGTCTATTTCGACATCCTCAAGGACCGCCTCTACACCGCCGCCACCAAGTCCCAGGCCCGGCGCAACGCCCAGACCGCCCTCTACCGGCTGCTCGACGCGCTGGTGCGGCTGATGGCGCCGCTGATGAGCTTTACCGCCGAAGAAGTGTGGGGCCATATGGGGCGCAAGGACAGCGTGCACGTCGCCTGCTTCCCGGAACCGTCCGAATTATCGGCCGGCCTCGATGCCGCGGCCCGCCAACGTTCGGACGATTGGGAGCGCCTGATGGACGTTCGCGACACCGTGCTCAAGAGCCTGGAAACCGCGCGCAACGATAAGCTCATCGGCGCGCCGCTCGAAGCGCGCGTGCGCTTGACGGCCGATGTCGATCTCTACCCGCTGCTGGAACAATACGCCCGCGAGTTGCCGGCGCTGTTCATCGTCTCGCAGGTTGCGCTCGATCACGGGGAAGCCCTGAGCGTCCAGGTGGAGCGCGCCGCGGGCCAAAAGTGCGAGCGCTGCTGGAAGTACACCACCGACACCGGCGCCGACTCCCGCTTCCCCACCATCTGCGGAGCCTGCGCCGAGGCCGTCGAAGAGATCTGCCATGACCGGCATTAGGCGGAAAGCCTACAGCATTGCCGCCGCCGTCTTCGCGCTCGACCGCCTTACAAAGTGGATCGTCGAAACGCGCGTTTCCTTTGCCGATACCTACACCGTGATCCCCGGCTTCTTCGACATCGTGCGCGCGCAGAACAGCGGCGTGGCCTTCGGGATGTTCAACGATTCCACGTTCCAGTGGCGCACCACGCTGCTGGTGCTGGTTTCCATCGTGGCCGTGGTGGCCGTGAGCGCGATCGTCTGGAAAGCGCGGCGGCTAGACCCGCTCTGCCTTTGGGGCTTAGCCCTGGTTCTGGGCGGCGCCGCCGGGAATTTGTATGATCGCATTCTATCGGGACGCGTCACCGATTTCCTGGATTTTTACATCCGCGATTACCACTGGCCCGCCTTTAACGCGGCGGATTCGGCCCTGGTGGTCGGCTGCGGACTGTTGCTCCTCGATACGCTCCGTCCCCAGCGGCAGGCGGCCCATGTACCCTGAGATCCTGCACATTCCGTTTCTCCACACCTACGGCGCGCTGGTAGCGCTGGCGTTCCTGGCGGGCCTGTGGATCGCCACGCGGCTCGCCAAACCGGCTGGCCTCAACGCCGACGCGGTGGTCAACCTGGGGATCTATTGCGCTTTATCCGCCATCGCCGGCGCCAAGCTCATGATGCTCCTGGTGGACATCCCGTACTACTCCAAGTACCCTTCCGAGATCTTCACCCTTGCCACCTTGCAAGCCGGCGGTGTCTTCTATGGCGGCTTGATCGCCGCGCTGGCCGTCGCCTGGTGGTACATGCGCAAGACCCGCCTGCCCGCCCTCAAAACGGCCGACGTCTTCGCGCCCGGGATCGCCCTGGGCCACGCCATCGGTCGCCTCGGCTGCTTCTCGGCCGGCTGTTGCTGGGGCGTCGAGTGCCACCTGCCCTGGGCCGTGACGTTCACCAACCCGGTGGCCAACCAGCTTGTCGGAGTGCCGTTAGGCGTCCCGCTGCACCCCACCCAGCTTTACGAATCCTTCGCGGAATTCGTCGTCTTCGGCGCGCTCTACTGGCGCATTCGCAAGCCGCACCCCGCCGGCGCCATGATCGGCCTCTACCTGATGCTCTATTCCACCGTGCGATTTGTGGTGGAGTTCTTCCGCTACCACGAACAGGCCAATCCCTTCGGCGGCCCGCTCGACGCTTCCCAGTGGATTTCGCTCGCCCTCTTCCTAGTGGGGCTCAGACTCTATAGGTATCGCCCCTCCACTTCTTGACCGCTTTCTTGATTACATCTGCCTCCAGGTTCTTCTCCGCCGCCTCCTTGGCCAGCGGGACGAATTCGTCATCCGACGCGAACCGCAGCGCAATGATCTGCCGGATGGTCAGCCTCGCGTCGAGCAGCTTTCCCGTCAACACGAAATGCCGCAAATTCTCCTCCGCGCGAATGGCCCGGTCCTGGGCCTTCACCGCGAACATCCGGCACAAAAACATCAGCAGCAGCACGCAAAACGTCAGCACCACGATCAGCGAAGCGCTATAGAAGCGAATGGGATCTCCCCAAGATTCGTACAGGTTCACGCCAGCCCCAATGAGCGTGAGCACGAGCAAGGGGAACAATACGTAGTGGAACGCAGGCACAACTTGTCGATGGTTAGCGTAATTCTGATTTTCCATCCTTCCAGTGTCCCCGATTTCCCTTCAGCAAACCAGATCATTCCTCAGCAAGGTGGGACAGACCATCGCCTTGTGTGGTCTGTTAGGATGGGCCTTCGGCCCGCGAAACCCCATGAAAAAGCGCAGTTTGTGGGGCAGGCAATCTTGCCTGGCCGGGTAGCGTGCTACCCTCAGCTTTCATGCGGAAGTTTGTCGTAGTTGCGGTTATCGCCGGCTGCCTGCCGACGTTTGCATGGGGGCCGGAGGGGCACAGCCTGGTGGCCCGGATCGCCCACGCCCAACTTACGCCGGCGGCGCGCGCGCGGGTGGACGACATCCTCGGACCGGGCACCACCATGGTTTCCATTGCCAGTTGGGCGGACGAGGTTCGCCGGTCGCGGGCCGACACCGCGCCGTGGCACTACATCGATATCCCCATCGACAAGCCGCACCTCGACATGGCGCGCGATTGTCCCAAGGGCGATTGCGTGATCGCCAAGATCGAAGAATTCCGCAAAGCGCTGAACGACCCCGCCCTCACGCCGGAACAGCGCCGCGAGGACCTCATGTTCCTGATTCATTTCATCGGCGACATGCACCAGCCGCTGCACTGCGCGGACAACAAGGACAAGGGCGGCAACGATGTGCACGTGGAGTTCTTTGGCAAGCTGAGCAACCTGCACAGCGTCTGGGACAGCGGTTTGCTGGGCCGGATGGGAAGCCAGGAGCGGTTATTCGGCCGGCTTTTGACGGAGTCCACGGGCCACGCCAAAAAGTGGTCCAAGGGCAGCGTGGAAGATTGGGCGGAAGAGGCGCACAAGGCGGCGCAGAAGACGGTCTATGGCCGGCTGCCGAAAGTGGCGGCGGGCGCCCCGGTTCCGATCGGCGCGGCGTATGAGAAGAAGGCCGACCCGCTGATCCGCGAGCAGCTCGAGAAGGCGGGGGCGCGGCTGGCGGCGGTGTTGAACGCGACGCTGCGGTAGGGGGGCGCGGTGGTCGTCCAGGAAAATCCTCAGTCTGGCAAACCTCAAAAGATCAAGCCACGCTATACCCTGGCGGAATTGCTTGCGAGGTCCCCTCGGAAAGCCCTCAGTCCCTCCCGCAAAGATCGTGAGTGGCTCAAAGGCGGGCCGGTGGGAAAAGAGGCAATTTGAACGCGGCATTCAAGAGCGTCCCGATGAGTCGGGGGCGCCCTCTGGGCCCGACAGGCACGAGTGCCTGCGCCACGATGCGCTACTCTACTTTCAGCTTGGCCAGGGTGCCGGTCATGCGCATTTCCTTGCTGCCGCTGCTGAGCACAATCGCCAGGCGGCCATCGTCCTGCGTGGCGCCGCGGCCGGTGTAGGTATCGTCTTCGGTGCGCACATTCAGGCCGGTGAGGCGGAGGCGCGGCGCGGCCTGCGACCATGCGAGGTGGTAGCTGCCCGAAATGGCGCGCCATGCCTCCGGCGTGCCGAAATCGAGAGCGGCGCCCGTGAAGTTTCCTTCCGACGTCAGGTTGGCCAGCAACTGCTTCCCGGCACCCGAAGTCTCCAGCGTCCCATCGGCATCCAGCTTGCCCCCTTGCCAGTCCAAACCCTTCACCTTCGCCGTGAGCTTATAAGACGGTCGCGCGGTACGCAGGTTGACGGCCAGTTTGCCGGTGATGGCGGCGCGATCGAGCCGGGCCTGGATGCCGTCGAATTCCACGCGCGCCACGTCCCATAGCAGGCGCGCGCGGACATTCTGAAGGTGGCAGCCGGCCAGCAGCAGATCGTCGATCTGCACAGTTCCATCGACGGCGCGCCGGGCGAGCCAAACGGGCACCGGGGCGCGGCCCAGGGCGCGGGCAATCAAGTTGGTGCTGCGGCTCAACGTGGGCGTGAACTCCGCCTCCAGATCGGCGGCATCCACCTCTTGGGCGCGCAACCGGAGGCGATGGGGCCGCGCCGTGCCAGGCTCGTAGCGGTAGTCCCCGGTAAAGGCCACTTTGCCGGCCTGCGCCTCGAGGCCGTCGAGCACGATGCGCGCGCCATCGATCTGCGCGCGCGCGGACGCGATCTCCAGCGGATCGGCCAGGCCTGGCACGGCGATCTGAGCGTCGCCGAGCTCCAGACGCCCGGTCCACCCGGCTTTGCCGCCCGCCACGCGGTAGTGCAACTGGCCGCTCCACTGGCCGGACCGGACCTGCTCCAGCCAGGGCACGGCCGCCAGGGCCACCTGGGCGCGCAGCGATGACACCTTCATGGCCTCGGCGGAGATGGAAAGATCGAGCGTCTCCGCGTCCATGGCGTAGTCGGCTTCGATCTGCGCCTGGTCCCGATCGGCCGTGCTCACCACCGCCGGCGAGAGCCGTACGTGGCCGTGGTCCACCACCATGTAGGCTTGATCGAAACGGATGGGGGGCGAATCGGGAATGGTAAGGGCCGTATCGTGAAACCCCAACTGACCCTGGAAGCTGCCCTGCCCGGAATAGCCGATGGCGCCATCGATGCTTCCGCTCAGCGTCAGCCTGGGCGGGAACTGCGCACCCATGTGCCGCGCCAGTTCCAGCAGCGGGGCCACCGGAAACTTGTTCCAGTTCACGGTGACCGCCCAGCGCGGCCGGGAGAGGTAGTCGTTGGCCCGGAACCGCACCCACAGCGGCAGGGGCGCGTTGCCGGGGGAGTTGGACTGCAACTCGAGTTGCAGTCCAACTCCCCCGGCAACGCGCCCCTGCCGCTG
>Ga0209039_10003976_pt1 | contig 11142 bp, 9 predicted proteins | sample BogFormECP12_OM1_FD_188238 | JGI IMG/M metagenome (GOLD analysis project Ga0209039, IMG submission 188238) | Bog forest soil microbial communities from Calvert Island, British Columbia, Canada - ECP12_OM1 (SPAdes) (version 2) | ecosystem: Environmental > Aquatic > Freshwater > Wetlands > Bog ... | reverse complement strand
CCCGCCGTGGGCGATGAGGTCATCCTCATCAACCTCGCCAACGGCATGGACGTCGGCGGCAGCACCAAGACCGACAGCACTGGGAAATTCAGCTTCAAACTCACAGTACCCGGGCCGCACCTCATCCGCGCCGTTCATCAGGGAGTTACTTATCATCAGATGGCGCCTCCCGGCGTCAACTCAGCCGACGTTCAGGTCTATGACGTCGCGACCAAAGTCACCGGCCTCAGCGTGACCGCCGACGTCCTTCGCTTCCAGGCCGACAGTGGAACCATGCAGGGCGTGCGCCTGTTCGTCGTCAACAACGCGTCTTCTCCCGCGAAGACGCAGATGAACGATCACAACTTCGAGTTCTATCTGCCCCCCGGCGCAAAGATTGAACAACTGCAAGCCCGCGCCCCGAACGGCCAGCCGATCAGCGCGGAAGCCGTTCCCCAAGCCGAGAAGAACCGCTACGCCATCGTCTTCCCGCTCCGTCCCGGAGAAACGCAGTTCCAGGTGGAGTTCACGATGCCCTACTCTGGCGAGATCAAGATCGATCCCAAGCCGCTCTATCCTGCTGAGCACCTCGTCGTCGTTCTTCCCAAAACAATGCAGTTCAAGGCTGCGAATCCGTCGAGTTTTCAGTCCGTTCAGAATCCCAGCCAGGGCGACAGCAACGTAGAAGTCGCGCAGCAGACCAAGCCCGGCCAGCCGCTCGGCTTCACGCTGAAGGGCAACGGAGTCATCACCGAGTCACCCGGAGAGACCGCCTCCGGCGCGGCCCAGCAGCAGGAACAGCAGCAAGCGCAGGGACGCGACAATCGTTCTAGTGACAATCGACCCGGCGGCGGACTCGGCGCCCCCATCGACGCTCCCGATGCTCTGCAGCAATATCGCTGGCCCATCCTCGGCGGATTCGCCGTGCTGCTGGCCATCGGCGGATGGGTAGTCACGAAACGGCAATCCGCAATATCAGCGACCGCGGCATCCGCTACGAACTCTGGCGCTGCATCGAGCGACTACAGCGCAGCCGTCCATCCAAGGACCCCAACCGTGGCAGCGCCCGCGGCGTCCACGACCAGCGCTCCGGTCGCAAAATCATCGATGCTGCTCGCAGCGCTGAAAGAAGAAATGTTCCAACTCGAAGTAGAAAAAAAACAAGGCAAGATCACGCCCGCGGATTACGAAAAAGCCAAAGCAGCCCTCGACCAAACCCTCGACCGCGCGCTGAAGCGGCAGGGGTAGCTATGTGGAAGCGGGGCTTCGCCCCGCTTGGACGGGGCAAAGCCCCGTCCCCACACAAGCAGAAGCCAGAGCCCCCTGCCCCGCATCTAACCGATTGAACCACTAATATCGAGGCAACAGTTATGAGCAACATTTTCAAAACCACACTCCTGCTCACCGCCATGACGCTGCTGCTCATGCTGGCCGGTCGTGCTTTCGGCGGCCAGCGCGGAATGCTGATGGCGCTCGCCTTCGCCGCCGTCTTGAATTTCGTTTCCTACTTTTTCTCCGACAAGATCGCGCTCGCCACCTATCGGGCCCAGCCCGTCGGCCGCGAAGATCTGCCGCGCGTCTACAACATCGTCGAGCGCCTGGCGCAAAAAGTCAGCCTGCCGATGCCCAAGGTGTACCTCATCCCGACCGACTCTCCCAACGCTTTCGCCACCGGACGCAATCCGAATCACGCCTCCGTCGCCGTAACCCAAGGCATCCTCGGCCTGCTCACCGACGACGAACTGGAAGGCGTGCTGGCTCATGAACTCGGTCACGTGGGCAATCGCGACATCCTCATCAGTTCGATCGCCGCCACTTTGGCCGGTGCCATCACCTACCTCGCCTCGATTGCCCGCTGGGGCATGATTTTTGGCGGCATGAGAGGCAGCCGCGACGATCGCGACGGAGGCGGCATCGCAGCTATCGCCATGATGATCCTCGCCCCATTTGCGGCCATGCTGATCCAACTCGCCGTCTCGCGTTCCCGCGAATACGGCGCCGACGACACCGGAGCCCACTGGACCGGCAATCCTTACGCCCTGGCCAGCGCTCTGGCAAAAATCGACGCCTATTCTCGCCAGCGCCCGCTGGTAGCGAGCCCATCGACCGCGCATCTTTTCATCATTCAGCCGTTCTTAGGTGGGATGAGTTTCGGCAATCTGTTCTCGACCCATCCGCCCACCGCGAAACGAATCGAGCGCCTGACCGGAAGGCCGGCGGAGTTCATGCAGTAACAGGTAGGGACGGCCGCCCTCGGCCGTCCAGTCGAGCGAAGCTCGACCGTTGCGGCCTGAGCACTGGTCTATGACCGCCGTAACTCCCTGCCTCATCATCCTCATAGTAGAATCGGCAATAATGGCTCCCGAAACTCTGGTAGCAACCTCTCGCCGCGCCGCGGCACTCGAAAACAGTCTGCGCCGTGTCATCCGCGGCAAAGACGACGTCCTCCGCCTCGCCCTGGTTTCCATCTTCGCCAAAGGCCACCTGCTGATCGAAGGCGTCCCCGGAGTCGGCAAGACCACGCTCGGCCAAGCCCTCGCCCGCGCCATCGACTGCACCTTTCAGCGCATCCAGTTCACCAGCGACATGTTGCCCTCCGACGTGCTGGGCATCTCGATCTACTCCGCCATCGAGCAGAAATTCGAATTCAAGCGCGGACCGGTCTTCGCCAACGTCCTCTTAGCCGACGAAATCAACCGCACTACTCCGAAGACGCAGTCCGCCCTGCTCGAAGCCATGAACGAGGGCCAGGTCACCATCGACGCGCACTCTTATCAGCTACCGCAGCCGTTCCTGGTTCTCGCCACGCAGAATCCCATCGAGCACCACGGCACCTATCCTTTGCCGGAGTCGCAACTCGATCGTTTCCTGATGCGAGTTCGCATGGGATATCCCGAAGGCAACGCCGAGCGCGAAATCCTGCGCGCCGAAGCCGGCGTCGCCCAACTCGAACACCTGCGCCCCGCGCTCAACGCCGCCGACGTAGTCGAAATCCAGCAAGCCGTAGCCCAGGTCCACGTGGACGAATCGCTCATTACTTACATGCTGAACATAGTCGGCAAAACGCGCGAATCCGAGTATCTCTCCCTCGGAGTTTCTCCGCGAGGCTCGCAGATGCTCTACCGCGCCGCCCAGGCCATGGCCTTCCTCGAGGGCCGCGATTACTGCACTCCCGAAGATTTCAAACCCCTGGTCGTCTCCGTCTTCGCCCACCGCGTAGTAGTGAGTTCGCTCTACACTTCCACCCTGAAAAAGTCCGAGCAAGCCGAACAAGTCCTCCGCGAGATCGTGGAGAGCGTGCCGGTGCCCGTCTAGTAGCTTGCGGAAAAGACCGATGTCGCACTTGATTTTGGGTGGCGCAGCGGTTTACCGCTGCGATAACTGGTGTATTTTCAGTATCGGCTTTAGCCGCTGAGGTCACGCTTTCCGCTCAGGAAATCGACGGTGCCACGAGGGGAACCCGGAGTAAAATTGCCTCCGTGCCTCGACCTTTGAGGAGAGACCGAGTATGAGTCTGGTTACTACCACTTCCGCAGCCCCAAGTCCGGGGATGATTGCGACAATCATAGTGGGCGTACTAGCGTTCTCCGCATTCCTCGCTTGGATGGCATGGTGGAAAGGGTCGCGGGCTTACCAGTCGGCGGTGCGTGCCGAGCAAGATCCACGGTATCTGCGTCGCCGCCTATTTCGGCGCGGGATGATGTGCGTTGGCTGTACAGTGCTTTTTATCGCACTGGTCGCGACTGGAAGAGAGCCTAAGAAGGGCCTTATTGCTCTACCTATCGGTGTGGCGTTGGCTTGGACTTCTTTCAGGGCGGCGTTTCGAGTGAAGGTCCCTCCCACATAGGCGCGCAGACGAACTCTGCGATACCAGAGCTGATCTTTCTCAACCGCGCCTACTCGCCCGAGGCCGCTGGCGGCGCCGGCTGCAAGCTGGAAAGCCGCGAGATCGTCGCCACCATCATTCCGGAGAGAAACTGCATAGTGGCCACATCGTTGTTGTCAAACGCGTGGGGCGCCGACGACAGCACTTCGAAAACGCCCAGCGTCCGCCGAAAGTGACGCAGCGGAGCGACCAGAATCGAGCGCACGCCCATTCGCCGGCAACTCGCCCAATCCACGCGCGGGTTCGACTCGGCGTCATTGCACAGCAGCACTTCGCCCGTGCGCACGCATTCGGCCGAGAGGCCGCTATCGGTTTGCAGGCGCACCCCGATATCCGGAGCCGTGCGGCCGGTGCGCGCCCGGCAAACAATTTCGTTGCCCCGGCGCAACGCGATGGCAGCCCCGGTGGCGCCGGTTAAAGTCTGCGCTTTTTCCGCGATGATGCTGATGCCCGGCTCGAGATCGATCTCTCCTGCATTGATCAGAGCATGCGGCGTGGAGAGTGGTCCATGATGGCGAGGCCGCATACGATGGCGAGTGGAAACAGTTGCCGCGGCAGGAAGCTCGATCTGACTGTCGATGCGATATTCGTCCCGATTTTCGTCGGCCTCCGCAACTTGCGGAACTGTATAGAGCAGCGACCGCACCAACCGGTCCAGTTCGGCATCCGCGATGAGATGCGCCGTCTGCTGCCCGCGAAGCGATCCGCCAAGCACGCGCGAAAGACTCAGCACCGCGCCACTGCCGCAGGCCAGACACCGCGGCGTGTTGTTTTCGCTAAGCAATTCACACTGCGCGCAAAATACTGCCGACTGCAATGAAACGAAATTCACGTCGGCGCCCGTCAGCGAACGTTGCATGTGGGTGATTCCCTCTGGACCGATGGGGAAGGTTGAGGGTACCCAGTTGCCCGCATACGAGTAAGTGACAGCGCTGGTTCGGGGCTGTGGATAACTCTTTTACCACATCGAAATTTCGCGGCGGTCACGAGGGGCTTGTTGAAAAACCTAATGAAATTATCATCCCGAGCGAAGCGAGGGACCTGCAGTTCGCGCCAAAATGCAGATCCCTCGCTTCGCTCGGGATGACAATTTATGAAAGGTGTCGCTCGCGCAACTATAATTTCGCTTATGTCATTTCTCCGGTTCCTCATGCTGTTGTCGCTCGTGGTCTGGCTGGGCGGATTGATTTTTCTAGCGTTCGTACTTGCGCCCACCGCTTTTTCGCCCGGACTTCTCCCGACCCGCCACATGGCGGGATCGATCGTAGGCCGCTCGCTCGACGGACTGCACTACATGGCGATCGTGTCTGGAATTGTTTTTCTGATCGCCTCCATGCTCTACAGCCGGATGGCCACTGGAAATGCGCGGCCGCTGGCGGCGCGGCACCTTCTGATCGTGCTGATGCTGTTGCTGACGGTGATCTCGCAGTTCGCCATTTCGCCGAAGATGCACGCCCTTCGCACCGAGGTAGGCGTGATCGATAACGTGCCTCTGGACAATCCGCTGCGTATGGAATTCAACCGTCTGCATGTGTGGTCGGAAAAGTTCGAGGAGGCGGTGCTGTTGCTGGGGTTGGTGACGTTATACACGACCGCGCAAGCGTTCCGGTGAGCTGGCAATTGCCTGACAAAAAGATTTTGTCATCCCGAGCGAAGCGAGGGATCTGCATTTTGCGGCGAAGTACAGATCCCTCGCTTCGCTCGGGATGACAATTCATGAGGGGTTGCTACTGCGCCGCTTTGCCCGGCTTCGGCGCAGACGGCGGTTTTAGCGCGTCGTCGAGATACGCCAGATACTCGGCGATCAGCCGATAACTGTCGTAGTAATCGTTCATCTTGATGGCTGCCATCTTGTCGAACGGCGAATGCAGAATAGACCAGGTCTTTTGTGTCACCGAGTGCAGGGTGATGCGCGGGATCTGGTAGCGAGCGAACGATTCGGAATCGGCGGTACCGAGGTTGTCTACGTTCATTGTGGTCACCGGGAGTTTACTGGCCAGCGCAACCGAGGCCAGCGCGTCAAGCAGCACTTTGTCGGCGTGTGAAGCCCAGACCTCGGTCGGACCGAGGCCCAAACTATCGAAATTCACCATGCCCTCGATGTGCGCACGCTGCGTGCTGGTGAGGTGATCCACGTAATACCGCGATCCGGCCAATCCCTGTTCCTCGCCCGAGAATCCGACGAAAATCAGCGTGTGATGACGCGGCTGCGCGCTCAGGCTGTACACCAGGCTCGGCAACAGCACCGCGCCTGTCCAGTTGTCGACCACGCCGTCGCCAAAGCTGTCGACGTGATCGGTGTGCGCGCCGACCACGATGACCTGTTGCGTTTCGCCAGGCAGCACGCAAATAATGTTCGGCGGAAGCTTGCGGTCGAGTGTTTGCTCGGAGAGATTCGCCTTCTTGCATCCGGACTCGACAAACCACCTCCGGATCAGCGCTTCGCGTTCGCTGTTCCTGGTTGAAAACGACTTCAGGTGGGCTTCGACAGCTTCCCGCGTCTGCAATCGAAAGTGAATCTGCGCCGAAGTTTGCGCTGGAGACCAGGCGGCACAAGCAATGCAAGCGATCAGCGCCCCGGCAAAATGGCGAAGGAATTGGCTGCCAGGGGTTTTATCGTCAAGATACATTCCGCCGAGCGTAGCACGACCGCTCTGCGCGACGCACGTCAGACCCATGAACCACCAAGGACATGAAGGTCCACCAAGGAAAGCCTGGCGCCTGCTACCTTCGTGTACCGGAGCCTGCCCTGAGCGCAGTCGAAGGGTGTCCTTTGTGGTTAAAGATTCTAGGACACTACCGCGCGCGGCGTATGCGCATGAGGCACGATGATTTATTCTTTTGATTGAACTGAAAACTGATAGCTGAGAGCCGAGAACTCCCCATGAAAACTGGCATCATCGGTCTGCCGCAGGTCGGCAAGACATCTCTATTTCGCATTCTGACAAAGGTGAATCTTTCCGAACACGCGCTTTCGAACCCGCGCGAGGCGCACATCGGAGTCGCCAAGGTGCCCGACGAGCGTCTCGACAAGCTGGCCGCGCTCTACCATCCGAAGAAGCTGACGCACGCCTCGGTCGAGTATGTGGACGTCGGCGCCATCGGCCAGGACGCGCTGAAAGAGACCACCTACATCGGCCATCTGCGCCAGGTGGACGCGCTCATTCACGTTCTCCGGACGTTCGAAAACGATGCCATTCCGCACGTCGGCCCCATCGACCCGCTGCGCGACATCAAGAACGTTGAGTTCGATCTCATGGTCAGCGATCTAGGCCAGATCGAAAAGCGGCTCGAGCGGCTGGAAAAAGATTTGAAGAAGATGAAGACGCCGGAACTGGAAAAAGAAAACGAGCTGCTGATCAAAGCCAAAGCTCATCTCGAAACCGAGAAGCCGCTGCGCGAAATGGAAATGACGCCCGAGAACAAAAAGCGCATCCGCGGCTTCATGTTCCTGAGCGAGAAGCCGATGCTCTACGTGCTCAATATCGGCGAGAGCACGGAACTCGGCAAAGACCTCGAAGCAGCGGTAGCGAAATACAACTTGAGCGAAGTGGCCGCGCGTCCGAATGCCGGAGCCAGCGCGATCTGCGGCAAAGTGGAAGCGGAACTGGCGGAGATGAGCGACGAAGACGCCGCGGAATTTCTCGGCAGCTATGGACTGACGGAAAGCGGACTTTCGCGGCTGATCCGCAAGAGCTATCACCTATTGGGACTGATTTCTTTCTTCACGGCCGGCGAAGATGAATGCCGGGCCTGGACAATCCCCATCCATACGAAGGCCGTCAACGCCGCCGGAGCCATCCACTCCGATCTGGAGAAACACTTCATCCGGGCGGAAACGATTCGCTGGAATCAATTGCTGGAAGCTGGATCCGAAGCTAACGCCCGCGCCAAGGGCACCCTGCGCCTCGAAGGCAAAGACTACATCGTCCAGGATGGGGACGTGATGCACATCAGGCACAGCGGGTAAACAAAGTTCCCAGTTCTCGGTTCTCAGTTCTCAGTAGGAGCTTTTCCAATCTGCTCTTCGATATGGGAGGCTATCCCATGGCCGCCGATTACCAGCAAATGGTGCAGAACATCAGGGAGTTCTACAGTTTTTCCGGAAAGAAAGTTCTAGCCGTTGGAGCCGGTAACGGGCCGCTTACCGATCTCGTGCTCGAATCCAGAAAACTGATCGTCATTGACAAGGACCCCGCCGCGATTTGCCAGTGGCAGGCAAAGGTTATCGCCGATGGGTTACAAGATCGAGTGGATGTTATCCAGGCGGACTTCTGTGAAACTTCGCCGCGTGGCGACGTCGTGTACTTCGAGTTTTGTCTGCACGAAATGAACGATCCCGGACAGGCCCTGAGACACGCATTGACGCTGGCTCCCGAGGTACTGGTCTTCGATCATCTGCCGGATTCCGAATGGGCCTTCCATGCAGCCGAGGAGGATAAGGTCCGGCGCAGCGCCGGCGCGCTGGCTGGCTTTGCCTGTACGCGACGGAAGGCATTCCGCACCGACCAGCGCTTCCCGGAGTATCGGCAGCTTGTTGAAAAAGTGTCTTGCCAAGGCAAAGTGGCGTTGGAGCGCGCCGAACGATACCGTGACGTGGCCGACATTGCGATTCCGATGACCTACAGCTTGACTTTGTTGCACAACGGAATCGATGCGCGCGGTTGACGCGGTGTGAGTGTACCGCGCCGGGCGCGCGCCACCGGAGCGATTGAATCAGTGCACATGAAAAAACCGATCCAGCGCAAACATGCAAGCCGCTCCGACGAAGACCAGTAACGCCATCCTCACACCTGGTTCTTTATTGACTTCGGGGATCAGATCCGATGCGGCCACGTAGATCGTAACGCCCGCCGACAGGGGCAGGCCGAAGCTTACCTCGTGGCGGAAAATTGCCATCGTCATCACTCCGGCTACTGTTGCTACACCTAACATCACCGACGATCCCCAAGCGAAGGCCCGGCTTCGCCCGCTGGCCAGCATCACCGATGAGATGGTGAATCCTTCCGGAATCTTGTGCAGAAAAACTGCGACGAAGATGATCCAGCCGAGCGCCGGGGAAACGAGGAACCCCGAGGCGATGGCGATGCCATCGAAAAACGTATGGATCAGCAAGCCGATCAGCACCGAGTAGCTTTTGTGAGAATGGACGAACTGGTCGGCGTGGGTTTCTTCTCCAAAGTGGAAATGTGGGGTGACGGTGTGCTCGAAGAAATGGACGAGCAAGTATCCGGCAAGGATGAGAAATCCGGCATACGGGCCACGCAGCTGAATGCTCGCGGGTACCATTTCGACCAGCGCCGTCGCCAGCATGAAACCTGCTCCCAGCCCGACGAAGTAGCGGAGGTAGGAACGCTCCCAATTCCGTTGGACGATAATGGCGCCGCCGAACACGTTGGCGCCCGCCGCCGTCAGCCCCAGCAGCACACTGGTCAAAATGGGAGACATGAGGGAAAAGAATAGCAGGAAGCAGTGGCCGGTGGTCAGTGTCTGCCACCAGCAAAGCTGTTTTGTAACCCTAACCACGCCGAGGGTGCTCCATCCTAACGTCGCGTTTTTTTGCGACGTTAGGGTGGGATTCCACGGGTCGAATCGACCGCCGCACTGCTAAGATTTCGTCACCGAGGCTCATGTTTCATTACTTGCAACTCGTCGGATGGCTGGCCTGCGCCGTGTATTCGACCATCCCTGCCTTCTGGTTCATGATTCATCCGTTTGCCGAACGGTGGCGTGCGCGGCCTCGCTCGCCGTATGTCCTGCTGGTGCCGCTGTGGATGGCGATGTGGGTTATGGCTGCACTGGCGACTCGGCCTTGGCGGGGCATCTTGCTTTATCGAGCAGACTGGGCATGGGTCGCTGCGGCCCTGCTATTTGCTTGCGGACTATATCTATATTCGCAATCCGGAAAGAATTTCAGCGCGAAGCAGCTCGGCGGGCTGCCCGAAATTCATGGCGGGAATCGCGAGCAGCGGCTGGTGACGGACGGAATCCGGTCGCGGGTACGGCATCCGGTGTACCTGGCGCATCTGTGCGAAATGCTGGCATGGAGCGTCGGGACCGGCCTGGCGGTCTGTTGGGGTCTGACGGCGTTTGCCATGGTCACAGGGGCAGTGATGATCCGGATGGAGGATTCGGAACTGGAAACGAGGTTTGGCGACTCTTACCGCGCGTATCGCAGATCCGTGCCCGCCGTTCTGCCGCGAGTGGGGAAAGCGCGCCAGCTATAATCCGCTGTAACTGAAAGCTGATAACCGATAGCTGACAGCCGATCCTATGCGCTTCGAACTTTTCGTCGCAACCCGGTATCTTCGCGCCAAACGCCGCCAAGTTGAGGCGCTTTGCGGGCGTGAGCGAAGCGGGAGCCCGCAGCCGAAATCCCGAGCGAAGCGAGGGACCCCCTGAATGAGATTCGAACTTTTCGTCGCAACCCGCTATCTTCGCGCCAAACGCCGCCAAGCTTTCATCGGCATCATCACGGGCATCTCCATCCTGGGAGTGGCGGCGGGAGTGGCTTCGCTGATCGTCGCGCTGGCCGTCAACAACGGCTTTCGGCAGGACTTGCAGGCGCGGCTGCTGGGTTCGACCGCGCACATCAGTCTTCTGCGGGTGGAGAGCGACGGCATACGCGATTGGCGTCCGCTGCTCGATAAGTTATCGAAGCAGCCGCACGTGGTGGCGGCCGCTCCGGCGATTTACGAGCAGGTGCTGATTTCGCGCGGACCGCGGGCGCGCGGTGCTGTGCTGAAAGGGATGCTGCCGCAGTATGAGCGGAAGGTCAGCGATCTGTTGAACTCGGTGACGCTGGGATCGGCGGCGGCGCTGGAGGAAGAGAGCGCGGACGCTACCAGTGGATCACAGCTAGCAAATTCAAAAGCAACTTCAAGTACAACGGCGGCGGACAAGAGTGTACGTTCCACACCAGCACAGTCGCCCGACGACCTAACCGGTGTGCAGCAGCGCGTGGCGGCCATGCCTCCCATCATTCTTGGCAAAGACATGGCGGTGGAGATTGGCGCGACCGTGGGGTCGGTGGTGCTGGTGACTTCTCCGCAGGGCGAGCTGACTCCGTTTGGCATGGTACCGAAATACATTCGTTTTCATGTCGCGGGAATTTTCAACTCCGGCTTCTTCGACTACGACTCTTCCTGGGCGTTCATACGGCTTTCTGACGCGCAGCAGTTGTTTGGGTTGGGCGACGTGATCTCGGTCATCCAATTCAAGCTCGACGACATCTACCTCGCTGGCGACGTGGCGCGGGCGCTCGAACAGGCCGCCGG
>Ga0209039_10003974_pt1 | contig 11148 bp, 10 predicted proteins | sample BogFormECP12_OM1_FD_188238 | JGI IMG/M metagenome (GOLD analysis project Ga0209039, IMG submission 188238) | Bog forest soil microbial communities from Calvert Island, British Columbia, Canada - ECP12_OM1 (SPAdes) (version 2) | ecosystem: Environmental > Aquatic > Freshwater > Wetlands > Bog ... | reverse complement strand
TCGGCCCACGGCCGCCTGCAGCGGCTGGGCCTGGCCAACCTGGACTGGCTGGTGGTACGCGATCTGACCATGATCGAGAGCGCCACGTTCTGGACGGACGCGCCGGAAGTCGAGACCGGCGAGATCGTCACCGAACGATGCCGCACCGAGGTGTTCTTCATGCCGGCCGCCTCGCACGTAGAAAAGGCCGGCACCTTCACCCAGACCCAGCGGATGCTGCAGTGGCGGGACCAGGCGGTCGAGCCAGCCGGGGACCAGCGGTCCGAGCTGTGGTTCTTCTACCATCTCGGCCGGCGGCTGAAGGAGAAGCTGGCCGGCTCGACTGACGAGCGCGACCACCCGCTGCTGGACCTGGCGTGGGACTACCAGGTGGAGGGGGACGAGCCGTCCAGCGCGGACGTGCTGCGCCACATCAACGGGATCGACCTGCGCACCGGGCGGGCGGTCGACGGGTACCTCGACCTGCGCGCGGACGGCAGCACGTCGTGCGGCTGCTGGATCTACAGCGGGGTGTACGCCGGGGAGGTGAATCAGGCCCGCCGCCGCAAGTCCTGGCTGGAGCTAGGTCTACGGGCGCCCGGACAACCCGTCCAACCCGGCGCCGCCGGAAGCGCACGGCGAGGTGTTCCCCTACGTGTTCACCGCCGCCCGGCTCACCGAGCACCACACCGCCGGCGGCATGAGCCGGCAGCTCCCGTACCTGTCGGAGCTGCAGCCGGAGCTGTTCGTGGAGGTGTCGCCGGAACTCGCGGCCGAGCGCGGCCTGCACCATCTGGACTGGGGTCACGTCATCACCAGCCGCACCGCGGTGGACGCCCGGGTGGTGGTCACCGACCGGATGGCGCCGCTGCGGGTGGACGGCCGGGTGGTGCACCAGCTGTGGATGCCGTACCACTGGGGCCAGGTCGGGCTGACCACCGGTGATGTGGTCAACGACCTCATGGGCGTGGTCGAGGACCCGAACGTGTTCATCCAGGAAAGCAAGGTTCTGACCTGCGACATCCGTCCCGGGCGCCGGCCGAGGGGGCCGGGCCTGCTGGCCTACGTCGACGACTACCGCCGCCGTGCCGGGATCACGCCGGCTGCCTGGACGTCTGCCCGACCGGGGCGCTGTTCCGCACCGAGTTCGGCACCGTGGTGGTGCAGCAGGACATCTGCAACGGCTGCGGCTACTGCGTGTCCGGCTGCCCCTACGGGGTGATCGACCGGCGACACGGCGACGGCCGGGCCAACAAGTGCACGCTGTGCTACGACCGGCTGCACGGCGGCCTGGAACCGGCCTGCGCCAAGGCCTGCCCGACTAAGTCGATCCAGTTCGGCCCGCTCGACGAGCTGCGGGAACGCGCTGCTCAGCGGCTGGATCAGCTGCATGACGCGGGCGTGCCCGAGGCCAGGCTGTACGGCCACGATCCGGACGATGGGGTCGGCGGCAACGGAGCGTTCTTCTTGCTGCTGGACGAGCCCGAGGTGTACGGGCTGCCGCCGGAACCAGTCGTGCCAACGCGTGACCTGGCCTCGACCTGGAAGCACACCGGCGCGGCCGCCGCCGCGCTGCTGGCCGTGGCGGTGTCGGCGTTCGTGGGCAGGCGCGGCCGATGAGGGACGACGGGAGCCGTGAGGAGCTCGCCGTACCTCGTGCGAGCTTCCGGTCCTACTACGGGCGGCCGGTGCTGAAACCGCCGGTGTGGGGGTGGAAGATCCCGGCGTACCTGTTTACCGGCGGCCTGTCGGCCGGCTCGGCCCTGCTTGCGGCGGGCGCCGACCTGACCGGGCGCCCGGCGCTGCGGCGGGCGGGCCGCCTCGGCGGGTTCGGGGGCCTGCTGGTCAGCATGTACCTGCTGATCGCCGACCTGGGCCGCCCCGAGCGCTTCCACCACATGCTCCGGGTCGCCAAGCCGAGCTCGCCGATGAGCGTCGGGACCTGGATCCTGACGGCGTACGGGCCGGGCAGCGGCCTGGCGGCGGCGGCCGAACTGCTGCCTGCCTCACTACGCCCGACCCTGGCCGGCCGGCTGCTGCACGCGGCCGGGCGCCCCGCCGGGCTGTCCGCCGCCATCTTCGCCCCGGGCGTCGCCTCCTACACCGCGGCCCTCCTGGCCCAGACGGCCGTGCCGGCCTGGCATGAGGCCCGCCGGGAACTGCCGTTCGTGTATACCGGGTCGGCGGCGGCCAGCGGTGGCGGTCTCGGCATGCTCCTCGCGCCGGTCGCCGAGGCGGGTCCGGCACGCCGTCTGGCCGTGGCCGGGGCGGCGGCGGAACTGATCGCGTCCAGGCTGGTCGAGCGGCGCCCTGGCCTGCCGATCGAGGCGTACACGACCGGGCGGGCGCACCGGCTGCGCCGGGCGTCGGAGTACCTCACTCTGGGAGGTGCGATCGTGGCCGTGTCCGCGGCCCGGCGTAGCCGGCTGGCCGCGGCCGCGGGCGGGCTGGCCCTGCTCGCCGGCAGCGCCTTGCAGCGCTTCGGCACCTTCGAGGCTGGCGTCGCGTCCACCAAAGACCCGAAGTATGTGGTGGTGCCCCAGCGGGTCTTACTAGGCCGAACGCGGCGGGATGAGGCCCTGGTACTCCTCGGGCAGTTCGACGGTCACGTCGAACTCTCCCCGGAATGCGATCAGCCTGACGGCCGTGACTGGCGTGTGCAGTAGGTTCGGCGCGCTACATCTCATGCATCCGTATATAGCGCTTGATATCGGGCAAACTCGCGGCTACCAGCCAGCCCATGGCCGCAGTGCCTACCCCGAGTGGGACGATCCACAGCTTCTTCATAGCGACCTCCTACTACTCAGTCTGAGTCCACCAAGACGCGATTGCATCCCCCCACCTGGTAGCCGGTTCAGGCCGCACTAACCTGGTGGTCCCGCGGCGCCAGCCGGCACCTGCAGCGCCGCAAGCCGGGCCTTAGCCGTACGGTGTCTATACCTCGATGATCTCGATGACGACCGCGTCCGAATCCTCGTAGTCCTGGTCCGGAATCCGCAGGAGCGCCTCGATGACCACCGCATCGGCGTCCTGCTCCCGCGCATACTGTCCCCTATCCGATTGGTTTGCGCGGCAGGCGCCCTGACCCGCCGGCCAGGTCTCAAGACATTAGGAGCCAAACGGGCCCAGGTTCCACGCCCCGGCCACGGACTTAACGCACCGGGGCGGCTAGCATCGAGCCGATGCGACGCAACTCCAGCACCGTGGTGGTCCTGGCCGGTCGGCACCGGGCGAGGTCCTGGCCGCCGTCGGCCGGTCCATGAACGTGGCCCCGATCCGGCCGGAGGAGCCCGCCGAATCCGGCGGCGACGCCGTGGCGGCGGCCGCCGGGGCGCTGCAGCGCGCCGGGCGGGCCGGTTCGAGCTGCCCGACTACTACCTGGTCCTCGCCGCGAGTACCGATGCCGCCGACGCCGATCACGGCCCGGACTTCCACCTCGGCCCATTGCGCTCGGCCCGGCCGCACCGGGTGGCGGTCGTCGCCGCGACGGAGCCAGCTCAGCAGGCCGCCGGCGTCCTGCACGCCCTCGGCTCATTGCGGCACGGTCCCTGGTGGCCCGGCCTGGACGAGGTGCTCGAGACGGCCCGCCGGTTCTACCCTGACAGCCTGGCCGAAGCAGAGCGAGCATCGTCGTCCTCGCAGCTGCGCCCCGCGTAGCGAAAAACATTGACGCTGTCGCGTGTCCCTTCTGGCGCGCGCGTCCCTTCTGGCTCGCGTGTGAGGACCCGCCCCCGCCGCAGGTAGCCTCGGCGCGGCCCTGGCCCCGAGCCGGACGGCAACGATGGAACATTGCTGCCGCTGGGACAGCACCGATGCTCCATCGTTGCCGTTACTGCGGGGGCGCAGGGCCGAGCTGCGCCCGCAGTCCCCGCTTGAGCACCTTGCCGGTCGTCGTCCGGGGCAGCGCGGTGGCGAACTCCACGCTCTTAGGGCACTTGAAGTGTGCCAGCTGATCACGGCACCAGGCCATAACCTCCTCGGCAGAGACAACCGGCCCGGCCGCCGGGATGATGACGGCGTGCACCGCCTCGCCCCAGGCCGGGTCCGGCCGCCCGAGCACCGCGACGTCGGCGACGGCCGGGTGGCGGGCCAGCACGGCCTCGACTTCAGCGGGATAGATGTTCTCGCCCCCGCTGATGATCATGTCCTTGGCCCGGTCCAAGATGTAGAGATAGCCATCGGCGGTCAGCTTGGCGATGTCGCCCGTCCGGTACCAGCCGCCCTCGGCGAAGGCCGCCGCCGTGGCCACGGGGTCCCGCCAGTACCCGGAAAACAGGCACTCGCCGCGGATCAGCAGCTCGCCCGCGACCTCGAAGGGAAGGTCGCGGCCGTCCGGGTCGACGATGCGGACCTCCCAGCCGAACGAGACCCGGCCCGCGCTGGCCAGCCGCGGGTGACCGGGGGAATGGTCCTCGGGATCCCGAGCCCGGCCCAGCCGCCGGCCTTGCGCTCCACCTCAGCTCGAAGCTGTGCGTAGGTGTAGGCCGCGCCCCGGTCGTCGACCAGGGCCGTCACTTGCGGCCGTACGTTGGCCCGCCACTCGATGACGTGGATCCAGCTCTGCATCCCGCGAGTACCTTTCGTCCGCAACGTATCGTGACAGAAAACGACTTCTGTAGGACAGACTCCCCGCGGGGAAACTTGACCAGCACCGGAGCACCGCCATGCTCGACCTAGCCGCCGTCGTCAAGCAGGTGCGGCAGGGCATGATCCCGGCGCATATCTACGCCGACCCGGACATATTCGCGCTGGAACGCGACCGGCTGTTCGCCCGGTCCTGGGTGTTCCTCGCGCACGAGTCCGAGATCCCCGATCCGGGCGACTACGTGGTCCGCCGGGTGCTGGCCGATTCGTTCATCGTGGCCAGAGATGAGTCGGGCGTCGTCCGGGTCATGTTCAACATGTGCCTGCACCGTGGCATGCAGGTCTGCCGGGCCGAGATGGGCAACGCCTCGCACTTCCGGTGCCCCTACCACGCCTGGACCTATCGCAACGACGGCCGGCTGGCCGGCCTGCCGTTCCACGCCGAGGCCTACGGCGGCGAAGACGGCTTCCCCCGCCTCGAGGCGTCCCTGCTGCCCGCGCCGTCAATGGACACCCACAACGGGCTGATCTTCATCAGCCTGGACCCGGACGCTCCCGCGCTGCCCGACTATCTCGGCGATTTCGCCTTCTACCTGGACTTTTACACCCGCCACAGCGCGGCGGGCATGGAGTTGCGCGGCCCGCAGCGCTGGCGGATCAAAGCCAACTGGAAGATCGGCGCGGAGAACTTCGCCGGCGACAGCTACCACACGCCGCACACCCACGCCAGCGTGGTGGACATCGGGCTGTTCCGCGAGCCGAAGGCCAGCAAGCGCAAGGAAGGCGCCCTCTACACCGCCGGGCCCGGTGCGGGCACCACCTACAAGCTGCCGCCCGGCGGTGACTTCGCCGCTCGGCTGCGTTACGTGGGCTACCCGGACGCGATGATCCCGGCCATGGCGGCGTCGTGGTCGGACCGCCAGCGGGCGCTCGTGGCGGACAGCGGCTTCATGGTGTCGGCGGCGACCCTGTTCCCCAACCTGAGCCTGGTGCACAACTGGCCGCAGATCGACGCCAGCGGAACCGTCGCCCCGTTCATCTCGGTGCTTCAGTGGCAGCCGGTCAGCGAGCGGGAGACCGAAGTGCTCTCCTGGTTCGCGGTGGACGCAGCGGCGCCCGAGGAGTTCAAGCGGAACTCTTACAAGGCCTACCTGATGTGCTTCGGCACCTCCGGCATGTTCGAGCAGGACGACGTGGAGAACTGGGTATCCATCACCGACATGGCCGCCGGGTCGATGGCGCGACGGCTGAACCTGAACAGCCGGATGGGGCTGACCCCGGCCGGGCAGCCGATCAAGCCGCCGCTCGCCGCCTTCGCCGGCCCCGGCCTGGCCTACCAGGGCTTCGGTGAGTTCAACCAGCGGCACTGGCTGAGCCTGTGGAGCGATCACCTCGAGCGCGAGCCCGCCGTGGACACGGGCGGGGCCCGGTGACCACCGTCCGGCCGCTCCCTTACGGCGACCCGGCGCACCTGGCCGCGCACCAGTTCCTGGTGGAGGAGGCCGCGCTGCTGGACGCCGCGGACTACGCCAGCTGGCTGGACCTGCTGTGCGAGGACATCCGCTACGTGATGCCGGTGCGAGTCACAACCGCCCGCGGCGCGGGCTTTGACACCCTCGCCGACATGAGCCACTTCGACGAGGACATGTACGCGCTGCGCAAGCGCGTGCAGCGGCTGGCGACCGACCACGCCTGGACGGAGGACCCGCCGTCCCGGACCCGGCACCTCGTCACCAACATCAGGACATTTAGGCACCGAACGGGTGAGCTGCGAGTGGAATCCGCACTCCTCCTGTTCCGCAGCCGGGGCGACACTCGGGAACCCAGCCTCATCTCGGCGGGCCGCGCGGACCTGCTCCGCGAGACCGGCGACGGGCTCCGGCTGGCCCGGCGCGAGATCATCGTGGACGAGTCGGTGTTGCGCACCCAGAATCTGGCGGTGTTCCTGTGACTGACGGCATGATCCGGCTGGCTAACGAGTTCACCGAGGTCGTGGTGGACCGGGTGCAGACCCGTAACGGTGCCCGGCTGCGGATCTCGGTGCCGAGCTCGGGTCATCAGATCCTGCTCTGCCCGCTCGAGCTGGAGGCCCTGACCTGGCAGGACCACGAGATGTTCTCCCGGCTGCTGAGGACGCCGAACGGCCCGGAGGACGGCTCGCCGGCGGACAGCGCTTCACCGGACTTCACCTCGCGGGCGGACGAGGGCTGATGGGCTGGCTGGACGGCAAGCGCGCGCTGGTCGCGGGCGCGGGTTCCGGGATCGGCCGCGCGGTGCTCGACGCGTTCCGCGCCGAGGGGGCGCGGGTCGCGGCGCTGGAGCTGGACGAGGCCAAGGCGGCGCAGCTGGCGGCCGAGGCGCCCGGCTGCGTGGTCAGCCGCGGTGACGCCACGGCCCTAGCCGACGCCCGCGTGGCGGTGCGCGCGGTGACCGATGCGTTCGGCGGGCTGGACGTGCTGGTCAACTGCGTGGGCATCTTCGACTTCTACCGCGGCCTGGCAGACCTTCCCGACGACCAGCTGGACGCCGCCTTCGACGAGGTCTTCGCCGTCAACGTGAAGAGCCAGCTGGTCTGCGTGCGCGCGGCCCTGCCCGAGCTGCGCCGGGACGGCGGGTCGGTGGTGCTGACGGTCTCCACCTCCGGCTTCTACCCGGGGCGCGGCGGGATCCTCTACGTGGCGTCGAAGTTCGCCGTCCGCGGCTGCGTGATCGCGCTGGCGCACGAGCTGGCTCCTGAGGTGCGGGTCAACGGCGTGGCGCCGGGCGGAACGCTGGGCACCGAGCTCACCGGGCCGCGGAGCCTCGGCCTGGCCGATCGTGTCCTGGACGCGGCGCCCGGCCGCGACGAAGACCTGCGCCGCCGCACGCCCCTGCAGGTCGCGCTCACCGGCGAGGATCATGCGGGCAGCTACGTCTTCCTGGCCTCGGACCGCTCGCGCGGGATCACTGGCACCGTGGTGCACTCCGACGGCGGCGTCGGCGTCAAATAGCGCCGGCCCCGCGAAGCTGGCTAGCGGCCGGCGGGTGCCAGGATCTCGCCGCTGACCATGGTGGCGGCCGCGCCGCGCTCGCCGCCAGCCTGGCCGCCGCCTCGTCCAGGTCGGCGCGGGCGAACCGCACCTGACCGGGCGGGTCAGGGAACAACACGGGTCCGTGCCCGCTATCCGCATAGCCAGGTGAGCCACCCGCGCGGCGCCCAGCCGGGACGCGCTTTCCCGCAGTTCCGCGAGCCTGGTCTCCGGGTTCGCGTTCACCCCTGCGCCCAGGCCGCCCGCACAGGCCACCACGATCACCACGCGGTGGCCCTCGGCGGCCAGCCGGGCCAGCGTGCCGCCGGTAAGCAGCACCTCGTCATCCGGGTGGGCATGAAAGGCCAGGATCGTCGCCACAGCTGTCATTCTCGCCCTGGCCGCCCGTCCCGGCGAGGGTTCCAGCCGATAACGCGAGCCGGGCTGACCGGGGTCCTGGCCGACTAGACGAGGCCGTGCCGTTCGCTAGACGGAGTACTCGGTGGGGGTGCTGGTCCCGGTCCGTCCGGCGGGGTGCGCCACTTCAGGATGCCGGGCTCTGGTTGCTCAAGCCACCATCCTTCGGCTCGCTTACAGCGATGGTGGTGACGTCACAGCGGACTGTCTTCACACACACATCCAGGGCAGCTCGCGTGCTCTGCAGCGAGCGTGCCTCGTCTGGATTCCCACCCGATGTATGTCAGGCTGCCCAGGTAATTGCTGTAATGTTTCCCAGTATAGAGCTGTAAAGTTTCCCAGAAAGTCGTTCAAGAGCTCCCCCGCATGGCATCCTGAAGTGCATGAAGGCTACTAGCGGGCTGCGTCCTCGCCGACTCGCCGAAGTCGTCCCTCAGCGCATGAGCGAAGAGCCCGTCGTGATCCTCACCGGGCCGCGCACCGTGGGCAAGAGCACCTTGCTCGCTGCGCTCGCGGCCGAGTTCGGCCGGCCCGTCCTCGACCTTGACCGCCCGGACGCGCGAGCGGCGGCGGCCAGCGACCCCGGCTTCATCGTCTCCGGTCCCGGGCCGGTTCTCATCGACGAGTTCCAGCATGTCCCGGAGATCCTGGACGCGATCAAGGCCGAGCTCAACACGGACACCAGGCCTGGGCGCTACGTGCTCACAGGATCCACGAGGTACTCGGTCCTGCCGCAGGCGGCGCAGTCGCTGACTGGGCGGGCCCACGTCATCAACGTCCTGCCGTTGTCCCAGGGGGAGCTTCACGGGCGTCGGGAGAACTTCATCGACCGGCTCTGGGCGGACCCGGCCAGGCTGCCGGAGATGCCATCACGTCCGGTGACCAGGGATGAGTACGTGGATCGCATCGTGACGGGCGGCTTCCCCATGATCTTGCAGCGCCTGACGGCGAGGGCCCGCACGTCGTGGTTCGCCGACTATGTGAACCTCGTCGTGATGCGCGACGTGCTCGACATCGCCAGAGTACGGCAGCGGGAGGCGCTTCCCCGGCTGCTCCGCCAGTTCGCGGCGCAGACTGGCCAGGTGCTCAACATATCCAAAGCCGGGCAGGCCGTCGGGCTGGAAAGCAGCACCGCGAACCGCTACGCGACTTTGCTGGAGGCGGCCTTCATGATCCAGCGGCTGCCCGCGTGGGGCACGACCCTTGGCAAGCGGATCGCCGCGTACCCCAAGGTGCACGTCATCGACTCGGGGCTGGCCGGCTGGCTGCTCGGGCTCAGCGCTGCGAAGATCAGCAGCCGCGATCCCGCTGTGCTGACCGAGTTCGGGCATCTCGTCGAGACATTCGCCGTCGGGGAGATCCTCAAGCAGGTGAGCTGGTCGGAAGAGGCAGTCACGGCCGCGTACTTCCGGACGCAGAGCGGGGACGAGGTTGATCTTGTTCTCGAGACCTGGGACGGCCGCGTCGCCGGTTTCGAAGTGAAGGCAGGATCCCGCGTCCAGGACACTGACCTGAGCGGCCTCCGGCTACTCCGCGACAGGCTAGGTGAGCGGTTCATCGCGGGCTTCCTGCTCAACCTCGGGGAACTCGCCTACCGCAAGGAGGAGAGGATCATGGTTATGCCGCTGTCCGGGCTATGGTCCTTAGCCCTCCAGGCCGAGCTCCGCTCAAAGATCGGCGCGAAGTGTGTCGTTATCACGTGCGTTGGAGAATGCCTGCATCCGCAAATAAGACACTGACCAGGCTAAACGGTCGAGTGATAACGTCCTGGGGACCTCTTGCTGCTGACCGCGCCGCTCGTGCCGATGGTCCGCACATAGCTACCTGAATCTAGCCAGTCACAGTCAGCCCGGGCCCTGACAGACAGGGCATCACGCGTGTCAGGGCAGTATTGAAGGGTGTCCGCCGAGATGCATGGGTCGGAATGCTGCGCGCACTGCGCAGAGATACCACGGTTGCGCGAAGAGGTCGCGGCGCTTCGGGCACGCCTGAATGCGCTGACCACTCTGCCGCTAAGCGCCAGCGACCCCTTGCCACTGCAGGCTGAACTCGACGTGGCCGCGAAAACACCGCCGCGGCAGATGCCGCTGTTCGGCCCGGTCCACGGGCCTCCCTTGTCCCGGGTAGATCACGAGTCAAGCTTGCAGGCCAAGGTGGGCCTGTACCGGGCCCTCTTCGCGGGACGCAGCGATGTGTACGCCTACCGCTGGGAGAACACCGCGGAAGGCACCAAGGGCTGGGCGCCGAAACGGCGGCCCGGCACCACCCGCGACAACCCGGAGTACCTGCCGCTTACCGATGAGGTCATCTCCGCGCACCTGACTAAGGAAAACCCGGCCGCCTGCGGGCTTTACGTGAGGCTGCCTGACAGTACCTGCCGGCTGCTGGTCTGCGACTTCGACGGCGGCACCTGGCGGCTCGACGCCGCTGCGTACGCGGAAGCGGCTGCCTGGGCCGGCGTGCCCGCGGCTGTCGAGATCTCCCGGTCGGGCGACGGCGCACACGTGTGGGCTTTCTTCTCCGAGCCGGTAGCCGCCGCCGACGCGCGTGCCATGGGTGCCGCGCTGCTACACGAGGCGATGGCGATCCGCGGCGAGATGGACATAGAGAGTTACGACCGCCTCTTCCCTGCGCAGGATTATCTGCCGCGGCGCGGCTTCGGGAACCTGATCGCGCTGCCGCTGGAGGGCAGGTGCCGCCAGAATCGCACGACGTTGTTCGTCGATCCGGCGACGTTCGAGCCCTACCAGGATCAGTTCGCGTACTTGTCGTCGCTTGAGCGCATGACCCGCCGCGACGTAGTGGAGCGCGCAGAAGAGCTTCAGCCGCCAGCGGTCGGTCCTGCGGTGCGACTGCACAGATCCCCGCTGGCGGCCGAGCCTCCGCCGCCGGACGTCATCAAAGCTGAGCTGAGCGGCATGCTGGCGATCCGCCGGGCCGGGCTGCCGCCGAGTCTGCTGTCGTCGCTGAAGCACCTAGCATCACTCCACAATCCCGAGTTCTACAGTCGGCAGCAGATCGGGCTGAGCGTGTGGGGCGCGCCGCGGATGCTGCGCTGCTACTCGGAGTCCCTGGACCGGCTGTTCCTACCACGCGGCGTCGCCGACCGTGCCGCGAAGTTGATCGAGAAAGCGGGCAGCCGCCTAACGATCACCGATCT
>Ga0209039_10003973_pt1 | contig 11153 bp, 9 predicted proteins | sample BogFormECP12_OM1_FD_188238 | JGI IMG/M metagenome (GOLD analysis project Ga0209039, IMG submission 188238) | Bog forest soil microbial communities from Calvert Island, British Columbia, Canada - ECP12_OM1 (SPAdes) (version 2) | ecosystem: Environmental > Aquatic > Freshwater > Wetlands > Bog ... | reverse complement strand
CTTGGGCTTTTCAAGTCTTCCAAGGTGTATAGGTTAGCGTAGATGTTGTTTTGGATGGATTGCAGGATTTCGTTTTTGTCGTGTTTCATTTCCATTTCTGTGGCAAGCTGGAGGTTTTCTAGTATGGTTTGTGGTAGTGTTTCGCAGAGTGTGTCTAGGTCTATTTTCGTTGGGTCGGTTTTGAGTTCTTTCTCCATTTTGACGGCTAAGCCGAGGCCGGGGGGTGAAATGCAAATGCCTCTGGGGTTTTGCATGATGAATTTGCTGCGGGCCAAGTCTTCCAAGGCGGGGAAAGAATCTTTTGGGTTGGCGGAGATGAAAACGAGCGTTTCTTTTAGTCCCTTCAGGTGTGTGGGAAGGTAGCCTTTCGGGGCTGGAGGTATGTAATAGCTTTGGCCCTTGATTTTCATGTCCGAAAGTATTCTGTCGAACGTAACGTAGGTAGAGACGAGGGAAGCATTGAGGATACTGCCCTTGACGTAGGTTGAGGGTTTGATGAGAAGGAAGAGACCGCCCCAAAAAGTTAAACCTAATCCTATGAAAGCGAGGACCTGTGAGTCTTCGTGAATCGAGAAGACGAGGCTGAGGATGCCGGGGACGAGGAAGGCTACGCTTATTTTCACGGCTGAAGCGTGTTCTGAAATGTGGGATTTTGCTGGGAGATTTTCGTCTTCTGCAAGGAAAGGAGTAAGGACTTCCGTGACAGGCTGGGCCTTGCCTTCTCCGCCTGCTGTGGTTTCCGTTTTTGGTTCCTCCTTGCCCCTGTAGCTCATCTGTTTCCCCGGAAAGAGTATAGGGAATGCCTTTTAAGTTTTCCAAGAGTGATTCAGGTTTTCCACACAAGCGTCGGCGAGCGTTCTTGGTGGGGCATTTATTGTTTTTAGCGTTTGTTGAAGTGTATTTGTGTTGTTCTTATAAGCAATAATGTTTATTAAGATTTACGATATCACGTATGCCTGGTGAAAGCGTCTTGGCAATGCAAAAAGCTACGATTGGAATAGTCGCGTTGGTAGCTGTCATGAGCGTGGTTGTAAGTACGTTAGGGCTGTTGGTCGCATCTAACACGTTTTCCAATAGTGGAACCATCAACACTGTAGGAGTATGTGTGTATTCCGACAGTGGCTGCACAAATGTGTTGTCTAGTGTCGGTTGGGGGACAGTAAACGCTGGCTCCACGGCAACTTATCCGATTTATGTTAAGAACAACGGCACCGTATCGGTAACGTTAACGATGACGACAGACACGTGGAATCCTGGAACTGCTTCAAACTACATGGGTTTGAGCTGGAATCAACAGAATACAGTGCTCACCGCCGGTTCATCCGTCGAAGCTGTGTTGTCACTTAACGTTTATTCAAACATTACTGGAATCACAAGCTTCACTTTTGACATAACCATAACGGGCACACAGCAATCCAGTTAACCCATTAACTCCAGTGCGCACTGAGATGCGTTCAATTCAATGCTATCTCGCTCTTTCTTTCGCAAATCTCCATATGAGGAACCCGATGATACTTAGAAAGAAAGATACTGCTGAAACGTGTCCACCCTAATCCAAGGTATTAGATGAGTTAGGCCGTGGTTAAAAATCTAGGATGGGTAATCTGAATTAGCACTCCGTAGATCCAACCGAGCATTCCATACAGGAAGAGAGCTTCACCGACCACTTTCGATACCGAAAAAGCAACATCGGGTTTTTTGTTCATGGCCAACTGTTCTTGGGATACACCAAATTTAAGGCTTGGCTTGCGCCATCGACAAATTTCTTCTGAGAAACAAAAATTTTAAGCTTGCTTGTTCAGTACCTACCTACCGCGAACGCAATGTCAACAAGCCAAGACGTTTTCGGAAAGTACATCAAACTCGTCGTTTCCCAGGCGACAGATCCACAGATTCGTGAAATGGCCCAAAACGGCGGCGCAGTAACTGCCCTCCTCGTTTATGCATTAAAAACTGGAATAATAGATGGTGCCATCATATCCACAAGGAATACGGAAAGACCTTTCTACCCAATTCCCATGTTGACCACAATTGCAGCAGAAATAATTCAAAACGCTGGATCAAGATACACTTACTCGGCTAACCTTAAAGCCTTATCTGATGCTTCGAAACGGAACATGAGGGCTGTGGCTTTCGTTGGAACCCCATGCCAAATCCGCATTGTGAGAGAAATGCAGCAAAAACAAGATGCACGCGTCGCCTGTGTGAGGCTATTGATTGGACTCATGTGCCCAAGAACCTACGACTACCAGAAATTAATGATTGACCACATTCAGAACACTTTAGGCGTTAACCTACACGACATACAGAAAATCGACATCAAAGGCCAGATGATAATTACTTCTAAGACGGGACAGAAAACGTTGCCTCTCAAAGACCTTGAAGAATATAGTCGAAAACCCTGCCTGGAATGCCAAGACTTCAGTTCTGAACAGGCCGACATATCCTCAGGTAGCCTAGGACTGTACGATTCAACCTTCACAATAATTCGTACGACCTTGGGGGAAGAACTGTTTAGCCAAGCTGAACAAGCCCATGCAGTAACGACTAGGGCCGTGCTTAAGGATGAACCCGCCCTTAGGCTGCTTCTAAAACTGAGCAAACAAAAACACACAAGGCCGGGCAATGCATGAGCACGGGATGATCATGTGGGCCGTGCTATTTCTTTTTCTGGGTCTACAATTATTTCAGTATCATTCTGTTCCTCAGCTTTGCCTAGAATATTGTTGCAGTAGGGACAAACGTTTATCAGCTTGGGTTTTCCGTGAGCGAAATCCATCATTACTAAGGGTTTGCTGAGGGTTCTTTTGCATTTTGAGCAAGAAATACCGGTAGTGCTTCCAGTTGGTTTTTCTTGTTCAGAGATGCCCTCATGGATGTTCTGTTCACGTTTCGAAGCGAGTTCATTATTGGTTTTTTCATGTTTCGGAGTATGTTTGTCACCATTTTCTTTCTTTAGAAATCCGAAGGCTAATGCTACTGTGCCCAAGGCAATAGAGACAAATTGCGAGGCGTAGAGCAAGTGCTCATAGGCCCAGTAGGGTTGTGCCCAATTGTTGCTGAACTGTAGTCCATAATGATACATTGTGCCATTGACGATGGCGTCGACATTTTTCTGGGAGAAAATGACGAGACCGGAACTGATGAGACATACGAGGAGAACGAGTCTTTGGAACAAAGGGCCTTGGAGAAAGGTCTTGTAGCGCGCGCTAGTCATGGTCTCATCTGACCAAGTTGGTGTTGAATATAGAGAAATACGTTATGAATGAAGAATACAGATGCAAAAACCATTGAACGCACACGCTTGATATGTTGAGGTTTAAGACAGCTGTTCAGCGCTCGTTTCATCACGCGGGTGTATTTGAACTCTTTATTTGGAAGACGCAACATTAAATGCGCTTCTTTTCCCTCTTGATTATTGGAGTCCTTGACCATGAGGATCCAAATCGAAAGCAAGGTTTCGCTAATTCTGATTCTTATGGCAGGGGCATCTCTAGTCTCCATGCTTTGCACTCTCAACATAGACCACATAATTAATCATGACCTCTACAGCTACGGTCTTCAGTTTTCCACAAAATGGGCTTATCCATACTGGACGATGGCGACAATCGTATTTTCAATGGGTTGGCTGATTATCGTAACCTCAATAGCTTTCGAACTTCATCTGGTCATTCACGAGCTGCGCAAACATCCTTCACCCGAAGCCGAAGCCCCCGTCGTTCATGAGAAACTGGTTCAAAACGAAACATCCGGAGTCGAAGCACAACCAAGCAGCAGAACAGAGGAGGAAAAAGTGAAAACAACAAATATGGACAAAGCGAAAACAACGGCCCTCGTCTTGAAGACTGAAGATGATTTGAGCGAGTTTCGAGTACTCCTTGAACAGATATCTGTAATGACAGATGCGCAGGTTAAACATCAGAAAACAGATGACAACTAAACAAAGAAGAAGCAGATTTAACGGCCAGTTTCCTTTGGTGAGTGCGCGTGCGAATTGACGTTTTGGCGGCATGTTTGCTTCTAGTGCGGCTTCTTCGATTGTGACAGCTTGTCGCTTCTCTAAGGATGTGCTTTTTGAGACGTGCGCGGGGAGATATCTTTTTCAGGCTGTTAAGCGATTGCTAGACTCGTAAAATATGAAAAGTCTTTTATTCAACTGCTTCACAGACATCGAAAGCTGTGCTCGAGCACAGCGTGCCTTGAATATATGATGTGATTATATGAGTAGTGAGAGATGGTTTGTGCCTTGTATATCGGGACTCCTTATGTTAAGGGTGAGTAAATCGAAAGTAGATTCTGGGATAAATCGTTCTTGGAAACTTGAAGAGCAGGATAACCTATGTTGACTTGGCCATATATTGGACTAGTCTGCGGTCTGCTAATTGTCTATGCATGGTCGTTTTATAATCTGCCAATTTTGGTAGCTGGCGTAAGGAGTCTGCGACAAAGCAAGCAAAAGCCCAGCAAAAAGCCTGCTAGAGGAGAAGCTTTTCCAACTTTTTCAATTATTGTGCCAGTTAAAAACGAGGAGAAAGTAGTAGGAAGATTACTGAATGCCTTGTCCGATTTGAGTTATCCCGCCGCCAAGAAGGAAATAATCGTTGTTGAGGACGGTTCAACCGACAGAAGCCTTGAGGTATGCGAAGCTTTTGCCAGAGAACAGAGACTGAACATAAGAGTTGTTCAAAGACATTCTTCTGATGGCAAACCTTCTGCTTTGAATAGTGGCGTAACATATGCGAAGGGCGAGATAGTCGGGGTTTTTGACGCAGACAGTGTTCCAGCAAGCGACGCACTGTTGAACGTGCGCAAGTATTTCGAAGATCCGCAAGTGGCAGCGGTTCAGGGTAGAACAATATCGATTAATTCTGACGAGAACATGCTGACCAGAATCATTTCGCGAGAGGAGGACGTTTGGTGCGAGGCATATCTACGGGGCAAAGACGCTCTGAACTTGTTTGTCCACCTTAGAGGAAGCTGCCAATTCATCAGACGAGACGTTCTGAGACAAGTAAAAGGTTTCGACAAGAATGCTCTTTCTGAGGATATGGAGCTTTCAGCGAAGACAACGGAAAAAGGCTTCAAGATCAAGTATGCCCCAGATGTTCGATCGTGGCAAGAGAGTCCATGTAACTTAAAACAGTTATTCAGGCAACGGGTGCGTTGGTTTAGGGGGACCATCGAGGTCGCTCTAAAGTATGGTCGATTGATGGCGAAGCCCAGCAAGAAGAGCTTTGATGCGGAGGTCACGCTTTTTGGACCTTTTGTTTTGATTGCGTCATTGTTGGCGTACGTTGCAGCTTCTTACGTGACGTTTACGCCTTTTCCGCTGGGCGTTTTGTTGCAGATCATGGCAGAGTTGACAGCATTTGGTGCGACGGTCATTATGTTTCTTTGCGGTTTGGCTTTGATTTACTCTTCGAAGCCGAGGAAACTCACGAGTGTGCTGTGGCTGCCATTCATCTATTTCTATTGGAGCTTACAAGCGTTCATTGCGTCCTATGCCCTGATTCTCATAGTGTTTCGTAGACCTCGAAACTGGTCAAAGACGGAAAAGAGAGGACTGACGACTATCAATGTAGATGGGAAGGTGACTATTTGATAGAGACCGTCGAGAAAGTTCGTGTGACTCTGAGTGATTTGCAATTTCAAGAGAAGGACTCTACGGAAATCGGTGCCGCTCCAAAAATATCTGTGATTGTGCCAACCTTGGATGAAGAAGTTGGAATTGGGCAGGTTCTCAGGGACATTCCGAGGAGCATAGTTAACGAATTGATAGTTGTTGATGGCTCAACTGATTCCACCGCGAAAATCGCTAAGAGTTTCGGAGCAAGGATTGTTCCTGAATGGAGGAGAGGTTATGGACGAGCCTTGCAGAGTGGGATCGAGAAATCTGTCGGAGATGTTTTGGTTTACATTGATGGTGATTGTAGTTATGATTCAAGAGATATTTCAAGAGTTGTCGAGCCTATTCTGAACGATGAATGTGATGTCGTTTTGGGAAATAGATTCAACGGAGAAATGCAGCCTGGTGCAATGCCTCTTTTGAACCGGATTGGAAATCTGACACTTTCGTTGGTTTTCAGCATTTTTTTTGACAGAGGAGTTCCTGATACACAGTGCGGTCTGAGAGCGGTTCGAAAACAGTTACTGAACAGCAACCATTACAACGATTATGGAATGCCGTACGTTACTGAACAGTTGATCAATCTTGTCAAGCAGCATGCGAGAATAGGAAGTGTGTCGGTGACATACAGACCGCGAGTGGGTAGAGCAAAACTTTCTGTGTGGACCGATGGATTTAAGATTCTAAAGGTACTTTTAAGGGAACGTCTCCGGAGAAGTGTGGCTTGAAGATCGCGTTTCTTATAGAGCTTTTCTATCCGCATGTGGCAGGTTGTGAGAATAGATTTTTGGAGATCGGCAAAAAGCTCTCTAGCCGCGGCCATGATGTTCATGTTTTTACCTTGCTGCACGAGTCTTCTTTACCTAGAGAGGAAACTGTTGAAGGAATCACTGTTCATCGGTGTGCCTATTCGGGCAATTATATTTCGCCTAACGGTCTCCGCTCATTGAGTGGGGTTCTTAAGTATTCATTTGCTGCATCGTTGAGATTGTTTAGAAAGGATTTTGACGTCTACTATTCAAATCAGTGGCCCGTGTTTCACTCTCTATTTGCGAAGCCTGTTGCTCGACCGCTGGTTCAAGAGTGGTGTGAGGTTTCGAAGGATTCATTGCCAGCGGAGATGCTGCAGGAAATATTGAAGTGGACTGGAGACTACCATGTTGCAGTGTCAGAATTCACGAGGCGCAGGTTAACTGGTTTCATGGGTATCAAGCCTGAAAAAGTTTCAGTTGTGCCCAACGGCGTTGACTTTTCAAAATTCCACGCTGAAGAAGACAAGAAGACGTGGGGGCGCATCGTTTACGTCGGGAGACTTGTGCCTCATAAGCATGTTGAAATGCTCATTGACGCTTTTAATCTAGTCAAAAAAGAGGCAATGGACGCTGAACTTCACATTGTAGGCGAAGGCCCCTGCCTGTCTGCGTTGAGACAGAGAGCCGCAAGAATGAAGGATTGTTACGTTCATGGATTCTTGCCTGAGGATGAAATGATAGGTTTGCTGAACAGTTCATGGCTGTCTGTTTTGCCAAGTGAGAGGGAAGGCTCCAGCATTTCGGTGCTGGAAGCCATGGCTTCGAGTTTACCGTTTGTAACGACCGATTTCCCAAATAACGCAGTGAAAGAGCTAACGGAATTTAATTGCGGCTTGGTGGCTGATCCAAATGAGAGTTCAATCGCCTCTTCGATTTTGCAGCTTTTTGACGACGAAGAAATGTACGGGCAAATGAGTCATAATGCTTCGAGTTATGCGAAAGAGCAGGACTGGAACACTGTTGCTGATAGAATGGAAAACTTGATGCACAGGGTGGTTCAACGTTCTAGCGCGTTTGAATAGAAAGTGGCTGTATTGGTTCTTGCTTTTACTCGCCATGATCACGTCATTTACGATAAAGTTCACCGCGCTAAATAAGTACCCTGCTCCGCCCGCTTGTGATTACGGAAATTATCTGACCCAAGTAGACATCTTAAGCGGACATGATGTTATAGGTTTGGGATTAAGAGACAACCCCGTGTTCTTTGTTTTGCTTGATCCATTTCTCATGTTTTTTGACGCATTGACGGCGCTGAAAGTTGTTGCTTCACTTGTGTTCTCGGTAGTCGCAATTCCTTTTTTTCTTTTAGCAAAGAAGCTTTCAAACAGCTACTTAGCAGCCTTGATTACCGCTTCGACTTTTCTCTTTTTTGAAGGCTACTCTGAAATGATCGGCTGGGGAGGCAATCCGAACTTTTTAGGATTTTCATTTTTGTTGTTTACTTTGTTCTTTCTTGTTAATTCCCTTGAAGAGCCTTCTAAAAAGAACATTTTACTGACGGGATTTTCATTAAGCTTAGTCGTTGGTACTCATTTTCTAGTAACAGCTTTTGCAGTCCTTTTCTTTTTCCTATTTGCTATCCTGATCCTGACTTTTAATCGGGAAAATTTGAAGAAAAGTATCAGAATTTTGCTTTCGGTCATTAGCGTTTCTGTATTGTTTAGCTTGCCATACGTTCCTGTCTATGCTACTTTCTTCAGATATTCCTCAAGCGATCTGATTAGCTTCAATTTCTTCAATGGAGTAAACGCCGCAATTGCTGGTCTTGAGTGGATGTTCAGGGATCAATACCCAATCGTAATAACTATGACAGCTCTTGGAATTCTCGCTTTGTTGACTCGTGCAAAAAAATATAGGAATCGCTCGTTAATGTTATGCAGCCTTTTCATGCTTCCTTTTATTCTGGGGGTACTAACAGCGGACCCTGACCGTTGGTTCTATTTTCTGCCCATCCCCGTAATGCTGTCATTTGCCTTATTCTTGGGAGACATGTTTGCCTTTCTTCGGAATGCGAGAAAGGTAATCCTTCTACTCGCTACCTGTTTCGTGCTTCTGATTATTGTTGCAGGGACAATCTCGTCGGTAAATCGTCTTGACGTCGCCATAGACTATTACCAAAGTATAGGTAACGATGAAATACAAGCGCTAAATTGGGTTAAGGAAAATACACCCTCAAACGCTATTTTTGCAACTTCTGGACCAGACAAGGTGATTGGAGGAGATTGGGCTCCAGGGAATTCATATTCATGGTGGATTGAGGGTCTTGCCAAGAGAAACAGTTTTCAAACGGGATTTACGACGTGGTACACTTATGAAGATGAACAATTGGACACAGCTATGACTAATCAAATCTTCGCTGGGAACTATGTCTTTGAATATAGCGATCTAAGAGTTTCTGACAATTTTCCTACTGACTCGGGAAACCCGCAGATTGCTGTCCTTTCGAATGGCCAATATCAAAATGTGCTTTTCCTAAATGATGCTGAAGAAGGAGTGACTTTCTCGCCAGCTGGGAACCAACAGGTCATTTGGAATCAAACAGCTTTCTACGCGGGAACTAAGACGATGAATATTAATTATAATGAGAACCATACGAATGCCACTTTCTCTTATGATTGGTCTGATCTAGAATTAGTTCGAAGTATAATTATGAATAGCGCGCAATCCAAGGTGGACATCATTTTTGAACTTATGCCAGAGAATTCTACAGTTAGACAGTTCACTTTGAACTTCTGGACAGCGTATTACTCATCGCTTGAAAGCTACCAGATTCAAGGTTCAAACATTACCCTCAACCAAAAACTTCCGTCGAATGAGAATGTTGAAACAAGAATTGCAATCGTGGACACGAACGGAGCAATAGAAAATACGCAAGTTTTTCTTAAGGACCCGAAATATTCAATTCCTGTTGCAACCTATTCGCTTACCCCGCTTCAAAATAGTCTTTTCGTACATGTTGAAATATCAATCACCACACAAACCTCTGAAGCAAAAAATAACGCGATTAGCTTCTACAATTCTTATGACTTGATAAACGACAACAAAATCGACTACATATTTCTGAATAAAGATCGAGTGAACGAGTACATGAGATTCGTAAACGATCCTGAACACTTTAAAACAGTGTTTGAAAATGGAACGATTGTCATATTTAGAGTGGCTTCATAGGAGAGGCAATTTGCGCAATTTTTGGGATGATATCGTCAGAAAATTTGGATCTAGGGAAGACATCATCAACATTCCAGGTGCTCCCTCTATCACAAACAAATATATGGATTATTTTGAGAAAAAAGCTTTGGCACCTCATTGGGCTTTCTCCGAGGGAGAGACAGTGCTCGACGTTGGCACGGGCATTGGACGTTGGGCATCGTTTCTAGCGGAAAAGGCACAGTATATGGTTGGAATTGACGTCTCAAGAGAAATGGTGAGGATTGCGAAGCGAAGAGTTAACAGACCTAATGTCGACTTCCTCGTTGCTGCAGCCTATGCAATTCCTCTTTGTTCAAATTCAGTTGATCTCTCCCTGTCATGCACTTGCATACAACACATAGTTGATGCAGACAAACAAGAAGAGAGCATCCATGAAATCACGCGTGTCACCTCAGGCAGAATCCTCCTTCTGGAATTGATGTCGAAATCCATCCGGACTACGTTAACTCACTATCCTACGCTTGTGATTCCTCGAGCTCAGTACGTATCTGCACTCAAGACGTCAGAGGTCAAATCCATAACTGATTTCGGCGTAGACTTCTTACCTCTTGTCAAACTAATAGAGAATTATCGAAATTTTCTCTTCAAGACGCTTGGGGTTAGGGTCCCATCCTACGGAGGTTCTATGAAGCAAAGAATCATGCGGAATTCCTACCAGATCATGTCAGTCTTTGCTCTCTTTTTCTCGTTGCCTTTCAACAAACTGGTGCCTAATCCTTCAAGCAACTTGACTAGACATGTTTTGTTGGTTGTCCGAAAAAAATGAAGGTTTTGAGGACTGCTCTCAAGAATGCTCTCAACAAGTCCAGTGTAGACTGAAAAGTTGCAGTCATAATCGTGTCGGAACCGAGAGATAAACGCGAGTTTATCTGTGTTCAGGCGTATGAAGCAGTCCAGATTGTGAGTTGGGCAAGGTTGCGGACGCCATCATAGTAGTATCCGCCAGTCACAATTTCAGGAATGCCGTCGCCGTTGATGTCTCCGATTGCAACATAATTGATAACCGTATTGCTACCTCCGAACCATACTGTTACTAGCTTCGCTGTTAGGGTTGAACCGTTCCAAACGACCAGTTGAGAAACATCACGCAAACCGTCAAAATAGTATGCGCCAGTGACAATCTCAACATGCCCATCGCGATCAACATCACCTATCGCAACGGAATTGATGATGGTGTTGCCAAACATGTACCAACCGGTCGATTCCTTCAGTGCCAAGTTTGAACCGTTCCAAACTATCAATTGGGCAACATCACGCGTACCATCAAAATAGTAGCCGCCCGTAACAATCTCTATGTGACCATCTGCATCGACGTCTCCGACGGCAACAGAATTGATAATTGTATTGTTAGTCCAATACCAAATCTTAACTTGTTTTGCAGTTAACGTTGAACCGTCCGAAACGATCAATTGGGCAACATCACGCGTACCATCAAAATAGTAGCCGCCAGTAACAATCTCAACCGAAGAGTTGCCATAGACATTTCCGATTGCAATAGAATTGAT
>Ga0209039_10003972_pt1 | contig 11155 bp, 11 predicted proteins | sample BogFormECP12_OM1_FD_188238 | JGI IMG/M metagenome (GOLD analysis project Ga0209039, IMG submission 188238) | Bog forest soil microbial communities from Calvert Island, British Columbia, Canada - ECP12_OM1 (SPAdes) (version 2) | ecosystem: Environmental > Aquatic > Freshwater > Wetlands > Bog ... | reverse complement strand
CGGAAAAACGGCCGCGAAACGGTTGAAAACCGATAGGCACGCGCCCAGGGGGCAGATAACCTTGCAGAAGAACCGCCGGTGTCCCATGACCAAGATGATCAGTGTAAAAAGTATCGCCAGCCGAACGGAAAGAGTCACTACATCGGTGGTGCCGTTGATTATCGCCCAGGGGATCGCTGATTCTATCGTGGCCACGGGGCAAAGCCGGCAAAAATATAGCGGAAAGTTTGGGCTAAGGAAATAGGGGACAAGGACCAGAAGTCCCACAAAGATCCCGTACTTGATGAATCGCGTCCAAGAAGGGATCGGAAACTTGACATACGGGACCTTGTAAAGGAGTTCCTGCACCAATCCAAAAGGGCAGGCCCAACCGCACAGAAACCTTCCCGCCAATAATCCCGCCACAGCTATCCCGCCGATCACGCTTAACGGAATAATCCCCAATGAGACGCACTGGCCGATCACACCCATCGGGCAGGCAAAAATTGAAGTCGGGCAGGAATGACAGTTCAGAACTGGAAAGCAAATGAAATGCCACTGGAACAGACCTATGTTGAAGAGGACTGCAAGACCTAACTGAACCTTCAACCTGATTTTTTCCACTTTTATGAAGCCTTTTCCGAAATTGCCGGCACTAGTGCCGGCCTTTGCAAACAAACTGTCCTGTCCCTGAAGAAGCGTCCAAGTGCCTCACAGGATTCTTCTCGAATGAAGCCTTTTTTCGTCGGCTTGAATCCATGGACGAGCCGCAGATCTGCGGCCGGTGCTAGATTCAGGTGGGACACGGACGCCGGCCCTTGAGCATTCGCAAGTCAGGATAGTTGGATATAAGCCGCCCGTCCTTGTACTTGCCGATACCTTCAAAGGTCGTAGCATTGACTACTTCGGGCTCCGTGAACCATTGGGATTGGACAGTGAATTCATCTTCTTTCTGCTCATATCCGGGGATCTTGATAGTGATTCCTACGTCTTTCAACTTGTCGAATTTCTCAAGGTTGTCAAAAATGAGAAACTTCCGGAAGAAGCCGCCGTAAACTATCGCAGCGATGCTCAATACTAGCAAGATTCCGAAAAAACTCTTTCTAACCATTCTGATCCTTCTGCTGCCACCTGAATTTATTTATTCCCATCCGAGGAACAACTGCATCGAGACAACCGGCTTGCGGACCTCGTATCTATAGACCGATTATAGCTTAATTGCAATTGACCTGCCATGCCGATCCATGTCATTAAAGCGGAACTCTTTTGCGACACGGCCGGCCGTGAGAGGAATAGAGAAAAGACATGGGAAAAGGAACTCTTTTCGTTATATCAGCGCCATCAGGCGCGGGAAAATCTACACTGATAGCTAGAATCAGGCAGATGTTTCCGCACATACGCTATTCTATCTCTTGCACCAGTCGACCGCCGCGAAAGGGTGAAGCCGAAGGGGTGGATTACTATTTTGCCAGCACCGATAAATTCCGGCTGATGATACAGCGCGACGAATTCCTGGAGTGGAAAGAGGTTCACGGAAACTTGTACGGCACCCCCGTGGCTCCTGTGAACGAGTGCCTCGCATCGGTGCGGCGCATGATCCTCGATATTGATGTGGAAGGCGCAAACGAAGTCTTCAAGAAGGTTCCCGGTGCAGTGGGTATCTTCGTAACGGCCCCCAGTATTACCATCTTGGAGCAAAGGCTCCGACTTCGAGGCACCGATTCAGAACAATCCATACGGACCAGGATGGTCAACGCGGCTCGTGAAATGGAACAGGCCGGAATGTTTAAGTATCAGATTATTAACGATGATCTCGAAAAGGCCGTGGAAGAATTGGCGGGCATTATCAGCAAGGAATCAGGGCAATCTATTCCGGAGACTTGCCTATAATAACGTCTACCGTATGGGTCTGCTTTCCTCGCATGACTTTCATTCTTATCAGATCACCGGGCTTGGCCCCCGCGACAAGACGGGACAGGTGGCGGCCATTTCGGACGGCTTTGCCATCGGCATCCAGTATCAGATCGCCTTTCCTCAAACCAGCATTGTATGCGGGAGTGGAATTTAGAACTTCGTCCACAAATGTGCCGCGAGGAGTGCCGAGGCCCAATTGCCGTGCCTGCTCGCTGGTGACGTCTTCGACGTAAATTCCAAGCCACCCGCGGAAAATGTTTTCGGCGTTCATAGGAGATCGCATGAGTTCCGTTACATAGTTGACCGGTATGGAAAAGCCGATCCCCTTGCCCGATGCGATGATCGCCGTATTGACTCCTATTACTTCCCCCGCCATATTAAACAGCGGGCCTCCGGAGTTGCCCGGATTAATAGATGCGTCGGTCTGGATGAAGTTGTCGTCGGGTCCCAGGCCGATAAAGCGCCCTTTACCGCTCACAATTCCCACGGTGACGGTTCTTCCGAGGCCAAAGGGGTTTCCCACGGCTAAGACCCATTCTCCTACCTGGATTCTTGAAGAGTCCCCTATCTTTGCTTTTTGCAGGGCATACGGCGGATTGATCTTGAGAAGCGCCAGGTCAACCCTGGGATGTACTGCTACCACCTTTGCTGACTCAACATTGCCGGTTGAGAGCGTCACTAAAATTTTTCCCGCTCCCTCCACCACATGGCCGTTCGTGACGATGTGCCCCGCGGTATCGCAGAAGAATCCGCTGCCAAGACTGTCCGTCTGAAATCTGTCTCTTCCTTTGCCACGTTCGTCGAAATAGCCGGGACGGGATCGGAAGAGAGGCGGGGGTTCAGTGGAGCTGTTCTGGAGCATGTGCCTTTCTATGGAGATGTTCACGACTACTGGTGTCAAGTCTTTGATCAAATCAATGAGATCAGGACATCCCCCTCGCGGCGCCTGGGACTTCTGGGAGGTTTCATCCGCAGCGAGCGCTCCTGCTGCGCCTAAGCAAGTCATGAAGACAATTACAAGGGAAAAGACAAAGAATCTGAGAAGGATCGTAGGCGAGTCTATACAGAAGGCACGTGAAATTCTTCGCATGACGCTGTGTGTATCAGCGGAATTTCTGTCTGTCAACTTTATGTCTGATCGTCCAACCAGATTTATGGGCTCACATGCCTTCATGCGCTTACGAGCTCACCGATTCATGCCAAGAATGAGCAGCAGTTCCCTAACGATCTTGGCCGCTGTTATGGTCCCCACTTCTGAAGGGTCAAGCCCGGGGGTGAGCTCCACCACATCCGCTCCGACAACGTGCATCCTGCACAGGGCCTCGTAGAATCGTTCCAAATCACGGTAATACCAGCCTCCGGCCTCGGGATTCCCCGTTCCCGGTAGACAGGCAGGATCCAGCACGTCCAGGTCGAGGGTAAGGTAAACAGGGCGACTGCCAACTCTCCGAAGCAGGGTCTTGTCCAGGCCCGGTCCCCACTCCATCCATGTTCCATGCTCACGCATCCAGGAAAACTCTTCCGCGGTCCCCGAGCGTATCCCGAGCTGGATTAATCGGCCCAGCCCTGTGATCTCGTGCACCCGCCGGATTACCGTTGCGTGGTTAATGTAGCTCCCTTCGTAACTGTCTCTGAGATCAGTGTGCGCGTCCAAGTGAATGATCATTGCATCAGGATGCACTGTGTTTATCGCTCTTGCCACGGGCAAAGTAATCGTGTGTTCTCCTCCGAGACACAGTGGACGGCCTTCCCGGCGCAGTATTTCCGATACCGCTCTTTCTATGTTCGTCAGAGAAGACTCCAAAGATTCGCCGGATAGAGGCAGGTTCCCAAGGTCGCTGAAGGGGCTGTTTTCCAGGTCCGCATCAAGGAAGGGGGAGTAGGTTTCGATAGAGTCCGAAGCGATCCGAATGGCGTCGGGGGCGGCTCCAGTGCCGCCACGGTATGTGGCCGTCACGTCCAAAGGACAGCCGAGGATAGCTGGGCGTCCGGTGACTATTTCTCTGGAACAGCAGGCGAGAAAAGTATTATCTTGCATCCGGTGATGCGCTCCTAATTACCTGAGAAACTGTCGATTGCACAAATAATGAGCTAAGTGCTTTGTTTCACAGGTATGGTGTGACTTACACAGTAGGGCTGGCGTCTCGCCGGTCCCACCGGGAAGAATGTGTGCCTTGTTTTAACGCCAGTTCCTGTGAAAACGCGCGTCTCTCAACGTAGAGGCAGCTTCGACAAGTGGCGCCACGGACGTGCGAAGCTCATCCGTGCACGGACGAGCCGGACGACACGTCCGTAGCACCAGTCCTTTGAGGCATTTTCATGCTTCGTTGTAGCTTTCCAGCTATAGGAGCCGGCATCAGACACATCACCGAACTTGTGAAACAGCCTACCAAGCTCTCTAAGCCCCGTGCAGAGTCAAACAGCCGCGTCTTCCATCATTTTGCGGACAAAAACTGGCAAAGCAAAGGCCGCAGAATGCACATGAGAATCGTAGTACCGAAGAGTCCGCGTCAGCTCCCGCGGCAATTCCCAGAACTCCTTCCTCACCGGGTCAACGCTCTCTGAGCAGAACGTGAAAGACCAGAGACCGCCAGGATATGAGGGGATTGTAGCCAAATAGGGCGTGGCTGCGTCGGACCCAAAGATGAGCCTTAAATCCCGTACTGTTTTTGAAAACACATCTCCCATGAAAAGAGGGCTTTCAGTCTGAAAAACCGCGGCTCCGCCCTTTTTGAGACTTTTCTTTATTGACTCGTAGAAAGTGGTTTCGAATAGTGCCACACCCGGACCAACCGGGTCAGTGGAATCCACAAGGACCAGATCAAATTTCTCAGTGAAATTCTTAACAAAAGCCGCGCCGTCCTCGCAAATGACCTGCGCCCTAGGGTCAGAAAGTCCTTGCGATATTTCCGGGAAATGCTCCCGGCACGAATCGACGACCATGGGGTCGATTTCGCAGAGCGTAACAGATTCCACTGTTGGGTATTTCACCACCTCCGTGACCGCGCCGCCGTCGCCGCCGCCGATGATGAGCACCTTGCGCGGTTCAGATAGAACCCCCATGGCCGGGTGAACGAGCATCTCGTGATAAATGAAAGAATCTTTCTCGGTAACCATGAAGCAGCCATTCAGTATAAGGACTCTACCCAGAGCATCAGTATCGAAAATCTCGATCCTTTGAAAATCACTGTTCTTATCAAGCACCTTCCGGGAATAACGAACGGAAAAGGCTGTTGCCTCGCCATAGATTTCTGTGAACCATTCAGCCTGTATCAGGGACATAACACCACCGCAGCAAAGACAGCTCCCACACGTCGAACCGTGAGGGTTGCAGAGATACTTTTGATTTCACGAATACGGATGCCCCGTATGACCTCCATACCCTCTCGAACCATTTCGCGCACAGCAACTTCGCAGGGGCCCGGCTCACCGATGCGCGAGCATTCCATGATAAGGCCGGCGTGTGACGGATCCGCCGGAATGCCTACCGCTACGGACGCGGAAATGGTCGTTCCCGGTTCCGATGATACGCGATCCCCATAGGCCAGTGGCACCAGGGACCCCTTGGGCAACTCATAAGGTTCGATCTCCTCGGCTCGCGGCGGAAGGATGCTGCTCAACTTTACAAGGTTTGTGTCTCCTATCTTTGCATCGAGAAGCGCCGCATCAAATGCGTTCAGCTCGGTAGAAGCTTCCCCGCTGCCGGACGTAAGAAAAAAACGTTTCGGAAGGATTCCGATCATTAACTGCCTCCTGAATTTAAAGGCGACGGTGGATTATTCCGGGTTCGGAACGTCAGGATTCTAGCTGGAGGACTCCTCTTGTCCACAATTCTGCGTCTCCAATTGGACTCAATGTAAAGCGGCGCAAGTGACGGCCATAAGATGATTAACGACCATCGAGTAGTTACGCGTTTATTCTTGAGTAGGATCCTTTTGACATTGCCGCAGGATTTCTGCTTTGATCTGGTCCAGTTCTTCTCGAATTGCCTCTCGGCTGCCGTGTATGAACATCTCGTTCTTGGCCAATCGGTCCTCGAGAACCTGGATTTTGGGAAGCATAAAGAAAATTGCGTAGACTGCAAGTCCTGCCAGGAGGACGAGGTTGAAAATCTGGGCAATCCACAGCCAGAGTCCCCCCCTCTGTCGATTCGTCTGAGCGGTTTCTGCCGGGCTCGTGGCCTCCCGCCGCGCAGGGGGCGCTGAAGCCTCAATAGCCTCCGCCGTTCGAGGTGGCCCAACTTCAGACTTACTCGGCCCGCTGGTCTCCTCACCTCGGAGGGATTCTCCTTGCTCGCCGGATTCTTTCCCTGGAGCCCGAAGATCAGAGGAGGTCTTGATTGGTATCTTTCTCGTTTCCCGGATCTTATTTCCCTGAAAGACCTTGATGACAATCTCTTTACCGTCAAGTTGAGACAGTTGCGCGGGGTCTGCTTCCGGAATCAGCACGATGAAAATGCCGGAATCAGACGCCACTGTGAATCTATCCCAGTTTTCCCGCGGAATCTTGGTCTGCTCAGGTTTTCTTATTACTTGATAATAAAGCAGCCCTTTCTCCGGAAGCTCCACCCCGAGTACCTGATCGCTTCCGGAACGATTGTCCACGTTTAGAATCTCACCTTTTTTGAAATTGTTCTCATTGAATACAATGGAAGCCTTGTCCACATTGATCGATATGTCGCGCCCGGTCCCTAACTGTACTGTCCGCTCTTTTTCGGGCACTGCCTCCGAAGAGATCAACGGCTGGTCGCCGATACTTATCGTGAACAGGTCGGCAACGCTCTTTCCGGCAAACAGGCTCACCTTGGTCTTGTCCAAGAGCTTCAGACTTAAGGACTTGGTCATCGGAGCCTGGAAAACTCTTGTACCGCGGTTGTACAGAGGGCCTGCGAAGGGAAGAGGCTGCCCGGGCTCATTGTTGGCATTCACCCACTGTATTTCCAGAAGTGTGACATTTTGAATGAGTTTGTGGTTTTTAAGGGTCAGAGAAATTGAGGTGAACGAGGCTTGTGGATCGGTTTTCTTTATCTCAACTTCTTTGTTGCCGACGGTGACGGTCACCTTGGGTACAAAATTGCCATTTGGGTCCTTTATTCCCAACGTTTCACAGGCAGCTTCTGAAGGAAAAAGGACCGCCACAAGAAAAAATAGGAAGAACAGCCGACCGCCGAGCCTAAGGTTGTAAAGTCGTTTCAGTCGGGTCTGAGTCGTCGAGCCTCGCATAAACAAAACCCATGCCTTGAAAGCAAAGAATTTTCTTAGAGTTGCGCTATGTTAGCAGTAAAGAGCAAGAAAATCAATGAATAAGTTTGAAGCAATAACCTGGTTTTAACTATAATAGTTTAGGTTTGCGTACTGAAGACTAGACGGAGTCCCCTTATGGAATCTCAAAACATTCCGATTTCCCAAAAATCCGAACAGATCCCGCCTTTCCTGGTCATGGACGTGCTCGAACGGGCCATGGAAATGGCCGCGAACGGCGAGGACGTCATTCACCTGGAGGTGGGCGAGCCGGATTTCGACACAGCAGACAACATCATCCAAGCAGGCCTCGATGCCATGCGCGCTGGGAAGACTCACTACACGCCCAGCATCGGAATACCCGAATTGCGGCGCGCCATAGCCAGCCACCATTTGCAGACATACGGCGTTGAAGTGGAGCCACGGGACATTGTAATAACCTCGGGCTCATCACCCGCCATATTCCTGGTGCTTTCCGCACTCTTGGATACGGGCAGCGAGATTATCCTCTCTGATCCCCACTATGCCTGCTATCCAAATTTCGTACGTTTTTTGGAAGGTGTGCCGGTGTTCGTGCCCGCGTCCGCTGAAGATGGCTTTCAGATGAATCCCGACGACGTGGAGAAAGCCATCACAGATAAGACGCGTGCGATTCTGATCAATTCGCCCTCCAATCCCACGGGGACTGTCATGGAACCCGAAAGGATGAAGCGGCTCGCCCGATTAGGCGTCCCCATCATATCCGATGAAATATATCACGGCCTCGTGTACGAGGGCCGGGAGCATTCGATCCTGGAGTTCACCAGGAAGGCATTCGTCGTGAACGGCTTCTCGAAGCTCTACGCGATGACCGGCTGGAGACTGGGTTATTTGATTGCTCTTCCGAACCATCTCCGGCCCATCCAGAAAATGATTCAAAACTTTTTCATCAGCCCCGCGGATTTTGTCCAATGGGCCGGGTTAGAGGCTCTCACCAACTCGGCAGACCATGTGCGAAAGATGAAGGAGATTTTTAATCAGCGGCGGCTGGCGATGATTTCGAGGCTCAAGGAAATCGGCTTCGGAATAAAGATCGACCCCACCGCGGCATTTTATGTGCTTGCAGACGCGAGGCGATTTTCTTCTGATTCTTATAAGTTTGCTTTTGATATTCTTGAAGAAGCCGGGGTCGGAGTTGCCCCAGGGATTGATTTCGGTAGCAATGCCGAAGGGTTTATTCGATTTTCTTATACCAATTCTATTGAGAATATCAACATCGGCCTGGACCGAATCGAACTCTACCTCAAGACGCGGTTCGGCCGGTAATGAAGAGGAAGAGCAATCTTGTTGACTTGAGGCGCCTACACCTTATGCGCTGTAGGGGCAATAAAGTGAAGTGTCCAAGAATATTTATTTCTCCGGAAGAACTATTAGGGGACAGCGTTTCCTTTTCCGGAAACAATGCGCGTTATCTCTACAAGGTCCTCCGTCTAACACCAGGGGACAATGTAGAGATCTGTGACGGCACTCGGGACTACCTTATCCGACTAACCTCCTGCACCCGGGGTGCTGTTCAGGGAACGGTGATCGAGTCGGAATCGCTTGTAAAGCCGGAAGGTATAGAAATCACTTTGGGATTTTCAACCGTCCGTCCAGGCCCGGTCCAGGAGATTCTAAGGCACGGAACCGAACTCGGCGTCTCGCGTTTTGTTCCGATCCTCAGCCTCCGGACCAATCGTCGGCCACCGGAAAAGAAACAGCGGTGGGAAGCTATCGTGGCTTCGGCATCGGCTCAGTCGCGACGCCGCGTCCTACCGGAAATTGAGATTCCCATGACTTTCGACCAGTTCATTGAACGGACGGGCCGGGAAGAGGTGAGGCTGCTTCTTGCCACTGGGCCTGAGGCCGTGCCCATTCTGGCAACTCTTGAGGAGCGTGCGCCTCAAAAGGTGGTCATACTGGCCGGTCCTGAAGGGGGGCTGGATGCCACGGAAATAAAGAAAGCCATCGATGTGGGCTTCGAACCGGTCAGCCTAAGCCGCAGCATATTGCGGGCAGAAACGGCGGCGGTAGTGGCTGCAGGCATGGTCGTGCTCTGGCACGATTGGTTGAGATTCCGTTGCACGCCTCCCGTCGAATAAGGCGGTACATAATTCCGTGAGATCGGATCATTGGGAAAACCAGGGACAAGACTTCCGGGCATCTCTGCAGATTGACCTCTCGACAGCTTCATGGTATTTTTAACACATAGAGAATAGACAAAAGCGATCCGATTTTTCGAAACGGACCAGGATAAGCGAATTCATGCTGGAATTCGTGGTTCAGCGGCCTGCTCGGATCGTTACCGGCTGAGTTGAGCCTGCTTGGCTTCAGACGATCGACCGGGAATGAAGGCTGCCCCGGATGTATTGAATCTAATGTGTCGAGGTTATGGATGGCGACAAGGGAATTGGAGGATACTTTTCAGTGGGACGAAGATCCTCTTATCCTTACCACTCCTTTTCTCCCCCCGTTCCCCGCTGAGAGCGCCATTCTTGAGGCGTTTCCCGAAATTCTTGCGGGTGGCCTGCGGCTCCAGAAGACAGACTTTCTCGCCTGGGTTAATTTCACGCTGGAAAATCCTGATGAGATTTGGGAACACGAGGAGCCCGATGAGAGAAGGTTCTATCATTACTTGAACTATGTCGCAGGGGAGGGCAAGCCGCCGCTGTTCGTGGTGGAACTCGCTTGCTCGGAGGATGTCATGGAGGTCCAGGATTACTCCGTGATACTTCGGGTGCGAGAATTGAACCAACTCAGGTCAGGCAATCTCGTTTATTCCCGCGCCAAGGAATGGGAAAGGGAAAGGGTCGTCAGGGCCTTGAATGAGAAGGCGCTTGCGAAATACGACGAGGAGTGCCTGGATGAGGCCAGACAGCTTATTGACGCGGCGATACGGATGAGCGGAACCGGCAGCGCCTATCTGTTCAACAACAGGGGGCTCATTTGGTGGAAAATGGGGAAGACCGACGAGGCAAAGGCCGATTTTCTAGCATCCATCGGTCTCGACGAAGGCAACGGTGATCCTTATTTCAATATTGGATTGATCTATTTTGACGAATCCGATTACAGCCGGGCACTCTATTACCTGCGCCGAGCCGTTGAAATCAACCCGGTGGACAGCCAATTCCTCACTGAGTTAGGGCATCTCTACCTGGAGCTGGAACGCGAAGAAGAAGCCCTGAAGTCGTTCAGGCAAGCATTTGAGAATGATCCGGACGATGCACAGGTTGACTTCCATCTCGGATACTACTTTCTGTACAAGAGACGCGAACCGCTGCACGCCATAAAATATTACGCCAAAGGGCTGAAAAAGGACCCTGCGGATCAGTTTGCGCTTGCCGATCTTGCTGTTGCCCACTGGGTCCTGGGAAACACACGCAAGACTTTGAAAATACATAGACTTCTCCAGCGAACCTCTCGTCTGATGCCGTACACTATCAGCCGGCTGGTTTATTTGAACATGGAGATGGGAGACTACGAGGCAGCGCTGAAATACTACCGGCAGGCTTTGAGCCAGAATGAGCCGTTTGAGCCGGAATGGCTCCATTATAATGCAGCAATTGTATATGCCAAGACTGGTCACCCGAAACAAGCTCTGGACATTCTGGACCTGGCCGTAAAGGCCGGAGGTGAAGCGGTGATAAAACGCGCCCTTTCCGACAAGGCGCTCCAACCGCTCAAGAGAACACCGGATTTCAAGAAGCTGATCAAGCTGCCCGCCAAGCGCAGAAATCGCTGAGGTCTGCAAGAACTGGAACTACAGTGCATCGCGTGCGTCGAGCCGAAGGTCGCCTACTCTACAGACGCCGCGTCCCCCAGCGGAGCGCTGTAGGTTTTTCCCTGGATGCCCTGATTTATGGACAACGACGCTCATTCCCTTAGAGAAGATCTGTATGGAGTCATCCAGCATTACGCTGAATTGGCGGAATTGGCCAAGAAGGGAGAGGTAGATCCACTCGGGCAGATCGGAAAAATCCTCAAAAAGACAGCTCCTTATCTTC
>Ga0209039_10003970_pt1 | contig 11163 bp, 5 predicted proteins | sample BogFormECP12_OM1_FD_188238 | JGI IMG/M metagenome (GOLD analysis project Ga0209039, IMG submission 188238) | Bog forest soil microbial communities from Calvert Island, British Columbia, Canada - ECP12_OM1 (SPAdes) (version 2) | ecosystem: Environmental > Aquatic > Freshwater > Wetlands > Bog ... | reverse complement strand
CAGTGGCATTGTCCACCGCGACATCAAGCCGGCGAACATTTTTGTGACCAAGCGTGGAGATGCCAAGATCCTGGACTTCGGGTTGGCGAAATTTCAGGGATTAGGGATTAGGGGTCAGGGATTAGGGACCGGGCCGTTAGCCGAGGACAGCCCTCGCCCCCTTGGGGGAGAGGGTGCCGAGCGGAGCGAGGCGGGTGAGGGGGTACCACCGCACGACACTCCCACCCTTTCTCTCGGTCGTGAAGATCTGACGATCCCCGGTTCGATGCTGGGGACGGTGGCCTACATGTCGCCGGAGCAGGCGCGGGGCGAAAAGCTGGACGCACGCACCGACCTGTTCAGCTTCGGCGCGGTGCTGTACGAAATGGCGACGGGCCAGCAGGCCTTTACCGGCACGACCTCGGCGGAGATTCGGGAAGCAATTCTGACGCTCCGAGCCACACCACCCCAGCGCCTGAATCCTGCCATCGACGGTCGGCTCCAGGCGATCATCGAAAAGGCGCTGGAGAAAGACCGCGACGTGCGTTACCAGCACGCCTCGGAGATGCGCGCCGACCTGAAGCGCCTCAAACGCGATACGGATTTGGGACGGGATGTAGCGGTAGGGACAGGCGGCCATTCGGCGGCGGTCGATTCGCAACCCGGGCGGCCGAGATGGAAAGCGGGGGCAGCGGCTATCGGCGGCTTGGGTCTTGTCGTCATCGCGTTACTCGTCTATTTTCAATCTCGCCCTCTTCCGCCACCCAAAGTATCGGGCTACGTACCCGTCACCCACAGCGGTCTTGAGAAAGGCCTGGTCGGGACGGACGGGGCACGGCTTTACTTTTCTGCGAATTCGGGCCTCTGGCAGGTGTCGGACTCCGGTGGAGAGGTGGCACGAGTCCCAGTTCCCGCCCCAACCATGCAACTGCTTGCCGTTTCCCCCGACGGGGCAACACTGCTCTTCGCGGACTTGCCGGGTACAGCACTCAATGGACCGCTATGGGCAGTGCCTGTGCTGGGCGGGTCGGCTCGCAAGCTGGGAGAGGCCGTTGGAGGGGCGGCCGCTTGGGCTCCCGACGGCCAAATGATCGTTTACGCCAACGGGCACGACTTATTCCTGGCGAAAAGCGATGGCGCCGAACCGCACAAGCTTGTATCCGCCCCCGATCGAGTTACTGATCTCGCTTGGTCGCCGGACGGCACGGTGATTCGATTCAGCGTGGGGTATTATACGGGTAACCAAACGTCGCTTTGGCAGGTGTCGATCAACGGGACGAGCCAGCATCCCCTGTTCCCCGCCTGGCACACTCCTCCCGATGAATGTTGCGGCAAATGGACTCCCGACGGGAAATATTTTGTTTTCCAGTCACAAGGCAATATCTGGGCTTTTGCTGAGAAGGAGAATTTACTTGGAAAAGCCAACACCCAACCTTTGCAATTGACCTCCGGGCCGATGACTTTCTCCTCGCCTCTGCCCAGCAAGGATGGCAAAAAGCTGTTCGTGGTGGGGGCACTGGCGCGCGGGGAGCTGGTTCGTTACGACGCGATGTTCGCAGAGATCGTTCCATTCCTTTCCGGAATTGATGTGAACGACGTCGGCTTCTCTAAAGATGGGCAATGGGCAGCCTATGTCAGCGCGGGAATACTCTGGAGAAGCAAATTGGACGGCAGCCAGCGACTCCAACTCAGCTACCCGCCGCTTGGTGCCGCACTGCCTCATTGGTCGCCCGATGGCAAGCTGATCGCTTTCTATGGCGGGTTGGGCCAGAAGGCGAAGTTGTATACGGTTTCGACCGATGGCGGAACGCCGCGCGAAATGATACCCGAAGACCTCCAGCCCCATTGGGACCCCCACTGGTCGCCCGACGGGACAAGAATTGTCTTCGGCGGCGCGTACGATGATCCGTCCACCACGATCCGCATTCTCGATGTTAAGACTCATCAGATTTCGACCCTGCCGGGCTCAAAAGGCCTTTTCTCGCCCTCCTGGTCGCCCGACGGACGCTATGTCAAAGCCCAGCCTATCGATTCCCACAGCCTTATGCTTTTCGATTTTGCCACCCAGAGGTGGGAGGAAATCGCTAAGGTGTCAGGGGGGTTCGGCACTTGGTCGAAAAACGGAGACTACGTTTACTTCATGACTTGGGAGGACCCGCAATCCGTGATGCGAGTGCGCATTCGCGACCGGAAGCTCGAGCGCGTAGTCGATTTGAAAAACCTCAAGCAAGCAGGCCATTTCTTTAACCGCCTAGCCTTAGCTCCCGACGAGTCACTTCTCCTGACTCGCGACACAGGCACCCAGGAAATCTACGCCCTCGATTGGCAAGCCCCGTAACGGACAAGATGATTTCCCACTCTCGCGGACCGACGGAGCTCGGTGGCGGGCGGCCCGCCGAAGCCGGTGACGCATTTCACCTCGGACAAGATTTTCTGGTTCGACTGGTCCCCCGATGGCCGCCTGGCCCTCTCCCGCGGCACGGAACCTTTTGACGCAGTGCTGATCAAGAATTTCCAATGACACAGCAATCATCGATCGCGCGTTCCTTTTGCTCAGGCGCGGGAGCGATTCCGGACATTTAAACATCCCCTTTTACGATTTTTTCCTGCCTGTAGTAATTTTGATAATAATCCCATTGACAGACACTGGGTTCAATGGAGTAGTCTAATAGGATGAATATGTGGGCCGAGGGTCGAATGCGGCAGGTGGTGGCGCGGGCGGAAGGCAGTACGCTGACTTCTGATTTCTTAATGCGCGGCAGATGCGGAGAATGCAAGATTCCAACGTTCGGCAAGTCCGGCGGCTCACCAAGCTGCCGCGGAAGATTAAACACCAACATGTTGTTCAAGGTCCGGAACGGAGCGCTGACGCATAAAGATGTTAAAAATGAAGATCGAACCGACTATATATATGAAAACACAGGAACGAGGGACAAAATGTACACTCAAAAAATGCCCCTTTTGCACGAAAATGCACCAATTTCACGATAGTTGACAATAATTGGTCGGGCTTATTGGACGAACATGCAGAGATTGCGCCACAATTTTGGATGAAGCGGCGCCGGTATTTGGAGCCTGCCCTGAGCACTGCGAATGGATCGGCACGTGCTGATGTAGCGCCGACCTTCAGGTCGGCATATGCCGGGCTAAAGCCCGGCGCTATACCCCGAAATCAGGACAGCACCCATTGAGCGACACATTCAGCGATCGCTTGTAATCGTCTACCTTGAGTGGAGTATAATCCCCGCCATGTTACGACGCGATTTCCTTTACAGTTTGATGGCCGGAAGTGTCTGGGCGCGGTTCGCTCAAGCTCAGCCGGGGTGGGCGCAGGCGGCAAGCGGGGTTTTTCTGGAGCGGCCGCTCGCCGGCCAACCGCACCAAGGGAAGGTTCTTCTCGCCATCCAGGCCCATTCCGACGATATAGCCCTGGAGTCCTCGGGCACCGTGGCCAAGCTGATCGAAGAAGGCTACACCGGCTACCTGGTGCGCGCCACCAACGATGATATGGGGGATGCCCCGGGGCTTGGCACACCCGGAACGATTGGTGACAACGTGCTCGGCAACGAGCGCGACAACGCGGAAGTGGCGCGGGTCCTGGGTTGCCGGAAGCACTTCGACCTCGACTACAGCAACCACCGCATGGCCGATGTTTCGCTGAACGAGGTGATCAGCCGCCTGATTTTTATCATCCGGCTGGTGAAGGCTGACACCGTGGTTTGCTGGGATCCCTGGGCGCACGACGAAGAGAATCCCGATCATTACACGGTGGCCAAGGCCACGGAAGCGGCGTGCTGGATGGCCGGCCGGGACCACGACTACCCCGAGCAATTCGCCGCCGGCCTGGCGCCCAAGGAGGTACTGGACAAGTATTACTTCGCCCGGCGGCTGGAGATCACCCGCGTGGTCGATATCAGCAAGCAGATCGATAAGAAAATCGAAGCGATCCGGGCGAACCAGGCGAAAGGGCCGGGCGGCCACTATGGATCACATTTACGGGCGGAATTGGCGAAGCGCCATCAGTCCCTGCCTCTGCTGGGCGACGACGATGCCACCGCCGACCGCAATTACATTAAGGAATTCCTGTTGGGACACGAGCGCGAGTTGGGCAGACAATACGGCGTCGAGTACGCCGAAGCGTTCCACTACATCCCCCCGGGCGCTGCCGGCGCCGATCTGGATCCCCGCATCCAGAAGTACGTCAAGGAACACGCCATGCCAGCGAAGTAACCCATCTCGCGCCGAGACGCAGAGGCGCAGAGAAGGCAGCCGCATCACGGTCTGACCCTTTCCCACCCGCTGCAGTTGGAAATGAGGTTGGGGGACCAGCAAATAAAAGTTTTCCTCAGAATATGTTGATGATAATAAAGATAGTTACGGAAAATCCGTATACTTCACTCAAACTATCAAGTCATTGAAATTAAACAAGTTATCATGATCGTGCGGTTCGGAGCTGGGAATAAAAGGGGAACTAAAAAATGAAGGTAAGTATGCAGAAGTCATTGAAAACAAGGTCGTCATGGTTTTCCTCAGAATATGTTGATGAAAGAAATGGACTTATTGAAAAGGAAGGAAGCTTAAAGGTCGGAAGTTGTTACCCCCTCCGCAGATGAATGCATCGACTGGCAGGCGGCCTGGGCAAACCTGGAAGGCGATCGCAACCTGCTCAGTGAATTAGCCCTTTTGTTTTTGGACGACCTTCCCCGGCAGATGGAGGAACTCGGAATTTGGCTAGCCTGGCCATTCGCTAAAGCCTTCGGCCTCTGGAGAGAAATCCGGGCAGTGCCAATGCAGTTCACTTAGTTGTCATGACGGAATAGGGAGTATCATGGCGGGCGAAGCCTGCCTTGGAGTGCGGTAGCAGCAGCTACCGCCTTCCGACTGCGGTTACTGTGACATAGGCACATACGAAAAAGAAGGCGGTAGCTGCTGCTACCGCACTCCAAGGCGCGTCGCGCGGGTTCACTTTATGGCATATCCTAACTGAATAGTATTGATTCTAATGCTATCCAATCAAGACAATAGGAATTTCTCGAAATTCTCAAGCACTTGGCGGGCGAGTTCTTCTTCGGGCAGGTTGCGAAGCCGGGTGAGCTCCTGGGTGACTCCGCGCACATAGGCAGGCTCATTGCGCTTGCCGCGATAGGGCACTGGCGCCAAATAAGGAGAGTCCGTTTCTGTCAGCAGGCGGTCCAGGGGAACCACGCGCGCGACCTCTCGCAGGTTCTCGGCTTTCTTGAACGTCAGGTTCCCCGCGAAGGAAATCAGGAAACCCCAGGCCAAGAACGCGCGGGCGTCCTCCAAGCTTCCCGTAAAACAGTGGAGGATTCCGCCCCGGCCCGTTGGCTTCCAATGGACTTCGGCAATGGCGCGCAAGTCCTCCCATGCGTCGCGGCAATGGATGATGACGGGGAGCTTGAGCTCGTGGGCCAACTCCATTTGCCGAATCAGAACTTGTTTCTGAACGTCGCGCGGCGAGTGGTCGTAATAGTAATCGAGGCCGATCTCGCCCACCGCTACGACTTTGGGATGCTGCGCGAGCTGGAGGATTTTCTCCGCGTGGGAATCGGTGAAGTGCCGGGCTTCGTGCGGGTGAACGCCCACCGAGGCATAAATCCAATCGTGGCTCTCGGCAATGGCCAGCGGCGAGTCCAGGCGATCGGGACCCGTCCCTCCGCCCGCCACCAGGATGTAACGAAGGCCGGCGGCGCGAGCGCGCGCAATCACCGCCGCACGGTCGGGGTCAAAGTCGGAATCGTCAAGATGGGCGTGGGAATCGAGAAAGCATCGGGTCATTGAATCATCGGGTCATCGGGCCATTTGTTCATTGACGCATTGGGTCGCTGGGGCTTTCTGTGATTCGGCACCTTTAAACAGCTTGACGTCCAGATCGCTCGATGGCCAAATCGCTAAATGACTCAATGACCCGATGAATCAATGACTCAATCATCTCAGCCTCGCCCCGTTGGGCACATCTTCGTTGAAGGTGACCAACACGGGCCGGCCCTGGTCGCCAATGGAGGCTGCGACAATCATGCCGTTGGATTCCACGCCGCGCAGTTTGCGGGGCTGGAGGTTTGTAACCACAACCACTTTCATGCCGATTAATTTCTCCGGCGCGTAGAACTCGGCAATGCCAGCGCAGACTTGGCGCACTTCCGTGCCAACATCCACCGTCAGCTTCAGCAGCTTTTTTGCTCCGGGAATGGGCTCCGCGGTCTTGATTTCGCCCGTGCGCATTTCCACCTTGGCGAAGTCTTCGATGGAAATCTGGGAGGTGCCGGGGGCTGGGGACACGGGACACGGGACACGGGACACGGGGCTCGGGGTTTGGGATTCGGGCGCGGGCGCTGCTTCGGGTGATTTTTCGGTTTCCACGGATTTCAATGCCTCCTTGGGTTTATCGCGGTAGCGGTCCGCCTCGGCGAGGTTGGATTGTAGGGGCACTTCGCGAAGCGCCCTTACGGCGGGTTTGTCGCGGTTGCGGTCGGCTTCAGCGAGTTCGTCGAGTTTGGCCAGCGTCGCCGCCTTGTCGAGGCGCGGGAAAATGGGTTCGGCTTTGCCAACCTTGGTGCCGGATCTCAACCCGCCCCACTTCAGCTCGTCGATGCGCTGAACTTCGATTCTTCCTGAATATTGATCGCATCCCAACTGCTTCCAAACCCTCTCAGCCGCGTGAGGGAGAACGGGGTACAAGAGAACCGCACTAACTCGCACAGCCTCCGCTGAGGTGTAAAGAATAGGATTCAGCTTTTGTTTAGATCCACTCTCTGTAACATAATGCCCCTTAAGCAAGTCAAGCTGGCGTCCAATGACCCAGGGCTCGTTGCGAACCAGATACTCGTTTACCAGACTTACCAGTCGCCACGCCGCTTCCAACCCGCGTGAGAATTCAAAAGCGCTCAAGTGGGTTCGATATTCGTTCAGGATATTTGCGGCTTCCTGCTCCAAATCCCGCGTCGTGTCAATTTCCAGCAATGCGTCGTCTTCGAGAGGAGCTTCCGGGCGAGGTGGTACAAGTCCGTCTAGGTAACTATTGATCATCGTTATAGTGCGATTGGCGAGGTTGCCCAGATCATTCGCTAGGTCGGCGTTGTACCGTTTGATGAGCCCATCGTAGGAAAAGCTCGTATCCTGCCCGAAGGGAGCCTCGCGCAGGAGGTAGTAGCGCAGCGCATCGTTGCCGGGTGCGCCGAAGGAATCGAGCGCATCGACTATGGGTTCGGGGTAGACCACGTTGCCCTTCGACTTTGACATCTTATCTTGCTCGTAATAAATCCATCCGTGCGCGAAGACGGTGGTCGGGAGCATCTCCGGCTGGTCGGGGTAAGCGGCCATGATGAAGGCTGGCCAATAGACGGCGTGGAAGCGCAGGATATCCTTGCCGATCATGTGGACAATTTCCGACTCACCCGGCTCGTTGCGCCAATACTTAGGGAATTCGGCGCTGCCGTTTTCACCCTGCGCATAGCCCATGCCCGTCATGTAGCTGGTAAGCGCGTCATACCAAACGTAAACCACCTGGTGGGGGTCGTCCGGCCAGGGGATGCCCCACTTCAGGCGGCTACGGCTGACGGAAATGTCGCGCAACCCGCTTTTCACAAAGCTTTTGACTTCATTCATGCGGTAATCGGGCTTCACGAAATCAGGATGGCACTCATAGAGCTTGAGGAGCCGTTGCTCAAATGCCGACAGCTTGAAGAAATAATTATCCTCGCTAATCAGCTCCGCCGGGCGGCCGCAGATGTCGCAGTTCACGGGGTCCGTGTTGTCAGAAACATAACGCTCGTCGGAAACGCAGTAACGGCCTTCGTAGCGATGCGAGTAGATATAGCCATTTTCTCTGGCGCGAATCAGCAAGCGCTGAACGGACGTCACGTGGTCGGGATGATCGGTATAGATGAAGCGGAGAGAAAGCCGATCAGGCTCGGGGGACTGGGGATACTTCACCACATCCATCCCGAGTTTTTTCCAGAGATTCACAAAAAGCTCGCGCTTTTCCGCAACGAAATCGTGCGGCGACTGACCCGCCGCGGCAGCGGCGCGCTCCAGCTTCTCCCCGTGCTCATCGGTGCCGGTGAGAAAGGCCACGTCGTAACCGCACATGCGCTTATAGCGCGCCAGCACGTCGCAAACGATCGTGGTGTACGCGGACCCAACATGCGGACGGGCGTTGGGGTAGTAGATGGGAGTAGTAAGGAAAAACGTATTCATGCTTCCGCTTCCGTCAATGTCTACTGACTTCTGCATCATACGGTGACGGATGAACCCCCTCATCCCCGACCCCTCTCCCCCAAGGGGGCGAGGGGGCGGGGGTGAGGGGGTCTTGTCACTCTAATTTGCAGCACGCAAAGAGGTGGTGCGATTATCCATAACCTTATTGCAGCCCTATCTTCATGCTCCGGTGGCTGTACCACTCTGCTGCAAATAAGCGGCTTCGGCGGCGGCGATCACCCGCTTGAGGGGCACCGATTGCTCTACAGCCAGGCGCTGGCAATCGTCGAATTCCGGGGCCGCGTTGACCACCTTGCCCTCGCGCCGCGCCACTTTCACCTGCACCGCGCCGTACGCGGTTTCCACCGTCACCTGCTCGCGCTCCAGCACTTTCCGGCGCGCCTCAGAGATGCGCACGCCAATGGTGGTGGTCTGTTCGAAGAGCAACTGGGAAAGCGCGTCACTCTTGTCGGGTTCGCAAAGAATGCTGACGGTGAGGCCGGGCCGGTTCTTTTTCATCTGCGCGGAGCTGCACGTGACGTCCAACGCGCCTGCGGCCAAGGCATATTCCAGGAAGTACCCGTAAAGTTGCGGGCTCATATCATCGATGTTGGCCTCGATGACGGAAACGATATCGTCAGCGTAAGGGGTTTCCACCGCCACCGGCTCGCGCTCTGTCACTTTCCGCCGCGCCTCAGAAACGCGCACGCCCAGGGCGGAGGTTTTTTCGAGGAGCAACTGGGAAAGGGCATCACTCTTGCCGGGTTCCGAGAGAATGCTGATGGCCAGGCCGGGCCGATTCGTTTTCGATTGCGCCGAGCTGCACGTGACGTCCAGCGCGCCTGCGGCCAGGGCCTGCTCCCGGAAGTCCTCGTAAAGCTTCGAGCTCATATCATTGACGTTGGCTTCGATCACGGAAACGATCTCGTCGCCCTGAGAGGTTTCCGCCGCCACTTGCTCGCGCTCGATAACTTTCCGCCGCGCCTCATAGATGCGCACGCCCGTGGAGGTAGTCTGGTCGAAGAGCAACTGGGAAAGCGCGTCACTCTTGTCAGGTTCCGAGAGAATGCTGATGGCGAGGCCGGGCCGATTCTCTTTCATGCGCGCCGAACTGCACGTGACGTCCAGCGCGCCGGCGGCCAGGGCCTGTTCCAGGAAGTCCCCGTAAAGTCCCGGGGTCATGCCTGCGACGTTGGCTTCGATCACGGAAACGATCTCGTCGCCCGGAGAAGTTTCCGCCGTCACCGGCTCGCGCTCCGTGACTTTCCGCCGCGCTTCACCGATGCGCACGCCCGTGGCGGTGGTCTGTTCGAAGAGCAACTGGGAAAGCGCGTCACTCCTGTCCGGTTCGCACAGAATGCTGATGGCGAGGCCGGACCGTTTCTTTTTCGTTCGTGCCGAACTGCACGTGACGTCCAGCGCCCCTGCGGCTAAGGCCTGTTCCAGGAAGTCCGCATAAAGCTGCGGGCTCATATCATCGACGTTGGCTTCGATCACGGAAACGATCTCATCGCCAGGCAGGCCCGGCAGACCGGCGACGGCCTCCATCTGCTCACCCACGAAGAGGCGGGCAATGTTGGGGTGACCGGGATAATCCTTTTCTCCCGCGCCATAGCCGATTTTCGCGATCTTCATGGACGGCAGGGGGCCGAATCCTGAAGCCAGAGCGGCAACCAGAGCGGCGCCGGTGGGCGTCACCAGTTCGCCTTCCACGCCCGAGGAATAAACCGGAATGTCCTTTAGCAGTTCCGCGGTGGCGGGAGCGGGGACGGGCAAACTCCCGTGCTCTGCATCGACGCGTCCGCTGCCAACGTTCAAAGGTGAGCAGATGAGGTCAGAAATCTCCAGCAGTTCCAGGCCCACACACGTCCCCACGATGTCGATGATGGCGTCCACCGCGCCGACCTCGTGGAAGTGAACTTCGCCGGGAGGCAGATTGTGAAGTTTTCCTTCCACCTCGGCGAGGTGGTTGAAGATCTTCAGCGCCTGGCCCGCGGCTTTTTCCGGCAGCGACGCATTCTCCAACAAGGATTGAATATCCGCCAGCCTGCGGTGAGGTTGCTCGCCGGGAACACGAATTTCCACGCGCGTCCCCACCAAACCACCGCGCACGGCGCGCGTGCGTTTGAATTCATAGAACCCCAGCGGGAGCTTTTTGAGCTCGCCGAACAGCCGGCCCACCGGAACTCCCGCGTCGATGAGCACCGCCAAAAACATGTCGCCGCTAATGCCCGAAGAGCAATCCAGGTAAGCTTGTTTCATAGTAACCTCGGTAGAATTTCTCCGGCCGGGCCGCGCAGAATCCATTCGGCGAGCTCATCGGCAGGAGTGGGGTCAGGATTCACAATCGCCACCCGGGCGCCGGATTGACAGGCAACCTGCACGAGGCCGGCAGCAGGATAAACTATTGCCGAGGTCCCGACGACCAAGAATACCTCCGCGCGCGCGGCTGCCGCAAAGGCTCGTGCCCAGGCGCTTTCCGGAAGAGCCTCACCAAACCACACCACGGCTGGACGCAATAACGCTCCGCAGCGGCAATGCGGAGGCAAGGGCTCCAACGGCACCTGCTCGTTCTGTTCTTCTGCCGCACAACCCGTGCAGCGCATCCACCAGATGTCCCCGTGCAGCTTCACGACGTTGCGGCTCCCCGCCCGGTCGTGAAGCCCGTCCACGTTCTGAGTCACGAGAGTGAAGCGTCCAGCCGCTCGCCGTTCGATCTCCGCCAGGGCCTGATGCCCGGAGTTCGGCTGCGCTTTGTGGATGACTTGGCGCCGCCAGTCATACCATTCCCAAACCAGGCGCGGATCGCTTAAGAAGGCCTCCGCGGTGGCCAGCTTTTCCGGGGAATAGTTTCTCCACAGGCCATCCGCCCCGCGAAAGGTCGGCACATGACTCTCTGCGGAAATACCAGCCCCCGTGAAAGCCACAATCCGCCCGCTCCGCAGGCTCCGCCGTACCTCTTCGGTCGCG
>Ga0209039_10003969_pt1 | contig 11164 bp, 6 predicted proteins | sample BogFormECP12_OM1_FD_188238 | JGI IMG/M metagenome (GOLD analysis project Ga0209039, IMG submission 188238) | Bog forest soil microbial communities from Calvert Island, British Columbia, Canada - ECP12_OM1 (SPAdes) (version 2) | ecosystem: Environmental > Aquatic > Freshwater > Wetlands > Bog ... | reverse complement strand
TCTGGTAAGCCTCCGGCATCTCCATAATGAAATCGTGGGCCAACGCTGCCTGGGCCGCCGTCTCCACTTCCCGCGCCTTGCGCCTCGCGTTGCCGTAGCAAATGTTGTTGAACGTCGTATCGTTGAACAGGATCGTTTCCTGAGTCACGATTCCGATCTGCGCGCGGAGCGACGCGCTGGTCACGTCGCGCAGGTCGTGGCCATCGACCAGGATGCGCCCTTTCTTCACGTCAAAGAAGCGGGGGATCAGGCTGGCCAGGGTGGTCTTGCCCGCGCCGCTCGAGCCCACAATGGCCACCACTTCTCCCTTTTGGACGCGCAGGTTCACGTCCTCGAGAAGGGGCAAGCCGTTGTCGTAATCAAAATAGACATGGTCGAAAACAATCTCCTGGCTGAAAGGCGGCAACACGATCGCGCCGGGCCGATCCACAATGTCCGGGCGAACGTCGAGGAAGCGAAACACCTGCTCGGAGGCGCCCACCGCCTGCTGGAAGTTGTTGTGGACGCCGGTGAGCCGCTTGATGGGCTCGTACATCTTGATCAGTGCGTAGAGGAAGGCCACAAAGCCGCCGGTGGTTTGCGCCTGGTGCGAAATCTCGGTGCGTGCGTAGAGCAGCAGGCCCGCGATCACCAACGCCCCCAGCACCTCCATCAGCGGCGAGGTCAGCGCCTGGGCTCGCACCCAGCGCAGGTTGATTTTCAGCAGTCGCCGCGTGGCCGCCTTGAACTTGTTGACTTCCGACGGCTCCATCCCGAAGGCTTTCACAATGCGGATACCGCTGAACGTCTCCTGGAGGATGTGGTTGATCTCCGCCATTTTGTCCTGGCTGAAACGGCTGGAGATGCGGATGTATTTGCCGATCGATTTCGAAGGGAAAACGATGAACGGCACCAGCACCATCGACAACAGGGCCAGCTTCCAGTCCAGGTAAAAGACCACCGCCAGCAGGCCCACCAGCGTGAAGGTCTCGCGCAGCAGGTCCGCCGAGGTCTGGGAGACGGCGCTCTGCACCTTGTCGATGTCGTTGGTCACCGCCGACATCAGCTTGCCGGTGGGATTGTCGGTGAAGAATGAAATCGACTGCTCGATGATTCTCGAGTAAAGCAGATTGCGCAGATCACGCACCACCGAGTGGCCGACGTAATTGATGGAATAAGTGGCAAAAAACTCGGCGACGCCCTTGATCAGCGTCACGCCGATGATGGCCACGGCCACCACCGTCCACACGTTGTGGAAGTGGTGGGGAACGAGGTCCTGAAGGTAGAGCGTCCTGCCGCCCCAAGGCAAGCGGAATAGGAGAATGAGGCCGTGATCCGCAGTCGGCGCCAGCACCTGGTCAAAGACGGGCTTGATGAGCAGAGCCATCAAGCCCTCGCAGGCTCCGACCACCGCCATCAGGACAAACGCCGCCACGAACCGCAGCGTGTACGGCCAGATAAAGCCAATCAGGCGTCGAACTTGACTCATTCAATGTCCCAGATCACTTAGACGAGCGCCGAGAGCGAGCCGTTACCAACCTACGTTATCATACGTGGCCATACGCCCCACGTCAAGCTCAACGACCGAAATGAACCGAAATGAACTCAACCCAACGCCGCAGCATGGTCGAGGAAATTGACGATTGACGATTGCAGATTGACGATTTGAAGACGCTCTTGACGGCCACCCGTCAGTCGCATGGCCACTGCTTTTCAATCGTCAATCGTCAATCGACAATCGTCAATTCTTCACCCACCGCCCAACAGCTTGGCCAGGAAGCTCGCTAAAATGGACCGCGCGCCGGACGCCGTCAGGGTTGATTTCACTGACCCGCCAGCTTGGCTAGGCGAGGCTCCGTCGTGACCAGGCTGGTTGCTCTCCGGCCCTACCTCCATTCGGGTTGTGTCCCCGTTCCCGCGGTTCTCTCCCGTCTGGCCGGTCTGGCCGGGCTGGACACCTGGGCCTGCAGGCCGGAAGCCGTCCGGCCCTGCCGGGGGTACACGATTGCGATGTGCGTCCGCCCATAAGCGCTGCTGCTCCCATAAGCCCGGCCGCCTCATCCGGTAGACCCGGTGGCGCAGCTTATCTTGTAGCGCCTCGCCCAGCGTCGGCACCTTCGCCGGATAGATGCCGGCCAGCACTTCCAGCTTCCTGGCCAGCGTCCAGTAGCGCTTTCGCTGCACCCAGTAGACGATTCCAATCCGGCGATGCTGGTCGACCATTCGAAACAGCAATAGGCGAGCGCGCAACGGTCCCGATCTCTTAGAAAACTTGCCTAATCTCGGCTTCCTTCCATTCACCCCCACCGCCCGCGCCAGGAGCCAAACCTTGGCCGCAAACTGGTCCAACTGCCGCGTCTGCGCCGGCTGGGTTGAGGCGGGAAACGCCGCCCCAATCTCTCCCCGAACTTTTTGATAGAGAGCCGCCCCGGCCTGATCGCCCGCCGCCGTCAGCTTTTCCGGGAGCCGCTTGGCGTAGCGGCCGTGCTTCAGGGCATTCATGCACGAGCGCGCCTTGCCTCGGGCGGTGCGAGGTCCGGTAGACTTGAGGGCGTTGCAGCGGTTGGCCGCCAGGAACGCTTCGGTGCGGGTTGGTGACTTGCGCAGCATGAAATCCTCCTCTATCCATGGGCTCAATCGAACACGTTGACCCAAGACTACACTATACCTTAATATAGTCAGAGTTAGGTGTCAATACGATAAATGATGACCTTGAAAATGGAAGGGCGCGCTCGCGAGGGACACCAGCTCAAGTAAGAGGGAGTGCGGTGGGGTCGCAGCGGAAGGGATTAATCACTAGGACGCCGTCCAGATCTTGGTTCGCCTGCAAGTCCTCGGTAAGGAGGTACCGGCAGGAGGCCGAGCGAGCCGCGCGGACCTGAACAACAGGTCCGGGCTACGCTCGCTTCTGCGCCTGGAACGTGGTCCCGATCTCCCCACGGACCTTTTGGCAAAGCGCCGCCCCGCCGTGGTCGCCCGCCGCCGTCAGCTTTTCCGGCAGTCGCTTGGCATAGCGGCCGTGCTTCAGGTTGTCCATGCACGAACGCGACTTGCCTCGGGCAGTCCGTGGTCCGGTCGACTTGAGTGCGTTGCGGCGGTTGCCCGCCAAGAACGCCTCGGTCCGAGTTGGTGACTTGCGCAGCATGTGAAATCCTCCTTCACTCTTGACCCGATCAAAGGCGCTGAGCCAAGACTACATTTAGTCTGATATATGAAGCGTTATATGTCAATAAGGTAAAACTCGGTAGATAAGCCGTAATGAGATTGGTTCTTCCGGCTCAAGGAAGGTTCAAATCAAGCGCGTAGATGTCGGAGTGGCTGAGGACCAGCGAAACCAGAGGGGAGCCATCCGGCGCCAAGCCGGCCAAAAAGTAGCTTCGGACATCCGCCCGCAGAATCTGTTCAAGCGTCGCAATGCGCTCAATCTTGAGGTCGCTGATCCGCACTCGAAGGATGGGCTGGCTGACTTCGGAGACATCCTGAGAGCAAGCATACTTGCTGTCCCGCGACCAGAGAACCGGGGCCCGGAGCACTATGCCCTGGGCGAGCTCAGACCACTGCCGCGTTTGAGAGTCGAAGAGCATCAGCTTTCGGTCGTCTCGGGTTTGGGCAACCAAGTAACGTCCGTCCGGCGACCACGCGGAGGCCTTTAGAACTTCCGCCCCAGGGAAAACGGAGAGCCGCCTGGTCTTCAAGTCGAGTTGGTAGGTGCCGAAATTTTTCGCCTCCACCATGCTCGCTGAGGCCGGCACCGGAGCGCTGAAAAACAACGAGTCTCCGCCGGGAGACCAGTCAGGGTAGAGGCTGTCCAACACGGTTACGGGTTCCGGCTCGCCGCCTTCGGATGAGACCAGGAAGATCCTCCGCTGCTTTCCCGATACAGTCCCGACAAAGGCAATCTGCTTTCCATCGGGAGACCACCGGGGCGCATCTGCGACCATGGGAGGAAAAGTGAGCTGCTGCCGCTCTCTGCCGTCCGCTTTACTCCGCCAGAGGATGGCTTCCTGGTTGGTGGTGGCAACGTAAGCCAGCCACTGACCGTCCCTGGAAAAGCTGACCTGACTCCCCCGGGCCCCGGGAAGGTAGGGAACAAACTGTTTCAACCGCGCGTCATAACGCGCCAATTCCCGGACCTCCTTATCCCCGGCGTAGAAGATCCTGTTCTTGGCGGCTAATAAATTAAACAGAAGCGAGTCGGTGGTGGTGAGCTGGACCGGAGCATGCGTCGACCGGCGCAAGAATTTGGGCTTTTCAGAGATCGTCCAGATGCTGGCCACGCCGGCGCGCGTCGAGCGAAACACGAAGTAATTGCCGTCGGGCATCCAATCGCCGCCCGATTCTCCATCGGCGTAATTGTTCGGGGCCTCTTTCTCTCTCCACCTGGGCAGCAACCGATGAAGATTACTGCCCTTTGCGGAAACCTCCCACAGTGATTGCGTCGGCATTTCAGGGCCCGATGCGGTAAAGCGTATAGCCTGTCCGTCAGGCGACCAGCGCGGGGACCATCCATCGCCGGTAGCGCTCACGAGCTTTCGGGAGTCCGAGCCGTCAGGCTTAACCACGAAAAGGTCCGAGCCGTAGAAGTATGCAATTTTCCGCCCGTCAGGGGACCAAGCCGGATCGTGACCAACTACGTCCCCCAGGCGGCGCGGCGACCCTCCTGCTGTGGGCAGCATCCAAAGCCTCTGCTCGGCTTCCTCACCCGTAGAGCTGCCCACCAGAAGCTCAGAATAGTCGGGGGAGATGCCATAGAGCGCGGTATTGGGAAACGGTGTCGGCACCGGGACCGGCTCGCCGCCCTCGATGGGAACTGCGGCCAATGTTTCGCGGCCTCCTCTCCTTTCCAAGAAAAAGAGCCGTGTCCCGTCCGTCACCACTCGCGAGGACGCATCCACCCGGCCGAAGTGGGTAATCTGCGTGATCTTGAGAACCGTCGGCTGCGGTGACGGAGAAAGCCAAACCCAGCCCAATAGCCCTGTCAGCACCAGAACCGCTAGAACCGTCGTCGTCAGCCGCCAAGGCCACCGTTCGGAGCTGTCGCCCGTAGCGCCGCCCTTTAGGGCTGCATGGCCGGATGCCGGGCTGAAGCCCGGCGCTACAGCACGGCCTGAATCCGTATCGCGCTTCAGACGCTTCAGATCGGCGCGCATTTCGGCGGCGCTTTGGTAGCGGAGGTCGCGGTCCTTCTCCAGCGCCTGGTGGATGATTTCTTCCAGCTCGGGCGGAAGCCCTGCGTTGAGCTGCAAGGGCGGCGGGGGAGCCTCGGCGAGAAGGGCATGAAAAATCAACGCCGTGGTTTTGCCCGTGAAGGCCGCGCGACCGGTAGCCATTTCGTACAGCACGGCGCCGAAGCTGAACAGGTCCGTGCGCGTGTCAACTTCCTCGCCTTGCGCTTGCTCCGGCGACATGTAGGCCACCGTCCCCACGGTGGCGCCCGAGCTGGTGAGGCGATCGAGGTCAATGGACGCCGTGGGCGTGTCCTGTACGGCCGCACGACGTGCGCCCTCTTCGGTGACATGGTCAAATGGGCGCACGCCGTGAGCCAACACGGTCAACTTCGCCAACCCGAAATCCAGAATCTTCGCCACTCCGCGGCTAGTGATGAAGATGTTCGCCGGCTTGATGTCCCGATGGATGATTCCTCTCGAATGCGCCGCGTCCAGCGCGTCGGCGATCTGAATCGCCAGCTCCAGCACCTCATCGACTGGTAGGGGAGGGCTCTGCCCTCCCGCGGGAGCGCCAAGCGCTCCCCTAGCCGGTTGGCGCGCGCCGCGCGCCGCTACGATCCGCTCGCGCAGCGTCTGCCCCTCCAGCAGCTCCATGGCGATGAGGGGGTGACCCTCGAACTCGTCAATGTCGTGAATCGTGCAGATGTTGGGATGGTTCAGCGCCGAGGTCGCACGCGCTTCGCGCTGAAAGCGTTCCAGGGCCTGAGGATCTTGTAGGGGCACCCCGTTCACAGCGTTCAGGGCGGGCTCTTGTGGGTGGCCCACGACCCTCATCCTTACAACGCTGGGCAGGAACTTCAAGGCCACGTCGCGGCCCAAGCGCGTGTCCTTGGCCTGGTAGACCACCCCCATACCGCCGCCGCCCAGCTTCTGGACGACACGGTAATGCGAGATCGTTCTGCCCACCATGAGGTCGGGTTGGCTCGCCGCATCTGCCAGGCGGGCCTGATCCCGAGCCAAGGCCTTGGCCGCCACCTCCAGCGCCGGCACTTCGAGGAAGCTGTCGGCTTTCTCGTGTTGCTTCAGCAGCAATTCCACCGCCCGCCGCAGGGCCTCATCCCCTGCGCAGGATTGCTCCAGGAAGGCCGCCCTGCCGCTCTCTTCCTCCTCCAGCGCCGAATGATACAAGCGCGCGATTTTCTGCCAACGCTCAGGCTCCATCCAGCTTCTCTCCGCTCAGCTCGCAACGCAGCCAACTCTTGGCCAGCTTCCAGTCGCGCAGCACGGTGTCGCTCGAAACCTTCAGCACCTCGGCAGTTTCCTCCAGGCTGAGGCCGCCGAAGAAGTGCAGCTCCACCACCTCGCTCTTGCGTGGATCGACGGCCGCCAAAGCCTTCAAGGCCTCATCCAAAGCCACTAGGTCCGCGCCCGGAGTCTCGGCCACGGCCAGCGCCTCGTCCAACTGCAGCCGGTGGATTGCGCCGCCCCTCTTCATCGCCTGGCGAGAGCGGGCCCAATCCACCAGAATCCGCCGCATCGCTTGTGCGCACACGGCAAAGAAATGAGCGCGATTTTGCCAGCTTGTATGCGCAGAATCCACCAGCCGCAGATAAGCCTCATTCACCAAGGCAGTGGTCTGAAGCGTGTGGCCTGGCCACTCGTGAGCCATATACCGCTGCGCCATACGGTGCAGTTCGTCGTACACGATTGGCACGAGCTTCTCGAGCGCGCTCTGCTCTCCCTCGCTCCAGGCTCGGAGTAGTTGCGTGACTTGATGCGTGGACGATTCCGGCATGGAGGCCCCCGGGGTTGTTTGGTGCATCGTCGGCGAACATTATAACGCTTGTTCGGAGTTTTCCAACAGGGTGCGTTTGCTCCGTTTGCTCCTTTGACCGCCGCAGCCAAAGTTTCCCCTTCCGCCATTGCGGTTTTTGATCGGCCGTTTCCGCTTTAGAGGGTGAGGGCAACTAAGGGTTGACCCAAATTCAAAACAGAATCGAGGAGGGATTGTACGGGATTTGAAAATAGGAATCCCTGCCCTCTCACGTGGAGGTAGACAAGATGATTAACAGACAACAGCAAGTCTCGGGAGTCAGCACGGTTGACGCGCCGGCAGCGACCACGAACGGTGACAATTATGTCCTGGCATGGGCGGCGGCCGACCAGAGCCTTTGGTGGACCACGTGTCCCGCCGTCAACAACCAGAACAGCTACGACTGGGTAAAGGAAACAAAAGTCCCCAATGCTGCGTCGTCGGGAGGGCCGGCCTTGGCCAACCTCAAGGGTAAGGTGTGGATGGCTTGGAAGGGTGAGGGTGCCGACCCGCGTATCTTTCTCTCTTCGCTCAGTGGGTCGACTTGGTCTCCGGGCGTGCTGGTTTCCGGAATCGGCACAAGTTCTTCCCCGGCACTAACGGTGACCGCCTCGGAGCTGTACCTCGTGTGGAAGGGCGAACACGACAAACTAGTCTACTGGTCGAAGTCCTCCGACGGCAAGGCGTGGAGCCCGCAGGCGCCGGTGCCGGGCGCGGCTAGCAGCGACACCCCAGCTCTGGCAGGTTTCAAGGGCGTCGTCTATTTGGCATGGAAGGGCGCATCCGACAACAAAATCTGGTCGTCGGAGTATACCGATGCCAACGGCTGGGGAAAGGCCAACGCCCTTCCCAGCAACTTCGAAACTCCTAGCGGACCGGCGTTGGGGGTCGGTAATACGGGCAACCTTCACGTCGTATGGAAGGGCGCGTCCGACAACTTCGTGTGGGAGGCTGTGCTCAACTTAGGCAAAACCACTTGGTCTCCGCCGGTGAAAATTGTCGTCATCGAGACTAGCGCTCGGCCGGCCTTGGCCTCCCAGACGTCCACCGCCAGCGAGATACTGTTGGCTTGGAAGGGCGCAACCAGCAGCGACCTGTGGGTCGCACCACTTGACGGACTTAAGCAAGTACAGTTGTATACCTTCGGGTTCGACAGCTTCCAGATCCATAACACGAGGTCAGGAAACATTCTCAGTACCTCTGACGACACCGACTATGCTTCCTTTGGTTTAACAGTCAATAAGGGCACGCCCAAGGTCGTTACCCAATCCATGGGCAACCTCAGCAACGGTGTTTATCCGACAAACCTCGCATTCAACAACGTCGCCATAGCAGATTCCGATCACGTGGTTTTGACCTATCACATCATTAACAGTTCGATCGGAGAAACCAACGCAACCACCTATCTTCAACAGACGGCTTTCAAGTTAGCGAGCGCGGCGGCTCAGGCGGCTGAGACGGCAGCATCAGGGGCTATTGGCGCAGCCCTCGGAGGCCTGATCGGGATAGCGATCCCGGTTCCAATCATCGGTAGCGCTCTTGGCGCACTCGGTGGCTGGCTCCTAGGCAGCTTCTGGGGCGTCGCATTCCCAGATTGCGACGGCCCAGTGGCATCCGCGGTCCACGTTTTCACGGGAGCGTCTCTTCGAGCGTTGGCGCCAAGCGGACGAACATACATCTCCACGGAGAACAATCCAGGGGTGAACTCGCCGGATGGCTGTGGTTCCAATTCCAATTACGACGTGACATGGAGCCTCAACGTGGGATAACGCCCGCCCGGCAAAGTTCCTCGCAGTTGCCCGAACGCAGGTGCCTGACGTGATGCGGCTATCGGCATAAACCGAGCGCCGCATCACGTTGTTAGCGGTAAGTCCAGCTTGGCCGCTCAGTGTCGCCCCTGGGGCTCTCTATGGCCCGACTGCGACGGTCCCGTGGCGTCCGGGTTACGTGTTTATATGCAGCGACCCTCCGAGCCATAACTCGCAACTGTACGTTTCAAGTGCCCGAAGATAACCCTGGGGTGGACTCTAATCGAGGGAGTGCTACAAATTCGGACTACGTCTTCAACTGGGCCATTTCACCATCCGCTGGCACGATCTAGGTTCGAACAAGAAGCACGTGCGAGGGTTCGGCCAGTAAAACCTGTCTGTTTGCTCGTGGGTCTGGACTAACAAGTATTCTCACCTGCTGGGCACCACTACTTTGGCCTTTGGTATACTTCTACCCGCCAGGCACCAAATCCGCACATTCGGAGGCACTGATGAACCCGAGACATTTCGTGAATATCTCCATTCTGCTGTTTGCTCTTCTATTCCTTCCCGGGTCTCGACCCGCCACTCATGCTTTCGCGGCCCAGGTTTTTTCGACCGGCGCGGCGGCCGGCAAAGGCGACCGCGTGACCTCTATTCACTGTGGGACGCTGATTGACGAGAAATCGGAGGCGCCGCGTCACGACGCGCTCATCGAAATCGCCGGAGGCAAAATCCGGTCGGTCACCGGTTTCTCAGCCGCCTTTTCCAAGCCGGCGGACGCAGCGTTCATCGACCTCGGCCACGAGACCTGCCTGCCCGGCCTGATCGATACCCACACCCACGTGCTGCTGCAAGGTGACCAGAGGCGCGGCCAGTACGAGGAGCAGATCCTCAAGTGGTCGATTCCCTATCGCACTATTCGGGCCACGCAGGCGGTGCGGTGGGCGCTCGAATACGGATTCACCACCATCCGCGACCTGGAGACGGAGGGCGCGTACTATGCCGACGTGGCCGTGCGCGATGCCATCCGGCAAGGCGTGATCCCCGGACCTCGCATGTTCGTGGTGACCCGCGCGCTCGACGTGACCGGCGCCTATCCGCTGCTCGGCTATGCCCCGGAAGTCACCGTGCCGCATGGCGTCCAGGTGGTTGACGGACCCGCCGAGCGCCGCAAGGCCGTACGCGAACAGATCTCCTACGGCGCCGATTGGATCAAGGTCTACGCCGACCAGCGAGTCTCGACCTCCGATGGTGTCGTCCACAGCATCCCCACCTTCACCTCCGAGGAATTCGCCGCCATCGTGGACGAAACGCATCGCGAGGGGCACAAGGTGGCCGCGCACGCCATGGGACTGGAAGGAGTCCACAGCGCGGTGGAGGCGGACGTCGATTCGGTGGAGCACGGCGCCTACATCGCCGACGACGACCTCAAGACCATGGTGTCGCGCGGCACGTGGTACGTGCCCACGCTCCACATCTTTATCTATGCCGACGAACTGCACACGGCGGAGGGCTTCCCGGGGTGGAAGGGCGGCACCGAAATCCACGCCGAGACTTTTCGCCGGGCGCTGAAAGCCGGGGTGAAGATCGCCTTCGGCACCGACGCCGGCGGCTTCGAGTGGACCGTCAACCCGGCCAAGGAGTTCCCACTCATGGTTCAGTACGGCATGACGCCCGCGCAGGCCGTGCACTCCGCTACGGTTTCAGCGGCCGAGTTGCTCCAGATGCAGGATGAAATCGGCTCCATCGAGCCCGGCAAGTTCGCCGATCTGGTGGCCGTGCCGGGGAATCCTCTGGGCGACGTCGGTGCGCTCGAACACGTGGACTTCGTGATGAAGGAGGGCGTGGTCTACAAGAGCAAGGGGCGTGGCGAGTAGGACGAAAAGAATGATGAATGCTGAATTATGAATGATGAATTAAGAGGCAGAGATCCGTCCTCGGAGGGCCTTTGCTTTCGTTCATCGTTCGCCTCGGATGGTTTATAATCACATTTGGGCGACAAGAACGATGAAATGAATTAGGAGGAACAAAACTGGGCGTGCGCCAGTCTTCCTCTTCATTCAGCATTCATCATTCGTTTCCACTCGCTACTGCTTCACGGAGGAGGTAATATGCTGGAACGGAAAACAGCAAGACATGAGATACCCACTGGCGGCTCGCCGATTCAGCGGCGGGTGGTTCTGGGCACGGCGGTGGCGCTAGTGGGTGGGTACGTCGGCGTCAGAGCCGTCACCGGCATCGACTTGGTGGGGCTCGCGGCGGGCATCGGCGGCGCCGGCAAGCCGAAGCAACCCGGCTACGGCGAGCCGGGCATGGTGACCATTGTGGAGTTCGACGATTCCGGAAAAAGGAAAGGCAAAATGAGCGAGGAGAAGGTGATCAAGAGCGACGAAGAGTGGAAGAAGAGCCTGACAAGAGAACAATTCGAAGTGACGCGCCACGCCGGCACCGAA
>Ga0209039_10003968_pt1 | contig 11165 bp, 14 predicted proteins | sample BogFormECP12_OM1_FD_188238 | JGI IMG/M metagenome (GOLD analysis project Ga0209039, IMG submission 188238) | Bog forest soil microbial communities from Calvert Island, British Columbia, Canada - ECP12_OM1 (SPAdes) (version 2) | ecosystem: Environmental > Aquatic > Freshwater > Wetlands > Bog ... | reverse complement strand
ATTTCCCTGAAGTGAACCTCCCACCCCAAGAGGGCAAGCATCGCATCCTCCACGTGCACCGCAACGTCCCGGGCGTGCTCTCAAGCATTAACAAGGTCTTTGGGGAGGCAGAAATCAACATCGCCGCGCAATACTTGCAAACGAATGCAACTATCGGGTACGTCGTGATTGACTTGGATGCCGAATACAGCCAATTGGCGCTCAAGATGCTCCGGGAAGTCAACGGCACGATTCGCGTCCGGGCTTTAATGTAATTTTTTTTTACAAATTGGGCTAGATAAGTTTCCGGAAAACGACTTTTTCGCACTCAATTGCATTTTCCTGCAAGTGTTCCGTGACTTTTTCGTCCCGCAACAGTGCTATGGAACGGGCTATTTTTGGTACAAAGTCTGCGGGGATTTCTCCGTCGTCCAAGATGTGTCGCAGGTCACTTGAGATATCTCGCACCGAGTCCCAGTCGGGGGTAGGCATTTTTCATTCTCACCAATGCACACCTGCCCTTGGCACACTCTTTAGGACCGGTATGACGCGTGCCTAACGCCCGCATTACCCGCGTAATATCCAACTTTATCCGGCCATTTCGACCGGTCAGGGGGTTCCTGCGCTGATTTATGCATCAGGAAGCAATGAAATAACAAGAACTCCTACAACGGGCGCAGCGTCACGCCCAAGCCCAGTAATTTGCGCCGGATCGTGCTTGGACTGACTTTCCGCTTTTTTAGTGCGGTAAAGTGCGTGGCAATTTTGCGCACGCCGAATCCCGACTTTTCGTACAGTGACTTCAGTATTGAAGTGGCATTGCCATAAACTCTTCACTTTCTCACTTTTATACCATACATTTTAACAAAAACACGAAATTTCAGTCAATTTGTAGAGGATAATTTTATATATTTATACCCTACATTTTAATAAATGTATGCAGTTTCAGTCAATTTGTAGGGGATAATTATGACCTCCATCACGACAAAGACAATCAAAGGCAAGAAATACAAGTATTTCAAGTATAACTACCGCGAAGGCAATGAAACGAAGGATATCGAGATGTCTATTCGTGCTAATGGCGATTTGGAGCAGCAAAAAGAGCGGTTCGTGGTCAAGGTCGTGAATCAACGATGGGTACCCGCTGTTGACAAGATAAAAAATAGATATCAGGAGGACTTGTCGCGATACACGTTTACAACCAAGGAGAAGTTCTTTGAAGACTTTGGAATACGATTCACGCACCACACGAGCAAGATTGAGGGCAATACGCTTGGATATAGAGATGTGGTGAGTGTTATCCTGAATGACGCCACGCCGAATAACAGACCTATTAGCGACGTTGAAGAAATTCAAGCACATATTAGAATTTACCGTGAAATGCTGAATAGCACCGAAAATTTAACGCTGCCATTGATTCTGAAATGGCATCAGACACTTTTCGGGTCATCAAACCCTCAGATCGCCGGGGAGATACGGAATAGTCCCGTGTTCATCGCTGGAAGCAACTATGTACCGCCTGCGAGCAGGTTCGAGGTCGATTTTGGTCTGGACAATCTTTTCAGGTGGTATAATACTAACAGAGATACCATCCATCCCGTGCTCTTGGCATGCATCGTGAAGTTCCGGTTTGTGTCCGTCCACCCGTTCGATGACGGCAATGGTCGGATAAGTCGCGTAATTATGAATTACTTGCTCCACCAAGCAGGGTATCCCATGTTCAACATCGAATTCAAGATTCGGAAGGGATACTTCAATGTATTGGAAGCAGCAAATCTAAAAGAAGACGAGCTTCGATTTGTGCATTGGTTCTTCACCCATTATATCAAGTCAAATCAACGATATTTGGAAAAAATGTGAGAGAGAGGGAAATTTTACTCCATCTCGGGTTTGTCTGCTGGTTCGGGCTCAAATATCTGTCAGAAGTCTTCTGCAATGTCCTCGCGAATAAAACAATTAGTTGCCCCTGAGTCGAAAATAACATCTAAATCGCGCCACTTGTTTTTAATTTCGCCATTTATATGCAGAGTTTTCCGAACATTTATACTTCTTATAAATTAAAACCTCGATCAAATAAATAATGGGGTGGGTTCGCCCGTCATTCAAGGAATTCTGCTGCGGAATCGCCGAGTTTTTCTTTCCAGAAGTCAATCTTGAGCTTGATCATTTGCTTGTCTTGGGCCGGGATGGGGCCAGGTGGTTGATTCTTGAGTTTCTCGGCCTCGCTAAACATGTCCAAAATCTGGAGGTTGAAGGGATTCAACTTGGCCAGTTCTTCCCGAACCTTGTGTATCTCCTCTCCAACGACGTAATTATGGACCTTGTCTACTTTTATTTTAATCTGGTCTAACTTGGGCAACAGAGATTGTAGGTGGGGAGGGATGGCTTTTTTTTTCATCATAGTCAATAACCAACCTTAGAACCTAAAGGGAACTTGAACCAAGTTTAATGCGCGTTTAAGAAATATTTTTACTAATGTTTTTACAAATGTTTAGTTATAGAAAGGCAACTAGGTGACAAACATGGAAACGGGCATTCCTGACTCCAAAGAGTCCGTGAAGGAAAGTATTCCGGACGCCGTGAAAGAGGCACTGCGCAACATTGGGTTAACCGAATATGAGATCTCTATTTACTTAACTTTGATTTCCGCAGGAGCTCTTAATGCGCGAGACTTATCGGACAAGTCGGGTGTGCCGTATTCCCGCATCTACAACATCCTCCAGATGCTGGAAGAGAAGTCATTCATCCAGAAAGAAGAAGAGAGCCGCCCGTCCCGCTTCTTCGCCAAGAGTCCTGACGAAGCTCTCGTCATTGCCCGCAAGCGAAATAAAAACACCTTTGAGGAGAATGCGGAATTAATCATCAACGAACTTACGCCCATTTACAAGCAGCAAGACACGCCCCTGAAAATTGCCCTGTATATCCTCCGCGGGAAAGATACCTGCGTGGAAAGAATTCTCCGGTTAATCGACACCACCGAAGCTTCCTTCTTTCTCGCTTGTAGCGATTTGGACCTCCTCCAAGAAGTGCTCCCCAAGTTGCAGGACCTGCGCGCGCGTGGCGTGCGTAACATTCGCGTGCTGATTGAAGACAAGAACTTAGACGACGAAAATATGAAGGGGCTAGTGGAGGAATTAAAGCAGATTTCTGACCTCCGCACGCGCAATCAGATCTTCGGCATGGGGGTCGTGAAAGACGAGGGAGACGACGCGTTTCTGGTCCTCTCGCGCATGTTTTTCGCGAAAAAGAGCTATTTTGGCATTATTACTGACCACGTCGCGTTTGGGCCCGCCGCGATGGACTACTTTAGTTACCTGTTTGAAACTGCCCAAAAAGTAGAGTGATCCCCAAGAAGTTACCCTTTTTTCTGCAATTTTAGGATTCTTTCTTCTTTTATGTCAAGTTCTTGGATTAATTCAATGGGAAAGGTTATTGCCCCCACGCGGTCGATTTGGTGAGCGTCAGACGCCAGGGAAAATTGTATCTCGGGGACATTTACTGCTTCCTGTACCATGCCGGTGACAATTGCCCTCACTTCTTTTTGGAAAGAATTGTTATCCGACCATGCCTCTTTTTCAATCGGGACGACGTCGCGCTGAAATGCTTGGGTTAATTCAACTGCAATCCCTTTTTGGGCACATAACTCGAGGCATTCGGTATATATCGGGGCAATATAATGCATGAATTTGCCGGCATAGGACAGTTCTTGGTAAAACGGATGCACCCAAACGTCAATGGGTCCTGCTGACAGCGAAGCGACCAAAATATCACGCAAGCTCGCAAAATACTCCGCTATCTCGTCCTCTTCGATGTCTGGGAAGGCGAGAGACTCGGTGGGCATGTTGTGTGGGCCGGCAATGACGTAGTCCAAAATATTTAGGGTGTCGTCTTGGAGGACAATGCGGCCGTGGGGGTCGTCGATATCCAGTTCCACTCCGAGTAATAAATTCGGATTTCCGATCGCGTCGATCTCTGCTCGCAAGTCGGGAAGGAAATCTTGCCGGGGCGAATTGAAGTGGACGTGATTGGTAATCCCGAGGCCAGACAACCCGCGATCCAATGCGAGCGCCCACCCGTCACTTATTGCCCATGGTTCGTGGACGCAGCGGGAGTGCCCGTTATGTGTATGAGAATCAAACCATCTTTTCACGCGCGAAATCCCTCCATATTACCTTATAGTGCCGAATTCACCGTGTTCATAAATTCTTGGGCGCGGTCGGGGTCGACGGGGTTGCTTGTTTTTCCACCTGTCTTGATCGACGTGCCAATAATTACACCAGACGCCGATTCCATGATCGCGGGCAATTGTTCTACGGTGACCCCGCTTCCAATGAGGATGGGCACTTGGGGGTGCTTTTCGCGCGCCGCTTGGAGAACGTCAAGGTCAGCGGGTTTGCCCGTGGCGGGGCCGGTTAGAATGATGGCGTCGGAATCCCCGCGATAGAGCAAGGTTTCAATTTCCTCGAAAATATCTTTGAAGGGGGCTACAGGTTGCGCGTGCTTGACGTGGGCGTCCGTGAAAATATTGACCTGCTCTGCCCCGAGTTGGGTGCGATAACGGAGGGTTTCGTCAGCAGCGCCCTCAATCCGCCCCTGGTCCGTATCATACACGCCCATGTGGATGTTGATGCGAATGAAGTCGGCATGTGTCGCCTTAGCGACGGCAATCGCGGCCAAAGCATCGTTTCGCAACACGTTGATGCCGATCGGCAAACTGATTGCTTTCCGAACCTCCCACGCAACAACACTCATCGAAGAGACCGTGTCTGCCGGCACATTTTGCCCATAAAAAGGCGCGTCCCCAAAGTTCTCGATTAAAACGCCGTCGAATCCAACGTCTTGGAGGACAGTAGCATCGCGGACCGCGGCCGCAATCGTGTTGTCGAGCGGAGGCGGATGGCGGTGCGCGGCCCCGGGCAGGGGCAAGAGGTGCACCATGCCGATGCTCGTGAAGGGTTTTGGGAATATGTCGGTAAACATACTTTTCACGCCGCCTCTTAGTAATAGATTATGGGCGCCTTTGTCAAGATGATGGGACCGCTTGCGCCGACCACCAGAGTGTCCTCGGTCCGCGCGCCTCCCTTCCCGGGCACGTATATCCCCGGTTCAATCGTAATCACCATGCCCTCTTCCAGCGGTCGCTCGCCCAAGCGAGAAATACTGGGTTCCTCATGCACGTCGAGGCCAACCCCGTGCCCGGTGGAATGGACAAAGAAATCGTCGCCATAACCTTGCTCGGCAAGATAATTTCGGCAGACCTCATCAACGTCCTTCCCTGTCTTCCCCACCTCCACGGTTTCAACGCCACGCTTTTGGGTCTCATTCACCAGATTAATGATGTCCTTGGCATCTTGCGAATACTCGCCCACGATAAACGTGCGAGTGCAGTCCGACCGGTATCCATCCCACGTGGCTCCCAAATCCACCGTTACGATGTCCCCTTCTTCGAGTTCCCGCGTGGTGGCGGTGCCGTGGGGGTACCATGATCGCGGCCCGGAGGCGATGATCGTGTCAAATCCGGGTTTTTGCGAGCCCTCCTCCTTCATGATGTATTCTAATTCCGCCGCGAGGGAATTTTCGGTGCGGCCCGCACTCAAGAGCTCGGGAACCTTTTGGAGTGCGGCGTCCGAGATTTCTGCCGCTTTCTGCATTTTTTCAATTTCTGCAGGTGATTTACAGATTCGCGCGTCGACAAACACGTCTTTTTTCGCAACAAGCTCCAAGTTCGGGAAATTATTCCTGAGTTGTTCGAATGCCGCAACGGTGAGGTGCGAATCGTCAAACCCCCACTTATTTCCGCCCATTTCGGTGATCACTTCTTGGAGGTATTCTGTAGTCTTTTTGGGAGCCACAACTTTGATGAATTCCACCATCGGGTCTTGGACGAGCTCAGTCGCCATTTGGTAATCCAATGCCGAAATGACGAGGGAGGCATTGCCGTGCGCCGGCACGACGAGAGTTGGTTCTGTTTCAAAATGGACACCAGTGAGATATTGCACATCAACAACATTATGCACGAAATATCCGTCCAGTTCGAATTGTTGAATGAGTTCCTGCACTTTCTCAAAAAACATAGATTTACACCACAAGAACATAGACTTTTTGAAATAACTTAGACTTTCGAATGTAATAATTCCTTGCGATACCCAAATCAAAGGCGCGAGTGTAAAACTAGTGACAATCCTCCCGACTGGTAAGATTCCCAGCGTGTTCCTGAGCAAGTTGCTCGACAAATATGCGCCCAATTGCTGCGACCCGCGACTGGTCTTGGGCGGGCAAATTGGGGAAGACGCCGCAGTTATTGACATGCCGGAGTCCTCGAGCTATATCGTTGCTAAAACCGATCCAATAACCTTTGCGACAGAGGAAATCGGGTTTTATGCCGTTAATATCAATGCCAACGACCTCGCCACTCGCGGCGCGGCTTCAAAGTGGTTTCAGGCCACCATATTATTGCCCGAGGGGCAGACAACCGAAGAATTAGTTGAATTCATCTTCGCTGATATTAAGCGGGCGTGTGATGAATTGGGGATTTCAGTCGTCGGGGGGCACACGGAAGTCACTCATGGTCTCCCTCGCCCCATTATCGTCGGTAACATGATTGGGGAAGTGGCCAAGGACAAACTCGTGCTCACCCGGGGCGCGCAGCCAGGAGACGCCATTTTACTCACCAAAGGCGCCCCCATCGAGGGAACCGCCATCATTGCGCGGGAAAAATACGCCGAGCTCGTGGAACGGGGATATACAGAGGAATTTCTCGCCCGCGCCAAGAATTACTTGCACGACCCCGGCATTAGCATCCAGAAGGAAGCCCTCCTCCTAAACGAGTATTTTGAGGTGCACGCTATGCACGACCCGACGGAAGGTGGAGTCACCAATGGCATTGCCGAGATGGCCGCTGCAAGCGGGACTGGTGCCGTTGTTGGCGTTGCTAACATACCCCTTGTGCCCGAGGGGAAGGTCTTGTGTGAAGAATACCAGCTCGACCCGCTCGGCACGATTGCCTCTGGCGCTCTCCTTATCGCCATTAAGTCCGACCAAGTCGACGACGCAATAACTCTCCTGCACGACCGAGGTGTTACTGCGGCAAAAGTCGGGGAATTTACATCAGGCAGTACACTATTGGCTCAGATTGACGAGGAGACTCGCCCTCTGCAATTTTCCGAGATTGACGAGATCACGCGAATTTTCAGTCAAAATTAGTGAAAAAGTCGTTCTCCCTTCCCTGATTTGTTTCTCCTTGCATATTTGGTCGATAATCCATTTAGACCAAAATATTCATGGATTTGCAGGACGATAAATCTACTGTATCATTTTCAAAATCAAGTTTGATGTTGTAATTTTCAAGGGTTCGTGCCCCAATTATCATGTCGGTGCTACAATATTCTAACACCCAAGCGTCATCCCGAATTATGCACCCGTCCAGATCTGCAATAAACCAGCAGCTCCCTATTGCGTTGACCGTCGTTTTACCGTCACCGAGTATTATCGGTTCCGGTTTGTCAAATATGTCGATGGTGCAAATCCTTTCAGCACTCTCGCTGGATAAAAAAGAACGACTGGATCCCGAATCAAATAATGCCTCAAATTCTTCCTCTATTTGTTTATTTCCTGTGACTTTTAATCGGCGAGTGATAATTGTCATATTATTCAATCCTCTGCGTTATCCCAGTAATCATCATAAAAACGTCACGCAAATTTGCCCTTTTTTCTTTTTTGATTGGTGCCATAATGGGTTTTTATTCCCATTCTTCCCAGCGAACCACCATTTGCAATTGGGTGGCACTCTGGGGCGAGTCGGCAGACCGGTGTGGCTCTGGCAGTAGTGAACGCAACTGGTGAATTTTCGCTACCACCTCTTTCCCCCGCGCAATGCCATGGCGGGCGAGGTACAAGCCCACGATGGTGCCTGTGCGTCCTAACCCCGCATAACAATGGAGGTAAACGGCCCCTTGCTCTTCCGCGATGCGTGCGTCGATGTAATCGAGGATCTTTTGCGCAATTACCTTAGAGGGGGCGCCAAAGTCCTGGATGGGGAATTGCTTGTAGGTGAATATCTCGGTCACCGGCGTCCCTTCAATTGGATTCCATTTTTTTAGATATGACCCGTATTCGCCCTTCTCAGTCAAGTCGACAAAGTGGCGCACGTTGCACGCGTAAAATCGATCCGCAATGTCGAGGGGCGCCGGCTCAAAGACTCCTAGCGGATGGGGACCCGCTGCGAGCAAGTTTGGCACTACCCAGTAACTGGTGTGAAACGGCAATGATTCGGACTCCATCAGGATTCACTCACTTAATCGGGAAATTCAACTTTGAGGTTACCCTTGGCTTGGCAGGGACCGCACCTGCGCGTTCTTTTTCTCGTCGTAGTAGCGAGAATAATTGGAGCAGAGGACTGCGTCGAGCAGGGCACGCAAATAAGGGGGTCCCGCTTGCACCTACCGGACCATGTTCTTGAGGACGCACAAAAGACGATAATGGTCCGCGTCGAACTCTATGAATACATCGTGCCCCTTCGCTCTTATCTTCTCTTTTAGATGTAACCTTTGAAAATCACACAAGTTCCCACTAACTGGAAGACATTTGCGATCGTATGAATGCTATAAAATGAGAGACCATACGACTCCATTTGCGCAATGAGGAAGGCGCTGGTTAAGAGGGTGCCTATCACCAAAGCGGCAAATCCGATTAAAATCAGGATGGATCGGACCCGGATATCGCCCTTTGACTTCCAGATAACATCTATAAACCCAAAAAAGATGAAAATATTGAAGAACTGGGCCGCGGAGATAATCCACGTGGCCGTGGTCTTGTCGGGAATCACGGCATACAGGACAATGAAGACGTTATACCCGATGAAGAGCAAATATTTGTCCTTTCCGTTAAATTGGGTGCGCTCGTGAAGGAGGATGAAGATTCCGATGCCCACGCCTTGGAGGACTCCTCCGAGCTTCCCCGCCACGTACCCTTCGGGCGTATTCGTGCCTCCCAAGTAGAAATCTGATAGCATGTAGAATATTCGACCCAACCCGAGCAGCAAGTAAAGGACACCAACACCCCCAAAGACAGGATTTTCACGATCTGACTTGTTAAACGCTTGGAAAAATCGGGCCGCAAACCAGAACTGGGCAAAAATGAGCAGCATTGTCGACGCGATGCAGATTTCCCGGTCCACCTGCGCTAGTGGTATCTCCCAGAGCATGCCAACATTCCCCGGTTTTCCCGCTACAAGTACCCTTTCGCAATTAATGCCGCAGCCACAATCTGCCCGCAGCTACTTATCACGAGCACTAGATATTGGGACACATTCAATACGGTCCCAAAGAAAACAACCACTGGGTTTATCATCATGAAACTGACCACGACGAATACCAGAAATCCAGATATGGCATAAATTGCTCGCTTTCGAAATTCCCCTTTACTTGTCATCGCAATTCTTATGTAACCAAATGGGATGAATGCCGTAAACAAAAATGCCACAATTTGGAAGGTTTGGGCAGAAGGGTAATCTGGAGCCAAGAGCATGAGGATATTGAAGACCACAAATCCCAGGAAAAACACGTAGTGGTCTCGCCCCTCGAACAATTGACGCTCGACCACCAAACACAACACCCCAAACCCAAACCCGTGGAGAAGGATGCCGATTTTCCACCACCAAATATAAGTCTCGAATTGGGCGTAGTCCAGCACGGTCAAATAGTAGTCATAAACCACCAGCACCAAGCGGCCAATGAAAAAAAACGTAAATGTAAGCATTATTCCGCCTAAAATGGTATTTTCGCGGTTCTTATTGTATGCATACAAAAATTTGGCCGCAAACCACAAATAGGTGTACAGGAGGAGCATGACCGCTACAATGGCCATTTCTCGGCTAACATCGACTGCCATGTCTATCCCTTCGGAATGTTGTAAGAAAACCCGCGGTAAATGAGTACCACTCCCACCATTTTGAAAATGACAGAAATTATGTGGACCGCATAGCGGGTGCCAAGAATTCCTTGTAAAATATTCATCGGCCCTTCCCCGATCACGAAGGCTCCGGCAGCAAAAAACGCGATCCCAACCCAAATGTAATTCGCTTGGGTGCGGAAGGGCCCCTTTGTCTTAATTGCAGTGTAAATGTACGAGATCGGTACAAATAGGATGAATAAGTCCCCGATTGTGACGAAGATCGTAATGGTATCGACATCCGGGGGCACCATCGAGAGGATGTTAAAAAACGCGTAACCAATCAGAAAGACGTACTTGTCGCGTCCCTGAAAGATGGCCCGTTCTGCTACATAAATCAAGAACCCCAAGCCTGCCGCATACATTCCTATGGCTATTTTATAATATGTGAGGTAATCGCCATACAGTGCATATGTAAAATCAGTCAAGTAGAAGTCAAAGATGATTAACATCACGCGCCCGGCGGCAACAAAGAGGTACATTAACCCGATAGACCCAATAAAACCAAGTTCGCGATTCTTGGCGTAAGAATTGAGGAAATTAACCGCCATTCGCGTTTCTATGACCACTAAAATCACATATAGCCCTAACGCTACTTCTCGGACGGTCTCGTCGAGGGGTATTTGCCAAATCATGCCGGGCACCTCATGTTTCTCCTTTCCCGGAAACTATAAAAGGATTTGGCGAAAAATCACTAACTACCTGACATATTTGGACGGGTGTAGGATGACTTTCCTCGTTTTCCAGTGGGACGCTTTACAAACCACAGACCAGCTCTATCTCGTCTCGCAGGTTATCATTTCGGCCAGCATGCTCCTCATGATGGTTTACCTGTTTTCCATGAGCAATAAAAATAAAGCGGTGCAATCCCAGAAACACTTGTACATGGGTCTTGGTATTTTCGTCGCGTGCAATGCCGTAACTCAAATCTTATGGACCATAGATCGCTCGTACGTGGAAATTACCAGCGGCGCCACCTCCCCGAGCAGCGTTATTTTTTTCTTTAACCTGCCCTTTATCGGGGGCGGGGCATTCATCGCTTATCTCGTCTTGCTTTTCCTGTGGTCGTTCGTACCGGTCTGTTGGCCGTGTGAAAAATACGTGCGCAATTCTAAGCGATTTCCCGCTACCCGCATCAACATAATTGCGGCCATCGCAATGACCGTCTATGTTTTCATATTCCCATTGGTTTTCCCATCAGTCGTTCGCGATTCAAGCTTATGGAACGTCTTATTTGG
>Ga0209039_10003967_pt1 | contig 11165 bp, 4 predicted proteins | sample BogFormECP12_OM1_FD_188238 | JGI IMG/M metagenome (GOLD analysis project Ga0209039, IMG submission 188238) | Bog forest soil microbial communities from Calvert Island, British Columbia, Canada - ECP12_OM1 (SPAdes) (version 2) | ecosystem: Environmental > Aquatic > Freshwater > Wetlands > Bog ... | reverse complement strand
CGCCATCGCCACCGCAAATAGCAGCACGGGCAGGTTCACCGAGACATGCTCCGAGGGGGCGAGGTTGGAGGGAGCAATGGCCAGCAGCGCGTCCACTCCCCATTGCGCCAGCAGCACGCCGAGCGCTCCGCCTGCCAGGGCCAGGAGCAAGGTTTCCGTGAGGAATTGGCCCACCAGGCGGAGGCGTCCCGCCCCCAGCGCCACGCGAATGGCGAATTCCCGCTCGCGCGCCGCCACCCGAGCCAGCAGCAGGTTCGCGACATTGGCGCACGCCACGAGCAGCAAGAATCCCACCGCGCCCAGCAGAATGTGAAGCGGCTCGCTCACGTCGCTGGTCAGGAAATCCTGCAAACGCACGGCGGAGATATCCACCATCATGGTGTCCTTGCCGAATTGTTGCTTCAGGCGGCGGGCGATTCCGGTAAGCTCGCTGCGCGCCTGGGCCAGCACCACACCCTGGCGCAGGCGCGCCAGCACGTGCCAGTTGTGCGCCGTGCGGCTGGGATACCTTTCCCACAATTCGCGCGGCACCCAAATGTCGCTGTCCGAGGGAAAACGGAAACCGGCAGGCAGCACCCCCACCACGGCGACGTCGTGGTTTTCAATGTTCAGCTTGGTGCGGGAGAGATCGCTCGCGCCGCCCAGATATTGCTTCCAGTAGGCGTAACTCACCAGCGCCACGGGAGCGGCGCCGAAGCGTTGGTCCTCCGGCGCGAAACCCCGCCCCAGCACCGGCTGCACGCGCAACATGGGAAAGAAATCGCGCGAGACCGAGGCGGTCATGGTGCGGGTGGGTTCGGAAGGGCCCGCCACCGATTCCAGCCAGGCGGCGTACTCCGCCACCCCGCCCAGCGTTTGACTCGACGCCTTCACGTCCTCGAAATTCGGGTCGGCGAACTGCATCCGCCCGCCGTGGCTGTTCACTTCCCGCAATTCGATTAGACGGTCAGGCTGGAAATAAGGCAGCGGCCTCAGAAGTACGCCGTAAACCACGCTGAAAATAGCCACCGTCGCCCCAATGCCGAGCGCCAGCGTCAGAACGGCGATACCCGTGAACCCGGAATTCTTCCCCAACATGCGCAAGCCGTATTTCAGATCCTGAAACAAAGTGCTCATGGTTTACCTCAAATCGGTTCATCGAAAACCGAAAATCGGCAGCCAGCTCGCAGGTTGCGTTTTCGAGTTTCGAATTTCGAGTTTCGTTTCTATTGCATTCACGCGTCCTTCCGATGAACCGATGAGCCGATGATCCGATGGCCCGATCGCTTCACTCATACCTCAGCGCCTCCATGGGATCGACCTTGGTCGCGCGGTGGGCGGGGATGTAGCAGGCCAGGAGTGCGAGGCCGAATAACCCTAACGCCACCGCCGTGAAGGTTGTTGGATCGGTCGGTTGAACCTGGAAAAGCAGGCTGCTCATGAAGTGCGCCAAGGCCAAGGCCGCGACGCCCCCGATCGCCAAACCGATGCCCGCCCGAAGGAGTCCCTGCGCCACGACTGACCGCAACACGTCCATACGCTGAGCCCCCAAGGCCATTCGTATACCGAACTCGTGGGTCCGCTGCGCTACCGAGTAAGCCATCACCCCATAGATCCCCACTCCCGCCAGAACCAGCGCCAGCGCGGCAAAGACCGTGAGCAGTGTCATCAAGAATTGCCGGGGTGCAGCCGGCTCTCCGGCGATTTGATCGAGGGGACGGACATCCGCGATGGGAACCGCCGAATCGAGCGCCCTGACCTCGCGCCGAATGGCTTGGGCTACGGCCAGCGGATCTCCCGCCGTACGCACCACGAAAAGTCGCGGATCGAGCAGCCAAGGATATTGCCTGTAAGGGATGTAAAGCTCCGGCTCAAACCCCTCGTCCGGACCCTCCGTCCGCACGTTTGCGGCAACGCCCACCACCGTGAGCCACGGCAGCTTGGGATCGGTCCCGGTTTGCAGACGCTTCCCGAGAGGATTCTGCCCCGGCCAATACCGACGTACGAGTTCCTCATTCACCATCACCACTCGCTGCGAGTCCTGAATATCGGCTTCGCTGAAGGCCCGTCCCTGCCGCAGAGGGATGCCCATCGTCCGGAAGTAGTTGGGGGCGACGATCAGGTAATTGGCATCCGGCATATCTTCCGGGCGGGGGGTGGAGTTCTCCTCGATTACGAAATCCATGCCAGCCTGGTTTTCGATCGGCAGGCCGCTCGCAACGCTGGCGCACACGACCCCTGGCAAAACCTCCACGCGCCCCAGGAGTTGTTCGAAGAACCTCGCCTTGCTGCGCTGCTCCTGGTACTGGGGCCCGCGCAAGGGAATGCGCAAGGTCAGCACGTTATGCGGGTTGAACCCCAAGTTAAAATGCGTAATCCGCACCAGGGTCCTGATCATCAACCCCGCGCCGATGACCAGCACGAACGCCAGGGCAAACTCCGCCGTGACCAGGAACCCTCGCAACCGATGGCCACGCCCGCTCTCCGTTGAACCTCGGCCGCTCCCCTTGAGCGAAACTGTCAAGTCAGGCCTGGACATTCCCAAAGCCGGAGCCAGCCCGAAAAGAAATCCTGTGGCGATCGTAAGCAGCAACGCGAAGCCCAGCACTCCGCTGTTGAGCGCGGCGGCGTCAAGGCCGGGCGCGACCAGGAATAGAGCCGAGGGTGACAGCGCCACGAGAGCCTTTGTCCCTCCGGCCGCGACCAACAGCCCCAACCCTCCGCCGAAGAGCGCGAGCAAGACACTCTCCGTAAGAAGCTGACGAAGCATCCGCGAGGAACTGGCGCCCAGGGCCGCACGCACGGCGATTTCTCTCTCGCGGCTTGCTGCGCGAGCCAGCAGCAGGTTGGCGAGATTGACGCAGGCGATCAGCAGCACGAACGCCACCGCCGCGACGAGCACCAGCAACACGGGTCTGGCGAGCCCCACAACCTGGTCGTGCATGCCGACGACGGAAACGCTCCAACCCCTGTTCTCCGGATACTGACGTTCGATGCGGCTGGCAATGGTATCCATCTCCACTTGCGCCTGTTTCAATGTAACGCCCGGCTTCAGTCGCGCCAGCGCCAGGTAGGCGTGCTCGGTGCGCCCACGGGGTCGCAGATCCAGCCCGGGCACCCACACCTGGCCATGCACATTGAAGAAAGTGGTGTAGGCATCGGTGAAGTCTGGCGGCATGATTCCCACCACCGTGTGGCTGTGACCATCGAGAGAAATCTGGCGGCCAATCACTTGGGTGTCGCCGCCGTAGGACCGCTGCCATAAACCATAACTGATGATGGCCACAGGGGGGCTGGACGGTTCGTCGTCGGTAGGGACGAATCCCCGGCCGCGCATCGGCGGAACGCCCAACAGCGCGAAGAGATTGGCCGTGACGCGCTCGCCGTCAATCTCCATAGGCTCACCGACGCCGGTCAAATTAAAGGAAGTGGGGTCAACCGCGGCCATGTCGCTAAGAACCGAATTCTGCTGCCGCCAGTCGTGGAAGTTCGCCGCAGAAACAATATTCGTGGTCCAGCCGCGCGGGAGGTTTTGTTCCCAAACAATCACCAATCGATCGGCGTCCCGGTAAGGAAGTGGCCGGAGCAACACGGCGTTCACGACACTGAATATCGCCGTGTTGGCTCCTATGCCGAGCGCGAGGGTCACCACCGCCACCGCTGTGAAGCCGGGGTTCTTCGCGAGCATGCGCAAGCCGTATTTCAGATCCTGCCTCAGTATCCGCATCGCCTTCCCTCCCTCGTTAATTACCCCACCGTGGGAATCCGCTTCCTTCGTTCTATCCAGGCTTCCGTCGTGAAAATGCGGGGGCTCACCTCGATGAGGCGCGGGAGCATCTTATAAACAGTTACCATCGACCACTTTGTTCCGTCGCGGGTGCGAAATCCCTGTTGATTGAGGGTCTCAGCCATGTTGGATAAGGAGCGGTCCTGAACAATCAATTCGAGGATTAGCGTGAGAGCGTTCATTTCGGACGGATTCTCTTCCAGATGTGCGCAGTCATTTGCCACTCGCGAACCATAGGGAACATCTTCTCCGCCTCGGCTGCGTTCCAGTTCCGGTCCTTCCGCCTGGCGTTGCCACTCCACCGCCACCAGCTCCCAACCGGCGTCGGTCCTCTTTCTCACGTACTCAGGATCCAATGGGCCCGTCACCATCTCGTGAATACGTTCTACCTTCGACATAAGCCCTCCTGCACAAGCGATTTGTGAATTACGAATTTTGAATTTTGAAAGCTGGGTACGGCCTTCCAGCCATCAACCTGGAAATTTCATCATTCACTACTCGTATCTCAGCGCCACCATGGGATCGACTCTCGTGGCTCGCCATGCGGGAACCCCACAGGCCAGAAGGGCAATTCCCGCGAGCAGTATGGCAGCGGCCACCAGCGTAGCTGGGTCCTCCGGTCGGACACCGTAGAGCAAGCCGGCCAGGAAGCGGGTCAGCGCCAGCGCCGCCGCCAATCCAACCCCTGTTCCAATCGCCGCCAGCGCCATCCCTTCGCGGAGCACAAGCCGCAGAACGTTCCGGCGTGACGCGCCCAGCGCCATGCGCACGCCCAGTTCATGGGTACGCCGGGTCACCGCATAGGACATGACTCCATAGATTCCCACGGCGGCCAACACCAGGGCGGTGGAAGCGAAGATGATGAGCAGCAGCATGGTGAAGCGCCGCTCCGCCAGCGAACCCGAGATGACTTGCTCCATGGTCTTGACGCCATAGACAGGCTGGTCCTCGGTTGGCCCGGCCACTTGCGCCCGCACGGCAGAAAGGACGCTCAAGGGAGGGGGCGAGGTGCGTACCACTAGCGTCAACCCCGTGACACCCTCCGACATAAACCTATCGGGTATCTGCGTGAAGGGAAAGTACACTTGGTCCCGGATCTTGGATGTGTCATCGGAATCCAGGCCCCATTGCTTGACGTGCCCAACCACTCCGACCACCTGGACCGTGCCCAATTCGGACAGATTGATTTGCTTGCCGATTGCCTCCTGCGCGGGGAAAAGGTGTTTGGCCATAACGTCATCGATCACCACAACCGTGGGCGAGGTGGTGGTGTCCCGATTCGCGAAGATTCTGCCCTCTAACAACGGGATGCCCATCACCCGGAAGTAGTCGGGAGTCGTAATGTTGTTCACCGCCATGGACATCTGATCTTGTGGAGGCTGGGTCGGTCCACCCAGCCAATAGGGGATTTCGGCGTCCGACTCGCCGAGCGGAAGAAGCGAACAAATGGCAGCCGACCGGACTCCCGGGATGCCCGCCACCCGGTCAAGCATCTGTTGATAAGCTACGCGGATGGCGGTGGGGCTGGCCATGGCGCTGGGCGAAATTGCCACCTGCGCCGTCAACACGTTGTGGGGATTGAATCTGGGGTCCACTCGCCAAAGCCTCCAGATGCTTTGCATCATCAGTCCGGCGCCGGCCAGCAAGACGACGGCGAGCCCCACCTCGACAACCACAAAAACTCCCTCGATGCGGTGACGCCCTCCCCCGCTGCCACGGGCGCCTTCCTTCAGGCACTCCTGGGGATGGACATTCGAGCTGTGGAAGGCCGGGGCGAGGCCAAACAAGATGCCGGTGAGGACCGAAACCGCCAGAGTGAAGAGCAGCACGGGCGGGTCGATTCCGACCTCCTGGGTGCGGGGCAAGTAGTCAGGCGCCGCGGCCAGGACCAGGCGTGTCCCCCACGACGCCAGCAGCAAACCCAGCGCGGCGGCTCCCAAAGCCAACAGCACACTTTCCGCAAGAAGCTGGCGGACCACCCGGGGCCGTGTCGCACCCAGTGACACGCGAATGGCGAACTCGCGCCCGCGAGCCGTGGCGCGTGCCAGCAACAGGTTCGCGACGTTGGCGCAAGCGATGATCAGCACAAATCCCACCGCACCCAACAACAGCAGCAGGGTAGGCCGGATGTTACTCACCTGGTCGCCTTTCATCTCGACCACGTTGACCCCGTGCCCTGCGTTCGATTTCGGGTAATGCTGTGCAAGCGCTTTGGCCAGGGAATCCATTTCCGCTTGCGCCGCAGCCAGGGTCCCGCCCGGCTTCAACCGACCCACCACGCGCAACCCCGGGTGCGAATCCCGGCTACGCAGATCAACGGAGCTCCATTGCTCGATGGGAACATAAAGCGTAGCCTCCGCGCCGGGTCGCAAGTTCGCGGGCAAAACCCCCACCACCGTGCAGCTTTTGGCGTTCAGGGTAATCGCCTTGCCGAGGATGGCGGGGTCTGCCCCGAATCGCCTCATCCACAGGCCGTAACTCAGCATTACGGCGCCGCCCGCGCCTTCCCGGTCTTCCTGGGGCAAAAAGTTGCGCCCCAGGAAGGGGTTCACACCCAGCACCGGCAAGAGGTCCGCACTGATCTCCAGGCCGTCGAGATGTTCCGGCTGGCCTGAGCCCGTGAAGTTAAAATCATGAGTGCGGAAGGCCGCGATGTCGGTGAAAGAGCGTTGCTCGCGGCGCCAATCGAGATAATTCGGGTAGGCGACGGAGTTTCGGCCGAATTCCTTTGTGCGCTCCCAAATCATCATCAGCCGCTCGGGCTCCGGGTAGGGCAGCGGCCGCAGAAGCACGCCGTTCACCACACTGAAAATTGCCGTGTTGGCGCCAATGCCCAGCGCCAAAGTAATAATCGCCACCGCCGTGAAGCCGGGATTCTTCGCCAACATGCGCAGGCCGAACTTTAGGTCTTGCAACAAAGTGTTCATTCGTGTCCTCAGTGTTGAGCTATCAGCCATCAGCGGTCAGCTATCACCGTTCAGCCTTCAGCTACTGCCCCAACCACCCCGCCCCCTCCTTAGCTAAAGAGGGGAGTTGTACTGCTAGCCCTGGTTCTTCGGTCCAGGAACTGGGCGGGGGACTGCTGCCCGCTACTGTCCACTAACCACTGCCTTACTCGTACCTCAGCGCCACCATGGGATCGACCTTGGTCGCTCTCCTCGCCGGGACGGTGCAGGCGAGCAGTGCTGCCGTAAGCAAAACCAAGCTGGCCGTGAGAAACGTCATGGGATCGAAAGCGCTGACCTCGAATAGTTGGCTCCGGAGGTAGCGCACGACAAACGCCGCCGCCAGGGCTCCTGCCAAAACCCCGACCAGAGTGGGGCGCATTCCTTGAGCGAGCACCAGGCGCCAGACTTGTCCCCTTCCGGCCCCGAGCGCCATGCGAATACCGATTTCGTGGGTGCGCTGCGTCACGTTGAAGCTGATCACTCCGTAAAGACCGAGCGTGGCAAGGAAGAGCGCCAGCAGCGAAAAGATGCCCAGCAAAGACGCGGCGATGCGCTGCGGGCCGAGCGACCCCGCAACGTATTGCTCCATGGTTTCCAGGTTCGCCACCGGTTGGCCGGGATCAACCGACGCCACCGCCGCGCGAAGGGAGTTGCCCATTTGCGCCGCGTCCGTGTGGGTCTTGACGATGAGGAAGATTTGCGGAATGGGCTGCTGGAAGACGGGATAATAGCAGACGCCTTTCCCCGAATCTCCCACCAGCGCCGACTGCATCACATGGCCAACAACACCTACGATGGTGGCCCATGGGGAGCGACTGCCGCGGCGCAGGTGCTGGCCCACAGGATCCTGGTGGGGCCAGTATTGGCGGGCGAGGTTTTCATCGATTACCACCACCGGCGGCGCTCCCGAGCGGTCCTGATCGGTGAAATAACGCCCTCTTAACAGGGGAATGCGCATGGCCTGGAAGTATCCGGGGGTAATCCAGCTCAGCTCGCTGTGCGGCCCAGGATCGCCGGGGCCGCTCGGACGGCCCTCAATCCCGAAGGAAGAAGATGGGGTAAACCCGCTGAAGGGAAGAGGCGCGGCCATCGCGGCGGAAGAAACTCCGGGAAGAGCGGCGAGCTTCTCACCGACGGCCCGATAGAAGGCGGCCTGCTTCTCATCCGTGTTGTATTGGCCTTCGGGAAGTTGGACCGAAGCGGTCATCACGCCAGCGGGATCAAACCCCGGATCGACTTGCGCCAGGCGGGTGAGGCTTTTCAGGAGCAACCCCGCTCCCACAAACAGGACGAGAGCCAGGGCCACTTGTCCCACCACCAGCGACTCCCGGAGGCGCTGGCGGCCCTGCCCGGCGGTGACCGATCGAGCTTCTTCTTTGAGGACTCCGGCCTGTTCCTGCCTGAAAACGTGTCCGATGGGCACGACGCCCAGAAAGATGGCGGTCAGGAAGCTCAGCGCGACAGAGAACAGGAGAACGTGTCCATCAATACCAATGAAAGCGCCGGAGGAAAGATGTCCCGGCGCCAGGCTGAGCAAGGTTCCCAGGCCGCCGTAGGCCCCGGCGACGCCGAGAAGGGCGCCACCGGCCGTCAGCAGGAAACTCTCGGTGAGCGCTTGGCGAAACAGGTCGCGTCTTTGTGCGCCCAAAGCCACGCGGATGGCAAATTCCCGCGTGCGGGCCGACGCTCGCGCCAGGATCAGGCCGCCGATATTCGCGCAGGCGATCAGCAATACGAACCCCACGGCGCCCAGCAGGATGAGCATCGGCCTCCGCAAAGCACCGGCGCCATACTCCGTGAAGGGAACGGCGAATATTCCCCAACCGGAGTCTTTGGCATAGGTATTTTCCGGGTGCGCCGCAATCAGCCGCTCGGTGAGCACCTGAACGAAAGCCTCGGCCTTGCCGGCCGGGACGTCCGGCCGGGCGCGAGCGACCACGAAAAAGTTCTCGTTGAAGTAATTGTCCGGTGCATATTCACTGGGCGCTAAAGCCAGCGGGAGCCAAACCTCGGCCCGGCGGGGCCAGTCGAAGTCCGGCCCCATGACCCCCACGATGCGATAGTCCCGGTGATTCAACTGGATGCTCTTGCCGACGATCGAGGGATCGCCGCCGAACCGGCGCTGCCAAGTGTCGTAAGCAAGAACCGCGACCTGATTGGCGTTCGGCTGGTCCTCTTCCGGCTGGAAGACGCGGCCCACCAGCGGCCGGACTCCGAAGACGTTGAACCACTCCCAGGTGACCTTAGCCGCCATCAACCGCTCGGGGCCATTCGGCGCGAGGTAGTTGAAACCCTCCTCGTCCGAGGCGGCGGTGGAAGAGAAAATCTGCCGGCTATTTCGCACGTCGGCGAAATCCGGGGCGGAGATGACAATGCTGGGGAGATTCAGCTTCTGGTACTTTACCCGGATGGCGAACACGCGGGTCGGGTCCGCAATCCCGGCAGGATGCAGGAACAGCCCGTTGATCACGCTGAAAATCACGGCGTTCGCGCCAATGCCGAGCGCCAGCGTCAACACGGCCACCGCCGTGAAGCCGGGATTCTTCGCCAGCATGCGCAGGCCAAACTTCAGGTCTTGAATCAAAGTGCTCATTTGTTTCCTCAGTGTTGAGCTATCAGCCGTCAGCTTTCAGCTATCAGCATTCAGCTATCAGCTTTCAGCCACTTCCCCAACCACCCCGCCCTGCGGGCTCCCCTCCTTAAGCTAAGGACGGGACTCAAGGCTGGCGCTGAGAGCTGATAGCTGACCGCTGACTGCTCTATTCGTACTTCAGCGCCGCCATCGGATCGATCTTCGTCGCCCGGCGGGCGGGGATGTAACAGGCCACCAGGGACACCAGGCAGAGCAACAACGCCACGGCCGCGTAGGTCAGTACGTCGGTAGCGGTGACGCCGTAAAGTACACTTTCGAGATAACGCGTCAAGGCGAGTGACGCCCCGATACCGACGGCCAAGCCGCCGGCGGTCAGCAGCAGACCCTGGCCCAGAACCAGCCGGAAGACGTTGGCTCGCTGAGCTCCCAGCGCCACGCGAATGGCAATCTCATGGGTGCGCTGGCGCGTTGTGTAGGCGATCACTCCGTAGATACCTACGGCCGCGAGAACGAGAGCGAGTAATCCAAAAGCGCCCGCGAAAGTTCCTGCGATCCGCTCGAAGATGCTCCCCATTTGCATGCTGGACTCGAGGGTAGTGACGCCGAACACCGGCAAATCGGCGTTGAGGCCGTGGATCGTTCTTTCCACCGCCGCGGCGTAAGCCTGGGGATTGCCTGAAACCCGCGCGTGGATGATCAACGGGTCGCAGTATTGCTGGAACAGAGGCAGAAAAACCGCCGGCTGCGGAGCATAAACCAAGCGACGGTACTTAGCGTTGCGAGCCACGCCGACCACCGTACGCCACGCGCCCCAGGCGTGGATCCTCTTTCCGAGCGGGTTCTGATGAGGCCAGTAACGGTCGCAGAACTCCTGATTGACGATGGCCACCGGCTGCGACTTCTCGCCATCCTGCACGGTGAATTCACGCCCCGCAACCATCGGAGTCCGCATGGTCCGAAAGTAATTCGGAGCGACGTTGCCACGATCGACTTCCATCGATTCGCCGCGCTGGGGAACGTAACCATCGACTTCGACAGTGTCCGAGTGAATGGTGAAGTTCAGCGGGGAGAAATCCGCCAGGGTCACCGACTCAGCCCCCGGCAGGTCTTCCAGTTTCGCGAGCACTTGGCGGTGGAAGGCGATGGCTTGGGCATCGGAATACTGCAAGGGCGCCACTTCAAAGTCAGCCAACAAAACATGGTTGGGGTCGAAGCCCGGATCCTGGCGCTGGGCGTTCTGCAAGGTACGAATGAACAGGCCGGCCGAGATCAGCAGGAGCAGCGAGAGGGCGATTTGCGCCACCACCAGCGCGCTCGAGAGCCGCAACTTTTGGAGTCCGCCGGAAATCGTGCCGGCCTCTTCCTTCAGCACCGCCACGGGGGCCAGGGCGGAAGCGCGCAGCGCCGGGAGGATGCCGAAAACGCTGACGGTAAGGATCGAGAGGGCCACCGTCCCGAGGAGCACCGTATGGTCGACGTGCCCATTGAGCGTGAACGGCAAGTTCGCCAGGGGGGGAAAGAAACCCCCGAGCGTCCCGGCCGTCCAGGTGGTGAGCAGCATAGCGACGGCGCCACCCGCCAGGGAGAGCAAGAGGCTTTCCACCAGGAGTTGACGCACCAGCCGCCCGCGGCTGGCGCCCATGGCCTGGCGCAGGGCAACCTCGCGCCGCCGCCCGACCGAGCGCACCAGCAGAAGATTCGCCACGTTGGCGCAGGCCAGCAAAAGCAACACCGCCGCCAGCGCCAGCAGCATGAGCAGGCTCTTGTACATGTAGACGTTGGGGCCAAAGGGCGAGCGCCAGAGCGGGTCCAGCGTAATCTGGTTGGGGCCGCGATGCGAGTCGGGAAACTGCTCGAC
>Ga0209039_10003966_pt1 | contig 11173 bp, 13 predicted proteins | sample BogFormECP12_OM1_FD_188238 | JGI IMG/M metagenome (GOLD analysis project Ga0209039, IMG submission 188238) | Bog forest soil microbial communities from Calvert Island, British Columbia, Canada - ECP12_OM1 (SPAdes) (version 2) | ecosystem: Environmental > Aquatic > Freshwater > Wetlands > Bog ... | reverse complement strand
TTGCCTTTCCTAGTTCTTCATGGGCGATAATCCCAAAATTCTTCCCAAATTAACGGCTGTTCGATATCAACATTATCCGGCGACTCGTAGCAGTCTTCTAATTGCTTGCCATTACGGATTTTCTTTATTTCCATTCTAATCAACTCACTTTTAATTCTGTTCGTTAATTCTCAATGATTCACATAATCGTCATAAGTTCGCTCCACGCGAATCATATTGATCCATATGGAACAAGGTCTAGCCATGAATTTTGGTTTCTCCCTTATAGCTGCCGCAGGTTCGATAATTTACCTTGTCATGAAGCAGGGAAAAATTACTCACTGCTTGCAGGATCACTAATTTATACAAACCGGAAATGGTTCAGCAGCGAAGATTATCGGTCAAAAGATATTTGAGTTCATTTTTTTAAGGATCGCAATCTTTTTATGTTTTATTAGGCATGCCTAATTAGGGACGCCTAACAACGATGTTATTACGTTAAATCATAAAATTATGCTCAAAAATAACTTGGTGTTTAATTATGCGAATCTTAATCTTTGGAGCTGGAGTTTGTGGAAGTGTATTAGGCGCGTTTTTAGCGAAAGGTGGAGTGGACGTTACGATGCTCGCCCGTGGCCAACGCTATGAAGAAATAAAACAGAATGGAATCATTCTAGTGGACTACCAGACCTCCGAGCAAACCATTGTGCAAGTGCCGGTTATTACGGAAGAAGAGTATGACCAAAATCCGGTCAATTTTGATTTCATTCTGGCGATATTAGGGCATCACCAAGTAGAAGAAGCTTTTCCTATTTTGGCGAAAATTTCTCCCCCCGCCCCGATTTTTTTCCTCGGTAATAATTGCAGCGGTCCAGAGGACTATATTCAGGGCGTAGGGAGAGAACGAGTTTTATTAGGGATGGCCAACGCGGGCGGAGTCCGGGAAAATGGAATAATAACTTATATTAGTCCAAATTTTGGTAAAAAAATTCCTTTACATTTAGGCGAAATAGACGGAAAAATAACACCGCGCCTGCGTTCATTCCAAGTCATGCTTAAAACCGCAGGGATTCGTGTAAAATTTTTACCAAACGTCGATAATTTCCTTAAAAACCATGTAGCAGGCCTCCTTCCTATCATTGAGGCCTTATACCATGAGAATGGAGATTTGACTAACCTTGGGAAAAATAAATCTATTATAAAATTAGCCGTTCAAGCGACCAAAGAAAATTTTCACGCCTTGGGAGCATTAGGCATACCAGGTGACTCTACCAAGTGGATCCCCTCCTTTTTTCTGGTTATGCTATATAGCAAATTTTGTAGAATGCACATAGCCGAAATCGGGTTGAGAGGGCATGCAATGTCCGCGAATGGGAAGGAAGAGATGGCGAATTTGATGAAGGAATTCCGGAAATTGATTATCCAAAGTCAAGTCCCCACTCCTTCATTTGACAAACTTTCTGAAGGAATAGGTGGTTAAGCAAGGCGGAATATTCATCCCAGTTGGCAATGAACATACCACCGAGAATAACGATTCGACCAAGCGCGGCATTGGATGTCAATGTCTCGCCGAGCAAGCGCATATCCAAGCGCATTTCCATTTATCTGGCACATCCTTATTGGCCGAAAACTCTACCAACTTGGGCAAGATAAATAGTTGGGGGAAAGGAGTAACCTTGTCAAAAAAAATATTTAAAAATTGCATTTAGTATTTCACAAATGAGGCATAATTCACAGCTCTTTCACTAGATTTGTCCATTAGAAGGCAACTTATCACGATATGTATCAAAAGTAAAGCCCTTATAGAAAATGTGGGTCATAAACTCCAGTGTTTTTCATTGAATTAATTTTAAAGGTTTTCGACTGACGAGTTTCCGATACCTTGTTTTTGTGTAACCCAGCAGGAGTCCACATACCGCCTGCTGATGCTTGGGTAAATGGAGGATTTTTTTCAGCTTCCGTGAAAATGGCAAGAGATTGACAAGCGCCCCAAGATAACATGATTTTACTCCAAGGATTTCCGCGCTAAGCAAGGTTTGGTAGGAGAGGATTGCCGCATCGACTTCGCTCTCTTTAACGCGGTTGTCGGTAATAAAAAGCATAAGTAGTGACGCATTCCGGGTTGAGGGGTCCATTCCCAAATCAATTGCCCGTTTCCAAGCCTGCATATTACGCCAAAGTCGTCCCAGGATACTTGATATCCAATAAGTATATTTTAATAGGTTATGGAGCCGCACCATTAACGCTATCATTTCCGCCCGAATTATTTGCAAGCGATCTCCATCTATCAAGAGAATTTCCACTGCCTGCCGATTATCACCCGTTGGAGCATAACGGGTGGATTCATCCAAAATTTTGGTAATTAACTCTTTAGGTACAGGAATGGATGAAAAGCAGCGTACGCTCCGCCTTTGCCGGGTCAAGGCAACATACTCGTCCCAATCAATCTGGGGAGTGGAATCTATACTAATAAAATCCGAGAGTGAAAGGTGATTATTGGAAATTGCATCAGTAGGGCAAACTGCAATACATTGACCGCAACAAATACAAATTGAAGAATCAAAAATCATAGGTTGCCGGGATTTAGAATCGTTGGTATCAAAGGAAAGTGTGCCCATAGGGCATACATTTACGCAAGCACCACAAGCGACGCATTTCTGGGAAATTTCTATGGAAATCGAGGGGTCATAAGGGAAGGGTTGCAAATGTCCCAATCATATCACCGCTATTTTTTAACTCAGTTGTTTGCTTTGGTTTCTCTACTTTTGTTTGACTACGATATTCAAACAAAATGCTTCTTATAAGTCAAAAACGAAAAAATACCTCTGAAACAGTAACAAATTATACTTACAAAAGATAGTTGATGGGAACGACATGAGTGACATTGATTTTTTGATGTACAAGGAATTGGTGGAATTAATGCCACAGATTATTGCTACTAGTAAAATGTGCCTGCAACGCGAATTCGACGCAGACGTCCACGATCCCGCCCACATGGAATCTGAACGGCAGCGATTCCAAGAAGCATTTACCTTCATCCAAGGCAGATGGACCATAGACGTCCTTTACGTGATAACTTTATTCGATACACTGAATTATAACCAGATCTTGCAGGCGTTGCCCGGTATTAATTCTCGCACCTTAACGGACCGTTTAAAGCACTTAGAAGAAAAACAAGTGATTCAACGTACAACTCATGAAACCCGTCCAGTCCGGGTGACTTACCAAGTGACGGAGTATGGAAAAAGTCTGATATGCCTTCTTCTCCCTGCAGTTCTTTTCTGCGGTTGGCCTGAATTGATCAAAGAATGAAAAAATAGAAGTCAGCTTGATTAGCAACTCGACTTCCTTGAAATACAATATAAAATACCTTGTGAACAATTAATTTTTGGCAGGTTTGCGCTTAAGCAAGGCAGAATATTCGTCCCAGTTGGCTATGAACATCCCACCCAAAATAATTGTGCATCCAAGTATGGCATTCGGGGTCAATGTCTCACCGAGCAATAGCACCGAGGTAATGATGCCTACCAAGGGGGTTAGCATCGTAATCAGCGAAATTTTTTCCGAAGGAATAGCGGGATTCGACAGGCCAATCGCCCAGAGGATGAGAACTAGACTGGCACATCCAATGCCGAGATATACCATAATGCCCCACTGAATCAACGTCACTTGCTCGATCTGACTCCACCCGCCAAAAAGGAAAAGGAAGGGCACGAGAACCAGGTTCCCCCAAAAAAAGATAGATGCAATGACATGAATGGGCGGTTCCTTAACAGAAAGGGGCTGGGAAAAGGAGGTGTATGCTCCCCACAAGACAAAAGCAAGGATAGAGATGAGGTCGCCGATGATAGTAGCGGTGGAAAACGAGAAGAAATTGCCTGGCGTTGATAATAACACTACTACGCCAAAAAATGCGAGGAAACTACCGCCTATGAAGATACGCGACGGGCGGGACTTGAAGACCCACACGTTGAACGCTAAGACCCAGAAGGTTTGCGTGTTACTGATGACAGATTGGTTGATAGCCGTGGTTAAACTGAGCCCCCAATATTGGACTAAATACGCCCCGCTGTAGCAACAGATCCCAATGAGCAAGTATTTCCAATTATTACGGCGAAGCACGGCAAACCACGCCTTCAATTCACCTTTAATCCCCAATAGCACGAACAGAAATATGGTACCAATAAAAGTCTGCAAGGCAGTAAACGCGAGGATGTTGAGGGAAACGGGCATCACGAATTTCACCACAGCAAATGACGTACCCCATAAAATAACGGAGAAGAAGGCTGCCAAGTAACACTGATACTTCGTTGGCACGGGGCGGGCGCTCATTTTGATCATTTAGCGGATTTCAATAGAAGTTATGGGAGTAAGATCAACGAATAAGAACGCTTTATGATGTGGAAGATTTCGGGGGAAATTTTTAGGCAATAATAATCGAACGGTTACTATATTCTTCTTAATGACAGATTTGAGAGCAGTGGTGTAATTGACCGGAAGGGGCACCATTGCTTCCTTATCGTTTATGATAATTGAGAATGCAAAATTCGCGGGGTTAAAATCATTTCTTATCCTAATTTCGGCAGAGATTACGTGACTTTTTGCCTCGTATGAGAATTTTATTACATCTATGACATCTGAGGGTATTTCGGATTGCGAATTATATGGGCCTAACTGAAACGTGCCAATTCCAACGATATCCTCCGCGTCATTGAGCAACCCCCACGAGTGCCAAACTCGAGGAGAAATTTGGCGAAAAAGGGCCGGCATAAATTGTGCGAGAGCCTTAAAAAATTGCCAGAAACCGTTCTTCCATAGAAATTTTAGCATCATCCCAAATGTGAGGGGACTAGATTTTCCCATTTCGCGAATAAGCGGCATCATTTTAGTGCCGATGTGTTTCATAATCATGAGGCTTCCATTAGGTGCAACTGTTTTGCCTGGCAATAACCTCCCTGCAATACGGAACTGGTCGAGGGGGATCGGAAAAGCAGTAATTTCAAAGGAGCAGTTTTTTGCTTCCATCGAAAAAAAATCTTCAACGAATTTTCCAGCGAAGGCATAGTAATTCACGCGAGTCAAAGGGGACCCTTCGCCACCAAATTTTTGCACCGCCCAAGCCACAAATTTCCCTGTCGTTTGATCGACATCGAAAATACGGAATGGGATTTCCAAGCTTGCGAACCCTATTTGGTTGAGACTCGGAATAATAGTGGGTTGAGGTAAGGCCATGTGAATGATTTTATATAATCCCTGTTGGGACTCAACTAAATCCACGTTGGGGGTTGACGGCGGCGTTTTAATCTGCACCGTTTGCGAAGACTGTTGAGCGCTCTTGTTTCTATCAATAAAATTAACCTTTATCATGAGGGTGTACTGGGAATCGGGTGCGAGAATCTCTTCGGGAATGATGTTTATGGCACTCCCATTGCTCTGTATTGCGACTTGAAATCGTAAAGCAGGTTCAATTTTTACTTTAAGCGTTGTTGGAAGGATTATTGCGGGGATCACTCCAAACTCGTCTTTGAGCAATAACCGCATAGAGATAATGTTTACAGGAAGGATTTCTTGTTGTTCTAGGATTGGTTCTCGTATTAGTTTCCCCCCGGGGGTAATGTAATGCCAAGAAGCTCCTTCCTCGTGCTTAGGAAACAGGTCCCCAAACTCGATGCCAAGGGCGTCTTCGCGCAGATAATAATTATGAGGTATCCAGATTATGTCGCCAGTGGAAGACCCGACCGCTAACCCCGAGTATCCAAGTGCGATGGAGGAATTGATGTTTGGATAGTCCACATTGTTTGCCTGCACGAGGCTATTGTATGCCCATCGCAGGTGCCCTTCTGGATCGAGAGCATAAACCAGTCCGTCCCCCCCGCCAAAAAAAATTAAGTACGGAACCTTTCCCTCAACGTCATTGCCTATTGCGGCTGAGGATCGAATGGATTCCCCAATGAAAAACGTCCATTTGAGAGAACCAGTGAATCCATCTAAGGCATAGAAGATGCCATTACTCGACCCAACATATACAATATTATCGGGAGCAAGTGCCGGCGTCGCGTAAATGTGACTCCCCGTGTCGTACTGCCACTTAATGTTGCCCGTCTGGGAATCTAATGCGTAAAGATTCCCATTAAACGACCCTTGGTAGAGCGTTCCGTCGGAACCTATCACGGGCGAGGACACCATTGGCCCATGGAGATTTTTCACCCATATTGGTTTTCCCGTGTCCATATTTAGGGCATACAGCTTGTGGTCGAATCCGGCGATAAACACCATCCCTTCGGGACTGAAAGTTGCCGCACTCCAAATTAAGAACCCCGTGCGAAACGCCCAAATGATTTCCCCGTTGGGGGTCATTTTATAGAAGAAAAAGTCGTCATTTGCGACATACAGTGCCCCATCAGGGCCCACCACAATGTTGGCTTCATACCAATAAAGCGTGCTAAACGTGAATTGCCGCCGCGATCGATTTTCGGCGATTTTAAAGGTCCAAATGTCCTTCCCATTCGAGGTGAACGCGTGAATTTGCCCGTCTCCGCCCGCGACATAAATGGAACCCCCCGCATCCATGCATGCGGCTGAATCTATTACTTCACTAAATTCTTTTGACCAGATTTCCTGCTGTGCGTGAGGGTCGAAGCAATAAAATCTGTGATCCGCACTCCCCACGTAAATTCGCTCGCGGGCGTCAAGAATCGGAGTGGAAAAGACCGCATTTCCGGTGTGAAAATGGACAACCGCGGTTTCATCTTGTATCAGACGTGCCTGATCTTCTTGGAAGAAACACCCGGAATTTTGTAAATTGCTCCGCATCGCAGGCCACGGGGCATCTGCAGGATAAGAATTTTGGACCGTTTCCATTTTGATGTCGAATCTCTCGGGCGTCTTATTAGATTTCATCTTGTTTAAGATTTGAAATCAATAATAAAAATATTGGGATTAGGATTCGGATTAATTCTGGAAGAAAAAAACATAAATTAATCTTCAAGCCCAAGAAAGGTAAAAAAATTCTCTCGGCGAATCAAATTCGAATCCGTTTGCTTAACTAAACAGGAATTTCGCACCTCATTTTTTGAATTTGTAATTAAGATTTTAGATTCATCAGTGATTGCTTAGTCTCCTCAAAGCTTAGTAGTCCATATGTTATCATAAGATACCCAATGAACCATGTCGGAGAAACTGTTATCCCCCTTTGACTTTTGTAAATATATCTCTAAGCAAAAATGTAGGCGGAAAATTATATGACTTCACAAAATCGCAAATTGCAAAAAGTATCCTCGATAATTCTCTTAAGCGGTTACATTTTGTTCTTCATCGTTGGTTCCAGTTTAAGGTGGATCAAGGAGGATCTGCTCGAAGGAGCATTATTCTTTTGGATTTTCTTTTTCGGCCTACTAATCGGTTGGGTTGTTAACGAGTTCATTATTGAACCCCGTTCAAGCATACAATCAAAAATTCCCGTGAGTTCTCATAAGAATTCTGTGGTAAGCCAGATTGACAAATTTGCACCAGATACCGTGGTGCAAGCCGGTGCATCCCAAAGCTCGGATTAAACTTGGTTGTGAACACCACAATAACTCTCTATTTATTTTTAATTTTAGAAATAGAAAGTAGGAACGCAAATCGCCCTGCTTCTTCGTGCCTAATGCCTTGCACCAAACTAGCTAGCAAAAAAAGACATAAAAATAGTCATTGGAGCCTAAAAGTTATTTGGTACAAAAAAGAGTCGTCCGATAAGCACAATTAACAAGGTCCAATTTTTTCTGCTGGCTTTCCTGGCACTTTGATGATGATGCATTTTTTCCTCTGTTGCTTGGCAGTTTTTATGGCCATAAAAATATTGCTCGCGGTTCCATCCCAGAACGCAATGATGGCATCTGCGCACCGGACCAGAATCTCGCTCTGCACAGATTCTGCAACCGGACCATATTTCTGCCAATCGGGGGAAAAAACCATGTGGCGGATGCCCTCTTGTTCGGCGAATTTTTTTGTTAAAGGGTCCTCACCGGTTTTGGGTTTGCTAGTGAGAATTACCTTGATATCGTCCTGCTTGAAGCAGGTGTTTACGGTGCGCTTTAAAAGGGCATAATTAGCCTGACTATTCGTTCCAAAAACTGCTAATTGCACATCATTCACCTACAAGGTGGAATTAATTTGTGGCAAGAACGATCCCGTACTGCCCACTGCTAGCTTGGTGGTGGTAATCACCGGGATTATTCTTCCACTCTAAATGAAGAAAAACAGGCTAACTCTCATTAAAATAATCCAACTGTATTATATGGGACCATATGAGCAAAAGCGGTTGTTTTGCGGAAGAGGACGCGGTTTGCGAAATAATACTCCATAATTTAGCAAGCGTTGATGACCTCTCTTTAGAAAAAGCTGCATATGGGACCGGATGGTTGCAATAGAATGCTCAAGATAAACTTGGATCTGGTTCATTTGAATCAGTTGTCCGAAAGTTCACAAACACAAACAAAACGGTGTTTGCAATGAGTAACTTTGTCGAAGATGATTGGAGTAACGACACGTTTTATGACCACATACTAGCGGTTTACGAGGAAGTAATCGCAGAAGGGAGAGATCTCGTAAACGCGGGGAGTTATTTGGTTGTGCAACTCGCCCGCATAATGAAAGAAGGTCCTGCTCTGCTCCCGAACACGGTGGAGAATTGTTTGATCTTGATAATCTCGCTGTTTTTCCAACGAGATGAACAAATTTTGCAGCAGGAAATAGATTTATCTCAGGTAAATTTGATAGAACCAATGCTTGATGGAGTTAATCTTGAATACATCCGGTTTTTGTGTCAAAATGATATTTAATACCCTTTCAAATTATAAATGACGCCTTTTTTTCTCAAAACTTATGTGAAAACTTCCCGTTGCGTAAAAGAAAATGGTTCAGCGGCCCCACTTACGTAACACTTCTTGTATTGTCTCACTGCCCTTCGCAATTTCTACCGATCCCACGGCTTCCACGCCCCGCACGCGGCAATCGGCATCAATGTAGACCACTGCCACGTGCAAAGGATTGCCATGCAATACTGCGTGACTGAAGGGAAATCGAGTGATTTTTGCAAGATCTTCCTGAGAAATGCTATGCGTGATCATCTCACCGCATACCGGGCACTTGTTACCTGCAGGGATGTGCCGGATTTCACCGCTGCCGCCTTCCGGAATTACATCAAAATAGCTCTCCCCCGCCTCCTGGGCAGCTTCAAAAACTTGCTGCGCTTTAAGCCACGCGTATGGCGAGAATGTTTTTTGCCCCGGCGTGCGCCCTTCTTCAAGCGCATTGCATTCCTCAAAAAATTGGAGCAATTGTTTCTTGCGGATTTCGTCTGTGGCACATTCGTAAGCGTGGCGCAACGCGATCTTCGCTTCGGCGAACTTTTTCTGCCGCATAAGCGCCTTCGCAAGCAATTCCCACCCGTTTAAATCTCGGTTTTTGACTTGTAAATGTTTTTCTAGGGCTGCAATGGCCCGCTCGTCGTCTCCAGTCCGGAAATATTCTCGCCCGACCGCAAAATTATCGTTAGCAGGCAATTTTGTGTTCCCCTCGATTTGCGTAATAACTATGGATTAAATGCAATTATGACATCTATTTTTTGAGATAGAAAAAAGACCCATTCTGCTGTAACATAAGGGACCTGAAGTATCCAAAAGGAGAGAGGAAAAATTACCATAAGATTCCAGAAGGAAACCACGTGGATTTTTCATAAGTCATCGGTGGATGATATGCGATCAATAGACAGTTGAACTAAGGCGAATCGTATGGAAGTCGAACAACTAATCGCTAGCGAAATTATGTCCCAACCTTTGTTTGTGGCTAGCCCAGAAGAGTCGTTAATAAACATTGTCAACATTATGGCAGAGCAACGTATTTCCGCAGTCATTTTAGAAACACAGGACGCAGGTAACGCCTTTATTATTACCTCCGGGGATATCATCCGCTGGCTCTCTCGACATCCGGAAGAAAGCGTGGCGAAGGTTTTAGCGGGAGATTTGATGCACGGACCCGTCACGCCCATTATGGAAAATGACTCGATTTCTACTGCCATTCACGTCATGTGCACGCATGGGTTCAAACGAGTCGTGGTGAAAGATAATCAAGATCAATTCGTGGGAATACTCACGCTCAAAGATATATTGAAATGGAATTTTGCGGTCTTCCGGCCTGCAACACCATTTATGCTTTTTACTACCGTCAAAGATTCAGGCCTTGTTGTGTTTCAATACCAGTTTCCGACAAGTGGGGAGCTCTCACTCTTGGACGCGGACCTTTTTGGGTCCAGCATGACGGCAATTTCTATCTTAATCGGCGAATTGCTCAAAGAACGCAGTGACTTGAAAGTCATTCGCAAGCAAAATTTCGTGATAATGCTCGAAGAAAAGACCTATCTTAAGGCACTACTCATCGCCGACAACGAATCCATTGATTTACGCAAGCATTTGATGGATTTCATAGCAGAGGTAGAAGAAACTCACTCAAAAGTGCTGGAAAAATACTGCCCAACTTATGCACCCCGATTGAATAATGCCTCGATGCAGAGTTGCGTGGAAAGATATTTTGCTAGATACTTGCAGGATATGAATATTGCTCAGTGAATTAAAAAATACAACAAAAATTTTTTCCCATTCCTTTGAGAAATTGAACCCATATGGTATCCTTTACTTAATGTGGGTTCCGTTGGTTTCTTCTGGCATCATTGGATCGGACAATTAAGACAAGAGGGGGAACAATTTCATGAAAACTTATGGAAATCAGTGAAACCGACAAAATTCCCCTTATTGAATCACAAAACACCGGAAGGACCGAGGAAATGGCGACAATCCCGAAAGAACTTGACATGATAGACCAAGAGGAAATCCGTCGATTATTAGTTGAAGATAGTTACGAAAATAACCCCAAAGTCGAATTACAGGTCAAGAATTTTAGTTCTTTTTACGGGGAAAAGCAAGTTTTAAAGAATCTTAATTTTAACATCGTGAAGGGGGCTGTCACTGCATTAATCGGACCAAGCGGTTGTGGGAAATCCACGCTCCTGAAGTCTATTAATCGTATGAATGATCTCAATGACACATTTCGGAGCTCGGGCGAGATTCTCTTTCTCGGGGAGAATATTTACGATAAAAAAGAAGATGTTATTCAACTCCGCAAAAAAATCGGTATGGTCTTTCAAAAACCGAATCCT
>Ga0209039_10003964_pt1 | contig 11178 bp, 8 predicted proteins | sample BogFormECP12_OM1_FD_188238 | JGI IMG/M metagenome (GOLD analysis project Ga0209039, IMG submission 188238) | Bog forest soil microbial communities from Calvert Island, British Columbia, Canada - ECP12_OM1 (SPAdes) (version 2) | ecosystem: Environmental > Aquatic > Freshwater > Wetlands > Bog ... | reverse complement strand
ATACGCCGCCGTTCTTGCTGGAGGCTTTCCATTCCTTGCCGCTACTTATGGATTTGCCGCCGGGCGCTTGCGCTACACCATTGAGCGCGTCGATGTGCCGGTTGCCAATCTTCCGCCGGAGCTGGACGGGCTGCGCATCGCTCAGCTCAGCGATATCCACATTGGCGACTACATGCCGCCGCGCGAGATTGCGCGGGCCGTCGCCATGGCGAACGACCTACACCCCGACATTTCTTTTGTTACGGGAGACTTCGTCAGCGGCGAAGGCGATCCGCTGGATGCCTGCATCACCGAGTTGAGCCGGCTGCGCGCGCCGCTCGGCGTCTGGGGATGCAATGGCAACCACGAAATTTATGCGGGAGTGGAGGACGAGGCGGAACGCCTCTTCCGCGAAAAGGGGATGCGGCTGCTGCGCGCCAGCAACTCTATCGTCGAGCACAACGGAGGCCGCTTCAATCTGCTGGGCGTCGATTACCAGCGCGACCATATGGTGAGCGGCGAACGGACCAGCGCGATGCTTCAGGAAATCGAGCGCCTGATCCGGCGCGACATGCCGAACGTCTTGCTCTCCCACAACCCGAACTCGTTCCATCGCGCCAGCGAGCTGGGCATCGAACTCAGCCTTGCCGGGCACACTCATGGCGGACAGGTGAAGTTTGAGATTGTGGAGCACAGCGTCAGCCCGGCCCGCCTGATCACGCCGTTCGTCGCCGGACTTTATCACCTGCCGATGAACGGCCATGGCGGCGCCGCGTCCGAGAGCAACGGCTTGCAGAAGGCTGCGCTCTATGTGAACCGCGGCTTGGGGACACTTGGCTTCCCGGTGCGGATTGGGGTGCCTCCAGAGATCACGCTGCTCACGCTGCGCAGAGCTTGAGAAAAGAGCCTGAAAAGCCAACGACCGCCTGCCCCAGGGAACCCTCGTACGTGCTATAATCCATAGGTAACGCCAGCCAGATAAGCACCTGTAGATGCAAGAGCTTAGCGACATTTCCCTTAGACGGAAGCGGGGCTTCGCCCCGCTGAACAGCCGAGGGCGGCTGTCCCTACGTGAGTGCTGGCGCGGCGCAGACTTTACTGAGAGCTGACAACTGAAAGCTGAGAGCTAATTCCATGGCTGACGATCAGAATCCTGAGCTTCCCCTTACTCCTCCTCCTGGAGGCGACGGACATTCTCCGGACGGACAATCTCCGACGGGTCCGGGCGCCCTCAACATGCAGCCCGTCAACATTGAAGACGAGATGAAGCGGTCGTATCTCGACTATTCGTTGTCGGTGATCATCGGCCGCGCGCTGCCCGACGTGCGCGATGGATTGAAGCCGGTGCATCGCCGCATTCTTTACACCATGCAGCAGATGGGCCTCGCTCCCGGACGCGCCACGCGCAAGTGCGCCCGCATCGTCGGCGAAGTCATGGGCAAGTACCATCCGCACGGGAACCTGGCTGTTTACGACGCGTTGGTCCGCCTGGCGCAGCCGTTCGCCATGCGCGCGCCGCTGGTCGACGGTCAGGGCAACTTCGGCTCGGTCGATGGCGACCCGCCGGCGGCGGATCGATACACCGAAGCTCGTTTGACGCGCGTCTCCACCGCGCTGCTCGAAGACCTCGACAAGGAAGCAGTCGATTTTTATCCGAACTACGACGGGACCGAGACGCAGCCCGCGGTTTTGCCCGCGCGTTTTCCTAACTTGCTGGTCAACGGGTCCGATGGCATCGCCGTGGGCATGGCCACTAAGATTCCGCCGCACAATTTGACTGAGATCGTCGATGCCACGATCACGCTGGTGAATAATCCCAACGCGCAGTTACCGGAAATTCTGAAATTTGTGCAGGGACCGGACTTCCCGACGGCGGCCATTATTCACGGGCGGGCCGGAATCTTCGAGGCGTACCGCACGGGCCGCGGGCGTTTCATGATGCGCGCCCGCGCCGCCATCGAGAACGTCACCAAGGAAAAGCAGGCGATCATCGTCACCGAGATTCCGTATCAGGTGAATAAGGCGCGTTTGATCGAGCGCATTGCCGATCTCGTCAACGAGAAAACCATCGACGACATCTCCGACGTTCGCGACGAAAGCGACCGCGACGGGATGCGCATCGTGATCGAGCTCAAACGCGGAGCCGAACCGCAGATCGTGCTCAACCAGCTCTTCAAGCACACCTCGATGCAGGAAGGCTTCAGCATGATTCTGCTGGCCGTGGTCAACGGCCAGCCGAAGGAAATGGGGCTGATCCAGGCGATCAAGCACTTCATCGACCATCGCGTGGATGTGGTGAGGCGGCGCACTTCGTATCTCCTCAATAAGGCGCGCGATCGCGAGCATATTTTGGAAGGCTACCTGACCGCGCTCGATCACTTGGATAACGTGATTGTGATCATCCGGGGCAGCGCCAACCGCGCCGACGCTCGAGAAAATTTAGTCGCTTTCTTCGGCGGCAAAAAGATCGACATCAACACGACCGGACGCGCTCCGAAGCTTCCCGCCGACAAACCGTTCACCGCGAAGCAGGCCGACGCCATTCTCGAACTGCAACTGCACCGGCTGACCAAGCTCTCAATCGACGAAATTTCGAACGAGTTGAAGCAGGTGCGCGAAGCCATCGCCGAGTACGAATCGATTCTTGCTTCCGAGGCGAAGCTGCGCAAAGTCATCATCAAGGAACTGGAAGAGGTCAAGAAGCTTTACGGCGACGCGCGCCGCACGGTCATCGAAGACGAAGCGGCGGAAATCATGCTGGAAGACCTGATCGCCGACGAGCAAGTCGCGGTCACGGTCAGCCATTCCGGCTACATGAAGCGCACTCCGATCTCGACCTACCGCATGCAGCGGCGCGGCGGCACCGGACGCACCGGCATGAAGACGCGCGACGAGGATTTCGTCGAGCATCTGTTTATCGCCTCGACGCACGCTTACATCCTGATCTTCACCAACACCGGACGCGTCTACTGGTTGAAGGTGTATGAGATTCCCGACATTGCCGCCGCCGGCAAAGGAAAGCACGTCGGCAACTTGGTCGGCCTGCAGCCAGGCGAAACCGTGCGCACCATGCTCGCCGTGCGCGACCTGGAAGAAGAAGGCAGGTACGTTTTCTTTGTCACGCACAATGGCACAGTGAAGAAGACCGAGGTGAAAGACTTCTCGCATGTGATGTCGCGCGGCATTATCGCCATCAATATAGAGCCGGGAGACGAACTGGTCGCGGCGTCGCTGACCGACGGCAATCAGATCGTCTTCCTCGCTTCGCACGATGGACAGGCGATTCGCTTCGACGAAAACGACGTGCGATCCATGGGACGCAACGCCACCGGCGTGCGCGGCATGAACCTAGCCGAAAAAGATTACATCGTCGGCATGGCCACCACGCTCAAGCCGGAGGTGCAAGCAGTAGTAAAAGAAGGCGAGGTCGCTCCCGAAATTGCGGACTTGGTCCCGGAAAAAGGCTCGCTCATTCTTTCTGTCACCGAGAACGGCTATGGCAAGCGCACTCCCGCCGACGAGTATCGCCTCACCAATCGCGGCGGCAAGGGCGTGATCAACGTCAAGACCACGGCACGCAACGGCAAAGTCGTCGGCATTTCGCAGGTTTCGGAGAAATCCGAGGTGATGCTGATCAGCCAGTACGGCAAGATCATCCGGATCGAGTCGAAGTTCATCCGCGAATCGGGGCGGTCGGCGCAAGGTGTTCGATTGCTGAACGTCGAGCCGGGAGATCGGGTGGCGGCGGCGGTGGTGATTCCGCCCGAAGAGCCGAACGGGAATGGGACGCTGCTGCAGTAAGGCAGTCGTTGGTCGCTTGTCGTTAGTCGTTGGCGATTCCTTGTGTGGCGCGGGCACCCCTGCCCGCGCTCGCGCAGGTCGCGAGGCTGTCCTTAATAGGGCCCGCATTACCGCAGTCACTTCTAAATAACCCTGCTTTCCATTACTGTTAACGGTAGTGACACTGCCTCTCCCCGTGTGTGCCCGCGCGGTTGCAGACTATTTGTGAGCGAGCGTTTGTGCATAACATCGACATCGCAAAAACTGAACCGCCCGCGTACCAGGAACTTCTGAGCCGGCCGATTCGCGAGCTGGGGCTTACGCTTGCCGGGTCTCCGGTGGAACGCTTTGTCGAACAGCTTTATCGCGAACTGGACGCCAAGGGACTGACTAAATTTCGTCCGGCTTGTTACTTGACCGACGAGTGGGGATGTCCGTCAGGCGAGCCGATTATCGGGATTCCGTTTTACTTGGCGAATGCGGCGCTGGCGCAACTGGAAAAAGAAACGCATGATCTCGAAGACGCGAGAGAAATCATGATGTACCTGCGGCATGAAGCGGGACACGCGTTCACTTATGCGTACAAGCTGCACAATAGGCCGGAGTGGAAGCAGATCTTCGGGCCGTTTCGCCGTCCGTATCACGACAATTACCGGCCCGCACCGTTTTCGCGCGACTATGTGCGGCATTTGCCGGGATGGTATGCGCAGAAGCATCCGGATGAAGACTTTGCCGAGACGTTTGCGGTGTGGCTGACGCCGCGCTCGAACTGGCGCAAGCGCTATCGCGGCTGGGGTGCGATGGAGAAGTTGCGCTACCTGAACCGTCTGGCGCGCAAGTTGGGGAAGAGCGACCCTTCGCGGCGGCGCGGACAGACCGACATCACGGTCGACGAGATGGAGACTACGGTGGCGGAGTTCTACCACCAGAATGCGCGGGAAGAAGTTGCGGTCACCGAGCTTACGCCGGATACGGATTTGCGCGACATCTTCCCCGTATCCAAGCGGCGGAAAGCGGCGCTCGCGGCGCACGAGTTTCTGCATCAGCACCGCAAAGCGGTGATCGACAAAGTTGCGCAGTGGACTGGCGCGCAGCGTCCGCTGGTCAAGACTTTGATGGACACGATTGAAAAGCGCGCCGGGGAACTCGACTTGCGCGCCGACAAAACGCGCAGCGCGGAACATCTGGCGGAAGTCACGGCCTATGCCACCGCGCTGGTGATGACCTATGTGACGAAAGGAAAGTTTATTCAGCCGTAGTAAGTGGAGGGACGGGCGTCCTCGCCCGTCCGGCAGCAACGTGGCCGGGCGGGGACGCCCGGCGCTCCACCTTGAGTAGGAGACACAATGATCGGAGCAAAACTGAAAATCGCGCTGCTCTACGACCTGTGGAACGAAGATCCGGTCGCGGCGGCCGGGAAGGAAGAGGCGGCAGCAACAGCCGTGCCCAAGCCGCGCAAGAAAGTGAAGAAGGTAAAAAAAGAGAAGACAGACCGCGAGGAAATTTTCGAAGCGCTCCAGAAACTGGGACACGAGCCCTCCTACTTCGAACTCGACGGGCGCCCGCAGTCCTTGCACTCGCTCTCGCGTTGTGATGCCGACCTGATCTTCAATTTGACCGAGTCTTTCGACGGCGACGACACCAAGGAAATGAACGTAGTCGCGTATGTTGACTTGCTGGGATTGCGCTACACCGGCGCGGGACCGCATGCTATTTTCATGTCCCAGGACAAAGCGATCGCCAAGAAAATCTTCGCATTTCACGGCATCAAGACTCCGTTCTTTGCGACTGCCTATCGCGGGCGCATTGAACATGCCCACGACATTTCTTTTCCGCTCATCGTCAAACCGTCGTGGGAGGATGGATCGATCGGTATCGATGCCGGCGCCGTCGTAAAAAGTGTCAAGGAGATGATGGAACGCATCCAGTACATCCAGGATGAATTCGACTCGCCCGCCCTGATTGAGGAATACATCGAGGGGCGCGAAATTTACGCTGGAATTCTGGGCAGCTACGAACGGACGCAGGTTTTACCGCTGGTCGAGCTCGATCTGTCACGCTTGCCGGAAGGCACGCCAAAAATCGCCACCTATGACGTGAAGTTCGAGAAGAATACCGAAGCCTACAAGCTGACCAAGTCATCCATCGCGGAAAATCTGGACGAAGATACGGTGAAGCGGTTGTCCGATACGGCGCTGGCCGCGTATCGCGCGCTGAAGCTGCGCGACTATGGACGCATCGACATGCGGCTGGCTCCGAACGGCGATGTCTATGTCATCGAAGCGAATCCGAATCCGTGGCTGGCGAGCCGGCAGGAGTTTGCCATGGCCGCGAAGGCGTCGGGACTGACATATACCGAGATGATTGGTTCCATCATCGACCTGGCGATGAGCCGCTACCTGAATGCCAACCTCGTGAACGCGGTGGCGATGCGCTAGCGGCGTCTCTCGCAAGATCGCGGCATAAATGTTAACCACAGGGTACACACAAGGAACACAGAGGAAAGCTCTCTCTGCGCTCAGTTGAGCCCCTCCGTGCGTGGACATTCAGCCCCGCCGTCCGCAAACCGCCCACGCACGGGCTGGCAACTCAATTGCACCCGCTGCGTCGGCGGGCAGCGCATCACGCAACCGCTCGCGGATCGCGTTCCGGGTAAGTTCATCGCGGCTCTCAAGATAGTCGGGACCAGAACCTTGTCCGGTCTGGAGCGGTTGCCAGTAGTCATCGAAACTCGTGAACCGTGTGGTGATGTCAAGCGCTTGAACCGTCACTTGCTTCAGGCAAGCGCGCTCAAAGAGCTTCCGCAGCGCCTCCGGATTGCACAGCGCGAAGCGATGGCCCTGATCGTAAACCAACGCTTCGCGGTCGACAGCTGCGGCCGCATCCCAGAACTCGCGCAGGAAGCGAGTTCCCTCCGCGTAGTCCCAAACATAGATTGCGATGACGCCCTCGGGAACCGCAACGCGCCGCATTCCTCGCAGCGCGCTTTCAGGTTCTGGAAGGTAATTCAATCCTAAACCGCAGACGACAGCATCGAAGCTGGCTTCATCGAAAGGAAGAGCCATCGCATCCCCGGTTTCGAAGCTGACACCAAGGCGGTGGCGATGCGCGCGGGCAAATCCAATCTGCTGGGGAGATGCATCCACACCCGCGACCCGTGCGGGCACGAAGCGCTCAACAATGGCTTCTGTAAGGACTCCGCTTCCGCAGCACACGTCCAGCCAGCGCAAATTCGAGGGTAAACTCAACCAGTTGAGGAACTCATCCGCTACCAGGCGACTCCAGCGCCCCATCCACTGTTCGTAGTCGGCGCCAGAGGTCCATTTGTCCATACCCACCTAATCGAAGTTTCTTCTAGAACTGATTCCACAAGAACTGGTTGTACACCTCGTGGTGGAACTGCACTTCGGCTGCCTTGACGAGCGTGCCCAGCAGACGCGGGCAGCGGTCGGCCGATGCCTGCTTCAGGTCGGCGTAGCGGCCTTTCACGTCTTCCCCGAGAAGTTTGGTTGTCCATTCGGCTTTGCGGAAGTTGTCCATCGCTGTGTAGATGTTGTCGGGCAGGTAGCGTTCGGCCTGACGGAGGTTCTTGATCTTGGCCGTCTCGCCTTCCAATCCGGTCTTGAAAATGGAGTACATCACCATGTAGGGATTGGCGTCGGGAGCGACGGCGCGCACCTCGGTGCGCATGCTGCGCTCGTTACCGATCGGGATGCGGACCATGGCGCCCCGGTCCACGGCCGACGCTGTGAGCTTGTTGGGCGCCTCGAAGTGCGGATCGAGGCGGCGATAGGCGTTGACGCTGGAATTGAACACCAGGCAGAGGTCGTTCCCGTGCGTGAGAATGCGGTCGAGGAACTCATAGCCGAACTTGCTGAGCTTCTCCTCGCCCTTGGGATCCCAGAACAGGTTCTTGCCGTTCTGGCTGACAGAGACATTGGTGTGCATGCCGCTGCCGTTGACGCCCACCACCGGCTTCGGCAGGAAACAGGCGGTCAAGCCCATATTCCGAGCCACCTGGCGGCAGATCAGCTTGTAGAGCTGGATATGGTCGGCGGCGGCCACCACTTCGGCGTAGCTGTAGTTGATTTCGAACTGCGAGGGCGCGACTTCGGGATGGTCCTTCTCGTTCTGGAAGCCCATGGCACGCTGCACTTCGGCGGTCGTATCGATAAACGTGCGCAGCGGATCGCCCGGCAACGAGTGGTAATAGCCGCCCGTGTTGACGTACTCGAACTTGCCCGTCTCGTGGTAGCGGCGCTCGGCCTCGGGCCCCTGGAACAGGAAGCCTTCGATCTCATTGGCGGCGTTGAGTGTGTAGTTGTGCTTCTTGTGCATTCCGTTGGCAAACAGCTTCAGCATGCTGCGGATGTCCGCGTTGTAGGGCTCGCCGCCTTTGTCGATAACTTCGCCGAAGACGAGAACCTTGCCGGGCCCAAACACATCCGCCGGCCCCCAATAAAAGGCAGCCCAGTCAATGCCTAAACGCAGATCGCTTTCCCGCTGCGCCGTGAAGCCGCGAATCGACGAACCGTCAAAGGTCAGGTTGTCGTAACTCTTCAGCAGGAACTTCTTGTCGTAGTCGAGCATGTGCAGACGGCCTTCCAGGTCGCTGAACATCACGGTCAGGGCCTTTATGCGCTTCTCGTCGGTCAGATACTTCAGCCGCTCTTCCTGAATTTTGTGAGGAGCCACACGGTCCAGGCGCTGGCTCTTCGCCTTCAGATTCATCTCTTCCAGTTCGTCGTAGGGGATCGCTAGGAAATTTCGCAGTTCAGTTGACATGCCTCTCCTTATTATCTGGTGCGCTGCCCAGGAATCAGATTCAATGACCGGGGGTGAATTGATAGGCTATCGCGTCGGACGCAACCAGACAAATAGAAATCGCTTATAGCAACGATTAGCGGCGTTTATCCGACTTGCCAATTTGCATCGGGAACGGTGCAGAATGGCTTCTGGCTGCTGGCTTCTGGCAGGCGTTCCGGGGGTTCCCCAAAGCTCGTTGCCCGCAGCGTTTCCCTTCGAGACGCCTGTATCCCTGCACCAACAAGAGTCTTTCTCTGCGCCCTCGGCGTCTTGGCGGTGGAACTTGGTTTTTCCGTGAAATAATCGAAACCGAGGAACTGCCCTTGAGTTGCGCGATCTGTGAAGAACGAAAAGAAAAACGGTTTTGCCCGGCCGTGCACGGGAAAATCTGCCCGCAGTGCTGCGGCGAGCAGCGCGAGGTAACGCTCGACTGCCCCAGCGAGTGTCCTTATCTCCAGCAGGCGCGTGAGCACGCGAAAGCAGATAACGAGCGGCCAACCGAACAGGATCGCGAGGCTTTGTTTCCGGAGGTTGAGATCCCCGAGCAGTTTCTCTACGAACGCGAGGAACTGATCCTGGGCCTTAGCTTCGCACTGGCCAAGAGCGCCCGCGCTGATCGTCCGCTCACGGACCGTGATCTGATCGCTGCTTTGAGTTCGCTCGCGAAGAGCTACCAAACGCTGGTGAACTCCAGTCTCATCTACGAACCGGCGACCGCCAATCTGGCGCACCAAGGCATCGCTCGCGAAATCGAGACCATGGTCCGGGAGTTTCGCGAGGCCGAGCAGCAACAGATTGGTCACACGCGGCTGCGGGATTCCGACGTGCTGAAGGCGCTGGTATTTCTCTTGCGCATGGGTTTGGGACGCACGTCCGGAAGGCCAAAGTCGCGGGCGTTCGTCGATTTTCTATTTGTGCAGTTCCCCGAGAAGCACTCGGCCATCGCCGGGCCAGACGACGCAGGCAGCCGGATCGTAATCCCGTAGGATCTGATCTCGCGGCATCTTGTGTTACTTTCCCCTGTGAATCCCTGTGTCCTCTGTGGTTAAGAAAATCTCTACCACAGTGGTCACAGAGGGGCACAGGGAAAGCCGGACGGCCGGGGGCGGCCGTCCCTACGTGAGCAGTGCAGGAATTCAGAGCCGCCGCACCGTCTGCCCGCCAGCCAGCGCTGCCAGAAGCTCTCGCGCAGTCTTCCCGAGTTCGGGATGGCGCGCCTCCGGAGCGATTTCGACCAGCGGTTCCAGAACAAACCGCCGCTGATGCATGGCCGGATGCGGAATCTTCAAGCCGGGCTCATCCACGATGCGATCCCCAAACAGCACCACGTCGATATCAATGTTGCGCGCGCTTTTGTCGCGCAAGCGCAGACGTCCCATCGTCGCTTCGATCCGCAGCGCAAGCTGGAGCAGTTCTCTCGGCGTCTTGTCCGTTTCAATCGCCGCCACGCAGTTCAGGAACCACGGCTGGTCCAGAACGTCCAGCGGCTGGGTTTCATACAATGCGGAGACGGCCAGCAACCGGCCCGCTGCGTCCAATTGCACAACCGCCGCGCGCAAGTTGGCCGCACGATCTCCCAGGTTCGATCCCAGCGACAGATAAGCGGTTTCTCCCACCAAACCAGTTTCGCGGTGAAAGGCGCGAGAATCCAGAAAAAACTGACGGGAATGGGATCATTCTTGATTTTCTGGCTTGCGGAAAGCGACTCGCCGGAATGGCAACCAACGCTTGCGACCAACGCCGAGGATTTTCCGGTGTGACGGAAGAACCTTCTTCGCCCGGTACCTTCGCCCGGTACCTAGGTCACTTTCCTGGGTTGTCGGGTACCGCTAGTATCGAAGAAGCCATGAATCTGGACTCTCTTCTGATCAGCCGGGACGCCGCTTTGCTCGGCGTGCTGCGTCCGGCACTGGAGACGATTCCGGTCAATATCGAGGTTTGCGCAGAATCCCAGGCCGGCAACGATATGCTGGCGAAGCGCAAGTTCGATGCGGTCATCATCGACTGCGATGACCTGCACAATGGCTTTGACCTCCTGCGGGCCCTCCGTCAGACCCAGAGCAATGCCAAGTCCGTAGCCTTCGCTGTGGTGAACGGGAAGACGACTACCCAGGAGGCCTTCCAGTCTGGAGCCAACTTCGTTCTGCAGAAGCCGGTCACTCCGCTGCACGCCTCGCGCTGTTTGAATGCGGCTCTTAATTTCATGGTGCGGGAACGGCGCCGGTATTTTCGCCATCCGGTGGAGATGCCTTTGCGAATCGGCCTTCCGCACAACCAGGAACTGACGGCCCAGTCGACCAACCTGAGCGAGGGAGGCATGGCCATCCGCATCCTCGGCAAGTTGCCCAAGGATGCGCAGGCGCGGTTTCGCTTCACGCTTCCCTTTGCTAACATTTCGCTCGAACTGAAAGGCCAAGTCGCCTGGGCTGACGGAACCGGCCACGCCGGCATCCGCTTTGTCGAGGTTCCGCAGAGCTCACAGTATCAGCTGGAAAAATGGCTGACTGACCGCTTGCAAGAAGAAATGCCGGCGCGACTACAAGGCTACGCAGCGCTTCCCTAACCGGCTGCTCGGTAATGCTTGTGTGGGGACAGGCGACTCGCCCGTCCTCG
>Ga0209039_10003963_pt1 | contig 11184 bp, 9 predicted proteins | sample BogFormECP12_OM1_FD_188238 | JGI IMG/M metagenome (GOLD analysis project Ga0209039, IMG submission 188238) | Bog forest soil microbial communities from Calvert Island, British Columbia, Canada - ECP12_OM1 (SPAdes) (version 2) | ecosystem: Environmental > Aquatic > Freshwater > Wetlands > Bog ... | reverse complement strand
GTCTTCTCGTTGCGAATCAGAGGCAGCGGAAGTAGACCATCGCCACGATCAAGCTCAGCGCGCAAAGCGTCTAAGCGGATCCAGAGATTGTTGGTATTGAAATAGCGGTATCGTTCAATATTCTGAAACGTCACTAAATCTTCCTCACGACATTGGGCGGATTCACGGAGCAAAAAACGCTGATCGGAATTTCGGCGCGCAAGATGGCCCCCCTTCCTATCGGCGGCAGTCCGAGCGGTGACTTCCATAAGGAACGGCGCATTCGATCGTGCAAACAGGTCTAGCAAACGAAGATCGAGCGTGGCTCCGAGGTTGTCAGAATTTGAGACGAACACAAAATTTTTTCCCTCGTTCAGCAATCGGTCGAGCAACTCAGAGCCCAAGAGCGAGGGATAGATATCACCGTGCCCTGGCGGACACCATTCCAGGGATGGATTTGGAGGCCAATCAATCGGTGCGAGCGACTTCACATCGATCTTTGGCACTTTGTTCTGCATGAGCTCCAATTGCTTCAGATCGCCAAGCTGCGGATAATTCGACAGCGCCACTGCGGTATCATAACTCGTGCTAAAGCTGTTCATGAAAAGTAGTCCGAGCTTTGGCGCAACTGTCTCGCGCAGGTGTAAGAACTGTCGTACGATGACGTCCAGGAAAGTAAGTTCAGCGCGGACTCTCAGGAGGCTTTTAGCTTTTTCCAGGCCCATACCCGTACCGAGACCGCCATTCAGCTTCAACACGACGGTCCGAGCGACGAGATCCGACACATCGCGAGGGAGTGGCCGTTCGTCGATAGACGGTAAACTTTCGACCGGCGCAATGGAGTGCTCGGGTATCGCACCAGCCTCGTTCTGTCCAAGCTTCCGATACTGGTACAGGAATGCTCGAATCGCCGCGGCACTGAGCCCTGCCCCTTCCATCTTGGTTTCAATCTGACGGGTTGCGTCTCGTATATTCATTTTGTGCTCGTCATCTTCGCACCAGATCACTCCATAGAACGAAGCTTGAACGGCGGTTCGGACGGAGCCTCGCCCGGCATTCAGCTAACTCTCAAGAATCGCGGACGAGTTCGCGAAAGATTTGCCCGCAGCTCGGCTGCGCTGAACCTCTAATATCGATAGAACTCAGGCTTGTAAGGGCCCTCAATCGGGATGCCGAGGTAACCCGCTTGTTTATCGGTTAGCTTAGTCAGCTTCACCCCGAGCTTATCCAGGTGCAAACGCGCGACCTTCTCGTCGAGCTTCTTAGGCAGGACGTAAACCTTATTTTCGTAGGTTCCATGGTTTTTGAACAACTCGATCTGCGCCATGACCTGGTTCGTGAAAGAAGCACTCATCACGAAAGAGGGATGGCCGGTAGCGCAACCAAGATTCATGAGGCGACCTTCGGCGAGGATGGTCAGACGTTTCCCATCCGGCCATTCCACCTGGTCGACCTGCGGTTTAATGTTGATGCGTTTCAGGCATTTATCTTCGAACACGCTGGCGACATCAATCTCAAGGTCGAAGTGGCCGATGTTTGCAACGATTACCTGGTTTTTCATAGCGTCGAGATGCTCCCGGCGTATGATGTCCCGACATCCGGTCGCGGTGATGAAGATATCCGCCTCTCCGACGACCTCCTCGAGCGTTGCGACTTGGTAACCTTCCATCGCAGCCTGGAGAGCGCAGATCGGGTCAACCTCGGTCACAATCACGCGCGCACCCTGTCCCTTCAGCGACTGGGCACACCCTTTGCCAACATCACCATAACCGCAGACGACAGCGATTTTTCCGGCAATCATCACGTCCGTGGCACGCTTCAAGCCGTCGAGCAGCGATTCGCGGCAGCCGTACAAATTGTCAAACTTCGATTTGGTACATGAATCGTTAACGTTGAACGCAGCGCAGCCGAGTTCGCCACGTTCCATCATCTGGTAAAGCCGATGAACGCCGGTTGTGGTCTCTTCCGAAAGCCCACGAATACCCTTCAGCAAATGCGGATATTTTTGGTGCACAAGCGCGGTAAGATCGCCACCGTCATCGAGAATCATGTTGAGCTGCTGACCGTCCGGCCAGAATACTGTTTGCTCGATACACCAGTCGTATTCTTCGAGGGTCTCACCCTTCCATGCGAAGATCGGAATCCCATGTGCCGCAAGAGCGGACGCCGCATGATCCTGAGTGGAGAAGATATTGCAACTCGACCAGCGGACGGATGCTCCCAATTCGATCAGCGTTTCTATCAATACAGCAGTTTGAATCGTCATGTGAAGGCACCCGGCGATACGGGCACCGGCAAGCGGTTTGGAGGTCCCAAACTCCGCGCGAAGCGCCATCAATCCAGGCATCTCCGTTTCGGCAATCTCAATTTCTTTTCGGCCGAACTCGGCTAATGCGAGGTCAGCGACTCTATAATCTGCGGCAGGTTTTATGGTAGTGGTGCTCATGGAAAATTGCGGCTGTAAGGAATGCGTCTAGGAGACAAATTGTTTGAGGGCATCGGCTTTGTCAGTCCGTTCCCAGTGGAGCGCGTCCAAATCATCTTCTCGACCGAAGTGCCCGTAGTTGGTAGTTTTACTGTAAATCGGACGGAGCAATTCAAGCTGCTTGATGATCGCAGCCGGCTTGAAATTGAAAACTTCGCGAACGGCTTTTTCGATTTTCACTTCGTCCACCGTAGCCGTCCCAAAGGTATCGACGGAAATGCTGATCGGATCCGGATATCCGATCGCGTAAGCAAATTGGACTTCGCATCGGTCAGCCAAGCCGGCAGCAACCACGTTTTTCGCAACGTATCTACCCATGTAGGCCGCCGAACGGTCCACTTTGGAAGGATCTTTCCCCGAGAACGCACCGCCGCCGTGGCGGCCCATTCCTCCGTAGGTATCGACAATGATCTTGCGCCCGGTCAAACCAGCATCCCCCTCCGGGCCACCGATCACAAAACGACCAGTTGGATTAATGAGATATCGCGTACGAGAATCGATCCAATCCGATGGGATGACCCTGTTAACGGCTCGCTCGATCAAGGTCTCCCGAATCTCTTTGTGTTTAACGTCAGCAGCATGCTGGGTGGAGATAACAACAGCATCTACCCGGATCGGACGATAGCCCTCATACTCGATAGAGACCTGGGTCTTCGCGTCTGGACGTAACCACGGGAGCTCGCCGGATTTTCTCAGACGGGTGAGCTCACGTCCGAGTTGATGGCTCAATTGGATCGGAGCAGGCATTAACTCCGGCGTTTCACGGACCGCAAAGCCAAACATCAGCCCTTGATCACCGGCTCCCTGTTCATCGGTCTCCTTTCCCTCAGCAGGTTTGGCATCGACGCCCTGGGCAATGTCACGTGACTGACGGCTCAAGGCCTGAACGATTACGCAACTGTCAGCATGAAATTGGGACTCTTCGTGGACGTATCCGATTCCGCGAATAGCGGAACGGACTTCGTCAAGATAATCGAACCGTGCATTGGTGGTTATTTCACCAGCAATGACAACTAAATTCCCTTTAGCGAGAGTTTCGCAGGCCACGCGGCTATGTGGATCCTGAGTCAGACAGGCGTCAAGGATTCGATCGGAGATGGTATCACAGACCTTATCTGGATGACCTTCGGTCACGGATTCAGAGGAAAAGATGTAACGTCGCATCATAAGTTAGGATCAAGATCGGCCTGATTAGGATCTACTCAACAACAGAGGCGGGGAATGCAGTGGAGTATATTGACCAATCATGATATGCTGATATATCGACCATATTTCCATGTCGTCAACGCTGAATTCACTTCGCACGTTATCAGACCCAACTCGCGCTCGACTGATGAATCTGCTCCAAGCCGAAGAATTATCAGTCGCCGAGATCCAGGAAGTCCTCGGAATGGGGCAATCCCGGATCTCGACTCACCTTGCCCGGCTCAAGCGCTCCGGTTTGGTCCAGGATCGCCGCGTCGGCAAAAACATCTATTACAGCTGGACTCCTGCCGGGCCGATCAAGGAACCCGAACTGAGAAGCCTAGTCCGACTAGCCGTCGCCGACATGCCTGAAGCGGCTGCGGATCGGTCCGGACTGAAACATGTCTTAGCCAAACGGAGGAACCGTACTCGCGAATACTTCAATAAGCTCGCGGGCAAATTCGGGCGAAGCTTTTGCCCTGGCAGATCGTGGCAGGCACTAGCGCACCTCCTCATTACCCTTATTCCCGCAATTGATGTTGCAGACTTAGGCGCAGGCGAAGGAACGCTCTCCCAACTTCTCGCTAAACGCGCCAGAAAGGTGATCGCAATCGATATTTCTGAGCGCATGATCGAGGTTGGAACCCAGCTAGCGAAAGATCACGGATTCACGAATCTTGAGTATCGACTAGGTGACCTTGAAGAGCCGCCCATTGCCAACAGCTCTATCGATCTGGCAGTTTTCAGCCAGGCGCTCCATCACGCAAACAGCCCTCATAAAGCAATCGCGGCGGCCATGCGAATCTTACGTCCGGGAGGACGAATTGTCATTCTGGACTTGCTTTCGCACAGTTTCGAGCAGGCTAGAGAGCTATACGCAGATCTTTGGCTCGGGTTCAGCGAGGTCGAACTTCTTCATCTGTTGGAGCAAACCGGATTCCGGGAGAACGACGTACAAGTTGTTTCGAGAGAACTGAGCAGTCCATACTTTCAAACGGTGCTGGCGACAGGAGTTAAATGAGGCCAGTGTCAATGCCAGCTCATTGAAAACTCTTCTCCTACTCATCCTTCTTAGCCCAAGCTGGTTATTCGCCGAGTGGAACGTCATTGAGCGTCGCGACTCAGCAATTCCGACAGGGGAGGCCGCCGCTTCAGAGTTGACAATGAGTAACGGCACAGGGGAGGCAGAAGTTCAAGTGGTCTACTTCGCACCTGCCGATATCCGGCTCGAAGTGGTCACGAACCAGGACGGAAAAATTCAAAGCGTGCGAGACGCTGTCGAGAGCCGCGGAAGCTTTGGCGGGATAAACGGCGGCTATTTTGAGGCAAATCTCGATCCGATCGGGCTGTTGATTAGCAACAACAGAGTTGTGCACCCCACCCGAAAGGCGAAACTGCTCTCCGGGATATTTTTTGTCAGGAATGGGCAACCCGAGTTAACAAGGACGTCGGAATTTTCGGGAACCAGAGGTGTTCAACAAGCCATCCAATGCGGACCGTTCCTGGTGGACGGCGGACGAACCGTGGATGGATTAAATTATCTGCGCATCGCGCCAAGAACGTTTATCTTTACCTGCGGACCGACCATTTGGGGCTTCGGCATTTGCCGCTCGGTTACCTTGAAAGAAATGGGTGATATACTCGCCCACGCGAACATCATCCCTCAACATCGCATCATCCGCGCACTGAATTTCGATGGTGGCTCGTCTACGGCACTTTACCTCAGGCTAGATGGCCGGGCGATCTTCTCCGAGGGAAGGTCCGCCGTCAGCAATTACCTGGTCGTGCAACTAAAACATTAGCTCGAAATTCGCACGAAGCGCAAAATTCGGAATGCATCGTCCCAAATTTTTGATTGATTCCAGGACGGCTCTCAAACAATGTCCCCGCATTCGCAGTGTGAAATGTTTATGAATCTGAAGTTTCCTGTTTCCCTCGGATTGATTCTTCTGGCTTTACGTCTCTCAGCGCTGGCGCTCGATCCAGAGAAGCAGGCAGTCATCGATCGTTACAAACAGCCGTTTGCCATCTATCTCGAGGCAATCAAGGACCTCGGCACGGCGCTCGATAACCCAACGTCGGATTCGGACTTCATTAAGGCCGCCGACAAATTTTGCGACCAGGCGAATAAATTCGTGGACGAATTTAATGAGAACAAGGATCAATTCGCCGAATCGGAAGTTGTCAAATCGATGGATAGCGATCCAGACTCCAAAAAGGTCGTGGACGATTACATGGAGTCCTTAAAGGAGAAGCTCGAGGACGCAAAGCCAATATTCGACCATCTGATCAGCGCTCTCAACAGACACCCGGACTCGCCGGAAATTAATCGCGTCCGTGATCGAGTCGCCGCAACGTTCCAGCGGATACAGTTGATTTACATGTGAGCCTGGCCTAGCCCCAGCCCAGAGCCCGCAAAAATCACGCGCTATAAAATCTAAGCGCACATTGCAGGCTACGCGAACGTTCCGGTGACCAGAGAGCGGCGGCGGCTTTGTTCTTCTTCGGGGAGCACTCTCTCCATCCGCAGATCAAATGGTGGTTGAGGCAGAGTTACCCAAGAGCGGCATCCACCGTAGGAAGGATGGAGCGGGAACTCCCATACCGGCGAAATCCGATAGGCCCGCACAAAAGCAATGTGCAAGCCCTCTCGATCATCGTAATGAAACCGCTCTTCCAATAGCGACGCCTGCAAAACATGTAACGACTCCAGGGACTGGAACAGGGTTGAGTCGCGAGCCAAGGTCACGAACTCGACTTGTACAAAAACGGAAACCGCCACGGTATCCTGCTGCGGTTTCACGTCTCTTACATTGCTCAGACGCGTTCGCTCGATCTGCCCATGGAAATAGGTCGGAAACAGAAAAAAACTTTGATGTTTGAATTGGAACCCATCCCGGCCTTCAGCGATCCCCCCCTTTCGGAAAATCAAGCTCGTCTCGCCGCGCGCGATCGAATCACAGACAATGGCCCATTCTTTAAAGGCAGGGACGCCCGATTGGCGGTTCTCGCTTCGCGTTTCTCCCCTGGTTGGGCTCAACATGTCGGCTGGTCTCTCCATCTAAAGTTTGTCTAACACAATCCCTACCAAAAGCGAGCCCCGGATACCCTACATCGCCGCATGAATCGTCCGGAGAACGCACGGCAGCTTGGGATTTTTAGTTGGCGCGTTTCAATTCCTCGATAATCTCAACCTCATGCCTTTGAAGATTGATCTCCATTGCCATTCTTTCTTTTCTGGCGACGGGGTCAGCAGTCCGGAGCAACTGGTCCAGTCAGCTCGCAAGAAGGGCCTGAACGGGTTTGTGATGACCGATCACAATACCTGCGACGCGATCACCTACATGCTGGACAAGGGCCTCATGCGGGAAGATGGGAAACCTGTCGATGATTTTTTGGTTGTTCCGGGAGTTGAGGTGACCACTGCAGAAGGCCACCTCCTGTGCATCGGAGTTGTGCTGCCAAACCTGAAAGGACGAACTGCGCTGGAAGTCTGTCACTTGGCTCACGAAGGCGGAGGTCTAGCCATTCCTCCACATCCTTACGACCTCTTCCGAGCGGGAATACGCGAGAATGTCCTCAACACTCTGCCGATCGACGCTATAGAGGTCTTTAACGCCGCTACCACCCTCAAACGGTATAACCAATCCGCTTTTAATTATGCCAGAGAGAGGGGGTTACCGATGACCGCCGCCAGTGACGCTCATCATTATGGTGCCATTGGCACAGCATACACCATTCTGAAAACCGATGATTTTTCCGTGCGCGGAATCCTCGAGCAGATTCCGAAACAGAACGACCTGAACATGGAATACATCTCCGTGAAGGACAATCTCCGCAAGACCTGGAACAACTGGCTCCGTCTCCGCAAGAGGAAATCGATCGACGATATGCTTTCCAACGAAGATAAGCCTGAGGAAGAGGGCAAGTAGTCGGGTAGTCGCGAACTCAAGAACTCAAGAAGTCGAGAAGTTTAGCAGCCGAAGGGTACGGCTGGTACACAATTCGAAAACGGCAACACCACTGCGGAAAGCATTTATCAAACAGGACGGCTGTCGGCTGGTCGCTCTTGAATTCTTGAGTCCTTGAGTCCTTTGCCCCAATCAAATCAATCGGACCGCTCGAGTCTTATCCAGCTTGAGTACCTCGCCGGGAGTGAAGCTCATACGCACCTTAGGATCGGCAACCTTCTCTCCACGCCATTGAACACTTCCCTGCTCCACGAGTCGGCGAGCTTCACTCTTGGATTTAATAATACCAAATCCTTGTGAGTAGGCTGTAACGACGGCCGAAATGATGTCTTCTCCAAGCTCAACCACGCGAACCTGCGGCAGTTCTGCCGAATCTAAATCGCGCTTCGCAAACCGCAGATTGAAATCCTCCAGCGCAGTCTGCGCGGCGGATCGGCCATGGAATTGTTCCACTATTCTGAACGCGAGCTGCTTTTTAGCCTCCATCGGGTGAACGGGTGGCAGCTGTTCGCTCAAAAGAACCCAATAATATCGAACCATCAATTCGTCCGAGATGCTCATCAGCTTTCCAAACATTTCCCTCGGGGCCTCGCTGATCCCCACATAGTTGTTGAGGCTCTTGCTCATCTTTTGCAGCCCGTCGAGTCCTTCAAGAATCGGTTGTAGACACGCGACTTGCTGCGGTTGGCCCTGCTCTTTTTGCAAATCTCTGCCAACCATAATATTGAAGAGCTGATCCGTTGCGCCCATCTCCACGTCCGCACGCATCATGACCGAGTCCCAACCTTGCATGATCGGATACTGAAGTTCGTGGAGGAAGACCGGCACCGCCTGTTCCATCCGGGTCTTGAAATCGTCACGCTGCAGAATTTGCTGAAGCGTTACCCGGCTATTCAGCTTGACGACCTCCAGGTACGTCATTTTTCCAAGCCAGTCACTGTTAAATAGAATTTCCGTCCGCTCGGGATCGAGGATCTTGAATGCTTGTGTCTTGTAGGTTTCGGCGTTGGCCAGGACTTCGTCGTAGCTGAGCATCGGCCGGGTTGAGGACCTTCCGCTAGGATCCCCCACCATTGAGGTGAAATCGCCGATGATTAAGACGGCGAGATGGCCCAGATCCTGAAATTGCCTCAACTTGAAAAGATTGACCGAATGTCCCAAATGCAAGTCCGGAGAGGTGGGGTCAACGCCGAATTTAACCCGAAGGGTGCGTCTCTCTTCCAGTTTCTTTTTCAGTTCGGCTTCAGTGATAAACTGTGAGCCACCCCGTCTCAGGAGTTCTATTGTTTCGTCCGGTGATTCCATTTTGCGACTATTTAGCGGGCGGAACGCTGGCCCAGATTTAAGCAGAGCGCAATGTCGAGTTGCATCGCAACCGTTCCCTCGGCGGTTGACAATTGCCGGCCTCTGATTAACCTTCCCGACTCCCGATGCTCCAGGATTTACTCACATGAAAAGAACCTATCAACCTTCGAAACGCACCCGGAAGCGTCAGTTTGGTTTTCGGGCCCGGATGAAAACAAAGAGTGGAAGAGCGATTTTGACCCGGCGGCGTCAGCGAGGCCGGAAACGTCTAATTCCCGTGGGTGTGGAATTGCAATACGCACGTCATACTCAGGCTTAGAGATTATGGTCCGCCCTGGGCGGATACGGTTTAAGTTTCCCCGGTCGTCTCGGTTAAGTCGTGCCTGTGAATTCAACTTGGTCAAAGCGTCAGGCAAATCCTGGACTGGAAAGCATCTGGTGCTAGCAACTTTGGCGCGGGACACAGACGCGCCGTCCAGAATTGGTATTGTGACCACACGACGTCTGGGCAATGCGGTCACTCGGAATCAGGTTCGAAGAAGAATCCGCGAAATATTCAGGCTAAACCAGCATCGTATCCAAAGCGGCTTCTGGCTCGTCACGATCGCCCGGTTTTCCTCAGCGGTTGCCTCTTACGAAGAGCTCGAACGAGACTGGTTGCGGCTAGCTGAGCGCGCCTCTATTTTAGCGCTTGGCTCACATGGCTCGAATCCTGCCGATTTTACTTAAAGTGTACAAAGCTACATTATCACCTTTCCTGGCGGCGCTGACGGGAGGTCCCGGAACTGGTTGTCGATTCAGACCAACTTGTTCAGAATATTTTATAGAGGCCGTCGAAGTGCATGGCTGGATAGCCGGAAGCTGGATGGGCATCAAACGAATTCTCCGTTGCCACCCCTGGAGCACTTCTGGGTACGACCCAGTTCCGGCCAGGCAACCGAAGTGTAAAAAAGTCTATTGATTGGATCGAACAATGGATCGCACAGCTTGGATAGCAATCGCAATCGCCACGATCGGCTTGGTCGCATCGATGTATTGGCAGCAACGCCAAATGGTTGAGGCGAAGGCAAAATACCTGCAGCAACAGGCAGCCTTGGCTGCCCAGGCCACCCCACCACCTCAACCCGCTCAGACGCCGGCCGCAGCAACTCCATCTTACCCAACGACTCAATCGCCGGTCGAGGAGCAATCGCACCAGGAAGTGCCCGAGAAAGACGAGACGCTGAAGAGCGCGGTCTCCGAACTCCACTTTTCGAACAACAGGGGAGGTCTCGCGACGGTCGATCTCCTCAACCACAGAGCAGAAGGAGGCCAACTCGTGCAGCTCAACACGGACCGCACACCGGCGATCGGCGCAATCACTCAGAATCCGAATAACTGGCAGGATGGCGGTTACGATCTCTCGACCGATCCCGCCGCAGGAACGGCGACGCTTAAGCGCACGATCGCAGACGGTCTTGAGATTACGAAAGTCTACATGCTCTCAAAGCAGGCCGGTCTAAAAGACGATTACCAGATCAGGCTGGCGATTACTTTCAAGAATAATGGTTCCAGCACTTTCGAAACGCCCGGCTTTTTCGTGAGTACGGGGGCTGCCGAACCAATTCACCGCACCGATCGGATTTTCGCGACTCAGTTTGATTGGTACCGGGACGGGAAATTTAATTCGATCGCCGTAAATTATTTTGATCCAGGCAAGCTTCTCGGGTTGTTCCAAACGAGCGGACCAAGGGATGTGTACTCTGCTACCGCGGATAAGATCCTCTGGGCGGCGGTAAGCAACCAGTATTTCGCGACAATTCTCGCTCCGCAGGGGACCGACGGTACACAGGTCTGGGCCACCCCTGTGAATTTCCCGACCAACGACGGTCAGCCGCCGATCAGGGCTATCCAGGGCGCAATGGAGATTCCAGCCTTCTCCTTGCCTTCCGGAGAAGCCAAGACTGTCGCTTTCAACATTTATGCAGGGCCAAAAGAGTTCAATCGTTTGGCTAAACTCCCGAACGATCAGGCCGACATCATGAATTTCGGCTGGGCGAAATGGGTGAGCGAACTCTTGCTGACCGTGATGAACGCGCTGCATGGATGGGTGAAGAGCTATGCTCTTGCCATCATCATCATGACAATCATCATCCGGTCACTTCTATGGCCACTCCAGAACGCGGCGACAAAGTCGATGCGCAGGATGGCGAAACTTTCGCCGATCATGAACGAGCTTCGCGAGAAGTACAAGGACGACCCCCAGCGCATGAATCAGGA
>Ga0209039_10003962_pt1 | contig 11184 bp, 12 predicted proteins | sample BogFormECP12_OM1_FD_188238 | JGI IMG/M metagenome (GOLD analysis project Ga0209039, IMG submission 188238) | Bog forest soil microbial communities from Calvert Island, British Columbia, Canada - ECP12_OM1 (SPAdes) (version 2) | ecosystem: Environmental > Aquatic > Freshwater > Wetlands > Bog ... | reverse complement strand
CAACCTGCATTCATTCTGGAGACTACGTTTATGACCACCATGACGACCATCCCGCACGTGGATAAAGAGACCAACCCGTGGGAATCGCAGCGCGCCCGCTTTGATCTGGCCGCGCAAAAGCTCAATCTGGATGAAGGCCTGTGGCGGGTTTTGCGCCATCCCACCCGCGAAGTTACGGTCTACATTCCTGTGCAGATGGATGACGGCCACCTCGAAGTCTTCACCGGCTTTCGGGTGCAGCACTCGATCGCGCGCGGGCCGGCCAAGGGCGGAATCCGCTACGCACCCGACGTCACGCTCGATGAAGTGCGCGCGCTGGCCAGCTGGATGACATGGAAGTGCGCCGTGGTCAACATTCCTTTCGGCGGCGCCAAGGGCGGCGTGATCTGCGATCCGCACAAGATGTCCATGGGCGAAGTCGAGCGCATGACGCGGCGCTACACCTCCGAGCTGATCGAATTCATCGGCCCGGAAAAAGACGTGCCCGCCCCCGACGTCAACACCAACGAACAAGTCATGGCCTGGATGATGGATACGTATTCCATGCACATGCGGCAAACCGTGACCGCGTGCGTGACCGGAAAGCCGATCAATATTGGCGGCTCGCGCGGACGCCGCGAGGCCACGGGCCGCGGCGTGATGATCGTTTGCGACGAGGCCTGCAAGAAACTGGGCATTGCGCCCGAACGCACCCGCGTCATCGTGCAGGGCTTCGGCAATGTGGGTTCGAATGCCGCGCTGCTGATGCACGAAGCCGGCTACAAGATCGTGGGAATCGCGGAAGTGGGCGGCGGCCTGTACAACAAGAAGGGCATGGACCTGAAGGCGCTGGTGGACTTCCGCCAGAAAAACGGCACGGTGCATGGCTTTCCCGGCGCCGAGAAATATGATGCCGCCGAGTTGTTGACGACGGAGTGCGAAATCCTGATCCCGGCCGCGACCGAAAACGTCATCACCAGCCGCAACGTGGACCAGGTGAAGTGCCGCATTCTGGCCGAAGGAGCGAACGGGCCGACAACTTCCGCGGCCGATGATGTGCTCAGCGACAAGGGAGTGTTCGTGATTCCCGACATTTTGGCCAACGCCGGCGGCGTAACCACGTCCTACTTCGAGTGGGTGCAGGACCGCCAGGGCTATTTCTGGAAGGAGTCGGTGGTCAACGAGCAACTGGACGCCATCATGAAGTCGTCGTTCGAAGACGTGGTGCGCTACGCCGAGACCCACAAAGTCAACAACCGCATCGCAGCTTATATGCTGGCCATTGACCGCGTGGCGTACACGATCCGGCAGCGCGGGATTTACGCGTAGCCTTACAAGGAGGACTTATGAAGTTGACGGGAAGAAAGTCCACGGCGCAGGTTCTGGCGCTGTTGCTCGCGGTTTCGTTGGCGAACCTCATCGTTGCAGCGCAGGAACCGGGCTCAAAACCTGAAGCCAATGCGACGCCAGCTCAAATTGCGAAGGCGGCCGCTGCCGACAAGCTCGACATCAATACTGCAACCAAGGATCAATTGAAGGCGCTGCCCGGAATCGGCGACGCTTACTCGCAGAAGATCATTGACGGACGGCCCTACCGCGCCAAGAACCAGCTAGTGCAGAAGAAAATCATCCCGCAGGCGACTTACGAGAAGATCAAGGACCTGATCATCGCCAAACAGCCGAAGGCGCCGGCGACTGCGAAATAAGCACGACCCACGTAGGCCCGGACGCATTCGTCCGGGCTGTGCGACGGAAAAGGCGGGCGGACCCTTCGACTACGCTCAGGGCAGGCTACGTCCGCCGCTACGCAGGCAAAGTGTGAATCGGCGACGAATTCTTACGCCAAGACGTTGGTCCGATCGTGCATTGCGTTCCCTCTTCCCGTGGCGCATAATCAAATTGGTTTCCGGCTGGCCTCTGGCACCGTCCCTTTTGTGTGAATCTGCCCAACTCCATCACGCTGATCCGCATCGCCAGCATTCCTCTGCTGATCTGGATTCTATCGAGCGCCCGCTTCAGCAGCGTCAATGGGGAAAAGGAATTGCTGGCCTCAGCCGTGTTCATCGCGGCGGCGATGACCGATGGCATTGACGGCTATCTTGCGCGCCGGCGCGGGCAGATCACGACCATGGGAATTCTGCTCGACCCGCTGGCCGACAAACTTCTGATCGCGGCCGCCTTCGTCGTGCTGGTGCAACTGAATCCCGCCCTGGTGCCGGCGTGGGTCGCGATTGTGGTGATTGGGCGCGAGTTCCTGGTGAGCGGCCTGCGCTCGATTGCTTCTTCCGAAGGCTTCACCATCGAAGCCAGCGAACTGGGCAAGTTCAAAATGGTGGTGCAGATCGTCGCGGTGGTCGCGGTGATCCTCGACCATCGCTGGAAGGTGTGGCCGATTTACAGCTATTACGTCTTTCCTGTTCACTGGATCGCCTACTCGGCGATCTGGTTCATGGTGTGTGTCTCGCTGGTATCGGCGATTGACTACTTTGTCGCCTTCTGGTCAAAGATTGACCGGCGCGTGGTGAAGCGCCGGCGCCGCGCCTTCATCCTGAGCCGGCGCAGAAAGCCCATGCCGGCGCCGCCGCAGGCGGACCGCGATGTCGCTGCCTCGACCTAGTCCCGTTGCCGTAGAGTCAGGCGAGTTCTCGCAGGAGGAACGAAGTCTTCTGCTTCGTCTGGCGCACGATTCCATTGTGTCGGCGCTGGAGCAGCGCGAAATCCCGCTCGATCCGCCGACCCCTCATCTGGCCCAACCCCGCGGCGTGTTCACCTCGTTGCATCTTCGCGGCGGGTTGCGGGGATGCGTCGGCTACGTTCTGCCTCAAAGCCCGCTGTATCGCGCGGTGGCGGAAACGGCGCGGGCCGCGGCTTTTGACGACACACGGTTCTATCCAGTAACCCCGGAAGAAGCGCCGCATCTGGAGATTGAACTCAGCATCCTGTCGGTTCCGCAACCGATCCACGCCGACGCGGTCGAGGTAGGCCGCCACGGCCTGCTGATCAGCATGAGCGGACGCCGCGGCCTGCTTCTGCCGCAAGTGCCGGTGGAGCACAACTGGGATCGCGCCACCTTCCTCGAACAAACCTGCCGCAAGGCTGGGCTGCCGCCGGACGCCTGGGAAAAAGGCGCGCTGATCGAGGCCTTCACCGCCGAGGTGTTCGGGGAGGAGCGAGCGCTCGGGTAAGTGCGCTCCTATGCAACCGAATACAACTGAATAGGAAGCACTGACGCGTAGTGATTAAAATCGCGATCGGTGCTGAAGATCTGCCAGCCGTGATGCTGACCAACGGCACAGATCAGCATGTCCACCGGCGCAGTGGCAATACCGGCGCCACGACATCGGTTGCTCATCTGCGCAGCGTCCTCGTAGTCACCCGTCCCTAAAGCAACGTCCTCGAAAGCACGGAGGTCATTTCGAATTCTGAGGAACTGCGACTCCTTGCCGATGCCCGAAAGGACCTCTTGCCGAATGGCGCCCAGCAACTGGACGCGCGCTTCCCGCACCAATTCGTATAAGGCCTGAGTGATCCGCCGGTCCTGCGGTCCCAAATCCACGGCCCGCCGGCGCAGGGCCAGCGACCATACCGAAGTATCGACCAGGACCATCACATGCGCTTCCGGCGGCGTTCTGCCTTGTAGTCGTAGGCCGGATCGAAGTCAACCGTCCCGAAGGCCTTCAAGATTCGTTGCTGCTTGTGGCGCTGGATATATTCCCGCAGGGCAGTGGACACGGCTTCCTTCTTGGTTCGGTGACCGCCGGTCTTGCGCGCTTCCTCGATGAGCTTGTCGTCAATCGCAAGGTTGGTTGCCATGTGTAGATTATTACACATATCTATGTGTAACCCAATAGCCGTGAAAAACTGCGAGCCCTCAGTCCGCATGGATACGACTACAGCGTGTTTCAAAAATGGGAAGCTTTGAAAGGGCCCGGCTTCAGCCGGGCCGTTCCCGTGCCCAAGAATTGCGGGCTTTAGCCCCTGAGGGGATCTGGCCGTTACCCTTCAGAATGTGTTTTTGAAACACGCTCCAGTGAGTGCACCCAGCCGGGCCCACCAAAACAAAACCGGGGACGGTTGCCCGTCCCCGGCTTCGTGCCTGCGTTAGTACGGCTCAGTGAAATAGTTAGTTCGTCTGATCCACTTCCACGCTATCGCCCGCATGTATGTCTTCCAGAGCGAAGACGACCATGCCGGTAGCGGTGGTGGGGGTCACGCCAATGATCTCGATCTCGCCCACGGCTCGCCGCGGCAGATCGCGCACGTGAATCACCGGACCGTTCGCCTTGGTGAACATGTGCGGGTCCACGGAAGGCGTCTTCAGCTGCGTGTCCTCAGAAAGGGCAGCCTTGAAGGAGAGCGAGTCCACGGGGTCGTTCAGGTCGGCTTCGTAGGAACGCACAGCGCGGAAGAAGTCGCCCACTTTCACGCCCTGGTTCGCGCCCACGTTGAGGTAGACTTTCTTCCCCGTACTCAGCTGAGAGTCGAAATCTTTGCCCATCACAATGCGGCCCGTAAGCTTGCCGGTGGGCGGCAGGAAGCGGTCGAAGCGGATGGGCGCGTGGAACGTCACCATCTGCTTTTCGGCGAAGGGAATCGCGGTGTCGCCGGGGTTGACCCCATCGCACGCGTATTCGATCTGCCCGATCGCGGTCTTGCTGCGCGTGTCAACGATCTTGATGCGGCCGACTTCCTCGTAGGGCTGGCCGGTTTCCTTCAGCAGTTTCTTTTCCCCGGGAAACATCTCATATTCGTTGATGTCGCGCAGGGCGCGCACGATTTCGTATTCCGCCCCGGCGCTGTATCCGGTTCCCCTCAAGTAGACCATGTCGCCGCGCGTGAACTTGGTGGTGCTGGGCGTCTGCAATCCGCCGGCGATGAAGTTGGCATCGGGCAGGCTGTGTTTATTGATGAACCCGGCACAGTACAAATCGGCATACGTGGGCGTCTGCACTCGCTCGGTGGGGAAACTGTTCGAGGTGGGCGACGTTCCCTGCGGAGCTTCGGCGGGATTAGCATCGGCCCCGGATTGGGCCCAGCTCGCCGCCGCCAACAACAACACTAACAGTCCTGTTTTCTTCATGTTACCTCCGGAAAAGGACCACCGCGTGTCCCCCTCCCCAAGTCGAAAGACGCCAAATGCCAGAAAAGGCAAGGCTTCAAATGGAAGGTAACAAGGGGGTAAGGGTGGGTCAAGGTTACGAGGGTGTTGGGCACTCTGGAGCCAAAGTTTTTCGCCCGAGCCATCAATCCCCTGTTGCATATGGAGTTACGCCCCTGTAATAATTCGCCGTTCACTATGAACCCGGAAAGTGTCCTCACCTAGAACGATGAACCCTGCTTCCGGCTATACGCCACGACTGCTGCCCCTGCGCTTGCCGCGGGTTTGCGTGGCGGTGATCGGCTCGGATGCCAATGAAATGGCCGAGAAGGCGGAAGCCCTGGCCCGGGATAATTCCTTTCTGGAGTTCAGGTTGGACTACCTTTCCAAGCCCGGCCTGGCCCTGGCGCGGATCAAGCGTTTCACCGAAGCCCACCCGGCAACGGTAGTAATCGCAACCTGCCGGCGGGTGGCCAGCGGGGGAAAGTTCCGCGGCTCCATTGCGGCACAACTGGAAGTCCTGGGCAAGGCAGCCCTGGCGGGTTGTCAGATGGTTGATGTTGAGTTGCAGACCGCCAGCAAGTGCAGGCCGGGGCAACTGCAGAAGTTACGCAGCCGCGCGGCTCTGGTTCTTTCCTACCACGACTTTCGAGCCACCCAGAAACTAGATGAGACGCTGCAAAAGATGCTGGCCTATCCTGCCGACTTTTACAAGATTGTGAGCACGGCGACCACGCTCTCCGACAACGTCATGATGATCAAGTTTCTGGCGCGGGAAGGCGACCGGCATTCCCTGGTCAGCATGTGCATGGGAGAACAGGGAATCATCAGCCGCGTGCTGGGACTGCGCGCGGGCAGCGCGTTCACCTTCGCCTCCGCCAGCGCCGGCGAAGAGACCGCTCCCGGGCAGGTGACGGCGCAGGAATTACGCAGTGTTTATCGCATCGAGCAGGTGGACGCCGCGACGCGAGTCTACTGCGTGGTGGGCGATCCCATCGCACATTCGCTCTCACCCATCATCATGAATGCGGCCTTCCGGCGCGAAAACGTCAACGCAGTTTATCTGGCCCTGCACGCCAAGACGTTAAAGGATCTGCTGACTTGCGTCCGGGAAATTCCTATTCACGGCATCAGCGTCACCATGCCGTACAAGGAAGCCATTCTGCCGCATCTCGACAACACCGACTCGCACACCGCCAAGATTGGGGCCTGCAACACCGTGGTGCGGGCGCAGGATGGCAAGTTGTACGGGTTTAATACCGACGCGGCCGGGATTGTTCGGCCACTGGAGCGCCGCCTGCCTACGCTCGAAGGGGCACGGATTCTGGTGCTGGGAGCCGGAGGAGCGGCCCGCGCCGCTGTTTTTGGGCTCAAGGAGAGAGGGGCCGAAGTCTACATCCTGAATCGCAGCGCCGCCCCGGCCAAGAAACTGGCTCATCGGGCGAGGGCCCGCATCCTGAAGCGTCCGGACCTGAAGAAAACTGCGTTCGATGTGATCATCAACGCGACGCCGGTCGGCATGGGGAATACGCGGGAAACGCCGCTCGAGGAAAAAGAAATCAATGCCCGCTATGTCTTTGATATGGTGTATGATCCCGCGGAAACGCGGCTTCTGAAACTGGCCCAGGAACGGGGCGCCCAGGTCATCCCCGGAATTGAAATGTTCGTCCACCAGGCAGCCCGCCAGTTTGAAATCTGGACCGGGAAACCTGCCCCCGGAGACGAGATGCTGCGCATCGTTCTGTTGGCCTTGCAGGAGCGCGCCAACCGCGCCAAGCCCGGGAAATAATCGCGCTCGGATGCGTCTCCCGAAGAAAAAGTTGCTTTTTCCCTGATGCCCAAAGTAATATGCAGTTAGGGATGCGAACGTAAGCAGTCCCGAATTGCTTATAGACCCTGTACCGCCCGTTTCCTACTTCCAAATATCGCAGTACAAGCTTTGGCGGAAAACTCGACGTTAAGAGGCGTTTTGGTTCGCCTCTATCCCGGTTCGGAGAGTTCAACATGGCGTGGTACGCGTACTGTCTTACCGAGCATCAAACCCTTCCCAATGGCACCCGCACCCGACGCCCTTTCCTGCTGGAAGGGGTGCAAGGAGTGAATGGCGCTGCGGTGCTGAGCTATCCCAGCGGCGAATTCGCGGTGATCGTCAGCGAATACGACCCAACCCCGAACGGGCTGGATCAGAAGGCGGCGATTGAGCACGCCCGCGTAGTCAGCGGCTGCTTCCGCAACTCCACGGTGTTGCCCTTCAAATTCGGCACCATTTTTGATAGCGACGACGCACTGCGCCAGGCAGTGCGGGTGAACCGGCGCGCCTTCGGCCTGAGTGTGGCCAGGTTGCGGGGCAAGTCGGAAATGCATATCAAGCTGGTGGTGCGCGACGGCTCGCTGCGCGAGGCCATGATTGACGTCGAGTTGCCCGACACGGTCGGCGGCGATTATCTGTCGAAGCTGCGGGTCAAGGCTTCCCGGGAGCGCGAGCGCCAGACCAAGGCCCGGGCCCTTTCGGTGCAGGTGCACAAGCTGTTTAACCCGCTGGAAGAGGAAGTGAGCTGCAAGAAAGTTGCTCCCGAAGGGATGTTGATTGACATTGCTCACCTGATTGACTCCAAGAGCGTGGAAAAGTATCAGAACCGCTATTCGACCGCGGCCAAGCAGTTGAAGAACTGCGAAGTGGCCATCAGCGGGCCGTGGCCGCCCTATCACTTCCTGCCGGGGAAGCTGCGCACGGTGGCGGGAAACAGCTAGACCGTCTTCAGCCACAGCGTTGATTAGAGACGCTTGTCATCCCGAGTGCAGCGAGGGACCCAGGTTCTAGCTTGCACCACCAGTATCGCCGCCGCGCGCAAACCCCCAGATCCCTCTCTGCGTTCGGGATGACAGTTCGTAATGGGCTAGAACGCTAGACCCGCCAGGGGCTCTGTGTTTGTGCTGCGGGCAGGCGCGTGCAGCGAATGTGCACAGTTCTTCACTTCCGGTTGGCCGGTTGGAGACTGGGCGGGCCGAAGCGGACATCCGCGGAGGCCCATAACTCCTTACGGAGCATCTACTTACAGTATGATGTGATCCGGCTCACGCGGTGGTCCGGATTTGGTGCGGCAAGTGCATCTTTTACGGGCAATAAAGAGGCCGCAACTCAAAAGCAACATGACCTTCACTCTCTTCGCTTCCGCGTGTCACTTCCCGCAGTGCCGTTCCGGCTGGCGGAACGGCGTGCATCGCCTTTCCTGACATCACCTACCAATTCGTCGCCTCTTGAACGTGGCCCCAGCGATGGGGCCATTTTTATTTTGGGGTGATTCTGCCCTATCGGTCAGTCGCTTGGGACCAGCTTCAGGGTGACGCTCTTGTGTTCGCCTTCCTTGAGCTGAATAGTCTGGCCTAGGGATTCGTGAGTGCGAACGAACTCGGGGTCCGTGATCTCGTCCTCGTCAAAGTCATCATTAAGCGCGAAGACTTGGTATTCGCCCGGTGTCAGGCCGTGCAGGCTGAAACGGCCTCGCGCATCTGTCATGACCTGGCGGTAAAGGTCCCGGCGGGCACGTCGCTTCGCTTCTGGAATGCAGATGACCTCCACGCCGGAGGAGGGCTTGCTTTGCTCGTCAGTGACGACACCATCGATGCTTGCGACGTTGGCACTGACCACGACCTCCAGGTACAGGTTCGCGCCTCCAGCTGCGAAGCCGGTATCAGCGACGTCCTTGCCACCCAGATTCACCGCCTTCACGTAGTAACCTGGCGGAAAGCTGCCGGAACGCCACGCTCGCAGGTGATATGAGCCCGCCAGCACCGGCGTTTCGAACGAACCATCCGGCTTTACTCCTGCTGGGCCGACCTCCTCCGGCCTCGCCGAGTCGCGTTGGAGGTCGACAACCATATCGGACCAGTCCCTTTTCTGCCCGTTATCCATCTGAAGGCGACCGCGAACCCAGCCGTTTGGCAGAGGTGTAATGCGCAAATCGTTCACATCTCCGTCCACGACTCGCACGATTTCATCAGTACGCATCCCCTGCGGACTTTGGGCATCAAAATAAGCCTCGAGCCCAGGAACTCTGGTGGGCCACAGTCGCACCGTATACGAGCCCGGAGCCACTCCCCCAATGTCGAATGCGCCGTTTTCATCAATCGTTGCGCTTGCGTAGTTGGAGTCGTAGTCGCCGAGCGCGCGCCCTTCGGATTGCAGCGTTAGTTCCGCTGCTTCCTTTTTTGTCCATGCAGGGAGCTGGGTCACCTGGCCGCGCACATGAAACGTGCGTACCAAGGTCAAGGTCAGCGCGACCGGCAGTTCGTCGCCGGGGCGAAGATCAAGCGGAACGGCTTCCCTCTTGTCCGTCCGCCCCGGATAATAGGTCGGGACAGAGGTTTCCCCTACCTTAGGGGAGCCTCGGAACCAAGGTCGCGCAGCAGCCACCAGATAGCGTCCCGGGTCCAGGCCACTGAGGCGGCACTGGCCGAGATCGTCGGTGGAACACTGGCTGACTTCGCCGAGGGAGCTTCTGCGAGCAGTCCAGTGAGGCACGATGCCATAGGGAATAGCCATGACGTCAACGCCGGGAATGGGGTCGCCGTCGTCGTCGCGGACCTTGCCCACAATCACGGCAGCCGGTGTCAAGTGGAGCAGCAAGTCTTTGACTTCTTGCCCCGGTTCCAGCCAGAGCTGCATGCCCGAGCCATGATGCCGTTTCTCAGCGTCGACGAAGCCCTCGCGCCCAAAATACAGACTGTAGTTGCCTGGCTTCACGTCATCGATTTTGAAGTGGCCTTCCATGTCGGTGAGCACGCGGTATTCGGGGTACTCAGATTGGGCATCCTGGTCGGTGGCGAGCAGATGGACCGCCGCCTTCCTGACCGGCTGCCCGCCGGGCTGCTGGACAATCTGGCCTTGCACGGTGCAATTGGCGGGCGGCTTGGGTGCAGAAGTTTGTGCCGCACTCGCGGAGGCGAGCAGTAAAGCCAACACGGGCACCAGCCAGAGTTTCATCGGCGCTCACCGACATTCAGGACAGGTTCTAATCTCTGGGGCTTTCTTCTTCTCCGTCTTCGTTGCGCCGGAGCACCACCAGGCAAACCACGACCACGACGCCCCAGGCGAGCACGACATAAGCGATACAGTTGCCGGCGTGCTGCAACTGTTCCCGGTTCTTTTGCACCAGGTAGCCGCGGTCCTTGACGATCTGCTCGTAACTCATGTCGCAGCCCCTATAGCTGACGCTGAGAAATCCCAGAAGGGCGGCCATAGCGACGGAGAGGGCCAGGGCGCGCTTCAGAAGTCGGCTGCGCATGCTGCCGGCGACTGCTTCGGCGATGGCCGCGAACGGCCGCCGCAATGCGCGGTATGCGGCTAGCCCAAGGCAAAGCGACACGAACGCGACGACAAAGTAAGAGACGATCAGATAGTGCCCGTTGCTCATGATTCGCCGTTCAATGCTTGCGCCGCAGCGCCGCCATCAGCACGGTAATCAGCCCGACGTAGACCAGAAGGACGATCAGCAGGTTCTGAAACATATCCTGCAGGCCGCTGGCGATGGACCAGACGTACTCCATGAAATGCGCCCCGTCTTTGAGATCGCCGTGACCCGCACCGACCAGGGCTGCGAGCGCGACCAGAACGATGACCAGCACAAAAGCGCGCAGATAGAATTCCGTGGCTGCCGGGAGGCCGGTTACTTCTTCCAGAAGTCCGCGCAAGCCGGGGCGGAGCAGACGGTCAATCAAGACGAGAAGCAGAACGACGATGACGAATGAAACCAGAAAGACAATGCTATGAGGACTCATGGGTATGTCCTCCGAATTTAACCTTCGGGCGAATTATAGTCCTCTCGGGGCGGCTGTCGAGCTTCGCTCGACCGGACAGCCGAGGGCCGCTGTCCCCACATGAGCTTCGCTTGACTGGACAGCCGGGGGCAGTCCCACAGGTTGGTGGCGGCTCAGTTTGAACTTTGATTCTGCTTGAGGCGTCACCCCGAAGCCCGGCGTTGTTCAGCCGGGTGAGGGATCTCGCGCGGGCTCCGGCACGTCTCCGTTGTGCGCGCGAGATCCTTCGCTCCGCCTGAAAAACGGCTTCGCTCAGGATGACGCCGTCACGAAAAAACGCTGAGATTCAA
>Ga0209039_10003961_pt1 | contig 11191 bp, 10 predicted proteins | sample BogFormECP12_OM1_FD_188238 | JGI IMG/M metagenome (GOLD analysis project Ga0209039, IMG submission 188238) | Bog forest soil microbial communities from Calvert Island, British Columbia, Canada - ECP12_OM1 (SPAdes) (version 2) | ecosystem: Environmental > Aquatic > Freshwater > Wetlands > Bog ... | reverse complement strand
TCGATTCGGCGGCGGAGGGGCTGTTACCGCTCCCCCGGCCTTTCGGCGCCGCCGAACCGAGCAAACCTTTTTCAATTCACAAATCTTTGCCCATGGTTTTCTAATCGTTTCAATCACTTCCGTAGTTCAATCCCTTCTAGCCCCACTTTGGCCTGCTATACCAGAATCAGGAGGAACCATGCACCAGCTTTGCTCCCTTCACCGCCATCGCCCAGCGCCGCCAACTCCTTGGCCGTCCGTTTGACGCATCTTGCAAAAAACCCCCTCAAAATGCGTCAAGAAACTTCGGGCCTTCGCCGTAACCAATTGAAAAACAAGAGCTTGCAACGCCATGAATGACAATTCCACATATCGGCCCGGATGCGGCGCTCGGGTCAGTTGCCGGACCGGTTTGGGAACCCCGCATCGGCTGCCGGGCGCGCATCAGCCCCCCCACCAAAGCCGCGCCCGCGAGATCATTGAAGGAAGGCGGTCAAAATGAAGCCATACTCGATAAGGAGGCTTTGCCAGTGAGATTCTCCCGGCGTCAATTTCTGGGTGCGGTGCCCGCTGCCCTAAGCGCGCAAACCGCCCGCCCCGCCATCGACCGGCGCGCCGTGGTGGAGCGCCACAACCCGGTGCTCACCGCCTTCGACGGCCGCTCTCCGCTCTCGGTGGGCAACGGCGAGTTCGCCTTCACGGCCGATCTCACCGGCCTGCAGACTTTTCCGGCCCTCTACGACCAGCAACTGCCGCTCTGTACCCTGTCGCAGTGGGGCTGGCACACGGTTCCCAACTCCAGTGGAAAAGGCCCCGCGGATTTGCGGCTGGCACTCTTCGATACCTATGGGCGCAAGGTCGGGTACGCCAGTAGCTCCGAGGGGCAGGTGGAGCTGTTCAACTGGCTGCGCGAGAACCCGCACCGGCTGCACCTGGGGAAGATCGGCTTTCTCATCGAAAAGCCCGGCGACGTCGCCGCCGCCTCGCAGACCCTCGACCTGTGGACCGGCACGCTGCGCAGCGAGTTCCAGTGGAATGCTCAGCGGGTGGTGGTGGAGACGACTTGCCATCCGACGCTCGACCTGCTGGCGGTGCGGGTCCGCGACCGCGTGCCGGTCAGCTTCGAGTTTCCTTACGGATCGGGCGCCATGAACGCCGCCGACTGGGGCCATCCGGAAAAGCACTCGAGCAGGGAAGCGGCCAGCGGCTCGAAGCGCCTCGACATCGTCCGCGAGCTCGACCGCGATGCGTACTCCGTCAGCATTGCCTGGCAGACGGCCGCGGAAATGAAGCGCGATGGGCCGCACCGGTTTGTGTTGCGCCCCGCCGGCGACCGTCTGGATTTCGTCTGTGAGTTTCGGAAAGCGGGCCGGGGAGCCGCTCCGCTTCCTACCGCCGAAGAAACTCTGGCCGCCAGCCGCGAGCACTGGAGCGGCTTTTGGCGAAGCGGCGGCGCGGTGGATCTCTCCGGCAGCCGCGACCCGAGCGCCAAGGAACTGGAACGCCGCATCGTGCTTTCGCAATATCAGACGGCCATACAGTGCGCCGGCTCGCTTCCGCCGCAGGAAACCGGGCTCACCTGCAACAGTTGGTACGGCAAGTTCCATCTCGAAATGCACTATTGGCACGCCGCGCACTTCGCCGTGTGGGGCCGCGCGCCGCTGCTCGAGCGCAGCCTCGGCTGGTACGGCGCTATTCTGCCCTCGGCGCGCGAGAAGGCGCGCATCCAGGGATACACTGGCGCGCGCTGGCCGAAGATGACCGCGCCCGATGGACGCGACAGCCCCTCCAACGTCGGCACGCTGCTCATTTGGCAGCAGCCGCACCCCATCGCCATGGCCGAGTTGTGTTATGGCGCGCATCCCAACCGCGAGACGGCCGAGCGTTACCGCGACGTGGTCTTCGAATCCGCCGAGTTCATGGCATCTTACGCGTACTTCGATTCGAAGACCGGCCGCTATGTGCTGGGCCCGCCGGTGATCCCGGCGCAGGAGAACCATCCGGCGAGGGAGACCTGGAACCCTACCTTCGAGTTGGAATACTGGGCCGACGCGCTCGACACCGCGCAGCGCTGGCGCGAGCGCCTGGGTATGGCGCGCCATCCCAAGTGGGACGACGTGCGGGCGAAGCTCTCCGCGCTTCCGGTGAAGGATGGCGTCTACCTGGCGCATGAGAACTGCCCCCAGACCTTCACCGAGCGCAACCGCGATCATCCTTCCATGCTGGGCGCGCTGGGAGTGCTGCCGGGCGCGAAAGTGGACCGGGAGACCATGCGCCGCACGCTGAAGAAAGTGTTCGCGGAGTGGAAGTGGGCCGACACCTGGGGTTGGGATTTCCCCATGGTGGCGATGACCGCGGCCAGCCTGGGCGAGCGCCAACTCGCCATCGACGCCCTCACCATGGAGACGCCCAAGAACACCTGGCTCCCCAACGGCCACAACTGGCAGCGGGCCAACCTGCCGCTCTACCTTCCGGGCAACGGCGGGCTGTTGCTGGCCATCGCGCACATGGCGCGGCTTCAGGCATTCCCCGAATCCTGGAATGCGCGCTGGGAAGGATTGGGTTGACCGGTGGCGCTCAATCCGCGGACTTTTTTCTGGCTGCTGCGGCGTAGCGTCGCAGCCACTTTCGATGATGGGTGTCTCGGCATCGCCAAAGGAGCCGCCTACTCCGCGCTGCTCTCGTTTTTTCCCATCCTCGCCTCCTCCGCCGCCATTCTGGTGGAGACGCGCGCCCAGTTCGTCTCGCGCCTCATCGAGAGATCCCTGTCTGAGATTGTGCCGCCGGGCACGGAAGGGCTGGTGGTGGAGCAGTTCCGCGCCACCGGTGCGCGCCCTCTGGCACTGCTGGTTGTGGCGGGATTGATTTCGGTGTGGGCGGCCTCCGGCGTCATCAAGAGCCTGATGGAAGGCTTTCAGGCGGCCTATCGCGTTCCGCGCAACCGCGGTTTTGTGCGGCAGAACGCCGTGGCCATCGCCCTGGTGCTGCTGTCGGCGGCCCCGCTGGTCTGCGCTACGCTGCTCATCGTGTTCGGCAACCAGGTGGAGCGGGCGGTGCTCAACTGGCTGAAGGTAGATCCGGTTTTGAATCCGCTGGCCCCCACCTGGCAGTGGCTGAGCCGCATGGCGCGCTACGCCGTGGCCTTTGCGACCACGGTGCTGGTCGCCGCCGTCCTCTATTATTTCGGACCCTACCGGGAGCAGCGCTGGCGTTACGTATGGCCCGGTGCCACGCTGGCCACGGTGCTCTGGCTGCCGGCGACTTCCGGATTCGCCTGGTACGTCCGCCACATCGGGCATTACAACGTGATGTACGGGTCCGTGGGTGCGGGCATCGCGCTTTTGGTCTGGATGTACCTGATCGCCGTCATCGCCCTGGTCGGCTGCGAATTCAACGCCGAGTACGAGCGCAGCGCAGGGGACTGACCTCTCTGTCCCAAGGCGCGTGCTTTTTGCGCGCCGCCGCGGACAGAGAGGTCTGTCCCCGAATTTTCCCGCGCTACCTCGTCACCAACCGCAGCAGCCGATCCACCGCATCCGGACCGCCCGAAAACTCCGCGCGCACGGTGCGATCCTCGCGGCTGATCCGGATGGAGCGGATGAGCGCCACCAGATCCGGCTGGCGCGCACTGGCGGCGGCCGTGAGAGAGAAGATGGCGCGCAAGTTCTCTTCGAACTCGCGCCCGGCCTCGGCGGTGCGGGCGACGGCGGTGGCCTCGATCTCGATTCCGGAGCCAATCCGGGCGGCGATGGCGGCGTATTCCGTGTCGCGGAGCAGCCGGTTGAGATTGTCGGCGTTGCCCGCGACGGGAAGCGTGACGCCGCCGCGCGCCACTATCCAGATCTGCTTGCCGCCGGCGAGGGGCGCGGCGCGGGCGAGCAGATCGGGCGCGCCACCGCGGCCGGTCTTGTGCCCAGCGACGGCCAGGCCGGGCGTGATGGTGGCGATCTCCTTGCCGTTAGAGGCGAGCAGCAGGTACGCGGCACCGCGGAACGGCTCGGCGAGGGCCCGCGCGGCCGGCGGCAGTTTCGGATAAAGCGGGGAAGCCCGGAGTTCGTCGAGGTTGAGGCCGGCGAGAATCAGCGTGTCCGAGGGGATGGACGCCGCCATCTCGCGGCTGACGCCGGCCGGCGCATTGATGGAGCGGCAGGAGATGGCCGCGGCAGCCAGCGCGACCAGCGCCGCGAAGCGAGCGAATTGGGCGCAGTTCACCACTACAACCCGAAAGCTCTGCGGATCTTCTCCAGAAAGCTCGCCACCTTTACACGCGGATCGCCGCCGCCCAACGCCTCAAACGGGACGTAGCCGGCGGACCGGCCCAGGAATTTACGGCGATCAATCGTCATGGTGCAGGCACCCTCCTACAGCGTCTAGAATACAACGTCCTCAGCCCCGCGAAAGAGTGTAGATGGTGATCTCCGGCGGCGCGCCGATGCGGATCGGAATGAAGATGGTGCCGATGCCGCGATTGACGTACAGTTGACCACCCGGCTTCTGGAACCACCCCGCGACGTACGGCGTCACCAGGCGGCTGGGAGCGATCTCCGGACTGATGAATTCCAGAGCGGCCTGTCCGCCATGCGTGTGTCCCGCCAGGCTGAGATCGATGCCCAGCTCGGCGGCGCGGTCGAACGTTTCGGGATTGTGGCTGAGCAGAATGTTGACACGATCCTGGTCGACGATTCCTTCCATATTCCCCAGCAGGCGCTGGACAGGCGGGGACGGCCCAAAGCGCCGCAGGCTCTGGAAATCCACGCCGATCAGGTTAAACGACTCGCCGTTGGCGGCAATGGGCACGTTGGCTGCGCGGAGAATCCGCACTCCCGCAAGCCGGAACAACCCGGCAATCGAATCCTCGACCCCCGCCCACGCATCGTGGTTGCCCAAACTGCCGTAGACGCCGAAAGGCGCACGCAGGCCGCGCAGGGCATCCACGACGGCGTGCTGCGTATAGGGGTCGAAGGTGACGAAGTCGCCGGTGAGCGCGACTAGGTCGGGTTTGTGCGCGTTGGCGATGGCGGCGTACTTACGGATCTCATCGGCAGGCATGAACGGGCCGATGTGAATGTCGGAAAGCTGACAGATACGGAATCCCTCGAAGGCGCGCGGCAGGCGCGGCAAGCGGATGGCCTGCGCCGTGACCTGGAGGTTCAGCCGCCCGTAAAGCAGGCCGTAGGCGCCGGCCACAAAAGGCGCGCCGGTGGCCACGGCGGCGGTTCGCTCCAGAAACTGCCGCCGCGCCGGAGATTGGATTTCCGTACCCGCTGCGCGCCGTCTGGCGAGCAGCCAGCGCACACCGCCAACCATGCCTCTCAGGGGGGCGAACAGAATCGCAACCACGCAAGCGATGAACGAACTGGCGGCCCACCAAAGAAAGGGCGCGGCCAGCAGCGCGTCGCGGAACGTCAGGCGCACGGGCGTTCCAGGTTCGCGCCAGGCGCCGAGGTTATATTGGTACTCCATCAGGTAGGCCGCCAGAACCGCCCCGCACACGGCCCACCGCCGGGCGCGCGAGCGGATGCGGGCGGCGGCCAACGAATAGCCGCGCCAAGCCCAATAGAGCTGGCTCGCTCCGAAGAACAGGAGAACGGCAGAGAAGATCGACATCGTGCGGAGTAGATGCCCCGATTATTGCGCAAAAGCGCGCCGGGCGGTATGGTGTGGGCAAATGAAACTTCGGTGTGGCGCCCTGCGCCGGCGCGCTGTGCGGTGAAGCGCGGCTACGCCGCCTGCCTGCCACCGTGCATCAAACACGGCCCCGATGCTAAGATGAAGGGGCGACGGAAGCCACCCTAGCTCAGTTGGTAGAGCGGCTGATTCGTAATCAGCAGGTCGCCGGTTCAACCCCGGCGGGTGGCTCCATCAAATCAATAATCTACAGCCGGCGCCGCGCGCTGCATGTTACATTAGTCCGCCATGAGGCGCTGGCTGTTCTTGCTGGCAGTGTGGCCGCTTCCCGTCCTGGGCCAGTACACCCTTTACACCTGCGGGACCAGTTCTAAAGACTACGTCGTGGGCGCCACGCTCCCGGCCAGCGGCATCTTCCTGAAGCCCGCGGGCGGCCAGTGGCGGCATGCCGGTTTCAATCATCCCTCCATCACCGCCTTCGATTTCGATCCACGCGACCCCTCCGTGGTCTATGCCGCCGCCGGCAATGGCCTGCTGCGCATTTTTGCCGGCGGCGAGCGCTGGAAGATCCTCACCGGCAGCGAGGTCACCGAGTTGCTCGATGTCGCCCTCGACCGCAACGAACCTGGCGCCATCTATTTCGCCCACACGGCGGGCATTCAGGTGAGTCGCGATAGCGGCGCCACCTGGCGCGACGCCGCTTCCGGCCTGCGCCGGAAATACACCGCGGCTCTGCGCGTCGATTCGCGCCGGGCCGGCTTTCTGCTGGCTGGCACCGAACAAGGCATCTTCCGCAGCGAAGACGGCGGAAGATCCTGGCGGCTCGCCGGGGCCGCCGGCATCCAGGTGCTGCACATCGAACAATCGCCCCACGATCCGTGTTATTGGCTCGCCGCCACCGAGGGCGGCGGCCTGTTCGATTCCACCGATTGCGGCGTGGCTTTCGAGAACAACGGCAACCTGGGTGTGGGCCGCAACCTCTACGACATCGCCTTCGATCCGGCATCCCCGAATCGCATTGCCGTGGCGGGCTGGGGAGTCGGCGTGGCCGTCACCGAGGATCGCGGCAAGACTTGGCAGCCGCGCAACTCCGGGCTTCCCGCAACCACGGTCTGGAGTGTGGCCTTCGACCCCGCCCAGCCCGGCCGTATGTACGCCAGCGTGCACCAAGACGCCGTCTATGTTTCCCCGGACAACGGCCGAACCTGGTCGAAGGACGGGCTCGCGGGCAGTTCCATTTTCCGCATGAAATTCGTCCCGGAGGCGCCGCGCCCATGAGCCGTTTCGCCTGGCTGTGCCTGCTGCTGCCGCTCTCCCTCCACGCGCAGGCTCCGCCCTTCGAGCAACGCGTCCGGTCGGTTGTCGAGGCGTACGCGCACCCGGTGAGTTCCAGCCCGCTCGGCTACGCCAACATCGCCGCCAGACTGTGGCTGCGCGAAGACCCGGCCGGGTGCTCGAGGCGCCTCGAGGAACTGCTCGCCGCCGGCCCCACCGGCGACATGTTTTGGATGTACCCCGTCGCCGCCATCGCCTATCTGGACCGCGGCCAACTCACAGGTTCCGCCCGCCGCGCGCTCCGCGACTCGTTCCGCACGTACATGCCCTACCGCGGCGACACCGAGAATCACTGGGTGATGTACTACACCTCGCTCTACCTGATGGCGCAGCTCTGGCCCGATCTGGATGGCGCCCAATGGTACACCGGCAAATCTTCCGCCGAGAACCGGCGCGAAGCCGCCGGCTGGCTGGAATCGTGGGTGCGTCTCACCACCACCCGCGGGCAGGGCGAGTACGACAGCCCCAACTACATGGGCCTGTACTTCCTCTCCATGTCTTATCTGGCCGCCTGGGCCCACGATCCCGCCATGCAGAAGCGCGCCGCCATGATGCTGGATTACCTCATCGCCGATTACGCGGCCGAGAGCCTGGACGGCATTTACGCCGGCGCGCATTCCCGCGTCTACGATCGCGAGGTCCTCGAGAAGTGGAATGTCGCCTCGAGCGATTTCGGATGGGTGCTGTTCGGCCTCGGCCATCCGCTCGACCCGCCCAACAACCCGATCCTCTTTTATGTGCTCGCCAGCGCCTACCAGCCGCCGGAAATCCTCCAGCGCATCGCCGCCGACCGCGCGCAGCCTTACACCCATTACGAACTCAAGCGCACCCGCAACCGCTGGCGGTTCTTCGACGACTTGCACGGCCCGGTATACAAGACCACCTATGTACGCCGCGAATACGCCGTCGGCTCCGACCAGGGCGGCACCCTGCAGCCCATCCAGGAACACTCCTGGGACGTCACCTGGTCCGTTCCCGATCCGCGCGGCGTCGACAACACGCTGTTCACCCTCAACCCCCATTCGTCCTTGCGCGAGCTGGAAACATACTTCACCTTCCCCCCCGATATCGGCATCTCCGGCGTGGTCAGTTCCAAGAAGAGCTACGATTCGCCCGACAAGTTTGTTGGCGGCTCTCCCTACGAAAAGATTTTCCAGGACCAGGACACGGTCGTCGCGTTGTACGATATCCCGCCCGGCGCCCGTTTCCCGCACATCAACGGCTTCTTCTCCAAGGACCTGGTCGACGTACGCGAAGATCCCTCCGGCTGGATCTTCGCCCGCGGCGGCGATGCCCTGATTGCCTGCCGCCCCTTGCAGCCATACACCTGGAAGCCCATTGAGGGCGGCGGCCGGCGCCTTTTCAGCCCCTACCTGAAGAACGGAATCGTAGTGCAGGTGGCCGCTCGCAGCGAGTTCGCCGGCATGCCGGAGTTCAGCCGCGCGATCCTCGCGCTGCCGCTCAAATTCTCGCTCGACCCCACCCCCTCTGTCCGCTTCCACTCCTTACGCGGCCGAACCCTCGATTTCACCTACGGCCAGGCTCCGCTTCTGGACGGCGCTCCCTTCGACTACGTTCACTGGCCGCTATTCGGCGGACCATTTCTGGAGGCCCCCGTCGATTCCGAGATCCTTATCCTGAAGTACGGCCAAATGCGCCGCACCCTGGACTTCCGCCGCCTCACCGTCACCGACACGCGCTAGGACCTAGAATGAGCAAGGAGGCTGGCCGTGCTGGAACGGCATGACTTGTGCCGGGCGCGCGTTTTCTACGCCATCCTGGTTCTTCCGCTGACGGGTCTCCTGGTTTCGGCTGACCCATACGCCGCGGAACGTGAACGCATGGTGCGTGAGCAGATCGAGAGCCGCGGCATCCGTGGCGCCGAACTTTTGCGTGTGCTGCGCGCCACTCCGCGTCATCTGTTCGTACCTATTGCCAGCCGGCCGATGGCCTATGACGACCATGCGGTTCCGATCGGCTATGGGGCCACGATTTCCCAGCCGTATATCGTGGCGCTCATGACCGAACTGCTGGCACCGGCGAAGAAGCATCGGGTCCTGGAGATCGGGACCGGGTCGGGTTACCAGGCAGCGGTCCTCTCGCAACTGGCGCAACGGGTGTACACCATTGAGATTGTTCCGGAACTGGCGGAATCGGCGCGGGGCATCCTGAGCGATCTCGGGTATCGCAACGTAACCGTGCGCCAAGGGGATGGTTACAAAGGCTGGCCGGAGCAGGCTCCATTTGATGGAATCATGCTCACGGCGGCGCCGCCCGAGGTCCCCCAGACGCTCATCGACCAACTTGCGAAGGGAGGGCGCCTCGTGGCGCCGGTTGGCTTGGGGTGGGATCAGGAGTTGGTGCTGATCGAGAAAGACGCGAGCGGCCGGCTCCGGCGCCGCTCCGCTGGGGGCGTGGTGTTTGTGCCTATGAGGTCAGGCGGGCCGTAGGAGCGCGCGAGGCCGGCCTGGTCCTGCGGGGAACAGGCGATAACCGCGGTCAGGTGGGAACCACCGCGCCATGAGCTCCAGGCGCCGCCGCAACGGCAGCGCCGGCAGGTAGTCCGCACCGGTTCGAATGGTGACCTCATGCCAAAGACTGTGAACGTACTCGGCCGCCGTCCCAGCCAGGGAGGACCGGCCATAACGCGCCAGCCGCCGGCCGCTGTTCGCATGGGATCGGCTGTTGAACAGGTTGCGCTTTTCCTCCAGCGCCTGCTCGTCGATCTCGCCCTCGATCCCCATGCCGATTTCGTCGTACAGAAGCATCCAGTACGCACGCAGCTCCCCGTCCGACAGTCTCTCCCAGAGTCCCTGGCCGAGGCACAGCAGCAGCTCCATCGCAACGTCGTGCTCTTCAAACCCCGTTGTCGCGACCGACACGTCCAGCCCGCTGTTGGTGATGGTCCACCGCGAGGTAACGCCGGCTGCCGCTTCGGCCGGGAGCAAGATCCGGCAAGAACCGATCCGCCGCGCCATGGAGGAAGGCACGGCGCGGACGGCCGGGCGAATGAAGTCGCGCACCAGCGATTGGGACATGCCCGGACTGCGGCTCAATGTCCATCCATGCGCCAGCCGCAGCGCGCCGGACACCGGACTGCGCGTCCAGGCCATGGCATTTCCTCTCAGCCGCCTCGCCTCACGCTACGGAACGATTCCAGGCTCCATTCCCCTTCAGGCGTGGTCGAGCGGCGCCGAAGGATGTACGCATTGCCGTCGTTCGCTCGCACTTTGAAAAAGAGGTCCTGCGGCCCGTACCACTGATCCAGCAGTTCTTCCACGAAGTAATCCCGGCCACCCAGGCGGAAGCCAACCGGACGCTCGTCCCCTTTGTAGCCGGAGTAGCAGAGTACCTCGACCTTCATCCGGGCACGTCCGTCCACAACGCGAATTATACCCTTGGCGGACCCTCAGCAGATTCGCGGCAACTGATCGCCCGCCAGCATGTCCACAATGCGGGCCGGCCCGACGGTGGTCCTCATGGTGACCAGGCGCGGATGGGAAGCGGTTACCGATCCAATGATCCGCGCCTCCGTGCCCAGCGGATGCCTCCGCATGGCGGCGAGCACGCCATCCGCCGCGTCCGGGGCCACGATGGCAACCAGCTTCCCTTCGTTGGCGACGTACAGAGGGTCCAGCCCGAGCATTTCGCACGCGCCTTTCACCTCTTCGCGCACCGGGATCGCGCGCTCGTCGATTTCAATGCCAACCTGCGCTTGCGCCGCGAATTCATTGAGCGTGCTGGAAAGCCCGCCGCGCGTGGGATCGCGCAGGCATCGAATGTCCGGACTGGCGGCGAGCATGGCAGCCACCAGCGTGTGCAGGGCGGCGGAATCGCTCTCCAACGGGCTGTCGAACTCGAGACCTTCCCTCTTCGCCAGAATGGCAATTCCGTGCTCGCCGATGGACCCGCTCAGCAGCACGCGATCACCGGGGCGCGAGCGATCGGCGGAAAGTTGAATGCCATCCGCGACGATTCCGATACCCGAAGTATTGATGAAGAGCCCGTCCCCGCTTCCCTTTTCCACCACTTTCGTGTCGCCGGTCACCACCTGCACGCCGGCCTGCGACGCGGCCTGCCGCAGGGAGGCCACCACCCGGCGCAAGGTGTCCATGGGGAGCCCTTCCTCGATGATGAACGCGGCGCTCAAAAATAGCGGCTGCGCACCGCCCATGGCGAGATCGTTCACCGTGCCATGGACCGCCAGCGAGCCGATATCGCCGCCGGGAAAGAACAGAGGTTTCACGAC
>Ga0209039_10003960_pt1 | contig 11193 bp, 10 predicted proteins | sample BogFormECP12_OM1_FD_188238 | JGI IMG/M metagenome (GOLD analysis project Ga0209039, IMG submission 188238) | Bog forest soil microbial communities from Calvert Island, British Columbia, Canada - ECP12_OM1 (SPAdes) (version 2) | ecosystem: Environmental > Aquatic > Freshwater > Wetlands > Bog ... | reverse complement strand
CGATTCAGCATGTTCCCATACCCCTCGATGCTGCTATAATCCGGATTGAAAAAGTGCCTGTGCGTCGTTATGGAGACAGGTGCGTAGGTTGGTCCTGGTCGAGTCAATTAAAAGAACCCTTCGGGTACAAAGCGATGTCCTTCCCCTTTCCTGCAACACTGGAGCTGACATGACAGCGATCAACGTGACAAAGATTAGAGAATTCTTGGACGTCCTCGGGGCAACGGAAGAACCTATGGGCATGCTTTACTCTAATGAGCAACCCACAGAAGGCATTTCACCCAAGCCCGGCAAGCTGCCTACTGTGGAAGATGAAGCAGCGGAGCAGGTGGATTGGGCCTCTATCCACGCAGATTTTGCGTGCGTGATCGGCACAATCTGGCGCGCTCGAAAGAAAGGAACCGTGGCGTATTTTGACAGGGAACATTTCGGTTGTCTGGGCGGCGCTTTCTACCTCGGTTTTTTGAAGCCGCAGCTGGAGATGATTACCTATTACGTCTCAACAGGAATTCCAGGCCGGTTGGAAGGAGAACACTATTTCGAATCACCTGAGGTCACGAGGGATTTCTTCAACACAATTGACCCCCGCTCCGCTCCGGCGAGGTTCTGTCTCTTCAAACCCATCAGCTTGTTCGGTGAAGACGAGAAGCCGGAGTTGGTTATTTTTTTTTCGAGACCGGAGAGCATCGCGGGGCTCAATCAGTTGGCAACCTTCGTGACCAATGATTTTGAGGCGGTCTATTCGCCCTTCGGCGCGGGGTGTTCAAACATCGTCACCTGGCCGCTCAGATATCTTGCGCAAGGAAAGCTTAAAGCGGTTCTCGGCGGTTGGGACCCTTCAGACCGCAAATTTTTGAAGCCTGACGAGATAACCTTCACCGTCCCTTTCGAAATGTTCATGCGGATGGTTGACCGTTGGCCTGAGTCTTTTCTCACCACGGCGACATGGGAAGCCGTGAGAAAAAAGGCAGCACGCAGCCGCAAGGCCTGGGGGGAAGAGTAGAGGCGGTTGCAAAAACTCCTATGATTTGAACTCCTTCCCCCTTAGGCTTCAGGGCTGAGACTGAATCTTTAGCTAGAGGGGAGCCGTCGTGTCGGCTAAGTTGTAGGTTTGCCTGAAGGCAAAAGCGTTTGCAATAATTGAGAGTCGTTGAAAGGGGGTGCTGGTGCCCCCTCGTCCCGCGGGGTTGCAAAAAAGTTGCTCCCGGCAAACTTTCAAATGCTTTTGAGGTTTAGCGACCACTCGCGAGCACGAGACGTTTTATCGGCTGAGAGGTCTATCGAGTTCTCGCATCTTGGCGTCAAATTCTTTCCAGAACCGCTTGTTGCATTGCTCGATACAGTGGGCAATTATAAGGAAACGAGAGCCGCTACCCATCCCGCCTCCCCCTGCCCATTGTTCTTCACCATATGGGGGGATACCGTAGATGGACCGGCACCTTATTTCGCAGGTTTCTCGGTCGAATCCTTCGTCATGCCGGATTACCTCCACGTTTGAGCCTGGAGACGAATTGCATATTGCCGCTGAAGGCACCTCTTCCGGAGAATGCGCCGGCGCCGGATACGAGACTCCGCAAAACAGGAAGAATATAGTGACGCTTACCCCCGCCAACGCTAAGCGGTTCATGTTGCACCTCTTTGCTCGATCTTGACACAGATCGAACGCGCCACGCCTCATTTTGTGAAACGGCCGACAAATCACTCCGCTGCCGCAGGACACGGGCGCGGCTCAATGCCTGATGAGGAATCCTACGGTGTCTTCTTAAGGTTTTCCATCTTCCGGTCGAAATCTTGCCAGTACTGTCTATTACATGAGTCGATGCAGGAAGCATACAAATAGTAGCCACCGTAATCTCCACCGCCTGTTCCCCCCCAACCCTGCTCCTCCACGTAGGGGAGAGGACCGACGCCGTAACGGGAACGACACGACTGTTCGCATGACTCACGGTCGAAGTTACCGAAATCATCCTGTTGTACAAGACGCACGCTCGAACATAAGGCGATATTTCCAAACGCCGGGTTCATGAAGTTGATGGGCGATGCAGCAGAAGCCGTGGACAAAAAGGCTCCAAACAGCAAAAAAAGCGTGGTGCCCATCACTGCCGTTCCTGTCAGTATAAATGATTGCCGTTGCATTGTGCTCTCTCCTCTTTTAATTTGGCCATTCCAACTCATTTCTATGTACAGTTGGATGCAGCCGGCAAGCTTTTGGTTCATATAGCACTCAAGAACATTCGTTTCACATTTTCAAGAGCGCCTCAAGCTCTTTGCAGACTCTGTCCTGCTGCTGGTCCGTCAAATGGGAATAGAGCGGGAGAGCCAGGGATTCGAGCGACGCTGACCAGGTGTTGAGAAGGTCCCCTACTACGCGATGCGGTCGGTCTCTGAATGCGGTCTGTGCGTGAACAGGAGGGTGGAAGTACCTCTTGGCCTGTATGTGTCTGGATTTCAACTTCTCATACACCGCGTCTCTGCCCAGTTTAGCCTCGTTACCAATCAGTAGCGTGAAATAGTTACCGCTGGAAGTCCGGTCATTCGGAAACTCCTGGACTCGACAGCCAGGGAGCTTGGCTAAACGGGCCCGATATCGTCCAATCAGCCTCAGTCGCGCACTGACGAGACGATCCACATCACGCAACCCCATAAGTCCCACTGCCCCGTGAAGCTCGCTCATCCTGGCCGAGAGGCCGTTATACACCATGTCCTCCCCGTCCGGCCCTTTCCCATAATCTCTCATGCTTCGAAGCTTCTCCGCCAAGGATCGATCATTGGTGGTAACTAAACCGCCTTCAATTGCAGTGACCACCTTGGTGGGACTGAGAGAGAACACCTCACATAGGCCAAACCCGCCTGCCGGCTTACCTCCAAACGTGGAACCCAGAGCCTGCGCGGAATCGAACAAGAGCGGAATGCCGTACTTGGCCGATAGTTCTTGCAGGCGGTCCATATCCGGCGGCAAGCCGAATATATTCACAGGACATACGGCCGCAGTTCTGGGCCCTATTGCCTTCACAACCTCGTCAGGATCGATGGTCATGGTCCCCGAAACGCAATCCACGTAGACCGGGACCAGTCTGTTCCACACTACAGCCTCGACCGTCGCGGCAAAAGTGAATGACGGCACTACGACCTCGGCCCCGTCCGGAAAGTCCATGGCTACGAAAGCCAGCATTAGACCTAATGTGCAGCTTGAAACGGCCACGGCATGGTCCGCGCCTGTAAATCGGCGGGCTTCCTCTTCAAAGGTTGCAACGACCTGCCCTGAGGTCACTGCGCCGGATTCACAAGACTGCCGGAACACCTCCAGAACCTGGGCCATGTCCGGCAACGTGGGGCGTATCAACGGAATTGGTTGTTCGCTATGTTCATGCATTGGCAGTATTGAGTCCAGATCTTGACCCTTTGATAATGAAGGGCACTTGCCGTCGACAAGTAAGCAAGAACCTCTTCCGGGCACAGGATACCCGTTTCTCGATTCCTGTAAAGATATAAGAATAGCAGGATGGGGCGTATCCGTTCAATTACGCGCGGAAGTTGCAGAATAACATTTCACCGCAGAGGACGCAGAAAAGAGCCCAATTAACTGTTCTTCTGCTATCTCTGCGGCGACCCCGCGGCACGCGGGGTTTTCTTCCTGAGTGAAGCCCCCCGGTAACGGAATGGCTACCGAAGATCCAAGGCGGATCTTGACGAAATCCGTGTGGTATGTTCCAATGTTCATATCCGCTTCATAAACGAAAGCCTTTTAAAAAACCACGAAGGGACAGCATAATGGACGCTCGATATGTGGAATTGGCGAATCGGATCGGCCTTGGTCAATCGAACAGGATTGCAGGACTTTTTAGAATAATTGCCGACCCGGCCGAAGCCGATCTACTCCTGGCCTTGCCGGGAAACGCACCAGCCATGGCAGAAAAATTGGGACGTCCGGAAGACGAGATCACGGGTATGCTGCACAATCTTTTCGTAAAGGGCCTCGTTTTCCCTTCCAAGAAGACCGATCCTCCCACCTACAAGATGTGCAGAGACCTAGTCCAGTTCCACGACGCGTCCATACTCTGGCCTGACGCTCCGCAGGATTATTTGGACCTCTGGCGTGACTTCATGGATATTGAATGGCCCGATGTGGCCAAAGTTTTCAGCCAGATGGTTCCTCGGCCTTTTACGAGGGTCATTCCTGTGGGCATTACGATTCAGGCCAAGACCCACGTGCTGGCCTTTGAGGATGTACACGACATTATTGAGAACGCTCGCAATATTACTGTAACAAAGTGTACCTGCCGCCTGACGTCTCGCAAATGTGACAAGCAACTGGAAGCTTGCTTGCAGATCAACCGGGGAGCAGACTATAACCTTGCACGCGGGACCGGCAGACAACTGACAAAGCAGGAAGCCCTGGATCTGGTGCGGCAGTGCGAAGAAGACGGCCTGATCCATGTGGTCATAAACAAACAGGATGTGGACCAGTTTATCTGCAACTGTTGTCCGTGTTGCTGTCAAACCATGCCGGTGCTGATCAAGCACAACATAAGCGTCATTGAGCCAAGCCGGTTTGCGGCTCAGGTTGATCCGGACCTGTGCAGCTCGTGCGGGACTTGCCTGGATAGATGCTACTTCAGCGCCATAACCCAAGAGAATGACGAGACGGCAAAAGTCAATCCGGAGAAATGCATGGGATGCGGGCTTTGCCAGGTCACCTGTCCTTCGGAAGCTATTTCAATGGCTGAGGTCCGACCGCGAGACTTTGTCCCTGAAAAGCTCTTCGGATGAGAGGTGTTTTGCAATGGGTACTGATCAAAAGGTAGTCATGGCTTCGGCAGATCTGACGATGAGGCTGGTCTGAGGCCTCCCTCTGCTACTGCACTGATGATCAACGGTTGAACTTTATTTCGAGGTAATCTTTCAATGCCACAGCGTTATTGAACTTTTCATTCTTGGCACCGAAGAGCAAAGTGACTCTCCCCTTGCCGGCAATGCTGACCAGATCGCTGAGCGCTTCCGGATGGGAGTCTAACTCTTCAAAATATCGGCGTTTGCACTCCTCCCACTTTTCCGGTTCGTGCCCGAACCACTTACGAAGCTCGTCAGTCGGCGCAATTTCCTTAAACCAGCGGTCGATGTGGGCATCTTCCTTCTTCAGTCCGCGGGGCCACAGATAGTCTACAAGGACCCGGAAGCCGTCGTTTTTTTTCCAGGGCCTCATAGATCCTTTTCACGCGAATTGACATGGGTCCGGTCCCTAGCCTCCCCTGGAGAAGGTTTGCATTATTTCTTTTCCATTGGATACTTGGCAGCTTCCCATTCCCGCCAGCCGCCTCTTAGAGCGTAAACCTTTGAATACCCTTTGGCCATAAAGTGTCCTGCCACACGGGCAGAGGTGCCTTCGGACGGTCACTTGCAATAGAACAGAAGCGTCTTTTCCTTTGGATATTTGTCAGCCCAAGCATTCACATTGCCAGGGTCTTCCCGGATGGCCCCTTGAATCTTTGAATCGCTGTTATCCCAATCACTAGACTTCCGCACATCCAATATCACAAAGTCCGGATTGCCGAGGGCAGCCCTAGCCTCTTTTTGGTCCATTCTGGGCACATCCTGAGGCAGTGGGGCCTCGGCTGCGACGGCCAAGCCGACACAAACCAACATGGCTCCCGCAATTGCCAATGACGCTAATCGAATGATCATGTCTCCCCTCCTCGTCCCAAAGACATTAATTGCGCCCCCAGTACGCCGTCGGAGCCGGAGGCCGACAGTACCGTCATCGTTGACTAACAAGACAGTTTAGGCCGGGCAGGGTTTCAAGAAAATTTCGTAACATGCACTAAGTACTCGGTTTCCAAAGTTAGGTGCCTTATTTCGGGCAGCTTTGGTGGGACAGGCATCTTGCCTGTCTATCAAGATAATGACAGGCAAGATGCCTGTCCCACCAACACCATGGTCTCGAATCCTCTTTCATCGTCGCCAGTCCAAGAATACGTCACCCGAATTACGAATTGGGCCACCAAGAGTCAGTTGGTCAATGGACCGGTTAAGCGCAACGGCCAAGAGATGATTAGCCGTGCGTATCGCGTTCGTACATGAAGTGAGAAACAGCCGGTGGGTTGTCTTCGCCGTGCAGGGCTCTCACGCGATCTTCGGCCGCTCGATCCGTCACAGTTACGCGCACATGCTGGCGAAAGTGTTCTGCCCATGACTGCACAATATAGGTTTCAATGTGACGGCTGCGGTCAGCCAAGTCGCGAAACAAGCCCCATCGCCGGGCACCATCCCGTTGACGAATTCGGCCCAGAGCATGCACCGCCTTAACGAAGTCCGCTGCGTTGGCCGCATCCACGCGGTACTCGATGGTTACAAGCACAGGCCCCTCTTCCAGATCCGGCTCCACCAACACGGTTGGTTCGGGCCAATGTAATGACGGCCTCAAGTCGAGATCCGCTCCCGATTGGAGTGGCCACTTTAAACTCGCGAGAAGCCCTACTGCTAGACCAATTGAAGCGCATGCCAACGCGAAGGAATTTCCGCTGTGCTCAGCCACCACGCCCCATGTGGCGCTGGCCACGGCCATCCCGCCCTGGAAGGCTAGAACGTAAAAACCGAGGGCACGTGCTCGAACCCAAGACGGCGCCGATGTTTGAGCTGCCACGGTCAAATTCGCCATTGTCGCCATCCAGGCAACCCCACCGACAACCATTACGGCATAAAGCAGACCTATGTTCCGCAGGAATGCCAGACCCACGATCACCAAGGCCATTCCAACTGTCCCGCCTCGTACCAGCGCATCAGTCGACGCGCTGCGCCTGAGCTTAGGTAAGATTGCAGCTCCCAACAGAGCGCCCGCGCCGATGCAGCCGAGGAGACCGCCGAAGCCCCCGGAACCTAGCCCAAGGTCATGCCGCGCCACGACCGGCAACAGGGCCCACAATGCACTACTGCAAAGAATGAATGCTAAGCATCGGGCCAGTACTGCACGGAGCTCCGGAGCATGCACTGTGTATCGTATTCCTGCTCGGATCGCGGCGATAACATGTTCGGCAGGTAACGACCTCTCCCGAGCCGACCGATTCCACCGGTAGACAACTGCGATTACGCCTAAAAACGACGCGGCATTGAGAAGAAAAACAGCGGACGGACCTGCTATGGCAACAATAATGCCGCCCAGGGCGGGACCTGTTGCTCGAGCAATGTTGAAGGCGACGCTGTTCAAGCCTACCGCTGCCGGCAATTCAGGACGAGGCACCAACTCGGGTACAACCGCTTGCCAGACCGGCATGTTCATAGCCGATCCCAGGCCGAGCGCAAACGTGAGGGAGAGCAGTAACCAAGGAGTAGTTGCCCCTACTAGCGTCAGTACGCTCAAACCCGCGGCTGCCGCACACATCCAGGCCTGAGTAAAAAGGAGCATGCGACGGCGGTCTATTATGTCCGCCAAGGCACCAGCGGGCAAGACAACAAGGAATACCGGTAGACTTGTGGCGGTCTGCATAAGGGCCACCATGGTCGGCGATGGCGTGAGGGAGGTCATCAGCCACACGCCACCAACACTTTGCATCCATGTGCCGATATTGGAGACAACGGCAGCCGTCCACAGGGCACGGAAGACGGGTTGGCGCAGCGGGCTCCAGGCCGAGACGGCTCGTGAATCGTGATCAGCCATAACAAGCCCCCATGCAACGCGACGCCCTCTCCACATGAAGAGCCACGCTGCCACCGGGTACTCGGCAAGCCATGACGGAGGAGATCAATTCCTGGTCCGGACGATCATCACGTCCTTTCAGGCGAACCTCGAGGATCGAGCTTGCGTCGATATTAACTGTACGGAATCCTCGGATATTTTCCATCATGACAAATAATCTGACCATTCCATGTCTCTGTTGGTTCTTCATAGGCAAGAACCTGCCGGATAGTCTCCGGCATGGCGGCTTTTTTGTTGTGGCCTCATCCGTCATCTCCGTGCACGGGGAAATTGAGAAATGCTGACAAGAGACTGCAACTCCGCGTGGGGATGTGTATGACCTTATCAAATCTTAACCTGGATTCCCGCTTCCGCGAGAATGACGGATTGCATCGGCGCCTGCCTCTGTGAGCATTTCAAGACAGGTAAGGCGGCCAGCGGACGCGGCTGGGTTGAAACAATGGCGGACACGGCCCGCCCTACCCAGCTTGGGCAAGGCGCAAAGCTTTTGCTGGTACACCACGCCCGGTGATTCACGCGGGTGACACAACTGGTTGGTTTTACGCGAAACCCACTTCATCGTCACCTGAACAAGTTCCACGTCGAGGAGGGAATCTACACATTGGTGAGCATTTTAAGCCCATCGACTAGGAATCGTCCTGATACGTAACCCGTTAATACCATTTAATGTTATGGCAATGCCTCCTCAAGTAGGACGTTCATTACCCTTACGACTCATCCTAAGCCTAAACTGCGTCAATTTTCACCCTAATGCCAACTAATCAATATTTCAAGGAGTTTCTCCGCTTATTACTCCCCCCTGAAGGTGGCACGGAACCTGCTAATACATCGTGACAAGAAATTGGGGGCACCTGCATAAACACATCTTGTTAGGAAGGGAGGATTCCTCTTAGAGCCGGTTGCAAAACCCGGGTAATTGCATGCACTCGTGACCCGGGCGGCTTCCGAACTATTGATCAGTTTGATGTTGAGAATTTTCGGTCACACAGTCACGGTGAATTGCTTATAATGCTGCCGCAGATGGAATTGATACTTGGTACGCCGTGACTCAGACTTGTTAGTTTGGTCGGTTTTGCAACCGACTCTGGAAGGCCCTCCCCTGCTGCCGGCAACACAGGAAACTGCGATTGTCAGTTTACCTTGCCCCCTGTCTAATAAAAGGAGGGCTAGCGTGTCACTCGAACAGTTGGTCGACAATTTAATTGAAGCAGGATGGCATGTAATTGACAGCGATTTCGACATGATGGCATTTTCCCACTGGAGGAAGCAAGCGCTGGATTGTATCGGTGCCCTTATGGGACCGGCCCATGCTTACACACAATATTTCAGGGACTTCGTAGAGCAAGCCGAAAAAGTCAGCCTCCTTACCGGTGCAGGCATTCTCGTCGCAACCAAAGAACAAATGGCCAAGGACAAACGTCAATCCCCAACCGCGCCCTGACGCCGGAGTTTGAGCGGCGCAAATCCAAAAACAACCTTCCAAACTTTGGTCGTGATAGACAAAATGGCTCTTCAACTGAATTTCTGAAATCTTATCTAACGCTCCTGCCTTTGTTACCGCCACCTACACCCGCCAGGAAACTACCGCCTCGGAGAGATGTCTCACTTATTAAATTTTAGAAAGGGGTGTCCCTCTCGGATGAAGAAACGAGCTGTGCGGTTTGCAGCGACCTTGTTCGCGGGTGTGCATATTGTGGTCCGAAGAAGCAGCCCGTGGAACAAACCAGATGAGATGGTGTCAGCTATTGTTACGTAAGGGAAATTATGTCACGGTTGACTGATTCCACATTCAAAGACTGTTCAAAGACGAATTGCTTTCGTTCCCGACTGGTGATTATAGGGGACCAGCTTCAATGCCGATAAATCACTCCATCTGCGGGGGTATCATTCTGAAAGGCGCCTCATCTGTCCGGATTCTTCTTGAGTTCGTAGACCCCGCCCGACAATGTAGCACTTCTACCGTTCCGGTATTCTGCGAAAATTCAGGTGACGAATTAGGTCTTGGGGGTGAACCTTCCTGCCGGAGGGCTGCGCCCTCCTATTCGGAGGCAAGCTTCCCGTTTGTCTGTGTGGAGAAGGAGTTAATTTCAAGAATTCGATTGAACAAGGAGAAATGACGATGAACCAGCTTAGTTTCAGGAGACATCTTATTCCGACTCTGATTTTGGCGATGATTTTTCTCGTCGGCACTATGGCGAAGGCCGTGCAGGCCCAGGCGCCCTCAGCGTTGAAGCAGCTCGACGACGCCTATGTTCAGGTCGCGGAGAAGGTCACTCCTGAGGTAGTAAACATCAGTTCGACCAAGAAAGGGGGATCCGCCTCGATGGGCGAAGGAATGGAGCCCTTTCTCAAAAACTTCCCGTTTCATGAGTTTTTTGGAGATGAGTTCGGGAAGCAGTTCAAGGAACAACAACCTCGACGCCAGGGTGGCCCCAGGCAGGTCGCGATGGGCTCCGGATTCATTGTCTCTGCCAACGGGATGATCCTGACCAATGCCCACGTAGTAAAGGAGATGGACGAAATCAAGGTCACACTCGGCGGCAAGCAGACCTACACGGCTAAAGTCATCGGGGTAGACCCGGACAGCGACATTGCGGTGATTCAAATCCCGGCCACCGGACTTCCAGCCGTCACATTCGGTGATTCCTCGAAACTACGGGTAGGCCAGGTCGTCATGGCTGTCGGAAATCCGTTCGGGCTGAACCGCACCGTCACCTCGGGTATCGTTAGTGCCAAGGGCCGTACCAACGTGGGAATTATCGGTTATGAAGACTTCATACAGACCGATGCTGCTATTAATCCCGGCAACTCCGGAGGACCTTTGGTCAACATTCAGGGTGAGGTGATAGGGGTTACTACCGCAATTGCAACGCGCAGCGGCGGCTATCAGGGAATCGGCTTCGCGATACCGTCCAACTCCGCCAAAATCGTTATGGATGAATTGATTAAGCATGGCAAGGTTACCAGGGGACTGCTGGGCGTCAACATCCAGGACCTTAACGAATCGCTGGCTAAATCTTTCGGCCTATCCGATACCAACGGCGCACTTGTTGCGCAGGTCATCCCGGGTAGCCCTGCTGAAAAAGCTGGCATCAAGGCAGGGGACGTCATTTCGAAGTTCGACGGAAAGGAGGTTACAGGGGCAGCGGAACTGAAGAACCTCGTAGGAGAGCTAAAACCGGGAACCGCGGTGAAGTTGACGGTCCACAGAGAGAAGAAGACCTTTGACGTTAATGCCACCGTAAGCGAACGCACCGCCCAAGCGCTTGCCGAAGCGCCAACCGGGCCTGCTGGAGGCGCCGCCACATCAACCGACCTGGGAGTCACCCTCGAGAAGGTTCCCGCGGCCGCGGCTGAAAAAATGGGCCTCAAAGAAGGCGTGGGGCTTGCGATCAAGCAAGTAAATCCTGACAGCGTGGGAGGCAAAATGGGACTACAGGAAGGTGATGTGATCCTGGAGATCGACGGCAAGCCCGCTTCCGATGTTGCTGCGTTCAATCAGG
>Ga0209039_10003958_pt1 | contig 11194 bp, 8 predicted proteins | sample BogFormECP12_OM1_FD_188238 | JGI IMG/M metagenome (GOLD analysis project Ga0209039, IMG submission 188238) | Bog forest soil microbial communities from Calvert Island, British Columbia, Canada - ECP12_OM1 (SPAdes) (version 2) | ecosystem: Environmental > Aquatic > Freshwater > Wetlands > Bog ... | reverse complement strand
ACGGCGGGAATCGACAGCAACCGCCGGCAGAAGAACGATCGGCTGGATGCCGAGCGGCTAGCACGCAAGCTGGCCGCGCACCATTTGGACCCCTTACCGGAGGCGTGGTTTCCGCCCCCGGAGATTCGGGCCCTGCGGTTGCGCGTGCGGCAGCGCTGCTGGCTGGCGTTGCTCCGCACCCAGGCCAAAAACCATAGGCAGAGTCTGCTGCAGATGCAGGGCTTGATCCCGCCGGGCAGCGATCCTTTTGGCGCGGAAGGAAAAGCTTGGCTCGAGCAACAAAAATTACCGGCGCCGCTGAGCGAGAGCATCCCGCAGATCCAACAGGTGTTGAAGCTGCTGGGCAAGGAAGTGGAAATCAGCGAGAAGCACCTGGCGGCGGTGGAGAAACAGTTCCCCGAGTTGGCCCTCCTGCGCAGCATTCCGGGCATCGGCCCCCTGCTGGCGGCGGTGATCTGGAGTGAGATCGGCGACATCGGGCGCTTTGCTTCCGCCAAGGCCCTGGCCAATCACACCGGGCTGGTGGCCAGCTTTTACGACAGCGGGGACGTGCAGGTGTCGGGTCCCATCACCCGCCAGGGATCGCGCTGGCTACGCTGGGCCCTGGTCACCGCCGCCAACGTCGCCATTCAACACCGCAACCCTTTCGCCGATCGCTATCATCGCCTGCGCCGCAAGAAGAAACCGAACGTGGCCAAGGCGGCGGTGGCGCACTCGCTGGTACGTTGTGTGTATGGAGTTTTGAAGCACGGCTGCCCTTATCGGGAAGACCGTTGGGGCCGCAAAGTCGGCGCACGGGAGCAGGAAGCCCGGGGTAGCCCTAGGTCCACCAAGACCGTACCGTGATAGGGACCTGCTCCCGTACAACTTCATCGGGGCCAGGGCAACCTGGTGAGCCCGGAGAGATGACTGGGACCGAACCGACTCGGCAAACTCGCGCCTCAGAGCAAGAATCCAACGCCCCCCGGGCGGTGCTTCAATCCCCGGCAGGTGGCGGGGAGCCAACCCTCCCCGCCCGCCGGGCTCTCAATAAAGGAGGAACGACTATAACTTGGAATAATCCTATTAGATAATACGTACAGAATGGCAGCCAACAGCGAGGTCGGCAACCCGCCACCTCCGCGAAGGGGCACGGGGCGTTTTCCAGGCAGGGGGAAGCTGTGCCGTGGGCTCAGGAGGCGGGGCGACCGCGGGCCGCCCCGGCATCGTTTCCATCAGCCTCCGACCGGCTATTCCTCAGCGGGTTGCTCGCCAGCAGAGCCCGCCTCCGCTTCACCGGCTGCAAGCCATTCTGAAGTCAAGGGGAGAAGTTTGTCAAAGGCGAACAAGAAATTTAAAAAAATCGGCTTGACACGGCATGGCGGTTTCAGAGATGGCTACCGTCTTCCCGCGCTGCGCCGCCAGCCCCGCGGCCGAATCCAACATCCAAAATCGAAAATCCAATATTCTAAGACCTCAGTAGTGAGCGATATCGCAATTCCGGGCGCACGGGGAATTCGTGGGCAAAGTTTTTGATCTTCTCAAATATCCCGTCGACATCCAGGCCATATTTGGCATGGAGCAGGGCGGGCGCGCCATGGGGAATGATGCGGTCGGGAACGGCGATACGCAGAATGCTGGCGGGAATTTTCTTGTCCTGCAACAGGGTGGCGACCGCCGAGCCAAATCCTCCGGCTTCGGTGCCTTCCTCCGCCGTCACCAGAAATTGCTTTTCCGCCGCGAGGCAGCAGATTAATTCCTCGTCCAGGGGTTTAACGAAGCGGGCATTAATGACGGTGGCGTGAATACCCAGGGCATCCAGCCTTGCCGCCGCTTCCACGCAGGGGTAGACCATGGAGCCGAGCGCCAGGATGCCGATGTCGGAGCCCTCGCGCAGGATCTCGGCTTTGCCGATCTCCAGGGCCTTCATCTCCGGGTCGAATGCGACGCCCATTCCGTTGCCGCGCGGGTAGCGCACCGCGGCGGGCCCATTGAGATTGATCGCGGTGTAGAGCATGTGGCGCAATTCGTTTTCATCCTTGGGGGCCATCACCACGATGCCCGGCAGGGCGGGAAGATAAACCAGGTCGTAGAGTCCGTGGTGCGTGGGGCCGTCGGCGCCCACCAGGCCGCCGCGGTCGAGAACCAAAGTCACCGGAGCGCGCATCAAGCAGGTGTCGTGCATCACCTGGTCAAAGGCGCGTTGCAGAAAGGTGGAATAGATCGCCACCACCGGCCGCATGCCCTCGCAAGCCAGTCCGGTCGCGAAAGTGACAGCGTGCTGTTCCGCGATTCCCACGTCGTAGAAGCGCTCGGGAAAGCGTTTGGAGAATTCGTCCAGGCCCGTGCCTTCTCCCATGGCCGCGGTAATGGCCACGACGCGCGAATCTTTTTCCGCCACCTGGCAGATGGCCTTGCCGAACACCGCGGTGTAGCTCGGCGCCACCGCCGGCCCCTTGTGGAAAGCGCCCGTCGAGAAATCAAAGGGAGTCACGCCGTGGTATTTCACCGGGAGCTCCTCGGCCTGCGGGTAACCCTTGCCCTTTTGGGTTACGATGTGAATCATGACTGGCCCGGGACGCTTCTTGGCCTTGGTAAGCACGCCCATCAGTTCTTCCAGATTGTGACCGTTGATAGGGCCGATGTACTCGAAGCCCAGTTCCTCAAACACCAGCCCCGGAATCAGCATGCTTTTGGCGGATTCCACCAGGTTCTTGGAGAGTTTCAAGAGGCGAGGGCCCAGGCGCGGAACGGAGCGGATCATCTTTTCCACTTCTTCCCGCAAGCGGTTGTAGGCTTGCCCGTGAACGATGCGGTTCAGGTAGCCGGCAAACGCGCCGACGTTGGGAGAGATCGACATCTTGTTGTCGTTCAGGATGACCAGCACTCTTTTTTTCAGCGTCCCGAGGTTATTGATGCCCTCCAGGGTCAAACCCGTGGTCAGTCCGGCGTCTCCCACCACGGCTACCACATGAAAGTCCTCGCCCTTCAGATCGCGCGCCACCGCCATGCCTAACGCCCCGGAAATCGCGGTTCCAGCGTGAGCGACGTTGAACGTGTCGTAAGGGCTCTCATCCCGGACCGGAAAGCCGGAGATTCCCCCGTACTGGCGAATGGTGGGGAAGCGGTCGCGGCGGCCGGTCAGGATCTTGTGGCCATAAGCCTGGTGGCCGACGTCCCAAACGATCTTGTCGCGCGGCGTGTCAAACAGGTAATGCAGCGCAATGGTCAGCTCGACTGCGCCCAGGCTGGAGGCCAGATGGCCTCCGATCTTGGCAATCACGGAGACCATGTAATCGCGCAATTCCTCGGCCACGATGGGGAGATCCTCGCGGGGGACTTTCTTCAAGTCGGCCGGGGAATCAATGTGGTTGAGATATCGGTATTGCATTAGCACCTCTCTGCTTACTGCCTTCTGCCCACGATGTAATGAGCTGTGCCTTGCAGGAGCTGGGCGCGCGCGCCATAGGGCTCCAGGGCCTCGCAAGCCTCTTCCACCAGGCGGGAAGCGATTCGCTGGGAGGCCTCGAGGCCATGGAGCGCGGGGTAAGTGGCCTTGTGCTGTTGTTCGTCTTTGCCAATGGTCTTACCCAATTCGGCTTGGGATCCCAACACATCGAGCAGATCATCGGCGATTTGAAATGCCAAGCCGATCTTTTCTCCGTAAGCGGTGACGCGCGCCAGATCGTCCGGGTTCGCCGGGGTTAAGATCGCGCCGGAGCGCAGCGCCGCCCGTATGAAGGCGCCGGTCTTGGCGGAGTGAATATATTCCAGCCGCGCCGGGTCACCGGTGCTGTCCGTCGTCTCCAGGTCAATGACCTGTCCTCCCACCATCCCGCTTCTTGTCCCAATGGCATGGGCAAGTTCATGAATGACCTGCAAGGTGCGCTGCGCTGCACCATCGCCGGCTCCGGCAATGGCTTCAAAGGCCAGCGTCAGCAAAGCGTCACCGGCCAGAATCGCGGTGGCCTCGCCGAAAACCAGGTGCGAAGTGGGCTTTCCGCGCCGCAGGTCGTCATTGTCGAGAGCCGGCAAATCATCGTGAATCAGCGAGTACGTATGGATTAACTCGAGCGCGCTTCCCACCCGCAGCAAAATCTTCTCATTACCGCTGAACAGACGCCCCGCTTCCAGGCACAAGGTGGGGCGAAGGCGCTTGCCCCCCGCAAACACCGAATACCGCATCGCCTTGTGAATGCTCGGGGGATACTCCTCGGCGGGCGGAAGGATGCGATCGAGTTCCGCGTCCACCCAAGCGCGGCTCTGCTCAAGGTGCTGGCGAATTGTTTCAGGTGATAGAAGGGTCACAGTATTTGCACTTCGGCGAAAATAGTAAATAGTGAATGGTGAATGGTGAAACCGCGCCTAGCTTCATAATTCACCCTTCACTATTCACCATTCATAACTTGCTCCTTTCCCTCCGTCTCGTCCGCCGCGAAAGGCTCCGCCACGACCTTTCCCCCGGCCTTCTTGGTCAGAATCTCAACCCGCCCTTCGGCCTCTTCCAACTGTTTGTGGCAGAACTCGGAAAGCTTCATGCCTTCCTCATAAAGCACCAGGGCTTTGTCGAGCGGAAGGTCGGTGTCCTCCAATTCGTGCACGATGGCGTCGAGGCGCGTCAGGTTTTTTTCGAAAGAGTCCGGCTTATCACTCTTCGCGGGCTGAGACATGGCTGTGTCCTTTCTCGCATCCATCGTCGCGCGTTCCTCGGCAGTGGGTCAATTTGATGGAGTAGCGGCGAGTTTACCTCGCCAAACGGCGGCGTAAAGCCGCCTCTACGTCAAATTGGCCAACTACCTGTTCCGAACGCCATCTTCGCTCAAACTGAGTCACTGCCTGGCGCCGAGAGCCTGCGCCACCTCCACCGCCAGGGCGTAACGGCCGAAGGGCGCAGCGATCTGCACGCCCTGAACCAGGGAACGGATTTCCAGTAAGGTTTCCTGCGCGATCTTCAATCCCTCCTGCCGGGCGCGCTCGCCGGAATCCGCGGCGCGCATGCGCTCCATCACCGCCGGCGGAACGGAGATTCCCGGCACTTCGTTGTTCATGAACTCGGCGTTGCGGAAGCTGGTGAGCGGCCAGATTCCGGCGATGACGGGAAGGTGCGGCGCAAAGCTTCGTGCCCGGTCCAGGAACTTTGCCAGTTGCTCCACCTGGAAGACGGGCTGAGTCACCGCGAAATCAGCGCCCGCCTCCACCTTGGACTGCAAGCGGCGAAGCTCCTCTTCGAGGTTAAGCGCGTAAGGATTGATGCTGGCGCCCACCAGGTACCCCGTTTGCACGCCAAGCGGGTTGGCGCCCACATCCAGGCCCCGGTTCAAATTGCTCAGGAGGTTCACCAGCCCGATGGCATCCACTTCCGACGCATCGCTTTCCAGCAGGGTCGAATATTGGGGAGTGTCGCGCGTCAACGCCAGAAGATTGCGCACCCCCAGGGCGTGCGCCCCCAGGAGATCCGATTGGATGGCCAGCACGTTGCGGTCACGCGAGCTGTAGTGGAGCAAGACCTCGATGCCGGCGCGCTGCTGAAGGAGGGCCGCCAGGGTCAAGGCGCTCATGCGCGCGGTGGCGCCTGAACCATCGGGAATATTAACAGCATCAATACCTTGCTCAAGCAGGTATTGCGCTCCCTCCACTTCCTTGGTGGCATCGCATCCCTTGGGAGGGACCACCTCCACCAGGACAGGAAACTCTTGCCGGGCCAACTTTCCCGCCAGGCGCGAGCGGCCGGCCACCGGGACCGGCGGCAGGGTGTGGCCGGGCCGCGCCATGACTTCCACGGGCACGCGCGCCCGCTGCGGGCTCAAGGAGCGCACGGCGGTTTTGATCGCTTTGATGTGCTCGGGAGTGGTGCCGCAGCATCCCCCCACCAGGCGCGCGCCCGTTAGGATAAATCGCCGTGCGTAGCTCGCCATGTATTCCGGTGAGCATAGATAAAGGTTGCGGCCCGCCACGGTGCGCGGCATTCCCGCGTTAGGCTGTGCGGAAAGCCTTTTCTCCGTCACCGCCGCAATGCGCTCCAGCGTTTCTTGCACGGCAGCGGGGCCAACGCTGCAATTGACGCCGATCAGGTCCGCACCCCACTCGTCGAGCGCCCGCGCAAAGTCTTCCGGCAACGTGCCGGTGGGGGTGCTGCCATCGTCCTGAACGGTCATCTGCACGACGACAGGAAATTGGCCCACTTCCCGCGCGGCCCGCAGCGCCTGGTGCGCCTCATTCAAATCCATCATCGTCTCGACGATAATCAGGTCGACGCCGCCTTCCACCAGCGCTGCAATCTGTTCGCGAAATGCGCCTCGCGCCTCTTCCCGTGAAGTAAGGCCCAGCGGCTCCAGACGAATCCCCAGCGGTCCCACCGCTCCCGCCACGTAAAGGTCATCGCCGGCAACTTCCCGCGCCAGACGCGCGCCTGCCAGGTTGAATTCGCGCACCTTTTCGCCGAGACCGAATTTTTCCAGGCGAAATTTGTTGGCCCCGAAGGTGTTCGTTTCGAGCACCTCTGCCCCGGCCTTGACGTATGCCAGGTGAACGTCTTTGACAAGTTGCGGCATCGCCGCGTTCAGTTCGTCAAAGCAGCGGCTCAGGGAGATGCCTTTCGAATACAGCATCGTCCCCATGGCCCCGTCACACACCACGGACCGCTTTTCGATTCTCTCCAGGAAAGGTTCACGCATCCCTGAATCAGTTTAGCATATCTGTTCGTGAGCGCGACGGAACGTAAAGGGTCAAGGGGTGATGTCGCACACCATCACCAGCGCATCTTCGACAGGGTTCTGATAGTAGTCGTGACGCGTGTACAGCAACTGGAATCCTGCTGACGCGTAGAATGCGACCGCCGGATGGTTGGAGGCGCGGACTTCCAGGAAAAGTTGCCGCACCCCGGATTCGCGCAGGGTGCGGATACCCGTCTCGAGGAGCGAGCGCGCAATTCCTTTCCGCTGATGCGAGGGGGTGATGGCAATGTTGCGTAATTCCGCTTCATCCATCACGCGATGAAACACCGCGAAGCCCGCAATCGCCGGCGGGTTCGCGTCTTCGAGTTCCGCCACCAGAATCGTCCCGCCGGGATCGCCCGCCAAATGGAGATAATCCTCCTGGCGCCACTGCGCCGCTTGGGGACACTTCAACTGGATCGCATAAACGGCCGCAACATCATCGCCCGCGAAAGCTCGAACCTTCATGGCGCACTTGGGTGCTGGGTGTCGGAATCGAAACTCGAAGCTAGGCACCACCGGTCTCACGAGCTTCGAATTTCGAGTTTCGTGTTTTCCCCAGTCCCTAGCCCCTAGCACCCAACTCAGTCCTTCCAATTGATTTCGGCATCCGGGCGACGAATGTAGTAGGCGTCCAGCTTCGCGTCCAGGCAGGGGAGGCTCGATTGTTCTTCTTTCCGGGCGATGTCAGCGATGGAGTCCACCAAGGCGCCTTCAACCTGCTGCCAGTTTAATGAAGCGGGCAGACTTGCGCACAGATCAGCGGCGGCCTGGTCATGCGCGCGCACCAGACACGTGGCACTCGCACCACTGGCGAGTCGTTCTTCCATAAATGCTCGTAGCGATTCGGGCTTGAGCACCCAGCCTCCATCCGCCGGTTCATAATCAGGCGGCGAAACGCTCGGCGGTTGGGAAGGTTTCCGGCGAAAGCTGCCCAAGAAAAATTCCCCCCGCCGCGCGTCCAGAACGGGGAAAAACCAGTCCGGCCTCGGCGACGTCTGAGATGGAAGAAACCCCTCACCCCCGGTGCTCGGGGCACCCTCCCTGCTCCGTCGGGCACCCTCTCCCCCTGGAGAGGGCAGTGATTCCTGGTTTACGCGCTGGCAGGCCTTGTTCACCATGGCCTCCAGCACGGAAACGCCGCGAACCCGACGGTCGAATGCCTTCCCCCACGCGCGCGCTGCCGCCAAGCCGACCCGAATCCCGGTGAACGAGCCCGGTCCGTTGGCCGCTGCGTACAACTCGATCTCGCGGAGTTCCAGGTGCGCCCGCGCGAGCGCCTGTTCCACCATTTCGAACAGGGTAATGGAGTATCGATTCGCCGGCCCTTCGTTAGGAACCCACGCCAGGGATTCCGCGTCTTGGAAAACTCCCGCCCCACCCCTCTCGCTGGTTGTGTCAAAAGCCAAAATAAGCATCGCGTGCCATTATGCAGTGACGAGTGACGAGTGACAAGTGACGAGCATCCTGTTAAGCCGCTGGGGCTGCCCTACCTGACATCATGCGCATGAGAGGATCTCGGATTGCGAAAGGTCAGCATGATGGCGGCTCCCATTCCATCGCGAGCGGACATTCATTTTCTGGATAGTCGGATGCAAGGGTTGTTCTCAGCCGTTTGCATGCTTATGCATTGTTGTCTTATGCGTTGTTGTCTTGGCGTCTGCTCTGCATTTCGTCTAACATGCTGCTGCCAGAACCTATGAGAGGAGTCGACTTGAATGGATTCAACTGTTAGCCTTCTGTTCCGGTATTCCAAGCAGGACATAGTTCGAGCGATGCGGTTGCACTATTCTTCACGGCTTCGCCTCCGTTTTGACATCACCGTAACTGCGCTGTCAGCCGCGATGGGTTTCTATTTTTGGCAGGCAACTAACTCCCGCTTTTGGGGAATCACCTCCCTCGGAGTTTCGGGGATTTTCGCCCTGGTGCTCATCGCAGCATTTACGATTATCCCGCCTCTGTCTTTTCGCAGGAATCCAAAATACCGCGACGACTATGAGCTGACCTTTTCGCCAGATGGTATCCACTTCCGGACAGCTCACATCGATTCACAGCTTCAGTGGAACCTATATTCACGTGCATTCATCGATTCACACTCTTTCGTCCTCTACTCTGGTGATGATTATTTTACGGTGATTCCGAAGCGTGTTTTTGAAAGTGGGGAGCAACTGAGGGCTTTTGAGCTGTTGCTCTCTCAGAAGGTCCAAAAGATAGTCAAGAAAGGGCGCGAAACCCGATAGTTGGCAAATCGCCATTTCTGCGAACCCGCGCAGCCCCACCTTACCACTATGTTAGAATAAACATTTTGCAGCAGAGTAAACTTGTAAACATGCACACCCTTATGCCCGAATGAAACAAGCACGGATGAGGGCTGGGGACTCGGGGCTCGGGAATTGATGTTGAATGTAGGATTGTGAACCGCGGCGGTTTTTGCTATGTGCTATTCACCATTTACAATTCCCCGGCCCCCAGAACCTAGTCCCCAGCAACCAGCACAACGCCCATGGCAGAAACCAGTCGCTCAACATCCCGGCCGCTCGAGTTGACGGAGCTCCTGACCTTGCTGATCGAGGTCGGCGAGCAAATCAATTCCACTCTCGATCTCGATGAGTTGCTGGCCCGCATCGCGGAGATCGTGAAGCGCGCCATTGACTACGAGGTTTTCGCCATTCTTCTCCTCAACGAGAAGACCCAGGAGTTGCGCGTGCATTTCAGCCTTGGCCATCCCAAGGAACTGGTCCGAAACCTGCGGATCAAGGTGGGCGAGGGCATTGTGGGCCGGGCCGCGCAGACGCGGCGTTCGATTCTGGTGAATGACGTTAAGAACGATCCCTCCTACATCCCATCGCTGGCGGGCATCCGTTCCGAGCTGGCGGTTCCTCTGATGTTTAAGGGCCGCTTGATCGGGATCATTGACCTGGAAGCCGCTCAACCGGACTTCTTCAACGATTCGCACGTCAGCCTGCTGGAGCTATTGGCCAGCCGCATGGCTTTTGCCATCGAGAACGCGCGGCTTTACCGGCGCACCCTGCGCCAGGCACGCACGCTTCAGGTGCTGAATGAAATCAGCCGGGAACTCAGCTCCGTGCTGGTGTTGAACGAATTACTGCGCAAAATCGGGACGCTTACCAAGCGGCTGGTGGATTACCACCGCTTTGGCATTCTGCTGGCCGATGACCAGGCGGAGACTTTCAACACTGTCATCTCCCTCAAGCAGGATGAGCGCATGCCCGAAAGGTCCACGGTGAATTTCGGCCAGGGCATTGTGGGAGCGGCGGCGAGCCTGCGCCAGCCGGTCGTGGTGCCGGACGTCAGCAAAGACCCGCGCTACATCCTGGTGAATCCGGAGACCCGCTCGGAAATGACGGTCCCGCTGATTTACCGCGGCCGGGTGATCGGGGTAATCGATTTGGAAAGCTCGCAACTTAATTACTTCAACGACGAGCACGTGCGCATCTATTCCACGCTCGCGCCGCAAATCGCCATTGCCATTGAGAACGCCCGCTTGTACGAGCGCGTGGCGCGCAGCGAAGCGCGGTTGGAGCGCGACCTGCGCCGCGCCCAGGAAATCCAGATGCACCTGATGCCGGGCATCGCGCCCAAAATTCCCGGCCTGGACGTGGCGTTGCGCTTCCAGCCCGCGCGCGAACTGGGGGGCGACCTATATGATTTCCTCGCCTACGGGAGGGACCGGCAGGTGATTGTGGTGGGCGACGTCAGCGGCAAGGGTGCTCCCGCGGCGCTCTATGGCGCCATGGCCAGCGGCACGTTGCGCAGTCTCGCTCCGCTGAAGCTTCCGCCGCCGGACATGATGAAGCGGCTGAACGTTATGTTCCTGGAGCGCAAGATTGAAGGCCACTTCATCACCCTGACCTACGCCGTCTGGGAACCGCGCACCAAGAGCCTGTGCCTGGCCAATGCCGGCATGCCGCTTCCTATCCTGGTTCGCCGAGGGCAGTGCCGGGCGATTCGCGTTGAGGGCGTTCCCCTCGGCCTGCTGGAGCACACCGAGTATCAGCCCGTGACGGTGAATCTGGAAGCGGGAGATTTGTTGGCGTTCTTTTCCGACGGCATCACGGAGGCCAACAACCCTCAACAGGAAGAGTTCACCTCGCGGCGCCTGGAAAACATCCTGCGCCAGAACGCCCAGAGGCCGCCCCAGGAAATCGTCAACCGGGTATTTGAAGAACTGCGCGACTTCGAAGCCGGGCGCCCTCAGCGCGACGACCAAACGCTGGTTATTTTAAACGTGCGGTAAAAGGCAGGTTGTAGGTGTCAGGTGTCAGGGTCGAAACTCGAAATTCGAAACTCGAAAATCGAAATCCGAAGCCCGAGATTTGGCATCTGTCTTACGAGTTTCGAATTTCGAATTTCGAGTTTCGTTTTTTCCCTAGCACCTGACACCTATAGATCTCTGCATAAATAATGCAACGAGTTAGGACAAGAAATCAGGTAGGTCGGATTGGAGAATGCAGCCCCGCAGTTTCTCGGGGGAGGTTCGA
>Ga0209039_10003957_pt1 | contig 11196 bp, 12 predicted proteins | sample BogFormECP12_OM1_FD_188238 | JGI IMG/M metagenome (GOLD analysis project Ga0209039, IMG submission 188238) | Bog forest soil microbial communities from Calvert Island, British Columbia, Canada - ECP12_OM1 (SPAdes) (version 2) | ecosystem: Environmental > Aquatic > Freshwater > Wetlands > Bog ... | reverse complement strand
TGGACGCGATGTCACCGTAGCTCTTTTGAAAAGCCACGGCCAAGACACCGACCACGAGCGTGAAGAAGAACGTGGCCACCAGAAACGCGCCCGCCGAGAAGCCGATGAGACCTCCTCGCGACCGAAGTAGATGCGATGCGAGGACCAGCAAGCCTGCGAACACGGCGCCTTCGGCCACCAACGCGCCATACAGTACGAGAATCACTCCCGGAGGGAAGCCCGAACCCAAGGCGATGACCGCCCAGGCGTCGAAAACTCCTAGCAGCATCGCGAGCCCGGCCGCCAGCGCGATCAGGACCGCCCCAAAGCGAACCAAGAACAACTTAGTTCGAGTCACGGGCCGACAGAGCACCGATTCAAGCGTCCGAAGGGAACGATCTTTGCCATACCTCGTATAAGCGAGGGCCAAAGCAAGCAGGGCCACAAGATCCTGGGCGCTAAGCAGCGTGCTTTCCGCTGATATCCCGGCAGGGCTTAGGCCGGATGGAAGCAGGCTTGATGCCTGCAAGTAAGCGCTTTCCAGGATGGTCCCGTTCGGAGCAAATACCTCGAAGACGACCGAAGAGCCGGTGGCGTTATTCACGGCCACGGTCCAAGGAAAGGTGTGATGGTCCCCAGAGAGCGTTCCGAGCAGAATGGTCTCGCCCTCTGTATAGTTCAGTCGCGGCGCCGACACATTCTCGGCCACCACGTACCGGACCTCTAAGCCGCCTGAGGCAAACCCTCCCGGATTCATCGCCAAGACCGATACGGACGGTGTCGTGTCCCAGAACCCCACGGAGACGGGATCGACCGTGACGCCGGAGATCGCAAGACCCGGAGACGGTGTCGCAAGTGGATACTGAAAACCCCCAGAATAATCTGGGGAACTGACGTGGATGGTCAGGTAGTAGCCAACGGTCTCCGGTACGTTCGCAGAAAGCAAGACCAGTCCGCTGCTGTTGGTTTGCCCCTCGGCATACGCAAAGTTGGTCGGAGGAGATCCCGACGCATTGATCCAGAGTTGCACCTCTGCTCCGGCAAATGTGGCCCCCTGATTGTTGAACGAGTAGACGAGGAAGTGATAGCCGTCCGCGTAGTCATAGACGAACTGAATCCCGGCGAGGGACGGGGACGACACGGAGTATCCTCCAAGGACCCCTACGAGCGTGAGAATGACCACCGTACCGATCACCGTCGCCGTTAGGAGATGGTGACGCAGTTCGTGCGCGTACGGGTTCATCCGAGCTCACCGACCAGTCGGAGGAAGTAGTCTTCAAGCGGCGTCGTCTCGGTCTGGAGTCCCGCGACCGCGTACCCTCGCCGCACGAGCTCTCGATTCAAGTCTACGAGGTCGATCTCGCGACCGACCAGCGAAACCCTTTCCCCTTCCGTGACGACCGGACCCAGAGTCTCGAGGTATCGAATGCACCCGGCGTCGAGGTTCTGAATCCGAAGCCGGATCCGAGTCTCACCGGTCGCTAGGTTCTCGAGCTCGGAGCGTTTGATCACGCGGAGTAGTCTGCCCCGGTGAAGGATGGCGACGCGGTCGGCGACACGCTGCACCTCGGTCAGCTGATGCGACGAGAGGAGCACCGCCTTGCGTTGAGCCCTCAGCTCGACGATCCAGTTTCGGACGAACTGGATGCCCTGAGGGTCGATTCCGTTCAGGACCTCGTCTAATAGCAGGTTCGCAGGATCCCCCACCATCGCCGCGGCGAGGTTGAAGCGCTTGAACATACCCTGCGAGAAACGACGGAGTTTGGTTCGCTCGGATCCTTCAAGTCCCACGGCTTTGAGAATTTCTCGACATCGAGGCGTCGCCGCGAGTCCCGAAAGACCGTAGAACCCGGCCAGGTATCGAAGGGTCGAGAGCGCCGGCCTATCCGGGTCGCAATTCGGTAGCTCGGGAACCCAACCGACACGTCTCGAAGCCGCAGCCTTCTCCTGGACAATGTCGCGATTGTCGATTCGAACTGTGCCTGACGTCGGGAGGCTTACGCCGCACGCGACGCGAATCGCCGTCGTCTTTCCGGCTCCATTGAGACCGACGAGACCCAGGACCTCCCCATCCCGTACTTCGAGGTTCAGCCGATCGCAGGCCGAGGTGCGCGACCCCTGATACCGTTTGGTGCAGCTCTGCCACTCGATCATCAGAAGGAATGCCGAGCCTCGAAGTGCCCATGACCCCGAATAGGTTTCGGTCGACTCTCCCAGGCGAGGAACTTCGTCACGGTGAGATCTTCCCGCCGGCCTTCGGTGAGTGCTGCGTGGGCAATCGCAACTCACGTCATTGCAGGCGAAAGTTGACACTTAGGTCCGTCGCGTGGGACCCCCGTTTCGAGTCCGTTAGACGTCTCCTAGAGCCCGGCGGTTGTCGCCTGAATCTGCGGCGAAGCTACTTGAGAATCGAGCACAAATGTGTCCCCAGTACCAGTGACGGGATGGGTGTAAAGGACAACCAATGATTCATGGCTGACTATTGGCACATTAGGGGCGGACCACGTGCCCGATCCGTCGATGAGCCCGTAACTGTCGAGCCACCTGCCGCTCGGTGACAATAAGACAGCGTACCACCCCGAGGTCGGGGCCGCACAAGAACCAATTCCGGGCACCCACACCGGACAGGTGTCATACGCGAGCGGGAGCGGGACTTGACTCGCGTTGAACACTTCGGGAAGAACCATCCAGGCCGCGACACCTTGAGAGTCGTTGAGGTCGGAAACATTTCCGAACCATCCGTGGTCACTGCCACTGACTTCCAGAGTTAGAGAGGTCGCAAAGTCTGAACCGAGGATGGAAGTCCCCCCTTGCTCGAGCGTAACGTTGTACTGCGATTGGGTGCAGATGAACTGGGTTGCAAAGACGCCCCCGAAAATGGGGGTTCCATTCTGGGATTCGACCCCAGCATGCCACGCAATCCAAGAGGGTAGAAGAGGCTCGACTCCGGTCTGTCCACAAGCATAGAACGTCACGCCCCAGGCCGCGCCACCGCCGTCGGCGAAACTTCCCCAGCCATTGTTCGAGATCATCGACCACCCATCGGTCCAGAGTACCGCGTAGGAGGTCGCCAAGGAGTTGAATCGGCTCACGGCCGCGTAGGCCAACGGACCCCCGAGATTGGTTTCCAAGTTCGGGTTGGCGAGTGGGAACGGGCCCGTGGCGGAGTCCATCCCGAGGCCCTGGATACACGAGTTGTTCTCGGCGAGCGGAGCGGCCACATAGACGCCACCGGCGACGTAAACCCCGATTGCGAAGACGAACTGCCCGGGTCCCGACTCGTTCTCGAACAGGAACTGCCAGAACGGAGCAAAGCCATCGGTGAGGTTCCCGGCGCGGTCGGGCAGGCCGGAAACGTTCCAGACACTGGGGAACGGCAGCGACTCGCACGCCTCTATCCCAGCCAGATCGGCAGCGGCGGATTCGTTCTCGCTCATCGTCCCGGGCGTGTACGGCATCTGGCTGGCGATGCCCAAGTCGGATATCGGCGCCCATGACTGGGTTGTGACTTTCGAAAGCGACGCCTCAACCAGGGCCAGCGCGTTGAGACCAGTCGACATCCCTGCATGAGAGGACTGGCTCCCGGACGAACCAAGCCACCAGACCGTTCCCAGGCCGGCGATGACCGCAATCGCCGCGACGGCGACTACGGTAACGATGACCCAAGGCCGGCGGGCCTGCTGTGGCGGGAGGCTGGAAGCCATCTGACTGAGTACTCAGACCGTTCGCTTATCAGTATCCTCCGGTCGCCGTGCGCCCGTCGCGCGCGAGCGTCTCGGCCCGACACGCGGGAGGGGCCCGCGAGCGAAGCGAGTGGGAGGGACCCGCGTCTGTTGCTCAGGCCCACCCGGTTACATGCACCCAGCAAGGAAGGAGAAGGCCCAACCGCCTCCTGGCCCTCCGGGAGCCGAGAGATTGTCCACCTGCCATATCCCGAAGTTCGCCGGGAAGTAGTATGTGTAGTTCTCGAGGGACAAGACCGGGAACGCCAGCTGCAGGGGGCCCTTCGATGTCTGAAACGTGAAGGATATCCTAAACGACTCCGAGCTCAGATTCAGAACTCGCCCGGGTCCCCCACACGTCGAGATCAAGGGCTCATTCGCACTTACGAAGCCATTGGAGAACGATGCTGCGGGATAGCCGTCAGGGGTGTAGGTGGTCGGCTCGTTGGCATTCGACCCGTTTCCTGGCCCCTGAAGCGGCGGACCGTCGGCTACCACCGTACGCGTTGTGGGGCTGATGACTGCACGATACGTCGTCGTGCACGGCGTGTTGACACCCGGTCCGAATACCGTCTCGTTGGAAAGGGTATACACTGACCAGTTCTCGGTCTCGAAGTAGCCAGTCGAGATGTTTCCTTTCGACAGGTTACCGTGAGATAGTGCGGTGTGCCCGTATCCATCGATCTCCCAGTCGTAGAACGAGGCGCCCCATGTCGTGTGGCCGCCGTAAGGGGCGTTGGTCAGGTCGAACGGGGTCCAGAGGTTCTGGTCCGCTTCGAGGTTCCCTGTTTCACAGAAAGTGTGCGATACGATCCCCAACCCGTTCGCGGCGAATCCGGCGAGGGTTACGGTAGCACCCACCAATGCCCCCACGAGGACCCAGAGAGGACTGGAGTGACGTTCCCCTGACGACGGAGCCGAGGCCATCAGCACGAGATTGCGAACCACCCCTTACGAGTTACGCGAATCATGCCCGCGAGCGGAGCGAGCGGGGAGGACCCGCGCGGTAGGGTCTTTAGGCCCAACCCAGTTGTACGATGGTGCTCGCTTTCGGACTCGCCGGAGTCTCTATTTCGCTGCTCGCGGTCTCGATTCTTGCCACGCCGCTCGTCTATTCGGAGACTCGACGACGTGAGCAAAGGGGCGAGGGGTACTTTGCCAAGTTCGCGGCGGAACACCACATCCGCGGTCGAGTGAGATTCCAGTTCGGGGAGCGGCCACCCCCGCCAGCGATCGCCATGACAGGATTTCGTGCGCCACTGGGAAGTTACAACTTTGATTCGCCAGAGGATGGGGAGAAATTTCGCGCTGCTGTCGGCAGGGTCGACCAACTCGAAGATTCAGCGCACTCGTACGCCAACGCAATGCGATGGACGGACCGAAGGTTCGCCCTCGTGGGACTCGCAATCGCCTTCGTCGGCGCGACCTTGTCCGTGATCGGCCTGCTGACGTAGATCGGCCGGCCAGCGACTGGCTACAATGACCGATTCGTGATCTTCGACAGGCAATGCTCCTCTCCGGAATTGGGCCTCCGTGATCCCGAACCGCGCGTAGAACCCGGCCGACCTCATCCAGTCCCGCCGAAGGACTTCCTCCGCGCCGGGTGTGGCCGAGATCGCCGCCCGAGCCGCCTTGACGCGCCCCCGCAGGTCCTTGAGGTGTCGCGCGACCGCGCGCTCGTCCGCCTCCCGCGAATCGTCGGGCAGCCCGCTCGTGATCTCGAGGAGGGTGAACTGCCGCGTCGGGGTCGCGATCTGCTCCATGTCCTCGTCTGCGTCCGGGCCGCCGAACGCGACCCGCGACTCGAACCGCGTCCGCGTCCGGGTGGCGTCACATCACGCCCGTCACGCGCGAGCGTCTCGGCCCGGGGGGGACCCGCGCTGCCTGCACGCGGGCGCGCAGCTAACGAGCCTTGTCCGTCGCGCCGTCGGGCGGGGGCGTGATTGGCGAGGGCTTCGCCCGGCGCTTCCTCCGCGTCAGGACGACAACCACCACGGCTGCGGCCACGAGAGCGACTACGAATCCCCCGAGCAGGTAGTATCCCGTCGTCCCGGGGAATCCGAGGAAACTCGAGGAAGATCCTGGGCTAGTCGAGTTTGAGAACGTCACGTTCAGTTCCTTCGGTCCGCCGGCCATGATAACCGACCCTGAGGACGGTAGAGCCGGGCGCCCTGCGACATCTCCGATTGTGTAATTGACAGTCCCATTCGGCTCGGGAAAAGTGATTGAGGGCGTGGTGGAAAAGAAGGTGGTTCCCTCGGCCGTGACCGACCAGTTGGTTCCGTTGGGGAGTCCGGTCTCGTCAATGGTCAACCGGTAGATCTGCGGGAGGATGGTGATGTTGTTCGTGTCCGAGTCCGCCACGTACACCTTGTGATTGGCAGAGTCAAATGCGATGCCGGTTGGTCCAAGTTGGGCTGGCAGCGTCAGAACGATCCGGTTAGCGGCGGGATCGACCAAAGTGACGTTCGACTGGTCTCGTCCTCCGGGAGCGGAGCGATCCGTGATGTAGACGTAGTCGTTGACCGGGTCGTAGACAGCCGCTTGACAAGCGGTACTGATCGGAATCGAGGCGACGACTTGGTTGGTGGCTCCGTTCACCACGGTAACGGCATTCGCGAAACCGGGCTGGTCCCCGTTTTCACAGACAAAGATCTCGCCGTTCGAGCCGTCGTACGCGACACCCGGACCCCCGCCCGAGCCGGAAACCTGCCCGACGACGCGGTTGGCCGATCCGTTAATCACGGTCAGGTTCATGCAAGAGAGGCAGGACCCTTCGTTAGAGATGTAGATGTCGCCATTCGCTGAATCGTACGCCGCGCCATTCGGCCCGGACCCCACCGGCATCCACATTGCAGCCGTGCTCCCATGGATTACGCTGACGTTGTTGTTGCCGGTGTCGGTGACGTAAATGTCGCCATTCGCAGCATCGTAAGTTTGTGGATCGGGCGCGCAGCCGTATGGGCACCCGGCGTTCACGAGGGAGATTCTCCACTCGATTCGGTCGGTGGATGAATTGATACCATAGACCGTCGAGACCGCGTCGCCGGTGTAGACGACCCCGGTCTGGGTGTCAGCCACAATCGGTCCGATCCCGTAGGGCATCGGGATTGTGGAGACGACGCGGTTCGTTGTGGCGTCAATCACACTGATGTTGTTCGACCCGAAGTTCGTCACATAGAGGTAGCCGTTCACAGGGTCGAAGGTTATGCCGAATGGATACGATCCGACAGGAATTGTGCGTCCCCCGGAAGCCGGGGCGCCGAGCGAAGTCAGAGTGGGAGCCGGTCGAGCATGAACCTGAGTGCCTCCCCCAATGGAGGGGAGGAGTACCGCGACCACAACGACGGTCGCGACCGCGGCGAGGAGACGGCCCCGTTTCTCCACGCCACTATGACGACCCCGGCGCGTATACACCTGACCCTGAATCAGGGAGTGTGGCCGACTCCCGCGCATGGACTTCGACTGTCGCGTCGACGGAGGACCGGCGCGATTCGGTCACATCTAGACTCACTCCATCTTCGGATGAGACTCCCCGTCGAAACTGCGCCTCCGCAATCCCGTATCGCGCGTAGAATCTCTTGGCCTTTTGCCAGTCGGTTGCCAGGAGTTCGGCCAGCCCCGGCGTGGTTGACACGACCGCCCTTGCGAGCTTCACTCGACCGCGAATGTCACGAAGCCGCCGCTCCGCCAGCTTCTCCTCAGCTTCGCGGGAGTCGTCCGGGAGGCCACTCGTGATCTCGAAGAGGCTGAACTGCCGCGTCGGGGTCGCAATCTCCTCCGCGTCCTCGCCCTCGTCCGGGCCGCCGGACGCGACCCGCGACTCGAACCGCGTCCGCGAGTAGTCGCCGAAGCGGGGGCTGGGGAAACGACGGGTGTCCGGGCCGGCAGGTCCGACCGGCTTCGGGCTCGCGTCGGACCCGCGGATCGCGGGCAGGTCGGGGAACGGATTCGCGGCGTCGATAACGGAGGCGCTCTGCGCGCTCATCGCGGTCATCGACACGGTGTGAGCGCGGAGGCCGCCCGAGGAGCGTTTCGAGCGACGAGGGCGGCCGTGTCCCCATTATGCTCGCCGAGCGAGGCGAGGGAACGTTCGCCCGAAGCGCGAACGCGAGCTTAATGTGGGACGCGCGCGGTCGAGGGTGGACCGCGATGAGCGCGAAGGTCGGCCGAGCTACACGCGAATTCCGGCTGGACGACGACTTCTGGCGATTCCGCAAGGAGCGCGCTCACCGTGTGACAAGGTGGGCCCCCGCGCTTCTCGTGGCGAGCCTTGTCTGCCTTCCGCTCGGTATCCTACTCTGGGGATTCGTGCTTCCCAGATTCGCCCTGCTCCTCTTCTTCGGCTTCGGTTTCGCGATCTCCTTGATGGCTATCCTCGTGCGGCCGAACGACCCGACTCGAATGGTACTCGACTCCGATGCTATCACCCTTTACCGAGCGAATGGCAAGAAGAGCGTCCTTCCCTTGAAGGCCGGATCAAGAATCGGGCTCTACGACTCAACCGCCTTGAAATCGGGTACGACGTTCGTGTTGCGATTCGGCTCGGGTACCCCACCCAGAGGCGATTACCTTCTGCTCTACGGCCGCGCCCTGAGGAACGGACCCTTCGAGCTAACCAAAGAGGCGTTCGACGCGATAAAGCAGGAGATGCTTGCCCGCGGAGCGACGATACTCCTCGATGGCGCGCTCTCTCCAGGTTCGACGACCACCCTGACCGAATTTCGACTCCCTGCCAGCCACATGTGAACGAGGCGCAAGCTCGTGCCCTCTTGATGGCCGCGCTGGCGGCGCTGATTGCGGTCATCGGCGCGAAGCGAGCGCGCAGGGCGCCCGAGGGCCGGTGCGAGGCCCGAGGGCGACCGTGTCGCCATTATGGTCACCGAGCGAAGCGCAGCGGAGCGAGGGGACGGCGCGCGGAGCGCGCCGCGACCTTAATGTGCGACGCGCGCGACCGATGGACGACCGCAATCAGCGCGAGGAGCGAGCCAGGACCGCGATGTCCGCGCAACCCGGCCCTAGCGGGGATTCCAATCCTGATCCTTGGTCCCTATCCGAACGGGGTGATCCCGGTACCGACTAGACCGCACTGAATGGGGACCCTCCCTACCAGGTTGTCACCGGCGAGCGAAACGACACTTACTACAGTCAGAGTATCCGTGAACTGCACGATAGCCGAGCTTCCTTTCGTCCACACCGAGGTCGAGCCGTTTGCGGTCGAGATGACTTGGCTTGCGCCATTCCAAAGGAGAAACTCCTCGACTCCGTCTGCGGCCGACCCATTCGTTAGCTCAGCTCGGAACGTGAGCTGACCTGCTGTGAGGTTCGCGGGCCAGGGTACGAGGGAGAAGTTGTACCAATACGTGCCTCCGACCCTCGTCGTGTTCATGTATTCAAAACCGAACGGAGGGCTCCCGAGGACAACCACCAAGGGAGGTGATCCTTGTGAGGTAGATCCGCAGGGGGAGGAGCTCGAGGGCGGCGCGAGTACGATGTAGACGGGTACGGCGGCTATCGCGATGATGAACACCACGACGACGGCCAGCACGCGGTTCATACCGACGCTGTACGATTGTTTCCTCGCCCCAAGAGGCTATCCCATCTACGCGCCACGCGGGGCGTGCGCGGCCGAGTCGGGGAGGCTTACCCGCCTCCGCGAGCGGACGAATTCATTCGCGGGGTTCGTCCAGAAACGGGAGCGCAATCAGCGCGCGTGACAAGGGGCGACCGCGAGGAGCGAGCGCAAATGGCCCCCGCTCGATTCAGCCGAACCACAGTCGCCTTGACCAACAGGTACATTCGCCCGCTCGTAATGTAGGCGCACCATGAAACCGAACGAGGGAGCCAAACCTGCTATTTCCCAAACGTCCAGCGGATCGTCCGTTCCGCACGGAAGTGTTTCCCCACGTTGGCGATTCGCGGCAGTCGTGCTCGTGGTGTTGGTGATTGTTGTCGCAGCGCTGCCCTTCGCGCTTTCGCGACAAAGCTCGGTTACGCAAACTGAAGTGGATTGGCACCAGATTGTCCTCTACGGGGGTCCCGGGACCTCGAATTCGACTCAAATCGCTCCAGGGACCTTTTGCCCGCAACACACTCCGGTGAATCAGCCGTTTGTGTCGATGTCGTGGGGGATAACAGTCCCGCCCGACACTCAGCTGACCAAACTTCAGCTCTGGGGATCGTACGGGCCCTCGACCGGACCACCCGGGAACGCCACCACTGTCCTCTACTCCGCGGTGAACACTTCCTACGGAGGCACCATCGTTACGAACGTCGACAACGTATGCAATAGCCGGTGGGTTCTAGACGATAGCTCGCCCGTCGACATTACGATCGTCATCATCCTGACGCTCGAATACGACTACACCGCTACCGTAACCACGTATCCATACCCGTGAGGGGCCGGCCGACGGGGAACGGGTTCGCGGTCTCGTCGCTATCGCACTCGGTCGCGCGGGCGGCGCTGATTGCGGTCATCGGCGCGAAGCGAGCGCGCAGGTCGCCCGAGGGCCGGTGCGAGGCCCGAGGGCGACCGGGCCCCCATCATGGTCGCCGAGCGAAGCGAGGGGACGGCGGCCGAAGGCCGCCGCGACCTTGATGTGGGGCGCGCGCGGCCGAATACATGACCGCAATCAGCGCAAGCGACGCGAGGACCAGCTCGCGAGGAGGACACGACTCAGGAGGGCTGAGTTCTAGTAGGCGTACCGATTCATCGAGATCGTGCTCGCCGCCAAGGGGAAGGGCGATGCGGCAACCTTCGATGTCCGCACGGAAGCGACCGACATGCGCCAATCCTTCCTGGCCACCCGATGGCTCTACTATTGGAGTATCGCGGCTCCGCTGGTCTTTGGTCCCGTCCTTGGGTACCTCTTTCTGACTCCCTACAATGGGCCAGGATGGGGCACGGTCGGAGGATTGCTTATCGGGCTACCTTTCACGGCGATATTCTCGGTTCTCGCGGTGAGGATCGAACGCCGCTTCCCGGAGCGCGTCGTCATCGGGGGAGGCCGGTTATCATTTCAGTTCCCAAACGGGAAGCTAGTCGACCTCGACTTGAACAAACTGCGGTCCCGTGTTGTGATCCATACTCATAGGGACGACTTTTCCGGCTGTCCGAAAATGTCTGGCCGACCTATTGTCCCCTGGGCTGAGGGGGGCGTTGGCCGGCTGCTCCCACTCTCTCATGCTGCATCCGAAGCGCTCGGCGCCGAACTCGACCGGATAGGGTGGCGGAGAGAGGAAAAAGAGAGGCCGTGGGGTTCGTTCCGATTCGTAACGTGGACGTTTCGAAACCCGCATGCGTAGACCTTCATGAAGGACGCGCGCGACCGATGCTATGAACGCTTCGTCCTCACGCACTGAGGTACCGCCGTTCGCGCGGAGGGTGGGTTGAGCTGGCTACATCGACCTCCGGTTTCTCAGGGTGGTTCGCGCACGCAGTATGCTATCGGCGTCTGACACGCACTTGGACAGCGGCGGCCGCGAACCCCCGAAT
>Ga0209039_10003956_pt1 | contig 11201 bp, 13 predicted proteins | sample BogFormECP12_OM1_FD_188238 | JGI IMG/M metagenome (GOLD analysis project Ga0209039, IMG submission 188238) | Bog forest soil microbial communities from Calvert Island, British Columbia, Canada - ECP12_OM1 (SPAdes) (version 2) | ecosystem: Environmental > Aquatic > Freshwater > Wetlands > Bog ... | reverse complement strand
CTGGTTACCTTACTGGAATAAAACCAATTCCACAAGACTTCCAGGTGACTTCCTCTCCCCCACGACTAGTTTTTTACCAATTTTGGAACAGTCACGATGCCGGGCGCTGTACGCACACGGATGGATTGCCACCTCATATCGCCTGATTTCATCCCTTTTATTTATGGAAACGATGCTAAAAAGAACCCTGGTCTGATGCAGATCACCCAGGGCGGCGGGGAGGGTCCGGTCAGCCAAACAGCGCCTCCAATCCGGCTCCCAGATCATCGCGCCAGCAGGTGGTATTATGCCCGCCGACGAATTCATGATAGCGCAGATCATATCCATGCCTGAGGAGCAGCCTGCGCATCCGGCGGTTGCACTCCAGCAGCTCCTCCAGGCGTCCCACATCCATCCAGAGGTGGATGTCCGGCTGCGGAAGGAAACGGACCAGCTGCATCGCCACCGTCTCAGACTCCCACAGTTCAAATGCTCCGGACTGGCTGAGGGCACTGCCGAATATTTCCGGGAGCCGCAGAGCTGCATAGACCGCCATCAACCCGCCCATCGAGCTTCCCAGGATACCGTACGCTCCCGGATGTTGATGGATGTCCACCAGGTTCAGGTGAGAGGACGCCAGTGGCAGGACGGTATTTTTCAGGAACGCCAGGGTCACCTCGCTGCAGGCATATTCAACCATCCGTCCCTGAGCCCCGCCATTCTGGGCCAGGGCGAGCGCGATCGGGCGAATGCGCTTCTGGGCGATCAAATGGTCCACGATGCGGGTGATCCTGACCCGCCGCAGGTAATCGAAACCGTCCAGAACCAGGACCAGCGGAACCGGCTGCGCGACGGGTGGCTGGTAGAGATAGATGGTCCGCTTCCCGTTGACCGTCATGCCGTCTGCACTGACCTGGTGTTTGCTGAGCCGGCCACGGGCATGGTCAGGTCTGAGCTGCGTCAGTGGGGTCGGAGCGGCCTCCGGCATATAGAAAAAGTGGTTGCGACCGCCGAGGCCATTCGATACGCTCTTGGGGTTGAGCGGATCGGAGATGTGCTGCTTCGTTCGAGGATCATAGAAGGAATACTCCAGATAGGCGTTGCGAGGCAGTTTAATGGAAATCCCCCAGATGTTGCCTTCGATGCGCTGCAACGGCCGCGGGCCCTCCTCCCACTCGTCCAGGTCACTGACCAGGTGCGGGGCGTTGCGACCATGCCAGATGAAGGTGGCGATTTCGCCTTGAATCAGCGGATTACCGTCCTTCCGAGCGCGCCCGTACAGCTTGACCTTGGCCGTGCTTTTGGAGGCCTCGTTCATGGCTGCTTCCGGTAGGTGCCCATCAGCTCGGCGGTCCCCAGGATGTGACCCTCCATGGCCTGGACCAGTTGGGCGGCATTGGCTCCGGAAGGGATGCTGAGCAAGCGGTCGAGGGCATAAAGCTTGAAGAAATAGCGATGTGTGCCCGAAGGCGGGCAGGGTCCGCCATAACCAATTTTGCCCCAGGAGTTCTTTCCGCTCAGGCTGCCATCGCCGAAGCGCTCGAGGGGCTGGAGGCCTTCGCTCAGTCCGGTCTCGGTCGAGGATAAGTTGTAGATCAACCAGTGGGTCCAAGTGCCACCGGGGGCGTCAGGATCGTCCACGATGAGGGCAAAACCCTGTGTCCCGGCCGGCGGATCGCTCCAGGCCAGCGGCGGGGAGATATTCCGCCCGCTGCAGGTGTAAATGGCAGGGATGGGGTTTCCCTGCGTGAAGGCGGGGCTGGTCAGTTGAAGGGTCATCGGTTCCTCCGTGAGGGACGGCGAGGGAAGGGGAATTTTGGCGGAGGCAGTCCCGGGTTCCGTTGGATGCGGTAAGAGAGGAGCTGAGGTGGAAGTGGCGGAATTGCACCCCGAGGCAGCGAACAGGAGGGGAGGCAGGAGGCTCAAAGGCAGGCAAGACTTAGACTTCATTTTGAATTCTGTTTTTTTTTTGCCCATGCGATCGAAAAGGTTCCTAGATCGCGGCGAGCAGCTTCTTTTGGAAATTGACCGGCTGGCTGCGTTCGATCACCAGTTCCCGGGCTGCGTGAAAAGTCATGAAATCGCGCAGTGCCGCGGCTACAGAGCAGACCAGCTCTTCGTCCGGCCGTACGCCCGGCTCCAGGTAGAGCGACCTCAGGATCAACCGGCCGGTCTTACGGTCCAGTTTGGGGTCAAAACGCCCGATCATGCGATCCCGGTGCAGGATGGATAGACAGAAATAGCCGAAGATCCGTTTGGGGGCAGGCACATAGGCCTCCAGGGACTTGTGGAATCCCCACAGCTGTTCGTCGCGGTGAGTGGCCCAGAAGAGGCTGTCGAACGGACTGAGGAAGGTGGTACGCCCGGCCGGCAGCGCCCCGTCGGCGGCTTGTTCGACCAGGGCCAGGTTGTCCCGGTGGACCAGGAGTTCGGCTTTCTCATGGTTCTCCAGGTGTCCGCTGATCTGGACCAGGAGGCCTGCCTTGAGCAAGGCCTCGACCTGCGGCCGGGAGCGGGTCACGTTCATCCAGGTGTAGTCGCCAGCCTGGCGCGGGGTGCATACCCCCAGGGCCTTCACACCGCCCTCGATCCAGTAGCGGTCCCGCTCGGCGGCAGTCGGCTCGGTGGTGTCCACCCAGACCGGCAGGACCCGTTCGGTCAAGTCGTAGAAGCGCTGGAAGTTCCGACGACCGGCAATCATCAAATCGCCCCGCATATACAGGTATTCCAGGGCATGCTTGGCGGGCTTCCAGTCCCACCAGCTGTTGCGTTTGTGCCCGTCGCCGTCAAAATCGCGGGTCCGCAGGGCGCCTTCTTGCCGGATCCGTTCCTGGACGGTCCGAAGAAGTTCGATATTCTTGGGATCGGACAACCAGGTTCTCCTGGGCCTGGCCGGTTCCTGTCCCACCCGGCGCTGGCGGGGTAACTGGTAGCGATATTCGTTCAGGGGGATGAAGCAGGCGGCATGCTGCCAGCCCTCGAAGAGGCGCCGGTCGTCAGCGGAGGTCAAGACATCGAAATTGGCGGGATTGTAACTTCCCAACCGGCTCCAGAGCACCAGATACTGGCTGCGCCGGACCATCTGCAGGGTGTCGATCTGCACACAGCCCAGGAGTGTCACACAGCGGTACAGGTCGTCACGCCCGGGCGTGAATCCGGTTAAATCCGGGGCATCCAGGCCCTGGGTTCGCAGGGCGACGGCGCGCAGGGCCTCCAGCGGGTAAACGGTCATCGTTTTTCGAGGATGCCTGCACTCACCAGGGAAATACGCATGGGGTGCAGCTCGGCGGCCATAATATTCTTCTTGACCGCGGGGTCCTTGAACATGAAAGCCTCGGCGGCAGCCTCATTTTCCGAGCGAAGGATAACCACTCCAAAGGTTTCATCCAGGCATGGCCCGGCCAGGAGCACCTGGCCTGCTTCCGCAGCCTCGTTCAAGTATTGAAAATGCTTTTCCATGACCGCATTTTCTTCGGGGGTCGGATCTTCGAAGAATCCGTGTCGGTAGGGGTGGATGAGATAGATGAATTCAGGCATGGAATCGTTCCGAGAAGGGTTTCATCCAGGATTTAACCTTCTGGCCGCCGGGCTGCTGATCCTTGAAAAGGGAAGGTGAGTCAGCAACTGGTCAGGGATATTTCTTGCTCCGCCGGCCCGCGCGAGTGCCAAATGGGTCGCTGGCGGGTTGATTATAGCCTGAACCGGGTCCGATTTTGACCTGGGAAAGGTCCGTTTCCCCGGGCTGGGCCGTGGAATTCCCTTGAGGCGGTGCAATTCCACCCATTTCGCTCCGAAAAATCCTTGCTTTTTTGAGCGAAATTAAGGTACTATTAAAGTAGCTATGGCTGCACCGACGCCTGTTCCACCCTCCCGCCCCACGAGCGGCATCCGCACCGGACGGATCCTGCAGACTACTTTCAGCGTTGCGATCCTGCTGGCGGTCCTGTTTGTCGGATTCTCCCCGAAGATGTTCTCAGGCAATTTTAGCTCGGTGATGGCGGTGCTTTTGACCCCCCAGCCGGCCGTCAGCACGGTCATCCCGACCTCGCAGCGCATCGTGCGCATCGGCATCGTGTCCGGCCACTGGGGGAACGACTCCGGCACGGTGTGTGCGAATGGCGTGACAGAGCAGCAGGTTAACCTGTCGATCGCCTCCCTCGTCCGGCAGAGGCTGGTCGCCCAGGGGTTCCAGGTCGACCTGCTGCAGGAATTCGATTCCCGCCTGAACGGTTACAAGGCGGCCGTGCTGCTCTCGATCCATAACGATTCCTGCGATTACATTAATGAGCAGGCTACTGGCTTCAAGGTGGCCGCCCGAGGCAGCGGGGATCCAAACCTGACGGCGCGACTTCTTGCCTGTCTGACCGACCGGTATGGGAAGATCACCGGCCTTCCCTTTCACGCCGGCAGCATCACCCCGGATATGACCAGTTATCATGCGTTCCATGAAGTCGACCCGGCCACCACCGCTGCCATCATTGAAGCTGGTTTTATGAATAAAGACTATGCCCTCCTGACCGGCCATCCCGACGTGGTGGCTGACGGAATTGCGGCCGGAATTTTATGCTTCGTCAATAACGAGAACATCGCTCCCACCCCCGTGCCCACCCCAGGACCATGAACCCGGACCCGCAGGCCGCAGCCCAATCCCTTCTTAACGCCCAGCAGGCCATGCAGCGCGGTGACCGCCAGGAGGCCCGGCGCTGGGCGGAGCAGGCCGCTTCCCAGGATCCCGGGTTGGAATATCCCTGGCTGATCCTGGCGTCCCTGGCCGCCCCGCGGGCGAGTGTCGCTTATCTGGAGCAGGCGCTCAAGATCAACCCCCACAGCGAGCGCGCTCGCGAAGGCATGCACTGGGCGGTGGAACGCCTGCGGCGGGAATCCCGGCCGGTCCAGGGAGGCGAATCCACGGGGCAACCTGCCGAGCAGGGCGGCATCACGCAGCCCACGAGGACCAGCCGGGCGGTTCGGTCCGCTTCTCTTCAGGCGGTCCCTCCGGAGGGGAAAACCTCCCTGGCTGCCCTGACGAGAAATAAGCGTTCTTTCCTGTCCCTTTTGGTCGTGGTGGCCTGTCTGGCTCTGGCCTGGGCGGTCTGGCCGGGCAATGCCGTGCCGGCCCTGGCGGTCCTGCGCCAGGATATTCTCCCCCAGTTCACCCCGACCAATCCGGGTGCACCGGCGGATGTGGCAAAGCCCACCTATACTCCCACCATCACCCTGACCTTTACGCCCACGCCGACCTTTACCGCAACCTCAACGGCGACTTCGACTTCGACCCCGACCCCTACCGATACTTTTACACCGACCGCGACCAACACTCCCCGGCCAACCCCCTACCCGACTGCGACCCAGATCCTGCCGCCAACCGTCGAACTGGCCTCCTCCTCGGACAACACTGGCGATCCAGGAACGCGTTGGATCGATGTGAACCTGTCGGAGCAGAGGCTCTATGCTTACCAGGGGAACACGGTAGTAAAGAGCTTCCTGGTTTCGACCGGGATCTGGCTCTACCCGACGGTGACCGGACAATTCCACATCTACGTCAAATACCTGTATACCGATATGGCCGGTCCGGGTTATTACCTGCCGAATGTACCCTATACCATGTACTTCTACCGAGGCTATGGCATCCACGGGACGTACTGGCATCATAATTTTGGACACCCGATGAGCCACGGCTGTGTCAATATGTACACACCGGACGCGGAATGGATGTACAATTGGGCTTCGGTTGGGACCTTGGTCAATATCCATTACTGATGTCCGCAGGCGAGATTTTCTCCCGGCGCGATTTCCTAAAACTGAGCGGCGCAACGCTGCTCGGTCTTTTGTTTTCGGATGTCGCCTTCGAAACCGCTTCTGCTGAGACGTCCGGCCGGCAGGGACGGGTGGTCTACGCTCATCTCCTCGTCCGGGATGCGCCGTCGTTTCAAGGCAAGAAGGTGGATGCCTACCCGCGCGATGCCCTGCTGTCCATTCACGGTCAAGTGGTGGGCGGGATCGACAGTGATTACAACCGCCTCTGGTATCAGATCGGTAATCAAAGGTACGTTTATTCAGGCGGTGTCCAGCCCGTCATGACCGTGACCAACCCGGTAGACACCCACCTTCCAGATTCCGGGGCGGTCGGAGAACTGACGGTCCCCTACGCGGAGTCCGCCTGGGATGTCAACAGCCAGCCTGTCCCTGGACCTTTACTGTACTACGCCACCGCCCATTGGATCAAAGGCCTGGTGGTCGATCGACGGGATGGCAGTCTTTGGTACCAGGCCTACGACCAGCTCTACCAGGCGTATTACTACCTCCGGCCGGAGTCGGTTCACATCCTTTCTCAGGAGGAACTGGCTCCGCTCTCGCCGGATGTGCCGGGCGATGAGAAGCACATCACCATCCTCCTGGACCAGCAGATGCTCCTTGCCTACGAAGGCGACCGGTTGGTCTACTCCGCCCGGACCGCCACTGGGCAGCGCGGATTTGAGACTCCCACCGGGTTCTTTCGGACCTTCCATAAACGTCCGACGGCCCATATGGTCGGGGGGGCGGATGAGTTCTCCATGTTCGATCTACCGGCGATCCCGTGGGATTCCTACCTGACCGATAGCGGCGTCGCCATGCATGGCACCTACTGGCATAACGACTTTGGCCATACTCACAGCCACGGCTGTATTAACCTGTCCCCGCAGGATGCCAAATGGATCTACCGCTGGACGGACCCGGTGGTTCCGCCCGGCGTTCGCCTGGTCTACGAACCGGGGAACGGCACCTCGGTCCAGATCGTTCAGACGGCTCCGATACCCCGGGAAGGGTCGCGCGCTTCGGCCATCCCTGCTTAACCGCTGGGCTGGAAGCGCTAAATTTCCGCCGGACCGTGGTGGGATGGTAGATTGGATGATCCCGTTTTCCCCGGGCATCGGGCAGCGGTCCGCAGCGGGGGAGCCAGGTGGAAGGCATCCATTCTCCGGCTGCGTTCCCGATCTCTTCCCGCCCATCCTGAAAGGAACCCTAGAGAGGATTCGCCATGCCCCGTCAACCCCTCTTCGCTGGCCTGATCGTCGATGAGAATGACCGCCCCGTAGGAACCGCCTACGTAGGGGAGGAACCCTGCTATGTGGTGGATGACGGTGGATTCTTGCGCCACATCCCTTCCGAACAGGTGGACCGCCAGGTGTTGGAAAAGATGCGCGCCCAGATCAGCGGCAACGAGGACCTGCTCAGCAAAGCCGCGGCCAAGATGCTTGGGACGGAGGATATCTTTTCCAGGGCCATGTTAGAGCAGCAGCTGAAGAATATCGACCAGCAGTTCGACGAACTGCTCAAGGTCGGCATCCCGGAAGATGGGCGCGCTTACATTGGCATGATGGGTTTCAAGGTCGTCATCAATATTCATGGCGAGGTGGTGCGCCTCGATCAACCGGCCGCCCCGGAGGGAGATGGCGGTGACGACGAATGATCCCGAGCCGGTGAACGGCCTCCTGGCTCGCTGGCGAGCGCGCACCCAGGAAATGTTGAATGAAGCCCGTGCCCTCGCCTACGCCTGCCGGGATCCGCGCACACCCTGGTATGCCAGAGCCTGGCTGGGGCTGGTCGTCGCCTATGCCTTCAGCCCGATCGACCTGATCCCGGATTTTATCCCCGTGATCGGATATCTCGACGACCTTCTGCTCGTTCCGCTGGGGGTCGCCTTGGCGATAAAACTGATCCCGACCGAAGTGATCGCCTCCGCCCGGGAGCAGGCGCGTTCCTCCTCCGCGAGCGGCCTGCCGGTGAATCGCCTGGGGTTATTCCTGCCGCTCTCGATCTGGTTGGGCGTGCTGATCCTGGTAGGAATCCTGGTTCTGAAGTATGTGACCCGGCCTGGGGGATGAGCCGACCCGCTTCGAACCTGGCCGCGGGGTAGGAATAGGCATGGGGCGCGCAGTACGAGGGTCGCTGAGCCCCGTGTTTCTCCTTCGAAGCAACGACGCCTTGACGGCAACCGGTTGCGTAAGTATGATAAAAAAAAGAAAATGGAGAATCCATGAGCGTGGATGCAGAAACTTTGCGGCGCGTGATGTGGTCCTGGGCTAGCGGGGTGACCGTGGTCAGCACTTTGTTGGACGGCCAGAAGCATGGCATGACGGTCAGTTCGTTCACCTCGGTCGCCCTGGAGCCGCCCCTGGTGATGGTCTCGCTGGCCCGCATCGCCCGGACGCATGGCATGATCGAGCGGTCTGGCTGCTTCGGGGTGACCATCCTGGCACAGGACCAGCGGGAGGTCTCCGAACGATTCGGCGGGAGGATAGCCGATCTCGAGGATCGGTTTGCCGGCCTGGAGACGGAAACGCTCCAGAGCGGGGTGCCTTTCGTGCGGGGAGGGCTTGCCTATTTCGATTGTCGGGTGGTTGCGACCCACCCTGCCGGCACGAATACCCTTTTCATCGGCGAGGTGACGGCCGCCCGCAGCAAAAGGGCAGGCACACCGCTGGTTTATTTCAATCGGGATTATCGCAAGATCTGAAAGGGGAGGTCGACCATGGAAACGAAGTTGACCGCAGGGGAGAAACAGACACTCCTAAAAACGGCCCGCCAGGCCCTCGAAGCGGCCGTAAAGCAACAGCCGCTTCCACCGCTGGATCCAGCCAGCTTGACCGGCATCCTGAAAGAACAGGGGGCTTCCTTTGTCACGCTCACGGTGCATGGTGAACTGCGGGGCTGCATTGGGGCGCTCGAACCCTATCAGTCCCTGGCCGAAGATGTACGCGAGCATGCGATTGCCGCCGGTTTGGAGGACTACCGGTTTCCACCTGTGCAAGCCCATGAGCTGGCCAATATCGAGATCGAGGTTTCGCGACTTACCGTCCCGGAGCCGATCGCATACTCGGACGCGGATGACCTGCTGACCAAGCTGCGCCCGGATACGGACGGGGTGATCCTGCGCGATGGATTTCACCGGGCGACCTTTCTGCCCCAGGTATGGGAAAAAGTCCCGGCAAAGGAGGATTTCCTCAGTCAGCTGTGCTGGAAGATGGGCGCCCAGGGAGATACCTGGAGACACAAACACCTGGAAGTGCTCGTTTACCAGGTGGAAGAATTTCACGAGTGAGTGCTGTTTTTTCTTCGATGGTGTGGGCGGAAGTGTGCGGGCTGGCGGAGGGGATCAGGCCTGCGCAGCATTCCCCCGATGGCGTTTTCAGGTCTGGGAAAAGTACTGGTGCTCGACTGCCTGCCAGGATTCCACTGGCAGGTGCATGAATTGGGAAAGCAGGGGGTGGACGCGTCGGACCTCCTCCGCCACGCACAGCGCCACCCGCCGCATGGAGAAATGGGCGGCGCTGGCGGACCGTAATTGGCAGAAGGCGTAAACCTCCCGTAAATTCAGCGAGAAGAGCACCCGGCGGTTGAAACCATTCGGGACGATGTAAGCAGCGACATGCGGGTTCCAGGCTGCCAGGCCTTCGTACATTTCGGCGGCGGCCTCCATGGCGGAACGGTAATCGGACTCGCAGCCGGCCTCGACCAGCCGGCGCGGGACGGTATACCCCAGGCGGGCGGTCAGGGACTGCGGGGTTTGGGTCATCATGCGGTGGCGCTTGAACTCCGCATAGGCACCCTGGTCGAGGATGAGATCGAAGGTGTAGGCGGTGTGTTCCAGTTCGCGCAAGGGGGTGTCATGCATTTCCAGGTTTCCAAGCAGGAGGGCCGCCAGTCGATCGCGCTCTGGAAGGGAAGCGGATTTTACGGTCTCCAGGGCTTCTTCAAAGGACATTTCACTGAAGCGGACCAGGGCGGAAGCGAGGACCTTGGATTCACCCTCGGGGTCGTAATCGACCAGCCGACACCAATCCGTCCTGACCTCACTTCCGGCGTGTTGCAAATCAACTTGAGTAAGGCCTTCGGCCGTTTTGGTCAGGTAGGGCACGGCTTCAGCATATTTGACCAGCGTTGGCGCCACCTCGAGAGCGGCCCTTTTGATTTCCGCACCGATCTGGCGCACCTCCGCGAGTGGATGGGAGAGCAGCTTGCGGATGGCGTTTTCCAGGACCCGGGCATTGGCAGTCATTCCCAGATTGGCCAGGGCGGCTGCCGGGAGCAGGAAGCGGCAAGAATCGCCATAGAGGGAGCGGATGCGTCGATCGAAGGAATCTTCGGATTCGTCCGGGCGGCGCGGGCTTTGCCCCTCGACCAGCTTTCGCACCAGGCCGAGGGATTGCGCATAGGTTTCAAAGAGCAGGTGGCAGGTGCGTAGAAAGGCCTCCCGCCGGGAATCGCCGTCCAGTTCGGGCGGGACGAAGAAGTTATCCTTTCCCCACTTCTGATAGCGGGTGGACTTTTCCGTGTAGGATCCCAGCCGGTTGGACTCGATGCTCTCCACTGCCAGGCGGGAGACGTTCTCAATCGCGATGTGCAGGACGGCGTGTTCGGCCACCGAGGCGTGCCCGTAACCAACCACCCATTTTTCATGGAAGCGGGCGGATTTCTCATCGCTCAATTCCGAGCTGATCTCACGGAAGGATTCCGGCGATCGCGAGGTCTTGGCGAAAGCGACGGCGATGGTCTCCGGGCTGAGTTCCTGGGGGGAGAGCAGATAAACCTGGCGGGTCGGCATCAGGGCGTACCGATGTTCTTGGGGAAGGAAAGGTCGGGACCGCCTGGCGGGCTCAACTTTTCAAGTTTTTGAATGGCCAGCAGGCCGCCGAACAAGAGCCACAAGAAAAACAGATGGAAGGCGAACCCGGCATAATCGGAGAACATGAGCATCAGGAGGGTGTCCACACCATACAACGCCATCCCTGTGACATAGGTCCAATGCCGCCCCCTGACCGCCAGGTAGGCACAGAGAGCGAATAAGCCGGCAATCCCCAGGGTGATCAGCACCGCGATCCCCTGGATCAACCCTGCAGGGCCGGAAAAACTTTTCGCCGCACCAGACGCATAACCGTTGACGATCTGCGCCATCGCCAGGCCGACCGGGAAGATGCCGGTTGCTCCGAAGAGAGAGAACAAGGTGTAGACCATCGACAGACCGGCAATCCAGTAGAAATTACTCGCCCCGATCCTGATCCGCCGTTGGAGTTCGGCGATGGTCCTGGTCGAATCGAACTGTGACTGGTCGGGCAGGTTCTGGTTCATGGGCTTTTTCCTAATAGGGCGTTATGCTAGTTCCGGATAATTGACAAGAAATCCTCTGCTGTGATAGGAATGAGTCACCGCAACACATTCTTGCACAACAGAGGACAAGGATA
>Ga0209039_10003954_pt1 | contig 11212 bp, 9 predicted proteins | sample BogFormECP12_OM1_FD_188238 | JGI IMG/M metagenome (GOLD analysis project Ga0209039, IMG submission 188238) | Bog forest soil microbial communities from Calvert Island, British Columbia, Canada - ECP12_OM1 (SPAdes) (version 2) | ecosystem: Environmental > Aquatic > Freshwater > Wetlands > Bog ... | reverse complement strand
TACGTCGGCAAGTTGGTGAGCGGCGCCGGCAGCATCAGCAACGGGATGCAACTGGTGAGCACGGGTTACCCGGATGGTGGCGTCACCACGCGGGCGATTCTGCCGCAGCCTCGTCTCGGCTTTGCGTACGATGTAACCGGCAGCCACAGAACGGTGGTGCGCGGAGGCTTCGGAGTCTCCATCGACCGCTACGAGAGCGGCATCACGGGGTTTGGAGCCAGTAACCCGCCGATAGTCCTCCAACCCACGCTCCAGTACGGCTATTTGTCCGATATCCAGCCCGGCGGGGGAGGCATTCTCTCGCCGTTCTCGGCCACCGCCGTGAGCCCGCACATAAGCTTCCCGCACGTTTATTCCTACAGCATCGGCATACAGCGCAACATCGGAAGCGGTACCGTCGTCGACGTCTCCTATGTGGGATCCAAGTCGCACGATCTCCCCCGCAAGACGAACCTGAACACTCCGGCCTATGGGACGACCTTCCTGCCCTGGGCGCAGGATCCGACCAAGTTCGCCGGCGGCGCGCTCCCCGCTGCCGAAGCCGGACTGCCCTCGATTTACTCGGGCGCGGGGCTGAGTTTCGCCGGCGACGACGTTCTCGGCACCGACTTCCTGCGCCCCTATCAGGGATACAGCGACATCACCTACTACGCCTTCGACGCCAACTCGGATTACAACTCGTTCCAGGCAGCCCTCAACCGGCGCGTCTCGGCGGGGCTCACCTTTGGCGTCGCGTACACCTACTCGAAGACCATGACGACCATCTCCGACGACGGCACGTTTACCCGGCTCGTGAACGCAGGTTGGGACTATCAACTCGCCGCCTTCGACCGCACCCAGTACCTCGTCGGCAACTTCGTCTGGGATCTGCCCAAGGCCAGCAAGGCTTTCGGCGGCAACAAGGCGGTCGGCCTCTTGCTGGACCACTGGGTGTTTTCCGGAGTCACCACGCTCGCATCCGGGATGCCGGCCGACGTCGGTCTCAGCATCAACGGCGTGGATGCCGGCGCCCGTCTTCTGGGCACGCCTTCCAGCGGCAACCTCTCGGGGCAGCAACCGCGCTTCCTATTGAACGGCAGTCCTCAGACCGGCTCGACCATTAACATGACGGCCCTGGCGGTTCCCGGGCTCGGCAATATCGGCCCCTACCCGCGCACCTACCTGCGCAATCCCTGGATCGTGAACCAGGATCTCTCGCTGTTCAAGAACATCCCGTTTAGCGCAGACGGGAAGCGCTACATCCAACTTCGCCTGGAGGCCTTCAACGCCCCCAATCATCCGCAGTTCTCCGGCTACAACCTGACCAGCAACGTCACCAATGGCGCGGGCGCTACCGGAAACAGCATCTTCAGCAACTTCACCGGCCTTGTCGCTACGAACAACCTGCGGCCGGCCGGGAACACGTCCGTTCTCGGAACGTTCTTCGGGGAACCGAGTGGGGCGCAGAACATGCGCGTGGTTCAGATTGCCGCGAAGTTCTACTTCTAAGGCTTCCGCGTAAACCGATCGGCAAGAGCCGGGACGGCGCCAGTAATTGGCCCGTCCCGGCTTTCTTTTTGTGTGGGCATTGCGCCAGCCGCCGCCGGCGGGCTACTGGAGCGGGCGAACCCAGATGTTGCGGAACCGCATGAACGTCTCTTTGACGTCGGGATGGTAGTGGTCCTGCAGCATCAGCGGGCCATCCTCGCAAACGTCCGTGTCGTCGCCGCCCGTGGTGCGGCCCCGGATGGTCACGTGGTCCTGGACCAGCGCGCCGTTGTACAGCACCGTCACCGTCCCGGGGGTGGCGAGCTTTCCGTCGGCGCCGCATTTCGGAGCGTGAAAAACGATGTCGTAGGTCTGCCACTCCGCCGGCGGGCGCGACACGTTCACCAGCGGCGCGTACTGGCCGTAGAGCGCTCCGGAGGAGCCGTTCGCATAGGTGGGATTGTTGAAGGAATCCAGAATCTGGATCTCGTATCTGCCCTGCAGGTAGACTCCGCTGTTTCCGCGCGCCTGGCCGTGCGCATTGGGCATACTGGGCGTGGCGAATTCCACGTGGATCTGGGCGCTCGCGAACTTCCGCTTGCTGTAGATATTGCCGGTTCCGCTCTTCGATACCAGAACGCCGTCCACCACCGGCCACTGGGCCGGGCGCCCATCGCGATAGACCCACTCCTCCGCGCTCTTTCCGTCGAACAGCACTACCGCATCCGACGGAGGTTGGCCAGGGAGCGCTCCCGGCGTCACCGCTCTGGGCTGCTCGCCGATTTCCTGTGCCGGCAAGCATACCACCCCCGCACTAAGCAGCACACCCGCCAGGATGCCCCGGCGCGGGATTGATCTTACGATTGCTAGATTCAATGCGTTCCTACTTTTTCGCCTGGTCGAGCGGCTTCATTTGGACGTTGCGGAACCAGATCTCCGCGCCTTCCGCCTGGAGCATGATGCGGCCGCTGGTTACCGGGAGATACGTGGCCGGGTCGTCCAGAGACGTCTGCTTGATGTCCCAGGCGCGCATGACCGCGCGCCCGTTAACCAGTTGGGTGATACGGTCTCCATCGAGAACCACTTCCACCGTGTTCCATCCGTTGCGATCCTCGAAGTCGCCGAACTTGATGATGCGGCCGCGGCTCTGCGTTCTCAGCGGCCCGGACAGAACGTACATCGGATAGCCTTCGGTTTCGATCTTGGTGGTGATTCTGGCGCCCTCCAGAATCCACAGGTCCCCGACATCGGTTTCCTGAATCTGCAGCTCCAGCGCGCGCGGCCAGACCTTGTCGGGACCGGTGAAGTAGTACAGCAGGCCGCTGTCTCTCTTGTCGTCCTGGCGTGGCGGAAAGCGTTTGGCGCCCCACTTGAACTCGGCGCGGATCCGGCAGTGCCCGAACTCGCGATCCGTCGCAAGATACCCGAACTCCTGATTGTCGGCGGTCACTGGGATATCCAGAATGTGCACCATGCCGCCTTCCATTTTGAAGACTTTCTTGGGATCGGAATTCTTCCCGGTGGATGGCAGAAATGTGTACCATCCGTCGAAGTTCCGGCCATTGAGCAGCGGTACCCATCCGTCGGAATCCGGCGGCGGGGTCTGGGCGTTCAACAGGATGCCGGCGGCGAGCACACATCCGGCGGCGGCTAGGAACGATCGGGTCGGGAAGGTCATCTGGATGTGATGCTATGCGATGCCGGATTCTCTGTCAATGCTGTGCAGCGTAAACTCTTCCTATGCGAAACGCGCATTGCGCGCTATGCGGCTGGCATACCGGCGGTTCGCCGGGCTGGCCGGGGCCGCGCTTTCCCTGCGTGCCGGTTGATTGGCGGCGCCGCCGCGGTTACGATTGGATGGGGCGGCGGAAGCATGATTCCCGGGAACCGCGGTTGGAGCAAGTGGAAGGTTGTCGCAGCGCTGGGCCTGGCGGCCGTTTCGCCGCGTCCCGGCTCCTCCGCCTCAATCCCGGCCCGGGCCCCACTCCAGTCCGGCTTGCATCGGGAGAACGCCGTTTATGGCGTCGACTTCTGGCGGGAAGCCGAAGGGTTCGCTCAATCCCGCGTCAGAGCCATCGTGCAAACCCGCGACGGATATATGTGGCTCGGAACCGACGGCGGGCTGGTTCGATTCAACGGCGAAAGCTTCACCGCATTCACAATCCGGACTGGCGCTCTGAAGGACAACGAGGTTTGGGCGCTTCAAGAAGACGACGCAGGAGGGTTGTGGATCGGCACCTACGGCGGTGGGCTCACGTTTCTCAAGGATGGACGCTTTCGGACTTTCACCACCGCGGACGGCCTTCCCGACGATGTCGTTACCTCGCTGGCAAAGGACCGCCAGGGCAACATCTGGGTGATTACGCCGCGAGGGATGACACGCAGCTCTCACGGCGTCTTCACGCGGGTCACACCCGCCGACGGATTGCCCGAGGCCCGTGTCCTGGCGGTGTGCGGCTCCGCGTCACAGGGCGTTGTGGCGGCGGCGCGCAACGCCGTATACCGCTCCCTCGGAGGCAGGTTTGAGTCGCTTCCACCGGCGGGAGATCTCGGCGTTCCGGGGCGTTTGGCGTGCGCCAGCGACGGCTCCGTGTGGGTTGGTTACAGCAGCGGGGCGATCGAGCAGCGGAAAGACGGCGTCTCGCGGGTTTTCGCTCCTCCGCCGGACGCTCCGGGGCCGGTCAGCTACCTCTACGAGGACCCACAGGGCGGCGTCTGGGCGGTGCTCGGGAGGCGGATCGCCAAACTGCGGAATGGCGCTTTCGAGACCGTTTCCATGGAAGGCGGCGCGGCCAATCTGGGCCCCGTTTACACCTTGTGCATGGACCGCGAGGGAGGCGTCTGGCTGGGTCTGCGGTCAAACGGTCTGGCGCGATTGCGGACCCGGCGGATTTCCACGCTGTTGGTGGAAGATGGGCTTCCGGACGATCGCACGCTTTCGGTTTTTGAGGACGGAAGCGGGGACATATGGGTTGGAACGGGCGATGGGCTCGCCAGATATCGCGACGGGCGCTTCGCTACCTGGACCGCCGCCAACGGCTCCCGTTTGGGCGACGTCCGGTCTATCGCCGAAGACTCGAACGGCACTCTGTGGATCTCGGCCGGCAAGGACCTGCTGTGGATGAAGGGCGGACGCTTGACACCCGTGCCCGGTTGGGCGGGCGTGTTCGAAATCGAAGCCCTTTACAGGGACGCCGAAGGGCGCATGTGGATCGCCACCGACGGCGCCGGCGTGTTCCAGTACTCACGCGGGGCGTTTCGTAATTTCCGCACGGCGGACGGCCTGGCGGGCGATCACATCCGCGCCATCATGGGCGACCGCCGCGGGGCTATCTGGATCAGCACCTCCGGCAAGGGAGTGAGCCGGTACCTCGACGGCAAATTCACGACTTTCACCAGCCGGGACGGGCTGGCCGGCGACCGCGTGGTTGCCATTCATGAGGACGAAGAGGGCGCCATCTGGTTCGCCACCCGGCGCGGGCTCTCGAGGCTCAAGGACGGAGCTTTCTTCACCTGGCGGGAATCCGGCCTGTTCGAGGATTTTGTCTACTCCATCGTCGACGACGGCCGCGGCAACTTCTGGTTCAGCTCGGCGCAGGGGATCTTCAAGGCCGCCAAGCAGGAGCTCCGCGATTTTTCCGCCGGCAGGGTCAAAAGGATCGTCTCGGTTGCCTACGGCGAGAGGGACGGCATGAAGACCAGGGCGGGCAACGTTGGCAACCAGCCGGTCGCCCTGCGAACCGCCGGCGGTCAACTCCTGTTCACGTCCATGAAGGGGTTGGTGGTCGTCGAGCCGGACCGCATCCTTCCCGATACCTTCGTCCCTCCGGTCTACATCGAGAAAGTCATTGTGAACAAGAAAGAACTGCCGTCGGACCGCTACGTGCAACTGCCGATGGGCGCGGGCGAAATCGAGATTCATTACGCCGCGCCATGTTATTCCGAGCCCGAAAAGCTGCGGTTCCGGTATCTTCTCGAGGGTGTCGACCGGGATTGGATAGACGCGGGTGGCAGGCGCTTCACGTATTATGCCAATCTGAGCCCGGGGAGTTACCGCTTCCGCGTGGTGGCCGGCAAGACCGATGGCGCCTGGAACGAATCCGGCGCCGCGTTCTCGTTCTATCTCAAGCCGCCCTTTTACCGTACGCCGCAATTTGCGGCCATCGCCGTTCTTCTCTCCTTGCTGTTCGCCTGGCTGATGTATTGGCTCCGCATGCGGGGTCTGAAGGCCAGATACTCCGCCGTGCTCGACGAGCGCAACCGCATCTCGCGGGATATCCATGACACGCTGGCGCAGAACCTGGCCGGCATCGCTTTGCAGTTGGACGCCGTCCAGATGCAACTGCCCGACGTGACGAGCGGTTTGCGCGAGCGTCTGGACGAGGTCTGCAACCTGACAAGGTATAGTCTCGCCGAGGCCCGCCGGGCCATCTCCGACCTCCGTTCGGACGGGCTCGAGTGTCCCGAACTGTCCGCCGCGCTGCCTGAAATCGCACAACGCGTGGCGGGCGACCTTCAGACCCGGGTTGTCGTCACCGGCGCCCCCCGAAAACTGAATCCCACCATGGAACGTAATCTGCTGCGCATCTTTCAGGAGGCCCTGTTGAACACCGTAAAGCATGCCCACGCCCGCACCCTGGACGTTGAATTGAAGTACGAACCCGCCAGCCTCGCGCTGCGCGTGCGCGACGACGGGCGCGGTTTCGATCCCGCGGGCCTGGGCGCCTCCGGCGGCGGGCACTACGGATTGATCGGAATGCGCGAGCGCGCCGAGAGAATCGGCGGCCGTCTGACGCTGAACAGCAGACCTGGCGGGGGAACCGAGATGCTTGTCGAGGTGCCTCTGTAACCCGCCCGCGCCGGAGAACATACATGAGCGATACCAACGACGCCACCCGGATTCGCACCATGATCGTGGAGGATCACTTCGTGGTTCGAGTCGGGCTCAGCGCCATCATCAACAGTCAGCCCGACATGGTGATCGTGGCCGAAACCGGCAACGGACGCCAGGCCGTGGAACTCTTCGCGCAGCACGAACCCGACGTCACCCTGATGGACCTCCGGCTTCCCGGATTGGATGGGATCGACGCCATTACCGCCATTCTCGCGAAGTTCCCGCGCGCGCGGATCATCGTGTTGTCCTCCTTCGGCGGAACCGAGAACGTGTTCCGCGCCTTTCAGGCCGGCGCCCGCTCGTACTTTCTCAAGGATGTGAAAGGCCGGGACCTGGTGGAGGCCATCAGGGCCGTGCATGCCGGCCAGCGTCCGCTTCCGCAGGAGGTCGCCTCGTGCCTGGCCGAGAGGATTCCCCGCCCCGAGCTTAGTCCGCGCGAGCTCGAGATACTCAAGTTGATCGCCAAGGGAGAATCCAACAGGGAGATCGCAGCCCGGCTGGCAATCAGCGAGGGAACCGTGCGGGTGCACGCCAGCAACGTGTTCGCCAAGCTGGGATGCAGTTACCGCGCGCAAGCCGTGGCGGTGGCCTTTCATCGCGGAATCATCGAGGTGGAGTAAATGGGTGGCCGGAACTATCGCACTTACAGCACCACCATCGGATGATACAGGTTCGGCACCACCAGCTCGCCAACCGCCACTAACTCTCCCTGCCGCGTGACCGCCTTCACGTACTTCGAATCGGTCTGCGCGCGGAACGGCGACGCCGGGAAGTTCCGTCCGTTGCGGATGTCGCGCACCGCAGCCTCTTCCACGTACACGGCGGGCATCGCCGGCAGCATCTCCGCGGCCGGCACCAGCGCGTCGATCAGCCGCTCCCCGGCCGCCAGCGCCTCCAGTTGCGGAATCGTGCGCGCGCGGGCAATCTCGAATTCGCCGCTCGCCAGGCGCCGCAGCTCGTGCAAATGCGCGCCACAGCCCACGAGCGCCCCCAGGTCGTGCGCGATCGACCGCACGTACGTGCCGCCCGAGCAGTGTACCCGCAAGCGCGCGTCGGCGCCCTCCACGCCCAGCAGTTCCAGTTCGTACACCTGCACCGTCACAGGCTCCAGCACCACCGGAATCTGCTTACGAGCCAGTTCGTAGGCCCGCCTTCCGTCCACCTTCTTGGCCGATACCGGCGGCGGCGTCTGCACGATCTCGCCGCGAAACCGGTCCAGCGCGGCTTCCAGCTCGGCCCGGTCCAGCACCACCTCGCGCTTCTCGCCGGTCACGACGCCCTCGCGGTCGTAGGTGTCGGTTGCCCAGCCGAACCGCACCACGCCTTCGTAGATCTTGTCGCTGCGCGTGTAGAATTGCGCCAGGCGCGTGGCCCTGCCGACCACCACCGGCAGCACTCCCGTGGCCGCGGGGTCGAGCGTCCCCAGATGTCCCACCCGCTCGGTGCGCGCGATGCGGCGCATCTTGTTCACCACGTCGTGCGAGGTCCAGCCCGCCGCTTTGTCGACTACGATGACTCCGTCCAAATGTTGTCCTTTTTGCGCGCCAGGCAGACGTACCCCAGCGTGAAGTTCTTATGCGGATCCAGAAAATCCAGGAATGGCAAAACCAGCGCCGGGGGAACCAGCAACAGCGCGGCCGGCGGAAAGCCGAGCCAGCGCCAGCCTCCCGCGAAGAACTGCAGCCCGTTCAGCAGCCGCCGCGCCAGCAGCCGGAAGTACCCGCCGGCGGGCCGGATTTCGCGCGCTTCCAGGCCCGCCTGCCGCAGCAGGTACTCGAGGCCGTGCCGCGTGTACCGGTAGTAGTCGTGCGGCGCCTGGTGGATTTCCCAATCCTGCGGCGCCGCCAGCAGCAGCGTGCCGCCGGGCGCGAGCGTTCGCGCGATTTCCGCCAGGGCGCGCCCCGGCTCGGGCAGGTGTTCGAGCGTCACGATGTGCAGCGCCGCCGCGAATGTGGCATCGCGGAACGGCAGCCGGGTCAGGTCGGCCACGGCGTTCAGCGTGCTGTAATCCCACGCCGCGTCGCCCACCGCCAGGTCGACTCCGCAGTACCGCTGGGCGGCGAAGAAGCGCCGGTACCGGCCCTCGCCCGCACCCGCGTCCAGCACCCGCGCGCCCGGCGGAAGGGCCGCCGCCAACTCCTCCACCGCCCGCTCGATCTCCACCTCGAAGTGCAGAATGTGCCTCCGCAGCGGCCGCGGCAGACGATACGCCAACCCGGTGTAGCTCATACCCGCCGCCCTTCGATCATCACCGTCGCCCCCGCGCCGCATGCCGCCTCCACCAGTGTGAAGGGCAGGGCCGCCGCCACCAACGCCAGGTACACCGCGTCCTTCACCAGCCGCGCGCCGCGCCCCTCCGCCACGCGCCGCACGCGCCGCGCCATCGGATCGAGCCCCGGCGCCAGGCTGCTGGCCAGCCCGGCCGGATTGTCGCGCAGCGAGAAATATTTCCGCCGCAACACTTCGAATCCGCATCGCTCCATCAGCTTCGCCACGTCATCCGCACGAAAGTCCCACAAATGCCGCGGCACGTCCATGCCGTTCCACCGCCGCCCCAGCAGGCGGCACTGCCACGACGCCGCATTCGGCACCTGCACGATCAGCCGCCCGTCCGGCGCCAGCAGTTCGTGCGCCGCGCGCAGGTAGGCGCACGGGTCGGCGAGATGCTCCAGCACGTGGAACAGGGTCAGCCCAGCCAGGCTTCCGGCGGGAAACGGCGCGTCCTCGAGCCGCGCGCACACCGCCGGCACCCGCTGCCGCAGCCAGGCGATGGAGGCGGCCTCGCGCGAGATATCCAGCCCCAGCACGCGGAACCCGCCCTCGCGCATCATTCCCAGAAACAGCCCGCCGCCGCAGCCCGCGTCCAGCAGCGGCCCGCGCGCGCCGGTCTGGCCCAGCGCCCGGCGCACGAAGCGCGCGTGGTCGCGCAACACCAGACGGCGGTAGCGTTCCTCCAACCTGCCTGCGGCGCTCTCATCCGGCGCGAACCAATAGTCGCCGGGATAGTAGCGCCGCAGCGCCTCCGCCTCGGGCCGCGGATCCAGGCGCAGCAGCCCGCACCGTTGGCAGCGTACCACCGAGAACCGCTCGGTGGTGGTGTGGTACAGACGGTCGGACGCCTGGAACACCGTCACGCATTCCTCGGCCCCGCAAACCGCACACGCGCTCATACCGTCTCCCGCAAGGGCAGCCGGTTGGCCAGGATCAGCCGCCGCACCTCGCCCGGCGCGAGTTTTCGCAACCGGCCCACCGCCCGCCGCTTGCGCAGTATGCGAGGCGCGAGGAGCAGCGCTTCGAGATCGCCCCGCACCAGCGCCCAGGCCATCGCCAGCTTGCCCCGCGGCCCCGGAAAATACGCCGTGTCACCCTCGCCCCGCGCTGCCCGCCACACCCCCGCCGCCACCCGCGCCGCCGCGTAGAACGGATTCAGCCACAGCAGGCTCCAGGGAAACAACTTGAGCGCCAGCAGCACGCGGTTGCGTTCGATCAGCGCCAGCCGCCGCGCCGAATCCTTCCCCAGCGTCGACCCCCGATGGTGCCGCGCCACCGCCTGCGGCGTGTAGATGCACGCCCAGCCGGCGATGCGCGCGCGCAGCCCCAGTTCGGCATCGTCGCCGTAGGCGAAGAAGTCCTCGTCGAACCCGCCGATCTGGTCGATCATCGCCCGCCGGTACATGCAGGCGCATCCGTCCGGCCACAGCACCTCTTCCTCGCGGTCGAACTGCCCGCGATCCGGCGCCCCGCTGCCGCGACCGCGGTTCTGTCCGTCCGGCCAGATGGCGTGGCCCGCCTTGTCGATGCGCCCGGGATCCTCCCAGACCAGCACCTTGCTCGCCGCCATGCCCACGTCCGGACGCCGTGTACACGCCTCGTGGAGCGCCGCCAGCCAACCCGGCTCGGCCTCGGCATCGTTATTGAGAAGCGCCAGAAACTCGCCGCTCGCGGCCGCCATTCCCTGGTTATTCGCCGCGCAGAACCCGCGGTTCTCACGGTTGCGGATCACGCGCACCGCGAACTCGCGCTCGGCCATCTCCGCCGACCCGTCGCCCGACCCGTTGTCCACCACGATGGTCTCGAAACGCACGTCCGCCTGACCCTCGAGCGAGCGCAGGCACGCGCGCAGCAACTCCTTCCGGTTCCAATTGACGATCACTACGGAGATCAACCGTTTATGCTAGCAGGGCTGGAGCATGAAATCCGCTTCACGTTAAGTCCGCTTCACCCGCGCAACTTGGGAGCGGCCGGCCGCGTTACACCGCGTAGGAGGAACTTACGATGAACCGGAAACTCTGGGCCGCTTCGGCGGTGTTGGCCGGCGCGCTTCTGACGGCTTGCGGCGGCGGATACGTAGTGGCCGCTTACGGCCCGCCGCCGCCCCGCTACGGCGTGATAGGCTACGCGCCCGGCCCTGGATACATGTGGACCGAAGGGTATTGGAATCTCTCCGGCGGCTCCTGGGTATGGGTTACCGGCCGCTGGGTGCGCCCGCCCCATCCGCACGCCGTGTGGGTCGGTCCCGAATGGCGAAGGGAAGGCCGCGGTTACCGGTACTATAGGGGATACTGGCGATAAGCCGGCCGGAGGCGGCGCGCTATAATCGGTCTGCATCCGCCCGCGCGTTGCGGGCGGCGGACAGGACACCCCAGTGGCGCGTCGATATCTGGCGTTCGACATCGAAACTTCCAAGGACGTTCCAGGCGAGGATTTCAACTGGCGTCCGCACCGGACGCTGGGCATCGCCTGCGCCGCCACGCTGGCGAGCGGCGCCGCCCAACCGCTCCTCTGGCACGGCAAGAAACCCGGCGGCCTGCCCGATAAGCGAATGAGCCAGGCGGACGCCCGCGGATTGCT
>Ga0209039_10003953_pt1 | contig 11215 bp, 12 predicted proteins | sample BogFormECP12_OM1_FD_188238 | JGI IMG/M metagenome (GOLD analysis project Ga0209039, IMG submission 188238) | Bog forest soil microbial communities from Calvert Island, British Columbia, Canada - ECP12_OM1 (SPAdes) (version 2) | ecosystem: Environmental > Aquatic > Freshwater > Wetlands > Bog ... | reverse complement strand
ACCCCTGCGCAGGCGCCTGGACCCATACCCCGCCGTCCTCCTCGAGTGCACTTGTTCATTTCTTCCTCGAGGACACCGGCCTCGCACCACGGGAACCGTGCTCGGTGGACGGAAGTATCCCTGCAATGCAGCTTCCACAGGGGGCCGTATTTCGGGGCGGCAGTCATTCGCTTCGCTTCAGGCTCCTACGCTCGCTAGGCCCCCATGCTGCACCGACCGCGGCTCTAGTGGAGCCGGGCCGCCGGGCCGTTTACACCACGCATCTCCCGGCCGGTCACCCGGTCCGGGCTGTGGCATCGCTTCGTGTCCGATCTGAACAATTGACACGGCTGGACTCTCACCAGCTGGGTTGCAGCCTTGTCGGCTGCTCCTTCCCGCATCCGGCTCTTGCTTCAGGTAATGACGCCAAGTCGCCTCAATGGGTAGGGGGGGCAGATGCGGGCAGGGGGCAACCAGCGGTGGATGAGCCGTCGCATCCGGTTCCAGAGGACTCGTCCGTTCTGGCTGCGCCGCGACAGGACGCGGTGCCAGCGCCAGCCGACCTCGAACCGTCCGTTGATTTTCAGCGTACGTCCTTGGAATTCGCCACACGTCCCGCAGCGTTATCCACTGCGGCTGAACACGGGATCTCCCGGTTCCCGCGCGAGGTGTTTCCGTGCGTGCACGGGGTCTCTGACCGCGCGGGACCCCTGCGTATCTCGCGATATCGACACACAGGGTGGGGCCTTCCGCTTTCTCCTACAGCGTCGGCGTCCCGAAGGAAGGATCTTTCGCGGCTCCATACCCGGCCCGCGCGTACCCCTGTCAACGCTTCGACGCCGCCCTTCCGGGCGACTCCGCATGACTCAGGGCCGTCGTGGGTCGCTAGCCCTTCCACGTATGACTCTTTCATTCACAACACCTCGCCGGTCTGACCGGCGCACAGGAGACCCCCCATGCGCGTCGAATTCGGTGGCCCTCCCACCGGCCCCCTCACGGGCATCCGGGTGGTCGACCTCTCGACCGTGGTGTCTGGCCCGCTCTGTACTCAGGTGCTCGGCGACCTCGGTGCCGAGGTTTGGAAGGTCGAACCCCTCGCAGGCGACACCACGCGGCGTCTCGGCCCGCCGTTCCGAGGCGGTCTCACCGGTTTTTTTGCGCACTTCAACCGCAACAAGCGGAGTATTGCTCTCGATCTCAAGTGCACGGAGGGTCAGCACGCCGCCCGGCGCCTCGCGCTGCGCGCGGACGTCCTCGTGGAGAACTACCGGCCCGCCGTGGTGACCCGCCTCGGCCTCGGCTACGAGGAGCTCTCGCGCGAGAACCCCCGGCTTGTCTATCTCTCGATCAACGGTTTCGGTCCATCCGGACCCTACTGTGACCTCCCCGCGTACGACACCGTGATCCAAGGCCTCGCCGGATTCATGCCAACCCAGGGTGGCGACGGAACGCCGCAGCTCGTGAAGAGCATCATCGCCGACAAGGCGACCGCACTCACCGCCGCCTACGCAGTGATGGCAGCTCTCCTGGCCCGCGAGCGCGGCGACGGTCGTGGCCAGCACGTCCAGGTACCCATGCTGGATGCATTCGCAGCGTTCATGCTGCCCGATGTCATCACCAAGGAGGCGTTCAAAGCGGAGGACGCGACCCCACGACCCAAGCTCCCCGATGTGCACCGCACATGGGAAACCGCCGACGGTCACGTCGTCCTCCTGGTCCTTGAGGACCATCAGTTCGCCGGGCTGTGCCGCGCGATCCGCCGTGAAGACCTGCTGGACGATCCGCGTTGCAAGAGCCTCTTGACCCGCATCATGCACGGGCGCGCGCTCTACACAATCCTCGAGGAGGAGCTCCGCAAGTGGCCGACGGCTGAGCTCCTTGAGCGTGCACGGCACTTCGGCGCGCCGTTGGCGCCCGTAAATGCGGTCAGCGATTTCCTGCGCGACCCCCAGGTGCAGTCCAACGAAACGGTGTTGGAAGTCCCTGACTCCGAGGCCGGGCCCATGCGGTTTCTTCGCAACCCGGTCCGCTTTGCGCGCACTCCGGCGAGCCTGCGCCAGCGCCCGCCGCGTCTAGGGGAACAGACCGACGCCATCTTAACGGAGGCGGGTTTCACGAGCGACGAAATCGCACAGCTGCGCGCGGAGCGCGTCATCGCGTAAACGGCGATTCGCCGAGAAAGTTCTGTTCGTCGCCCGCAATGCTTGAGGTTTTGGGGTAGATCCACCATCCGGATCAGGAGCCTCGAGCTCGACGTCGAATCCCGGCCGATGGCGGGCGCAAGTCGGCTCAGCGTCTCGACGGCCAGGGCACGAGCTTCGAAACGCGCTGCGCGTGTTCGGCGTAGCCGGGACGGCGCGCCAGGCTTCGTTCCTCGAGCATGGGAATGCTGGCGAGCAGGAACATGCATGTCATGGCGATCGGTCCGATCACGGTCCACACCCACGCCGGATGGGCGGCGAGGCCGAACAGCCAGAGACCCCACCAGAAGCCAAGCTCGCCCAAGTAGTTGGGGTGGCGCGAGTAGGCCCAGAGCCCGCGCCCGCAAATCTGACCAGGCTGCTTTTTGCGGTTGAAGCTGCGCAGCTGTTCATCGGCGATCGTCTCGACGGCGATCGCGCCGCCGGTCACCACCAGGGCCAGCCAGTCGAGCGCGCCCCAGGGTTCTCTCCCGAGGGCGAGTGCGGCGTAGAGAGGGAGGCAAGCGAGGAACACCTGCAGGGTGGGGAAGTAATGGATCGCACCAAGGCTCACGAGCCAGTACGGCAGCTTGGCATTCGCGCGCAGGTCGCGGTAGCGCCAGTCCTCGTGGTGCAGACCCGGCCAGCCGCACGCCCAGTTGTACGTGAGGCGAAGTGCCCAGGCGACGACGAGCCAGAGCACGAGAGCGTGGCGCACGGAAGGGCCGCCACTCGCCGGCAGGACCTCCATCCAGTAAAGCGCAACGACTGGAGGTGCGACGCTCCAGTAGGGGTCGTACACGCTCGAGTTGGAGAGCGTCATGCTAAAGGCAAAGATCACCAGCGTGGCCGTGGTGTCCGCCGCCAAGACCGTGAAGACGGGGTTTGCGGACCCCATCACGACGCCCACCGCGAAGGCAACGCCGAGCGCCACGAGGTAGGCGGCGATCACGATGCCGAACGAGGTGCTGCGCCCGGCTCCTGAAACTCGCGCAGGGCGACCCATGCGGCCCGGAGCTTACGATAGGCCCCGAGTGCCGGCTGCGGGTCAGGCAGTTGCGCCGAGACTTATGAGCACCACGGTCGCGAGGAGAAGCAAGAGCCAGAACGCCTGCTTTGCCACCGTTCGTCCCTCCCAATGTCCGTTCCGGACCCCCCCGAGAATCGGCCGGGGGCAAGCGCCGCGCTATGAAGTACTTCACACTGGAGGGCATGCCGTCCGGTCCGGACAAGAGGCGTCTGCTCGCGAGCGTGCCCCTTTTCGCCTCGCTCGAGGAGCGTGATCTCGACGCCCTTCTTGCAGTGACGACCACCAGGCACCTCGCTGCCCGGGAGGAACTCTTTCACAAGGGCGACCCCGGGGCGCAGCTCTATGTCGTGATGAGCGGCCGGCTTAAGGCGAAAGCGGAGGCCGCGGACGGCAAGGAGGTCATCTTCTCCCTGATGGGGCCGCGGGAGGTAATCGGTGAGATTGCGCTCCTCGACTCGAACCCGCGCTCGGCAACGGTCGAGGCAATCGAGGCGTCCGAGCTCCTCGCGCTGAATCGACGTGACTTCTTGCCTGTGGTGGAGCGGCACCCGAAGTTGGCGCTCCAGCTCGCGGGCATCCTGGCGGAGCGGCTGCGCCGGCTTTCCGCTCTCACGGAGGACACGGCGTTCCTGGCCCTCCCCTCGCGTCTTGCGAAAAAATTACTCTCGCTCGCCGAAAGCGACGGACTTCCCACGCCGGAGGGAACGCGCATTCGGATCCGTTTGCCGCAGAGCGAGCTCGGGGAGCTTGTCTGCACGAGCCGCGAGAGCGTGAACAAGCTCCTGCGAGCCTGGGTGCAGCAAGGAGTCGTCGGCGTCGACCGCGGGTTCATCACGCTTCGAAAACGCCGCTCGCTCGAGGCGCTGTCAGATCTCTGGATCGTGTAAACCCGCAGCGCGCGCTGCGAAGGAAGGAGGAGTTCGATGACTGCAACCGCTCTGGTGACTTCGTTCGCACTGATCGAATACCTGTGGATCGCTTTCTCCGTCGGCCAGGCGCGGGGACGCTACGGAGTGGCGGCGCCCGCGACCACGGGCAACGAGATCTTCGAACGTTGGTTCCGGGTCCAGCAGAACACGCTCGAGCAGCTCGTGGTCTTTCTGCCCTCGCTGTGGCTGTTCGCGCTCTACGCGAATGGGCGGATCGGTGCTCTGATCGGTCTTGTCTTCGTCGCGGGCCGCTACCTGTACGCGCGCGGCTACGTCGAAGATCCGGAGAAGCGGGGTCGGGGATTCATGATCGGGTTCGTGGCCACCGCTGTGCTGTTGGCAGGAGGGCTGATCGGCGCGCTGTGGAAAATCCTCTAGGTGGAGTCTTTGAACGATCCGAAGCTGCAAGCGGTTCTCGAGCGACTCCACTCCGCCGCCCGTGGCGACCGCCTGCGCTTTCTCGGCCTTCTGCCCTCCGTCTTGCCGATGCTTTTCGGCGGCAAGGCGCCGCCCGCGGCCGAGCAAGCGGCACGGTTCAAGGACGTCTATATCCCGATCTCCCGGGCGCAGGGGCGGTTCCTCTACCTCGTGGCGCGAAGCCTCGGGGCTCGCCGGATCGTGGAGTTCGGCACGTCGTTTGGCATCTCGACGATCTATGCGGCCGCCGCGGCGCGGGACAATAGCGGCATGGTGATCGGCTCCGAGCTCGAGCCGGGAAAGCATCGCGCGGCGCGCGCGAATCTCGCCGAGGCCGGGGTCGGCGGGTACGCGGAGATCCGGCTCGGCGACGCGCTCGAGACGCTGGCGGATGTCCCTCCGCCAATCGACCTCGTGCTACTCGACGGGTGGAAGGAGCTCTACCTGCCGATGCTGAAGCTCCTCGAGCCGAAGCTTCGCACCGGCGCGGTCGTGCTGGCGGACAACATTCATACCTTCCGCTGGGCGCTTGCACCCTACGTGAGCTACGTGCAGTCAGGCCAGAACGGTTTTGCGTCGATCACGCTTCCCCTTGCCGACGGCTTCGAATATTCGGTGAAGCTCTAAGGCCCAGGGGCGCGAGAGCGCGAGATTTCGCGCCACCCTCGCGGGGCGGCCGTGAGGTGCGGCGGGATCCGCGCTCTACGTTCCCGACTGGCTGCGGCCCCGCTGCTGCAGACTCGCACGCCGCGCGGCGATCATCTCGGGCGATAGCTGGCGAGCGTGTGCCCGGGACGCCTCTTCCTCAAGCTTCAGGCCCTCGCCAAAGGAGCGCGCAAAGCCCTCGTCGATCACCCGTTTGTACTCCCGCAGCGTGAGCGGGTCGCAGGTCAGCATGTCCCGCGCCAGCGCAAGGCAGGTGGGGAGGAGCTCTTCCGGCGGAACCACCCGATTCACGAGGCCCCACGCCTCGGCCTGCGAGGCGCCAAGGTAGTTCCCCGTAAAGGCCAGCTCCTTGGCCCGATGGATCCCAATGAGCCGCGGGAGTTTCTGGGACAAACCCCAACCGGGCAGGATTCCGACGCGGGCGTGCGTATCCGCAAAGCGCGCCTCCGTCGACGCGATCAAGACGTCGCAGGCAAGTGCCAGCTCGAATCCGCCGGTCACGGCGACGCCGTTGATCGCGCCAATCGTCGGACGGTCGAAGCGGTGCATGGCGCGCACGATGTCGGCGTCCGCGATCGCGCCCGTGGGATCGCCTCGAGTGGGCGATTCGCCGCCTAGCTCCTTTAGATCGAGGCCGGCGCAAAAGGCGCGGCCTGCCCCGGTCAAGATCACGACGCCGACGCTCTTGTCGGCCTCGAGCTGGCTCAGGCTAGCCGCAATCGCGGCGCGGAGTTCCCGCGAGAGCGCGTTCAGCTGGGCGGGGCGATTGAGCGTCAGGATTGCGATGCCGCCGCTTCTCTCGACTTCGAGAACGGGCTCGGTCATGGGCGCCTCCAGGCCTCTCACGCCAGCATAGGCCGCCCCTCGCGCATCAGGCGAACTCAAGAATCCCGAAACGCAACGGCCGATGGAAATCAGGCGGTTCGGCGAAGGTCGCCGACCAGGAACTGAACTGGCCTTCTCCCGCACGGTCGATCCGGAAGAAGTTCCCTCGCCAGCGCTCTCCCGGCCGCGGTGGCTGGACGCCGCCGAGGGATCTGAACGGGATCGCCCATTCGACGCTCCACCAACAGTCGATATCGTCTCGCCGGTCGAGCGTCCCGCGCACGCGCACTCCGCGGCGCCAGCCCTCGCAGATCCAGCTTGTGTCGAGGACCATGGAGCGGCGGTCGAAGTCGGGACTCACGACGCTGGCCTCGAACCAGGCTCCGCGGGGATTCATCTCGAGCTCGAAGTAGCGTCGCGGGTCCGAGCCCGGGGCGAGGAACGCCTCCACCACGTCCTCGGTGTAGATAGGCTCGTTGCGACCCGAGTAGCTCCCGAAGATGTCGCGGTCGATGCACTGGAAGGCCACGTAGAGCCGGGTCTCGTCGTAACAGACGCGCAGCGCCGTCGGCTGGAACTCCACGGCCGCTCCGAGCGGGGGCGCATCGGCCGCGAGATGGCGGAGCGCCTGCTCGCTGGAGAGCTCCATCTCAGGGGTGCGTCCATGCGAGGGCAACAACCACACCGGTGCGATCTCGGCCCAGGGGGGCTTGTGGATATCGCCGTCGATGCGGATGCTCTGGGCGATCCGCGAACAGAAGAGAATGGGAAGCGGCGTCTCGCGCTCGACCATGACGAGGCCCCATGAGTAGCGACGAGAGGCTTGCGACGCCTGCACCCGCTCTCGTGCGCCAGGTCGCCGCCGCATTCGCGGTCCGGGGGCGCTGGGTCTCCTCGACGCCGTGGGGCAGCGGCCACATCAACCAGACCCTCTTGGCCGTCTTTGAGCAAGACGGTCGCATGCGGCGCTATATCCAGCAGCGGATCAATCCCTTTGTTTTTCCAGATCCGATGAAGGTGATGGAGAACCTCGAGCGCGTGACCGCGCACCAGCGTGCGGTGCTGACGGGCGAGGGGGTGAGTGACCCGGACCGACGCGCCCTTCAGCTCGTGCCCACCCGGTCGGGTGCGCTCTGCTTCGTGGACGCCGAAGGGTCGCATTGGCGCACGTATCGATTCGTGGAAGGTGCGTCGAGCCACGACGTCGTGCGGACGCCGCGGGACGCAGCGGTCGCGGCCGAGGCTTTCGGCCGGTTCCAGGCCCAGCTGACGAGCCTTCCTGGACCTCGTCTCCACGAGACGATCGCGCGCTTCCACGACGGGCGCGCTCGCATGGAGGCGCTCCTGGACGCCGCGCGTACCGACCGCTACCAGCGCTTGTCGGGATGCCGGGCGGAACTCGACTTCGTGCTGGCCCGGGAGGCGATGGTTGATCGGCTGCCCTCGCTCCACGCAAAAGGCGCCCTCCCCGAGCGCATCACCCACAACGACACCAAGCTCAACAATGTGTTGCTCGACGACCGCAGCGGCGAGGCGGTGTGCGTGATCGACCTTGACACGGTAATGCCTGGCCTCGTGCACTATGACTTCGGCGATTTGGCGCGCACGGCGACGTGTGCGGCGGCGGAAGACGAGCGTGACCTATCCCGGGTTGGCGCAGATCCCGTGCTCTTCGCTGCCCTTTGCGAGGGCTACCTGCGCGGTGCCGCGCCCTTCCTCACCGCCGCGGAGTGCGCGGAGTTGGCTTTTTCCGCGCGGCTTCTCACCCTCGTGATCGGCCTGCGCTTCCTGACCGATCATCTCTCGGGCGATCGCTACTTCAAGGTGCATCGTGAGAACCACAACCTCGATCGCTGTCGCACGCAGCTGCGGCTCGTGGCCAGCATGGAGGAGCAGCGCGGTCCTATGGAGGAGATCGTGGCTCGCGCGGCGGAGCGCTTCTTGCCGAAGTCGTGAGAAGCTAAGACCCATCCAAGGCTGCGCTCTCACCAGGTGACGCTCGAGGGGAGCGGCGAGCGTAGAATCCGGCGCCCGGGTGGCCGGGTGCGGGCGGGAGGGTGTGGGATGGCCGGTCGTCTCGAAGGCAGGGTCGCGATCGTGACAGGCGGAGGTAGCGGCATCGGCGCTGCAGTAGCCCGACTCTTTGCGGCGGAGGGCGCCGAAGTCACGGTGTGCGGAAGGCGCAGCGGGCCGATCGAGGCCGTCGCCCGGGCGATTGCCGCGGACGGGGGGCGCGGGCGGGCGGTCCCTGCCGATGTGGCCGACGAAGCCCAGGTCGAGGCGCTCCTCACCGAAACCCACGGTCGAGCCGGACGCCTCGACGTCGTCGTAAACAATGCCTATCAGCTGGCGCTTGGGCCGCTCGCGCAGCTCTCGACGGAGGACTGGCACCACTCCTTTCGCGTCACGCTCGACGCCGCATTCTTCGGCACGCGCGCCGCGCTGCGTTTGATGCAGGCGCAGCGGGCCGGTGCCATCGTGAACGTCTCATCGACCGCGGGGCTCGCGGGCCAGGCGGGGCTCGGGGGCTATGCGTCTGCGAAGGCTGCGCTCGAGAACCTGACGCGCACCGCGGCTGTCGAAGCTGCAGCCTACGGCGTGCGCGTGAACTCGCTATGTCCCGGGGTCATCGCGACGGAAGGCACGCTTTCGGCGTTCTCTGATGCGCGTTTGCGGGCCGCGATGACCCGCCAGATTCCCGCAGGTCGCTTCGGTTTGCCCGAGGAGGTTGCGCGCGCTGCGCTTTTCCTCGCGAGCGATGACTCGAGCTACGTCACCGGCGCGACTCTCGTGGTCGACGGTGGTCAGCGCGCCTGTCTCGGTGCGCCCGCGTTCGACGAGGCATGGACAACCGCGTGAGAAGGAGAAGCAGTCGATGGTGAAGATGGTGGCGGCGCTGCGCCGCAGGGCGGGTATGACGCCGGAGGAGTTCCGTACGTATTGGCGCGAGAAGCACGGCCCGCTCATCCAGCGCCTGCCCGATTTCACGCGCCACATCCGAAAGTACGTCCAGATGCACCCCGTAGACTTGCCCATGCCCGCGGACGCCACGGGGATGCCGCGCTACGACGGCTTCGCCGAGATGTGGTTCGACAGCTTCGAGGAGATGGGAGCGGCCTTCACCGAGGCCTCCTACCTCGAGCATGTGCGTCCCGACGAGCAGCGCTTTCTGGATCTCGCGGGCTGCAGTGTGCTGGTGGTCGAGGAATTGGTCATGCACGAGCGCTGACACGCAGTCCCTCCCCCGGCGAACAGACCAAGGAATCGCGCGCGGACCCTTTTGCGCGCGGCAGAAACGTCGTGGATTCGCGCGGCCGCGCGCTGTGAAGCCCGCTCCCCTCACCGGACGTGGCGGCGGGGCCGCCGCCTAGGCTCTCCCGTACATGCCCGCGAGCACCAGGGCGGCGGTCACGACGCCCAAGAGCGCGCCCGTCACTGCGGTCCAGCCGGCCCGTCGGTGCCACACGCGCAGCCCGGAATAGCGCGGGAGGGTGGTCGGTATCCCCCTCACGATCGGGTCGCGTCGCATGGCGAAGGCGCGCGAACCCGCGACCGCGCCGCCGAGCAGCATGGTGAAAACACAGAGCTCATGGACTCGGAGCACGATCACGGACGCAGCGCCCCAGCGCTCGAGCTCTTCGCGCCCGAGAAAAGCGACCTTGAAGAGGTAAGAAACGATGAAGCCGATCACGAGTCCGGATGCGAGGAGCATGCAGCGCCGATGGAGAAGAACCTGGCCCCGGCGGATGGCCCGCACGCCCACGAAGGCGAGTGCAAGGATCAAAAGCATGTTCGCGAACGCAGCCGTCCAGTAGAGCAGCTTGCCATCCATTGGCTCTCCGACCGCCGCCGAGGGTCCGCGCGCCCGCTTTCCCTACCGCTTCTCGCGCACCCGCTTCGCGGCCGGTCGCTCGAGGCAGCGCCCGAGCCACGCGTCGACGCGCGGCCACTTCGACAAGTCGAGCTTCACCATGCGCGCCCACGAAAGGACCGATGCGACATTCAGGTCCGCGACACCGAAAGCCTCACCCACAAGAACGCTCCTGCCAGCGAGCGCAGCCTCGAGCACCTCGAGTGGTTTCGCGAGCTGCGCCAGCGCCTCGGTTGCTTTTGCCGGATTGCGCTGCTCCTTCGGCAGAAGGGCGGTGTGCAGGAGGTACGCAAGCAGCGGGGCCTCGAGTTCGGTCATCGCCCACAGGCTCCATTGGTAGGCGCGGCCTTCGTCGGCGATCGATTGGGGCCAGAGCCCCTTGTCGTAGCGGCGCGCGAGGTAGAGGTTGATCGCCAGCGATTCCCAGAGCACAAGCTCCCCGTCCTGGAGCGTCGGAATGTGGCCATTCGGGTTCAGGGCGAGGTATTCGGGCTTGCGCGTATCACCGGTCGCGAAGTGCGTCGGCACGTTCTCGTAGGGCACGCCGAGCTCTTCGAGCATCCAGAGTGAACGTGCCGCGCGCGACATCGGCACTCCATAAAGCTTGATCATCGGGTATTCCTCCAAGGCGAAGGTGCATGAACTCTCGTGGTGCTCTGCAGCATAGCCAGTACGGAGCGTTTGTGTCGGCGGCACCACTTTTGTTTTGGCTTCCTTCCGCCGATCATGTCAGCGTAGAATCCGGCGCGGTTTTCCAGGGGGGGGGAGGGCGCGTGCTACAGCGCGCGTTGTTTGGGACGCTCCAGGGAGTGAGTCAAGGCGTCGAGCTCGCGGTTCGCGGAAGCGCGGCTCCGCTCGTACTCGGCCTGCGCTGGCGCGGTTGGCAGCGCCTTGTGGGACGGGAGGGGGCGCCGGCCCCTCGGCGGGGTATCGCACTCGCCAGCAAGGTTGCGCTCGACGAGATCTTCTACGCCAGCGAAGTGGTCTCGGCCACCATGGCCTCGTTGCGGGAGCTGCGCCGCGTGGCGAGCGAAGTCGAGGAGGCACTCGCACTCTACGAGGCACGCGGTTGGCTCGACCACCCGGAGCGTTTCCACACAAAGCCTCCCGCGCTGCACCACGTAGAGATCGAGACGAAACGTTCGCGTTTCGGCGACCACGCGCACGCGCGCTTCGAGAGCGGCTACACGCCGCACCCGGGAGAGCCGGGAAGCGCACGCTGGCTGGGCTATCAGGCGAACCGCATCGCCCATGTGCGGCTCCTCGAGCATCCCGGAGCGCCGCGGCCTTGGCTGGTCTGCATCCCCGGCTATCGCAT
>Ga0209039_10003952_pt1 | contig 11216 bp, 10 predicted proteins | sample BogFormECP12_OM1_FD_188238 | JGI IMG/M metagenome (GOLD analysis project Ga0209039, IMG submission 188238) | Bog forest soil microbial communities from Calvert Island, British Columbia, Canada - ECP12_OM1 (SPAdes) (version 2) | ecosystem: Environmental > Aquatic > Freshwater > Wetlands > Bog ... | reverse complement strand
GGATCCTCGGCGGTCCCCGTCTTGGCGTGGTGCTGGAGGTGGTACGCGCGGTAGGGATGGAGATCGCCCCACACCGGATAGGCACACAGCCAGTTGCCGGCCCAATCGTTCAGGCGGCGGTTGCGAAAGAGCGTGCGGTGAGCGGCCTCGTGCATGAGGACGGCCAGACCCAGCTGGCGCCCCCCGATCACAAAGAGGGCGAGCACGACGGTGAGCGGGTTTGGCCAGCGCGCGACCAGCGCGAACGATGCGGCAATCAGACTCCAATCGGTGAGGAGCGAGCGCCACGAGTACCAGTCTTGCAGTTCGAGCAGCTCCTCCACCTCCTCGCGCTGGAGCGAGCGGAGCCACGGCTTTTCCGCGCTGTCCGTCGGCGCGGCGGTCGACGACCTCATGAACACCCTCCTGCCGCCGAGAGCGTCGCGGCGGCATCTGTCATCCGTAGGTCCTGGGCGCCGCGCGAGTGGCGCACGCCATATTGATCGAGAAACCCCGCCCACGCCGTGCGGCCGATTTGGTCGTAGCGGCGCATGGCGTCCAGCAGCGCGCTCCGGCCGGCAGACGGACAGATCTCTTCGGGGAGGAGGGGATCGAGAGCGAGCTGGCGGATCACTCGGCCGCCCCACAGGAAGGACTCGACCATGGCCTCGCGCGCGCCGAGCGAAGAGAGCCGCTCCGCACTGCGGCCGAGCGCTTGGCAAGCCTCCCGGTAGCCGGTTTCGAGCGCGCGGCGGTCCCAGAGATCTCGCGCTCTTCCCTCTGCGTCGGGATCGAGCTCCCGCAGCGAAGCCACGAGGACGCCGGAACCAAGGCCGAGGCCCGCCAGGGTCTCGCGTGTTCCGGCAACGCCGCCGACGAAGTTGTCAGGACGCACGCTTAAGCTCGGCGCGAGCGGGCGGAAGCCGAGGAACCGAACGGCTCGCCCGCTGCGACGGCTGCGCCCGCGCTCGCCGCCCAAGCTCGGCGCCCCGTACGCTGCGATCCAGCCGCCGTCCCAGGGGCGTGTCTTCTCTCCAATGCGGCGCCACGAAGTCACCTGCTGCTCGATCGCCCCAGCCGCAGACCCGAGGCGGTAAAGACCCCGCTCATCGCGCTCCACAAGGCCTCGGGCGAGCAGGCGTGCAAGCGCCACGCGTATGCTGTTGCCGCCGATCCCGAAAAGGGCCCCCGCCTCCACGAGAGCACGCACCGGCATTGAGCCGCGGCGCAGGGTCGAGAGGAGGTCGAGCACCAGGCTCCCGGCGCGCGGCGCCGCGGGGCCCGATATGGTCTCGGAGCGGGGCATCTTCGGCATATTACGCAAAACAGAATAAACATACAATAACTGTAATAAATGCGCTGGCGACCACCGCGGGAGGATCTCCATGGACGAGCTTCTTTTCAGGCGTGACGGGGCGGTTGCCACGCTCACGCTCAATCGTCCGGACCGGCTGAACGCCATCTCGCAAGGCATGCTGGAGGCCCTCTCACGCGCTCTTGTCGAATGTGACAGCGACCCCGGTGTGCGCGTCGTTGTGCTGACCGGAGCCGGCAAGGGTTTCTGCGCCGGACTTGACCTCAAGGATCTGGCGGCCGGGCAGGGCATCGGTAGCGGCGGCGAGGTCGCGGGCCCTGGCAAGTTTGATCTGCGCGACGCCCCTCCCCTTGTGCTTCACAATCTCGACAAGCCCACGATCTGCGCACTGAACGGTGCCGCAGCGGGCTACGGCATGGATCTCGCCCTCGGTTGCGACATCCGGATCGCAGCGGCCAGCGCGAAACTGGCGCCGGCCTTTGCGAAGCGCGGGGTCTTGCCCGAGAGCGGTGGCACTTGGCTTTTGCCACGGCTCGTCGGCTGGTCGCGCGCCTGCGAGATCGCTTTCACCGGACGCACGCTTCTGGCCGAGGAGTGCGTGTCCCTCGGGCTGGTCTCCCGCGTGGTGCCGGACGAGCGCCTCGCGAAGGAAGTCCAAGTCCTCGCGGCGGAGATCGCCGCCAACGCGCCGCTCGCCGTACAAGCGACCAAGCGCATGATGCGTCTTGGCCAAGATGAAACCTTCGAGGCCAACGTGCACCACGTTTTCCTGCAGCTTCTGCCGCTCTTCAGGAGCCGGGATTTCAAGGAGGGCGTGGCGGCCTTCACCGAACGGCGCGCCCCGAAGTTCGAAGGGCGCTGAGGGCAGGGGACACGTCTCGGCTCGCGCTGGAGTGGTCTCCCAAAGCGCCCTGACTGCCTCCGGCTCACCCGAGTGCGCCTTGGGAAGGCGCGGAGTCGGAGGGGGTCGCAGCGCGTTATGCTGCGCGCCGGTTCGAAAAAGGGGGGGGCATGCAGGCGTCCACTCGACGTCGCCTTGTATTCGGCGCAGCGCTCACGGCTGCCGCTTCGACACTCTCTTGTGGCAGTGGGGAAACGGCTGTGCCGACGGCGGCGCCCGCCGCGCGCGCTCCAGCCGCCGGGCCGGCTTCGGGCTCGACGGCCTCGCTTCCCGGGGAAGGGACGGCGAGCGCGGAGACGGGCGCCCTGCCCAAAGCCCTCCCGGCCGATGTCCCGAGCTATCCCGGGGCACGCGTCGTCACGAACTCCAGTGCACCCGAGCAAGGACTCTTGATCGCCTTCCAATCCAAGGACTCCCCAGAAAAGGTCTTCGAGTTCTATCGGCAGAAGCTCGCGGAGCAGGGTTGGAACGTGGAGGGTGAGATGAGCTCCGCGGACCAACGGATACTGATCGCTGGAAAAGGAGACCGGAAGGCGAGTGTGCTCGTGTCGGCAAGTGAGGCCGGCGAAACGCAGATCACGCTCACGCTTACCAATGAAGAGGGCTAGAACAAGATCCCAGCGATGCACGCCGTCATGTTGCGAGCGAGCCGGCCAGGATCGAACGTAGACCGAGTCGTGCGACGTCACCGCGTCGCGTCGGTGCCATGCCGCCCAGTCCACCCAGCAAGATCGCGAGCGAGCCGAAGTTCGCGAAACCGCAAAGTGCATACGAGGCGATCACCGCGGAGCGATGCGAGAGTGCGCCCGCCTTGATCAGTGTGCCCAGCTGCTGGTACGCCAGGAACTCGTTCAAGACCGTCTTCACCCCGAGCAGGCCACCCACCTGGGTCGCCTCCGACCAGGGAATCCCCATGAGCCACGCAATCGGTGCCATCACCCAGCCGAGGACACGCTGGAGTGTCAGCCCTTCGATCCCTGCCATGCCGCCCAGCGCTGCAAGGCCATCGTTCAGCATCGCGATGGCGGCGACGAACGCCAGCAGCGTCGCGCCGACGTAGGCGGCGACGCGTAGCCCGTCGGCGGCACCGGTGGCTGCGGCATCGATCAAATTCAAAGAGGTGGGCTCGACGATCGTGTGCCCGGTGGCTCCCGTCTCGGGTATGCCGCTCTCCGGCACCATGACTTTGGCGATCAGAATGCCGGCTGGGGCGGTGAGAATGCTCGAGATCACAAGATGTCCTGCGAAGTCGCCGCCGCCCAGCATCTGAACGTACGCCACGAGCACCGAGCCCGCGATGCCCGCCATTCCCGTCGTCATCACGCAGAAGAGCTCGGACTCGGTCATCGCTGCAAGATATGGACGCACGAGCAGCGGCGCCTCGACCATGCCCAGGAAGATGTTTGCCACGGCGGACAGGCTCTCGGCGCCGGAGATTCCAAGGCTGCGCGCCAGTGCCCGGGCCAAGAGCGCGACCACCGGCTGGATGATGCCGACGTGATAGAACACCGCGAACAGGCTTTCCATGAAGACGATGATGGGGAGCACGTTGATCACGAATGAGAAGCCGGTGTCCACGAGCGCACCGAACACGAACCGCACTCCCGTGTCGGTGTATCCGATGAAACCATTGACGGTGTCGTTTGCGGCCACGAAAAATCGCCGCCCCGGCTCAGTGCGCAACATCAGAAGAGCGAGGCCGAACTGGATCGCCGTCCCGTAGAGGATGATGCGCCAGGGCAACGCTTGCGGTCGCTTGACGCGGTCCAGGCGATGACGACCATCGCCATCATTCCCGTTGCGGAGATTGCGCGTGCGGCGAGGTCGTTCATGCCACAGCTTCCTCGAGCGCGCGGGCGAGCGCGCGCGCTGCGGCCACGGGATCCACGGCGCCCGCCACTGCCGAAATCACCGCCGCCCCGGCGGCTCCGGCGCGCACGACGGAGGCGGCGCGCGCGAGGTCGATCCCGCCGATCGCGATCACGGGGTGAGGCGCCACGCTGCGGACAGCCTCGGTGAGCAGGGCGAGCCCGCGCGGATCGTAGGGCGAGTCCTTGGAATGCGTTTCGAACACGGGACCGAACGCGACATAGTCCACGGGCTCAGCGCGCGCGGCCCTCGCCTGAGCGAGGGTGTGGGTGGAACGCCCGATCAGCAGCCGCCTGCGTGCCTCGGCGGGCAGACAAGCCGGCCCGATGTCGTCTTGACCGAGGTGTACTCCATCGGCCTCGGCCAAGAGCGCCAAATCGAAACGATCGTTGATGAAGAACAAGGCGCCCCTGGCGCGCGTGATGCTGCGAATGTCCGCGGCCATCTCAAGCGCGGCGCGATCCGTCGCCCGCTTCGCGCGGAGCTGGACGACGGCAGCACCACCCTCGCATGCCGCCCGGGCCTGCTCTACTGGGCCCTGCCTCCAGCACGGGTTGTCATCGGCCACGACGAACAGCCCCCGCAAGCGCTGGGCGAGCGGGCGTGACGTCACTCCCGTCCCGGCAGCTCGATGGCGAGCTCCACGATCTTCTTGCGCAGGGTGTTCCGGTTGATTCCGAGCAGCGCCGCGGCGCGGATCTGGTTCCAGCCCGTATGTTCGAGCACGGCGACGAGCAGGGGGCGTTCCGCGCGTTCCATGAAGCGTGGATACAGGTCCCGCGCAGCGGTGTCCGAGAGAGCGCTGCGCGCTTCCTCCGCCACGAGCTGCTCGAGAGTGGCACGCGTGCGGCCTTCACCGAGAGGGGTCTCGAGGAAGGCGAAGTCCTCGGGGGTCAGCACCTCGCTCGGAGCCAGAACGAGGGCGCGCTTGATCGCGTTTTCGAGCTCCCGGACGTTGCCTGGCCACGAATACGCCGACAGATGTCGAAGCGTGGGCTCTGCGAGGAAGCGAGGTCCAGTTCCAATCTCCTCGGAGTAGCGTGCCGCGAAGTGCTCGGCGAGGGTCGGGATGTCCTCGGGCCTCTCGCGCAGCGGTGGGAGGTGCATAGGTACCACCCGCAGCCGGTAGAGCAGGTCCTCTCGGAATCTTCCCGCCGTGACCTCGGCGTCGAGGTCACGGTGTGTCGCCGCGATGATGCGCACGTCGACATGCTCGGCACGGCGCCCCCCGACCGACATCACCTCGCCGCTCTGCAGCACGCGCAAGAGCTTGGCCTGCAGCTCGAACGGCATGTCGCCGATCTCGTCGAGGAAGAGCGTGCCGCCGGAGGCCTCGCGGAAGCGCCCCGGGCGCGCCTCGATCGCCCCGGTAAACGCTCCCCGCTCGTGACCGAACAGCTCGCTCTCGAGCAACTCTCGGGGAATCGCGGCTGCGTTCACCGCCACGAAGGCGCCGGAGGCGCGCGGGCTGGCCGCGTGGATGGCGCGGGCCACGAGTTCTTTGCCCGTTCCGCTCTCGCCGGTAATGAGGACGGAGACGTCGCTGCGCGCCACCCGACCGATCGTCTTGAAGACTTCGAGCAGGGCGTCGCTCCGGCCGACCAGACGATCGCCCGGCGCGATGCGTGCGCCGGCTTCGCGCCGTAGCTGCCGCACCTCGCGCTCGAGGTCGCGCGTGCGGAGCGCGCGATCGACGAGAGCGCTCACCTCGACAAGGCGGAAGGGCTTCACGAGATAATCCAGCGCTCCGCTTTTCATGGCCTCGACCGCGTTCTCGAAGGTGTTTTGCGCGGTGATCACGACCACCGCCGTCTCCGCGCCAAGTCCACGCAAGTGCTCCACAAGCTCGATGCCCGAGGGTCCTGGCATCCGGATATCGAGGAAGGCGATGTCGAAGGGGCCCTGGCTGGAGATTGCTTCGATCGCGGCATCGCCCGAGTCGACGTCGACGACCTCATGACCGCCCGCGCTGAGCGCCTCGCGCAGCACGAAACGGATCGAAGCCTCATCGTCAGCGATGAGGATTCGAGCGCGACGTGCTGTCGTGCCTTGGCTCATTCCGTCCTCCGCAGCGGAAGGGAAACGCGCACGGTGGTGCCGTCACCGGGGGTACTTTCGACGCGCAACACGCCACCGTGGCGCGCGACCCAGTGTTTGGAGAGGGCAAGGCCAAGGCCGGTCCCACCTTTGCGGGTGGTGAAGAACGGCGTCGAGACATTCTCGAGCACGTCGGCTGGAATGCCAGGCCCCGTATCCTCGAACTCGATCAGGACTTCGGGAACGCGCACTCCGTCCTCGATCAGGAGTCGATGGTCCACGCTCACCCGAGTGCGGATGATGAGCGTTCCGCCTTTCGCCTCGAGGGCCTGCAGCGCATTGCGCGTGAGGTTCAGGAAGACCTGGACCAGCCGATCCGGGTCGGCAAGGAGCTCGGGCAGGGAGGGGTCGAAGTGGCGCTCGACCCTCGCGCTCGCGGAGAGCGGATCGTGGGCCAGAAGGTCGAGGACGTCGTCGAGGAGCCGGTGCAGATTCACGGGGGTGAGCTGAACCTTCTCCCCGCGCGCAAAGACCATAAGGTCGTCGACGAGTGTCGCGATGCGATCCACTTCCCGCACGATCAGTCGAGCCGACTCGCGCGTGTGTGTGTCTCCCGCCCGCAGCTCGAGCAGCTCCGCAGCGCCGCGGATTCCACCGAGAGGGTTCTTAACCTCATGCGCGATCCCGGCAGCGATCCGCCCGAACGCGGCGAGCCTCTCCCGCTCGGTCACCACCTGCTGAAGGGAGTGCTGGATCGTGCGGTCTCGAAGCGCAAGCACCACCCCATCGGGCGTACCCTGCTCGTCGAAAGTCGCAGAGGCGGCGACATCCACGACGAGCTTCACATCGAGGCGGCGTTCGACGGGCTCGTCACTCGCGAGGGCGGTGCGGCCGCTCGCCAGCGCGGCCCGCGCCAGCTTGGCCATGGCGTGGTCCCGGCCCAGCACGCGCTCGATGGGCTCTCCGCCGATGGCCTCTGGGGAGGTCTCGAGGATGCGGCAGGCCTCGGCGTTGACCTGCTCTACGCGGCCCTCGCGGTCGACCACGATGACCCCGTCTAGGACCGCGTCCAGCACGCGCTGAAGATCGACAGGCAATGAAATCCTCCCCAGGGGAAAGCGTGCCTAAAGCTTGGGCACCTTAGCAGTACCTCCCTACGCGTCGAGGCGCTCCGAGGCAAGGGAGGGTAAGGTGGAATGCGTGAATCCCTTGAGGACTGGGATTGCGGTGTCTGAAGCGCAGCGCGTCGTTCTCGCGCTCGCGCCGCAGCTCGGGTCTGAGATGGTGGCCAGCGCAGACGCGCTCGGTCGGGTGCTCGCGGAGCCCGTGGTCTCCACGCGCACGCTCCCCCCCGCCGACAACTCTGCAATGGACGGCTATGCCCTTCGATGCGCAGACCTAGCAGGCGCTACGCATGCCGTGCCCGTCGCGCTGCGGGTCGCTTTCGAGGTCGCCGCCGGCGGCAGCCACGAGCGTGCACTTGCCCCGGGTGAGGCGGCTCGGATTTTCACAGGTGCACCCATCCCGCCGGGCGCAGACACCGTTGTGAAGCAAGAGGATACCGAGCGCGACGGGCCGCTCGTGCGGGTGCGGGTAGCTCCGAGCCACGGCGAGAACGTGCGCGCGGCGGGCGAGGATGTCCGCGCGGGTGAGCTCGTGCTCGATTCTGGGGTGGAGCTGGGCCCGGCGGCGCTCGGGCTGTTGGCCGCTCTCGGCCGCACGGTGGTCGCCCTACGGCAGCGGCCGCGTGTCTCGATCGTCTCGGGAGGCGACGAGCTGGTCGAACCGGACAGCGCCGCGTCCGACGGGAAGATCGTGTCCTCAAACTCCTACACACTTTCCGCACAGTGCCGGCTGGCGGGTGCCGAGCCGATCTACCTCGGCATCGCACGCGATACGCCCGATGCACTCGAAGAGCGGCTCCGCGCCGGGAGTCGAGCGGATCTCATCGTGTCGTCGGGAGGCGTCTCGGTGGGAGACCGCGACTACGTGCGGCCAGTTCTCGAGAAACTCGGCTGCACACTCGTGTTCTGGGGAGTGCAGATGAAACCGGGCTACCCGATGGTCTTCGGCCGATTCGGGGAGACTGGCCCCCTCGTGTTCGGCCTCCCCGGAAATCCCGTGTCCGCCATGGTGACGTTCGAGCAGTTCGTCCGCCCGGTGCTCCGCAAAATGGCCGGCCACAGGGCCTGGTTCCGCCCGGTGGTTCGCGCCACGCTTGCGGATGACTTTGAAAAGGCTGCCGGGCGCATGCACTTTGTGCGGGTCTTCCTCGAGCCGAAGCCAGATGCGCCCGGCGAGTTCGTAGCGCGGAGCACAGGCAGCCAGAGCTCGGGCGTCTTGCGCTCCATGGCCCTCGCCCACGGCCTGCTCATCATTCCTGCGGCGCAGACGCGGCTGCGCGCTGGCGAGCGCGGCGCGGTACAGGTGCTCGACGAGGGCTTCTTCGCGGCGCGCGAGCCGGGATTCTAGGTGGACCGCCCAGGCGGGCGCCTTCGCGACGTTGCTGGCGCCGTGATACTCGGCGGCAGCTCGACCCGGATGGGGCGCGACAAGGCGTCGCTGACAGTTGGTGGTGTTGCTGCGGCGACGCGCATCGCGTGTGTCCTCGCTGAGCTCTTCGAGGACGTATTGCTGGTGGGCGGAGATCCGCCTGCGAACGCCCCGGGCCGAAGGGTCCCCGACCCTCCCGGTCCGCCGTGTCCGCTGCGTGGCATCGTCGCAGCCCTCGGAGCCGCTTGGGCCGAGCGGGTGCTCATCGTGGCCACTGATCTTCCGCTCGTCACCCCTGCCTTGCTGCTCGGGATCGTCGCTTGGCCACGAGCCGAGGTCGTGGTGCCGCGACCGGGCGGCGTGCCCCAGCCACTCTGTGCGCTCTACGAGCGGGAGGTTGCGCGACGCGCAGCCTTCGCCCGCTTCCAGGCCGGCCGCCTCGCGGCCCAGGGCGTGCTCTCGGAGCTTCAAGCCTCATATCTCGAGGATACGGATCTCGCCGAAGTCGACCCGGATGGAGCGGCGCTTGCAAATCTCAACACGCCCGAGGATCTGGCACGGGCCGAAGCGATTGTCGCCCGCGCGAGGTAAGGCCGGTGGCGCTGGGCGCGCGCCTCACGTCACAATCTGCACCCAGCCAACCCAGATCAACACTCCCATCACGATGCACAGCGCGATCCGGTACCAGCCGAAGGGAGCGAGGCCGTGGCGGTTTAGGAAGGAGACGAGCCAGCGCACTGCGATGGCGGCCGAGACCGTGGCTACGACAACGCCCAAAATGCAGGCCGTGACACCAAGCTCCTGGAATAGGTTTGGCGTCCCGCGCTTCGAGGCCTCGTGGAAGTTCTTCGCGAGTTCGTAGAGGCAGGCGGCACCGAGGGTAGGGAGCCCCAGCAGAAACGAGAACTCTGCTGCTTCGGTTGCGCGCATCCCGATGAGGAGCCCTGCGCTGATCGTCATCATGGAACGGGAGGTTCCCGGCCAGAGCGACGCGCATTGGAGCAGGCCGATCCAGAGCGCATCGCGCGGCGAGAGGTCATTCACGGTCCTTCCCTCTTGCCGATGATGCCGATCGAGCCAGATCATCCACACACCGCCGACGAAGAGGGCAGTGAACACGGCGGAAGGCTTGAAAAGGTGTGTCTTAATCGCCTCGTGTACGGCGAGGCCGAGCACCGCCGCGGGGAGAAAGGCGAGGAACAGGTTGACGGCGAGCTTGAGACCCGCAGGATCTCTACCCACGAGCCCGAGAAGCAGGCTGCGAACCCGCGGCGCGTAGAGACCCAGAACCGCAAGGATGGCCCCGCCCTGCACCACGACGTCAAACGCATCGAGCGCGGACTTCGAAGCCTCGTCCCTCCCTAAGCCGAGGAGCGACGAAGCCAAGATGAGGTGACCTGTGGAGCTCACCGGCAGGTACTCGGTGATGCCTTCGACGAGACCGAGCACAATCGATTGCCACCACTCCACGGGCTCCCCCCTCTAAGACTCGCGGCTTGATACTGGATCGGCGGACGACTGACAAAGACAAGCGCCATGAGCTGCGGGTGAGAGCCCACGACGGGCATGGCTGCCACGCTGGCCGAACGGGTGTCGAGCGAGGCCGGAGCTAGAGCGCAGCGCGCAGCCGGGCAAGCACGGTGGGATGCGCACGGATGCGCAGGCGGGTGCCGCGTTCGTCATACGTTTCCGCGAGCACCCGGCACGAGGAGTGAATGTCCCCGACCACCCGCTGCCGGGAGTAGGGTACGGTGACCTCGTCCTCCACCATCTCGCGCTCGAAGAACGCGACAAGGCGATCCCGCAGCAGCGCTACGTCTTCGGGCCGCTTCGCCGAGAGCAAGAGCGCGTCCGGGTGGAGGGCGGCCAGTTCGGCCCGCTTCGCAGCATCTACGCGGTCGATCTTGTTCAGCACGACGAGCCAGGGCTGCGCATCCGCTCCGATTTCGCGCAACACCTCGCGCGTGACCTCCATCTGGGCGGGGTGCGCGGGATCCGAGGCGTCGGCCACCTGCACGAGCATCGAGGCGTCACGGACCTCGTCGAGAGTGGAACGAAACGAGGCAATGAGGTCGTGCGGGAGTTTCTTGATGAAGCCTACGGTGTCGGAAATCAGGATCCGTGGATGCGTTGGCGGCTGGAGGGCACGCACCGTCGTATCGAGCGTCGCGAACAGCTGGTCGGCCACGAGGACACCACTCCCGGTGAGTGCTCGCATAAGCGACGATTTACCGGCGTTCGTATAGCCCACGAGCGCGACGGTGCTGGCCTCCGTTCTCCGGCGTCGCCGCGTCTCTGCATCGCGTTCGATCGCACTGAGCTCCTGGCGCAGCTCCGAAATCCGGTCGCGGAGTTTCCGCCGGTCGAGTTCGATCGCCGACTCGCCCGCACCCTTGCCACCGATGCCGCCACCCTGGCGATCGCGTCCGGCGCTGGATTCGCGCAGTCGAGGTGCGAGGTAGGAAAGACGCGCAATTTCCACCTGAAGGCGCGCCTCGCGGCTGCGGGCATGGCGATGGAAAATTTCCACGATCACACCCGTCCGGTCGAGCACCTGCGCACCGGTGGCGTTTTCCAGATTGCGCGCCTGGCTTGGCGAGATCTCATGATCGACGATGACGA
>Ga0209039_10003951_pt1 | contig 11219 bp, 9 predicted proteins | sample BogFormECP12_OM1_FD_188238 | JGI IMG/M metagenome (GOLD analysis project Ga0209039, IMG submission 188238) | Bog forest soil microbial communities from Calvert Island, British Columbia, Canada - ECP12_OM1 (SPAdes) (version 2) | ecosystem: Environmental > Aquatic > Freshwater > Wetlands > Bog ... | reverse complement strand
CTCTTGTGCATTCATTTGGGGTTGCTCCACTTCCAGTTCCGGATTTCCGGCATGTCTTGGCCGTGCTTGTCGATGTATTGCTTGTGCTCGATGAGCTTGTCCTGCACCATCTGCTTCAGGTAGGCCCCCTTGTTTCCCAAACTCGGTACACGGTCAATCACGTCGATAACTAGATGGAAGCGATCAAGATCGTTCAAGACAGTCATATCGAAGGTTGTTGTGATGGTACCCTCCTCTTTGTAGCCCCGGACGTGCATGTTCTCGTGGTTATTACGGCGGTACGTCAACCGGTGAACCAGCCAGGGGTATCCATGGAAAGCAAATACGATCGGCTTGTCTTTAGTGAATAACGAATCGAAGTGTTGATCGCTCAGCCCGTGCGGGTGTTCAGTACTAGGCTCTAGCTTCATCAGATCGACGACATTGATCACCCGAATTTTCAGATCCGGCAGATGTTTGCGGAGGATGGATACAGCGGCCAAGACTTCCAACGTGGGCACGTCGCCGCAGCAGGCCATCACCACATCCGGCTCGGCATTTTTGTCGCTACTGGCCCATCGCCAGATGCCAATCCCTTGCGTGCAGTGCTCGACCGCGGCATCCATTGTAAGCCATTGGGGTGCCAGGTATTTGCCGGCTACCACGACGTTTATGTAGTGCCTGCTGCGCAGGCAATGGTCCCAGACTGACAGCAAACAGTTAGCATCCGGAGGAAGGTAAACTCGCACGATAGAGGCCTTCTTGTTTACCACGTTATCAATGAAGCCAGGGTCTTGGTGTGTAAAGCCGTTGTGAGCTTGCTGCCAGACATGGGAAGCAAGCAGGTAGTTGAGTGAAGCAATCTTCCGCCGCCATGGTAGTTGCGATGTGACCTTCAGCCACTTGGCGTGCTGGTTAAACATTGAATCGACGATATGAATGAACGCCTCGTAACTATTGAAGAGCCCATGCCGCCCGGTAAGCAGATAACCCTCCAGCCAGCCCTCGCACTGGTGCTCGCTGAGAATCTCCATTACTCGGCCATCGAGCGCGAGGAACTCATCGTTTGGTACCGTCTGGGCTTCCCACTGCCGATTGGTGACTTCAAAAATGGCGTTCAGTCGGTTGGAGAGCGTCTCGTCGGGACCAAAGATGCGGAAATTCCGCTGGTCTTGGTTGAGCTTGGCCACGTCGCGTAGGAAGTCTCCAAGCACGTACGTGTCGGCGGCGGTAACGGCTCCGGGCGAAGGCACATTCACCGCGTAGTCGCGAAAGTCGGGCATGCGGAGGTCGCGCAGTAGTGCCCCGCCATTGGCGTGGGGATTGGCACCCATTCTTCGCTCACCTTTGGGTGCCAGTTCGGCCAATTCCGGCATAAGACGACCGCATTCGTCGAAGAGTTCCTCAGGCTTGTAGCTTTTCATCCAGTTTTCAAGGAGCTTTACATGATCTGGGTGCTCGGAATCCACCAGGAGTGGCACCTGGTGCGCTCGAAAGGTGCCCTCGACTTGCAGTCCATCGACTACTTTCGGTCCTGTCCATCCCTTAGGCGACTTAAGAACGATCATTGGCCAACGTGGTCGAGTGGTGTCGTTTTTGTTTCTAGCATTGCTTTGTATTTGCTGGATGTCCTCGACGGCCTTTTCCAAAATGGTGGCCATGAGTTGGTGCATCTTCTCCGGCTCCTCACCCTCGACAAAGTAAGGCGTCCAGCCGTAACCACGGAGCAGTTGGTCCAGTTCCTCTTGGCTGATGCGGGCGAGGATGGTCGGGTTGGCGATTTTGTAGCCATTGAGGTGTAGGATCGGCAGTACGGCTCCGTCGGTAATCGGGTTCAGAAATTTGTTGGAGTGCCATGCTGTGGCCAACGGACCTGTTTCCGCTTCGCCATCGCCGACAATGCAGGCGACGACCAGATTCGGATTGTCGAACACGGCCCCGAAGGCATGGCTGAGTGAATACCCCAGTTCGCCCCCCTCGTGAATCGACCCCGGGCACTCCGGCGAGACATGGCTGGGAATTCCTCCAGGGAACGAGAACTGTGTGAACAGTTTTTTCAGTCCGGCCTCATCTTGACTGATGTTTGGATAAACCTCGCTGTACGTACCTTCCAGGTAGGTGTTCCCCACCAATGCCGGGCCACCGTGTCCGGGACCAGCGATGTAGATCATATTCAGATCATATTTCTTGATGATCCGGTTTAGATGTACATAGATGAAGTTCTGTCCCGGGGTCGTCCCCCAATGCCCCAGCAGTACCGGCTTCACGTGGGACAGCTTCAGCGGCTCCCGAAGCAAAGGATTGTCGTAGAGATAGATCTGGCCGACCGACAGATAGTTGGCAGCCCGCCAATAGGCGTTCATTTTTCCGAGCAATTCGGGTTTCAATGGCTCATCCGTTACCTTCATCTGGTTTGTTTTCACGATCATGTTCCCTTTTCAATTTGAGATGTAAGACCTAAAATGCGGCAGACCGTGCTCGCGATCACCCATTCCTCATCGGTGCGAATGACGCGAACAGGGACCCGGCTGGCATTCGCGGAAATCACGTCCGCATTGGCCACATTTTGGTTTTCTTCGAGTTCGATTCCAAGAAAACCCAGTCCGTCGCAGATCCGGGTGCGGACTATGGGAGCGTTCTCTCCGATGCCGCCAGCGAACACCAGCGTGTCCACTCCGCCTAGTGCCGCAGCAAACGCACCAACCCATTTTTTTACGTGGTAACAAAATAATGCGACTGCCTCGGCCGCCCGCACATCGCCGGCCTCGTGCTCAAGCAAGTCGCGCATGTCGGAGCTGGTTTCGGACACGCCGAGTAGCCCGGACCCGAAATTAACCATCTCATTGAATCGTTTTGCATCGATGCCTTCAGTGCGCGCCAGATACCAAACCAGACCGGGATCGAGGTCGCCGGAGCGGGTCCTCATCGGCACCCCGGCTGTCGGGGTGAAACTCATGCTCGTGTCCACGGGTTTGCCGTGGTGTACCGCGGCCAAGCTCGCTCCATTGCCGAGGTGGGCGAGGATGACCCTGCCTAGTGCCGCTTCCGCTCCGGCCACCCGAGCCAGTTCGCCCATAAGGAACGCATGCGACAACCCGTGAAACCCGTACCGGCAAACTCCCTGCGCCTCGTACCGGCGCGGGATTGGCAATAGCCGTGCCACGCGCGGCAGGTCATTATGAAAAACCGTGTCGAAACAGGCTACCTGCCGCACGTCAGGAAACCGGCAAGGGTTTTTTAGCTCTCCACTCAGTCGCCGCAGTCAACACCCGACGATCATACCAGACTACCATTGCCTCAGCTCAATTGGGAACCCTTCAGAATCATTTATCTCCGCTCGTTTCGACTGCCCCAAGATCACAGGTCCCCAAGTAATACCCACTCCTTTACTAGCAAGATATTCCACTGCCTTGTCCATGTCATCCACCTCCAAAGCCATCATCTTGTAGCCGGCGTGCCAGGAATCTAGGGAAGGCGAAGAGGCATCCTTGACTCGCAAAAGCTCCAAGACCGTGTCGCCCAACACGAGGAAGGCAACCTCTTCCAAGGGAGAGGCGTCAACCCTGCGCCGTTCCTTAACCTTGAACCCCAAAACCCCTGAGTAGAATCCAATGGCCCTATCAAAATCATGGGGAATGATCTCGACATGATCAATTCTCTTAAACATGGTCAACTCCTCGTCGTCGTTTATTCCATATGAGAGTCGATTTCTTTCGATATAGTTCTCTGTGGGAAGTGAAAGCAGTCAAGCTACCTACCCGTAAATGTGTCGTCGTATAGAGGGAGCCCAAAAGTGACGTATGAGACGAATGAAGTGGTTAAAGGACCGGAGAGTCAATGGGCAATTTGGAATCGCGAACCACTCTGCCAATAGCCTCGTGCTAGCATTTTGTTTTCGCCGTGAGGCACGTCAAGAGATTGAAAAGGAACGAAAAAGATCGACAGAGACTGCAAATGTTGGTGTCTTGCGAAAAGATCTTGTTTTTAGTGGCTGAATCTTCGCTTTCTCACGGCAGCGTCCTGGCAAAAAACTTCGCGGGGTAAACAAAGCCAGTGTATAGTTAGTTGGAGCAGATGCTAATATCAAAGACAATGAAGGCCGAACGCAGAGGATCTGAAATATAGATATAAAAAAAACTGGTAAAAGATTGTTGAGCAAGGATGGAGGAGAAGGCGGAGATGGAGTAATTCAATGCCTTGGACAATAGGAGATTTGATATGGAGTACAACATCATCATAATTCTTGCCGTGCTTGTGGTGGGGGTGGCTGGTTTCATAGTGTTAGCGCGTAGTATCTTGAACAATTGGAAAGCAGGATCACGGGGCAAGGAAGAAGTGGATGCTCTCCAAAGCAAAAGGTTTAAAGAGCAAATGGAGAGGGAACGGGAGAATGAATAATGGATGCAAGCAAATGGCTTAAAGATAACACCCTGGATTAACAGACATTACTCAACAGGAATGCTGGTGCAAACTAAGATGGGAGGAGGATTGTTTAGGGTCAGCCCCCACAGTGACAAGGGGACCTTCGGTTCTGCTCACATTTTGCTCTCACCGTAAGAGACTGAGAGCGACTGACAGGAATCGAAAAGGACTGAAAAGGATCGACAGGGACTGAAATCGTTTGGGTTTTGGGGTAGACCGTTGAAATTACTAAGGCCGAAATCGGCCTGTCACGCCGGAGGTCGCGAGCTTCTGACACAGGCACCGCCAATGCTGGCGAAATGGCCCGATGTGTTAACTCCGTGACCCCGCACATCATTATGAGAAACCGATACCTCATCTTCTTGGTGATGACACCATCAAGGCCATGTGAAAGCATGTAGTTATCGCTGTCTCTCGTAACGGGAACCCTCCGATTGTGCTGAGTAGAGTCAATAGGCAATTCCCCGAAATTAGTCACATCAGGTCTTAACTTACAAAAAAACGCTCAGCTCTTTTTGCCTCCGGCCAAGAATTCCTTCCACAGCTTGAACCCGGGTTCCGGAGGGGACCCAGCATCATTCCACCACTGCATGAAGTCATTGAAAACAGTGAGAAATTCAGGCCAAGTTCCGTCAGGCCCGACACTCTTCTTCCAATCGGGATACAGGTCGTCACTGGCAAGCTGAAATACATCCGCACCGAACTCCGGAAAAGCCATTTTGAATTTCTTGAGTCTTTCTTCCTTACCCATTTCCGGAGCTTCCTTAGGCCGGGCGGCCTGTGGTGATGCTACGGCTACGGGAATTTCTCTTTGGATCTGTGCGACCGAGCTTTCCTCCTTATGTAAACCTGGGGGCAGAGCCGTTCCGGCCTCTATCGGTTCTCCGGGCGAGGGAACTGCGCCCGGCATATTCATGGGCACAGCATAAGAACCAGGGGCGGGAGGCTCCATCATGGATAAAGCGTGCTGAGGCGGGCCGACTTGGAGCTTGGCCACAACCCAGCCCTGGCTCGGGCCAAACTCCTGGATGCTGCCGAAAAACTTGTCTATCCGATAGGCCTTACCTAGTCCCAGAGGACTGAGGTAGTGATACCTGTTCTGTAATCCGATTACTATCAATCCAAGGGCAGCAATCGCCAGAAAAATCCATGAATGGACACTTGTCCAGCCACCTGTGAATCTCTGACCCCTTGGGTCGGGACGTCGCACATCATTATCATTGACGATCATCCCTTAAGCCTCCTTGTTTCGATTGAAAATGCGGAGGGGGATTCCACCAACCGGAATCTCTCTCCAAGAAGAGCAGTTTTTTGGAAACAAGTGCCATGATTGTCAAGACATAGATGATCGTACGATCATTTTGCCGAGTAGTTGAATCCTAGAGATCTTTTCACTATTTCTTCATCTTCTCTTGCAATTCCTTTTTCTTCTCTTCCACCAAGCGTTTCAGCTCGGCCTTCAATTCATCCTTCTTCTGTTCCAATTCTTGTTTGGTCTGCTTCTTGAGCGCTGCCCTCTTTTGTTCCAATTGTCGTTGCATATTCAGCTGGTCTTGAGGGATTGCCGACTTAAGCTTTTCCCTGAAGTCTTGAAGCTCTTTTTTCCTGTTGTCCATGAGTTGCTGCTTGAACTGCTCAAATTCCTTTTTCTTCTGGTCTTTGAGCTGTTCAATGGATTGCTTGAACTGTTGTTTTGCCGCCGCAATACCCTGCTTGTCCTGAGCGTCGGCTCCAAAGCAGAAATTAGGGATGGCCATTGCCAGAATAAGAATCACGAAACAGCCCAATCTTTTCATTCGTCTGTCCTTTCTTCAATTCCGGTCATTTAATTGCTTGGTCTATTCTCTCACACGCCTCAAAGGCAATAAGGCTCGAACAGAAGATGCAAGCCTCGCCCGCAATAACCGCTCAGGCTTCGCTTAATCAATTCTGAGCGATTTTCCGGGATGCGAAAAGGTGCGCGGAAAAAAGAACCGAGCTGTACGCGCGATGTTGAGCCAGAAAAGAAAGTCTACTTTGCCCTAAAAAAAGCTGGCATCTTGCGGCCTGTTATGACAAAAGGCAATGATACCGTCTTGATGGACAATTACAGGATCTCTTGAGAGAATAATATCAAAAGTTTGTGCTTACTGAAACCCTCGTGTGATATCATGGGATCCAGTCCTGAAGCGTTTTACAAGGGAGGCTGCCTGAAGACACAAGGACAAACTATGAAAAACAACATGTCAGCTGCATTCGCTCGTGGCACAGGTCCCACAAGCAGAGCCCGAAGTGCTCTCCGCATAATTTCAATTCAAAGGAGGTATCCCAAATGAAAAAAGTGTTAGCGCTGTTAATTCTTGCGGCCTTCATGGTGGCTGCTCCCCTGGCAGTGGCCAAGGAAACAAAAGTCAACTGCTGCGTCAAAGGCAAATGCTCAAAGATGACGGCAGCGAAGTGTGACAAAGCAAAGGGCGAGGCGGTTATAGACTGCAAGGAGTGCAAGAAGCCGCCCAAACCGGGCAAATCCAGCATGTAATTTTTGGGAAACCTGTTGGAGTTGCGGTCAAGAGTACCCGTGAACTGAACCTATGACGGCTTCTCCAACAATCGGAAGGCGTATCCAATTCTGCACTGTGGGTCGGGAAAGCATGGGCCGCAAACCGTCCTGACCTACCCCCAAAGGGGGGTCTTCCTATTCGGTGACAGTGAAATGTCTTGCAGACCGGACTGCCAATCGTGCGAAGTGTACAAATGGCAAATGGTACTGATCGGGCCAATAAGTGCAGGAGTGAGGCCACGTGGCGAGAAAGTAAATCACGTTGGCAGCCCGGAAATGTGCTGATGGGTAGTCAGGGGGAGCTATGATACAAATGGACGCCAATTGATACGGTACGAAACGGCTCACCATCATGTGGTGAGTCGCTTCCCCTCCTTTTCCCGCTTAAGTCGGTTGCAATAGCAATTGGTATGTTGTGGAATGAAAAGAAAACAATTTTGAGGAGAGAAGACAGAGCCAATGATTCACGGCCGTGCAACAGGGTGACCTTCTTCGCGGAAACAAGGTAATCCCCCACCTAATGACCCAAGATTGGGTCCTCTTCCGAATCCGAATCTTTTTCATTCATTATTGTGTCCAGACTTAGGCGCCGATGGATTCTTCCGACAAGGGATTCAAGCCCGTCCATACGGAGTAAGTCTCTCACATGGCCCTGTGCCCCGACCAATTTCAGTTTGATCCCCTCTGAGGACAGTTCTTCGTGCAGATTACGAACCATCTGGATGCCCGCAAGATCGACATGGTTCGAGGTTGATAAGTCAAACACTACGAGTTCAATGGGAGGATCCTGTGCTCGAACGTGCCCGAGGACTTCGTTGAAAATGTTCCCCACATTGAAATACAGCAGATCTCCTTCTGCTCGGCAAGCCAGAAGGCCTGGAACGGTTTGGTTTTCAGGATGGCGGTGAAGTCCCCCGAACTGATCGGTTCCAGGAATTCGTCCGAGAATCGTTACCGTCGGGTGCGCTACCCGGTGAACGAGCATCAGGAGCGAGACTACTGCCGCCACAAGAACGCCCTTCAAAATCCCGAGAAGCAAAACACCTGATAGCGTGACGAGGGCCACGACAAATTCAGGCTTACTTACTCGTCTCAAATGGTTCAGTTCGTGAACGTTGACGAGGCTTTTGGCAGCCACCAGAACCATCGCGGCCAAAACCGGCTGGGGCAGATCGTGGAACAAGCCGGTCAGAAACAGTAGCACTATTCCACAGACTGAACATGCCACCAGCATGGACAGTGGAGTCCTGGCCCCTGAATGCTCATTCACTGTTGATTGGGTTAGTCCGACTGCCACTGGAAACCCCTGCCCGAGGCCCACAGTTAAATTCGCCGCGCCCGCGGCAAGAAGCTCTTGACGCGGGTCGATCGCGTAGTGATGTTTCGATGCAAAGGTACGAATCATGGAAATCCCTTCAACATAGGCCAGCAAAAAGCAGCCGAACGCGACCGGCACGAGGTCTTCAATGTCGTTGAGACTCAATCCCGGGAGTCCGAACCGCGGAACCCCCCCGGGGACCGTGCCGGTCACTTGGACACCGTAATCCGAAAGGTGCAGTAATGACATCATAACGATTGACAGCGACACGACCACCAATGGAACTATTCCTTTTGAAACAATTCTCTGCCCCACCAGCATTAAAACCAAGGCTCCCCTGCCCACCGCCAACACGACCAGATTGGTATCGCCCATGTTTTGGAAGACGTGATATATTCGCTCAAAAAAATTGTGACCCCCTCCTTTGATTCCCATAATCTTCGGCAGCTGACTCGATGCGATCACAAGAGCCGCGCCGAGCCTGAATCCGCTAAGAATTGTCTCCGAAATGAAGCTCACAATATCACTCAAACGCAAAAGCCAGGCGAAAAAGCTTATGATCCCTACCAGTATGGCCGTGCATGCGGCCATTTCAGCGTATCTGGTGGCATCTTCGATGCCCATTGCCCCCAAAGAAAACCCGATCATTATTGAAACAGTGGAGGTTGCGGCGACGGCTGCGTGCCGCGAGCTAGTAGGCTATAGACAAGTCCTCCTGTCAGGAGGGCGTACAAACCGTGTTGCGGAGGGAGACCCGCAAGCGAAGCGTTGACGAGCGCCTCAGGTATGGAATATGCACGCCAGTGCGAATCCAGCTACCAGATCATATCTCAACCAAGCTTTCTTGTATGAAGGCAGCCACTGGAAAATAGGTAGCGCCGATTTGAGTGAATCGCTGGCCGAAGAATCGGTAGAAGAACTCTTGTTGTCCGGCACAGCGGTCATTTTGCTCCACCTCGGCGGCGAGCCAACGCAAACGATGGAAAGGGACACATGAATTTGAGTCATGAATCCGCTTAAGAGGGGGGCCACCAAATTCGGCTTCTAGCCCGACTTCGCCAGCCCCAAACTACTCAAGCAAAAGCTCTTTCCCAGATTCAAGCGGTTCCAGGGAAATCCCGCTTCAATCAGAAATGCAGTTGCCCCTTTTCTCTGAGGACCGATTTGAACGCGTGTCTATATAGGCAATCAGTGCCTTGATGTAACAATTTTCCTGAAATCGATATATCCCCGCTCAACGTCTACAGATATCAGCTCCACCCGAATCCGGTCGCCGACATCAACGCCCTCGAATCCGTGTACCAACCTCCCTTCAACAGGCATGTTGAGAAGCCGGACCCAGGTGCCTTTAGGAGAAGCACCAGTGACAATGGTATCAAACTGTTCTCCGATTCTCGATTCAAGGAGAAGCGCAGCAGCGGATTTGCCGACTTGCCGTTCAACTTTCTTAGCGGCATCCTCTTCTTCCGTGCAATGTTTCGCCAGAACATCCAGTTCATCATTACTAAACGGCCAAGATCTCTCTTCTATGGCGGCCTTCAATAAGCGTTGGGTGATCAGATCGGTATAGCGACGATTAGGGGCTGTGGAATGGGTATAGTCCCTCACAGCGAGACCAAAGTGGCCGGGGGCGGTCTCTCCAGGAAGTTCCGCAATGTATTCACCAGCTCCTAAAAGTTTGATAACAGCGAGGGATAGGTCGGGGAATCGGAGCGGATTGGCTGCTTTCTCCTTGGTTAGAAACTCTTCCAGAGCTTTTGAATCGGGGTTATCAGGGAGCCTGAACCCGCGTTCCTGGGCAATCTCGACAATCCGTTCCCATCGTTTTGGAGTGCGTACCACACGACGGATCGAAGGGAATTTTCTTGACGACAGATACCGGGCGGCCACGCCGTTTGCCGCTATCATGAAATCTTCAATGATGTCCTTTGCACGGTTCTTTTTGTCCACTTCGAGATCACGGATTTCATCACCGTCAAATATTGGTCTCGCCTCAATGGTTTCAAAACTAAGTGCACCATGAACATGCCGGAAATTCTTCATACGTTGTGCTATCCTGTCCTGCATGTACAGATTCTCATCAAGTCCATTTGCGGCAGCAATAGCCTCAGGCACAGTTCCATTCCCTTCCAGCCATGCTGCAACGCTGTTATATGCAAGCTTCGCGTGATTGCGGACACGTGCCCTATAGATATCAGAGTCCTGAAGGGACCCGTCCGCACCAATCACCATTTCAACCACAATCGACGGGCGATCCTCATTGAAATTCAGGGAGGTGATGTTGGTGGAAAGTGCTTCAGGGAGCATTGGGAATATCCGGGCCGCGGTATAAACTAAGGTAGTATTATGGCGAGCGTGTTCGTCAATGGCTGATCCATTCTTGACGAGCGAATCCACGTCAGCCACAGCAACCAAAATCTTTACTTTGTCTCCTGGCATTGCCTCGGCAACGGTAAGCTGATCCAAGTCAAGGGAGTCGTCGTTGTCAATGGAGGCCCACAGAAGGTCTCTCAGATCACGAACTGGCTCACCGTTCGTTGCAGCAGGTGCCTGAATCTTGCCAAGTTCTGCGAGCGCTTCGGTAGAAAAGTCAGGGAGTAATCCTCTCTCAAGCATCGCCCGCTGGGCAATGTTCTGTAAAATAGCCCGGTGCTGTTTATCATTCGCATTCATAGGATGTACTTCTCACCTTCATTTCAAAAATCACTAATTCTCACTGAATTATGCCGCGCTCTTGCCATTCCTGTGGTCTTCGGGCCGGTGACCGGCCGGGGGACAGTCCCTTTGACCCAGGGAAGGCCCCGGAGTGATTCCCCACAAGACGCAAGAGAGGCAAAAGCGTCGTCATGTCGATGAAAAAGCCTGAGGCTCTTGCAAAAGTGTTTTCTTGTTGGGTCTGGATGGTCAATAAGCTCGCGGCACAGGCAAGGCTTTGATATTGTGCGTTCGGCAAAAAGGATG
>Ga0209039_10003950_pt1 | contig 11219 bp, 8 predicted proteins | sample BogFormECP12_OM1_FD_188238 | JGI IMG/M metagenome (GOLD analysis project Ga0209039, IMG submission 188238) | Bog forest soil microbial communities from Calvert Island, British Columbia, Canada - ECP12_OM1 (SPAdes) (version 2) | ecosystem: Environmental > Aquatic > Freshwater > Wetlands > Bog ... | reverse complement strand
CAACCACGCCCGCCGAGCCCCCTGCGCCCCCGGCCGAATCGCACTGAGCCCCTGGAAACCGGGAAGTGGGCCACCGGCCGGAACCGGTGGCCGCACGCGCGCGAATGGTGCGCCGGTACTTACTGGTACGTGGGCGTGTCGCCGATCCCCAGGAAGCTCCCGAACGTGCTCGGGATCGCCGATCCGTTCGACTTCAGGGTGGGCGAGAAGGTGGCCGACTGGTTCCCGGAAGCCACTTCGAGAATACCCGAGCTGCCGGCGGGAGAGGCCGGCAACTGGATAAGAACCGAAGAGGGCACGGTGAACGTCTTCTGTCCCGCCGTCGTGAGACAGATGAATTCGGTGGTGCTGGTCACCGCGTTGTTGCCCGTGCCGGTGGTGACCGAGGAAGACCCGATGATCTGCACCAGATCCGTCGCATTGCCGCCGGTCCAGTTGAGAGTCAGAGGCGAACTGCGGTTGACCGTGCTGGGCAAGGGGCTGGTCAGAGTGAGCGGAGAGGCCAGAGTGAGCGAGGTGCTGAACGATCCCACGTCGTTGCCGCCGGTTCCGCTCAAGCTGTAGCCTCCCGGGGGAAGCGAGAAGGTCGCCTGGCCTGGAAGAGGGATGCCTTCGTAGTCCGCCAGGGAGTAGCTGTTGTTGGTCTTGGTGAGGGCCTGATTGCTCAGGCCGGAACCGGACGGGCCGTTGATGGTGACCGTGCCGGCGTCGAGGTAGGTCAGATTGCCGCCGGTGGAAGTGCTCGTGCCGCTGGAGGTCGCGGAAAACACCTGGCAACTTCCCTGCTGGATGACGGACACATTCACTTGCGCGGCCGACGCCAACTGGTATCCGGTAAGCTGGGAGAAACCGCCGCCAATCAGATCCGACTTCACGGTTCCGTACGACGGCACCGTTATGGTGTACTGCAAGATCGAGAATCCGCCGCTGGTGATGGTTCCGCCCTGGTCCAGGTTCTGCAACTGCGCGGTGGTGTAACCTTGCATGACACAGGCGTTGGCGCCGGCAGTCGGCGCGATGGAGATGGACGTGGGCGCGCTGAGAACGCCGTTCACCGAAATCTGCAGCGTCACGGCGCAGCCGGTTTGCACGCTGGAGGGCAGGATGAAGTTGATCTGATCCTCTCCGGCGTAACCGGCGCGTCCGGCGTAGGCCACCGGAATGGAGACGCCGCCGACCACGGCCTGAATGTTCAGCGTCTTGCTGAAATCAAACGCCGGCGAGACCGTGTTATCCCCCGCGGCGTACCCGCCCAGGCCGGTGCCGTAGGCGATCATGTACTGTCCGGGTTTGGCGGGAGAATAGGTGATGCCGCTGATCGAGCCCGTGGTCAAGCGGTTCAAATCGTATTGCGTCGCCGAGATGTAGTTCTGAACCGAAGCCAGTCCGGTGCCGGTGGAATCCTGCGTGAAGAGCGCGAACTTGCTGGCCACCACCTGAGCGACAAACTGATTGCTCACGGCGCCGTTGGTGACGGTCACGTTGTAGGCGCCTACAGGCACGGTGGATGGCAGGATGCAGGCGATCTGGTTCACGCCGTTCAGGTTGTAGAGGTAGACCAGATACACGTCCGTGCCCGTGCCGCCCACGAGCGGCGTGAAGGTGACCTTGACGCCGCTCGAAACGGTGGGGCGCGGCGGTGCGAAAGGAGTGTACCCGCTGGCCGAGAGGCTGGTGCCCTTGACGATGAAGATGCTGCCCTGAGCGATGCTCGGCGTGTTGCTGGCGGCATCCTGCACGGCGGTGATGAAGGGCGGGGTGGGCGCATTGGTGCCGCCGGTCGTGAACGTGCCCGCGCCGCTGCAGCTAAGCGTGGACGAGATCCCAATCGAAACCGTGCCGGGAAGGCTCGGAAACGATCCGTTCGATCCGTTGTAGGCGCCCGATCCGCCAGTGACGGTGGCCGAAGCGGCGCCGCTCCCCGAAAACATCGCCGCAGGCAACGTGAATATTCCGGTGATCGTGCCGGCGCCGCCGGATAGTGTAATGGTATAGGGTCCGGAATAGTTACCCGACGAGCCGATGGCGAGCGTCGCGGCAAACGTCCCGCTCCCCACGCCATTCGTCAGGGTGGCCGTTCCCGAGGCAGCCAGGCTGGTGCCGAAGGTGAGGGTCGCATTCACCGTCAACGTGGTGTTGATGGTGGCGGCCTGCGCTCCGGCGCAAACCAGCAGGGCCAGCGTGGCAACGGCCACAGCATGCAATAGCTTAGACATTCTTTCCTCCGTGGATCTTAGGGAGCGGTTTTCGCCCTCTAGTACAGGATACGCGGATTTCCCGCGGGAAGTGGATCACGTAAATGTAAATAATCCCACAGTTTGGCGGCGGCCGGAGGCGCGTTTCCCGGGCCGGGCGGACGCCGCCGGCGCCACGGGCTATACTGTCGGATCGGGAGGATCGAAACTCGATGCGCATCGTTCGTACTTTTGGCCTGGTTTGCGGTCTGGCGCTCGCCGCCGGACAGGGCTGGGCGCAGTCCACGCCGGGAATGCCCCGGCTGCAAAAGCAGGGCGCCGCCACGCAGTTGACCGTGGACGGCAAGCCATTTCTCGCGCTGGCCGGGGAATTGGGCAACAACACCGCCACCAGCATCGACAACATGAAGCCGATCTGGCCGCGGCTTAAGGCCGCCAATTTGAACACCGCCCTGGTGGGCGTTTCCTGGGCGCAGATCGAGCCGGCGGAGGGGAAATTCGACTTCAGCGTGCTCGACGGCGTCATTGAGCAGGCCCGGCAATATGACATGCACATGGTCGTCCTCTGGTTCGCAAGCTGGAAGAACGGCTACTCCAGCTATCCGCCGGATTGGGTGAAGAAGGATTTCGAACGCTTCCCGCTGACGAAGATCAACAAGGGGAAGAGCATTCCCCTGCTCTCCACCTTTTCGGCGGCCAACCGGGACGCCGACGCCAAGGCGTTCGCGGCGCTGATGCGCCACCTGCGCGAGACCGACGGGAAGATTCATACCGTGCTCATGATCCAGGTGGAGAACGAGGTGGGCGTCCTCCTCGACTCCCGTGACCGCTCGCCCGCCGCCAACAAAGCCTTCGCCGGGCCGGTGCCGAAGGAGTTGATGGACTACTTGCAGAAGCACAGGGACACGCTGATTTCCGAGTTCGCCGAGGTGTGGAAGGCGCACGGCTCCAAGACCTCCGGCGCCTGGGAGGAAGTCTTCGGGCCCGGCAAGCCGGACAGCATCGAGCTGGCCGTGCGCACGCTGGCCCCGCCCATGACCCAGGAAGAGAAGGACGCCGCCTGGCGCAAGCTCACCTGGCCGGTGGATGAGATCTTCATGGCCTGGCAGTACGCGCAATACGTGGGCAAGGTGGCGGCGGCGGGCAAGGCCGAGTATCCCATTCCGATGTACGCCAACGCCTGGCTGCAGCAGCCGGACCACGGCTGGCCCGGCACCTATCCGAGCGGCGGTCCCCTGCCGCAGGTGATGGACATGTGGAAGGCCGGCGCGCCGGCCATCGATTTCCTGGCGCCGGATCTGTACCTGACCTCCGTCCTGACGGAGCTGTGCACGCGCTACACCCGCCAGGGCAATCCGCTGTTCATTCCCGAAACCGCCGGCGGGACCGAGGCCCCCGCCAACGTGCTGTACGCCATGGCGCAATTCAACGCCATCGGCTTTTCGCCGTTCGGCATCGAGCGCCAGGTGAACGTCGCAAGCACGCCCCTGCAACTGGTCTACGAGCGGATACGGAACATGGCGCCCATCATCCTGGAGAACCAGGGCAAAGGCACCATGGCGGCGGCACGGTTCACGGCCGAGAACGCCAGCCAGAAAATCGCGCTGGGCAATTACAACGCCGAGATTTCGGTGGGGCGCGGCCGGCGATCGGGGCCGCAGGCGCCTGTCCTGCCCGCCACCGCCATTCTGATCTCCACCGGTCCGGACGAGTATTACCTCATCGGAGACAGCATCAACATCACGTTCTCCCCCAATGGCCCCGGGCCGCAGCAGGTGGGGCTGGGGACGGTTGAAGAGGGCAGTTTCGTGGACGGCAAATGGGTTCCCGGCAGGCGCCTGGCGGGCGACGACACCGAACAGGGCGCCACCTCGTCCGTCCGCGTGAGCGGCGCGCTGCGGGTGACGCTATACCGCTACCAATAAGCCGGCGAGCCGGGCAAAACCGCCACGGCGTGGCGGTTTTCGCCTCTAACTTATTGATTCTAAACAAAGCCGACCGCCACGCGCGTGGCGGTTTTGGGAGACACGGGGGCGTCTACCGCTGGCTGAGGCCGCCGTCCACGGCCAGCGTCTGGCCGGTGACGAAGTTTCCGGCGCGCAGGAAGAAGAGCACCGCGTCGGCGATTTCCTCCGGGGTTCCGCCGCGGCGGGCGGGGGTGCATTCAATCATGCGGCGGCCGCGCTCGTCGATATCCTCGAACGGGATCACGCCGGGCGCCACCGAGTTCACGGTGATCGCGGGCGCCCACGCCTTGGCCAGCGCGCGGGTCAGCATGATCACGCCGGCTTTCGAGGCGCAGTAGTGCGCGTGCCCGGCCCAGGGGCGGATGCCGCCCAGCGAGCTGATGTTGACGATCCGCCCGCCGCCCGACTTGCGCATCAGGCGCGCGCCGTTCTGGCAGCAGAAGAAGACCGCCTTCAGATTCACGGAGTGGATGAAATCCCAGTCGCCCTCGGTGATCTCCAGCGGGTCGATATGGGCGAACCGCGCGGCGTTGTTGACCAGGGCGTCCAGGCGGCCCAGGCGCTCTTCGAGCGCGGCGAACATGCCGGCGATTTCAGCGACGCTTTCCAGGTTGGCGCGGAACAGTTCGGCGCCGCCGCATTCTTCCGCGGTGCGGCGCGCCTCGGTTTCGGAGCGCTGGTAATGAATGGCCACACGCGCGCCTTCGGCGGCCAGGCGCAGCGCGATGGCGCGGCCGATGCGTTTGGCCGCGCCCGTCACCAGGACTACTTTGCCGGTCATCGGTGGCTCCGCGGTGCTTTGTGGGGCAGGCTGGCAGCCTGAGGCGGACCCCAACGGGGTACCCCGTCAACCCGCCTTCCGGGCCCTGCACACATCCGTACGGCAGTCATCGCCGGGGGCTCTCCACCCCGGCGCCGCCGGCCGCCAACCGGTCCCGTACGGTGGCAAACCGCAACCGGCCCAAGTGAGGTCCCCCGGGCTGCAGGGCGAGCTTCGCTCGCCGGGCCGATTGACAATCGGCCGCAGGTTAACAACCTGCCCCACAACGGCCTCGACGTGCGCATCCTTTTCAGGATATCGCGGCCATGGTGCGCAGTACCGGCTGGCCCTTGAAATCCGAGTAGTGAACCACGTTGTCGTAGGCGTCCTTGATCAGGTCGTGAAGGGGGATGACGCTGCCGTTGACGCGCTGTTCGTCGAGCAGATCCAGATCGACGTCGGCGACTACCAGTTGCTCCTGGTTGATGGTGCCCTCGGCGGCGATCCCGTCGCGGGCGAAGAAGTAATCCGAGGGCGTCAGAATGGATGCCTGGCCGTAGTTGGTGGCCATGTAGGGCACCAGGGGCAGATTGCCCACGGTGCCGGTCATGGCCACGTAGATCTGGTTCTCGATGGCGCGGGCCTGCGCGCAGTAGCGCACCCGGCAGAAGCCCTCGCGTCCGTCCGTGCAGGAGGGAACGAACAGAATCTCGGCGCCGGCCTCGGCCATGACGCGCGCCACCTCGGGGAATTCCACGTCGTAACAGATCAGGATGGCGATGTTGCCGAAGTCGGTGTGGTAGAGGTACAGGCCATGTCCGCGGCTGAGCTGGTAAGGACCGCTCTCGGTGGGCGTGAGGTGAACCTTCTTCTGGCGGAACACCTGCCCGTTGGGAGTGAACAGATGGGCCGCGTTGAAGACATGGCCGCGCTGGATGACGGGGTGGGTTCCGGCGATGATGTAGATGCCGGTTTCCCGCGCCAGGCGGATAAACAGCTCCTCGTAGTCGGGCGCCAGCCGGGCCAGACGGCGCACCGCCAGCGCCGGGGCGGGCTCATTGATGTAGCTGAGAAGCTGCATGGTGAAGAACTCGGGGAACAGCACGAAGTGGCTGCGGTATTCCCTGGCGCTGCGGACGAAGAAGTCAACCTGGCTGGCGAAGTCCGCGAAACTGGCGATCGGCCGGAGCAGGTACTGCACGGCCGCGATGCGCACGCGGCGCGGGCGGGGAGTTCCGCGCAAGGCTTCGGCGGCGGCCTGTTCCAAGGCCGCGTGCTGGAGACTGGCTTGCAGGCTGACCGACGAGGTGTACTCCGGGTTCAGCCATTCCAGCACCGTGGCGAAGCCGCGCGACTCGGTGTCCTGGGTGTAATCCGGGACGACATCCAGGACCACGAGACCGTTCTTGAGCTGGAAGGTGAGCGCCGGGTCCTCGCGCTTGCCGGCAACCACCTCGGCCACGTATTCCTTGGGGGTCATCCGATCGGCCACTGCGTCGTAGCCGGGAATCCGGCCGCCGGTGAGCAGCCGCTTCAGCCCGCGCTCCTTGATCAACTGCTTGCGTGCGTCGTACAAAAGGGTGCCGACGCCCCGGCCGCGCGCATCCGGGTCCACGCCCATCTCGGCGCCATACAGAGTCTTGGCGAGGGGATTGTGGGTATCGAACGTCCCTTGGCCGGTGATCGCCGCCCAGTGGGCCGACTCGGCGTAATCGTCCCAATCGATGATCAGCGAGCTGGCCGACCCCAGGATGCGGCCGGTCTGGTCCAGGACCACAAGCTGGCCCTCCGGGAAAATCTCGAGATGGCTGGAGAGTTGCTCGGCCCGCCAGGGCGGCATGCCCGGAAACGCGCGCCGCTGCAGATCGATGACCTCCGGGATGTCGCCGGCGGCCATCTGTCTCACGTAGGCCTGGTTCGGTGGGCTGACCTTGGAAGCCATGGCTTCCAGTTTCGCAATCCCGTGTTACAACACGATTACTCCACCCCGGGACGCTACACGCCGGGCCCGCCGCGCACCTCGACCTCATCCGGCTCGACGCCCTGGCGGACGGGTTCCGGCAAGCGCCCGGCCGCGTTCGCCACGCCCCAGAATATGGCGGTGGTGGAGCTGAGGATTCCGGCCACCGTCCCGATGGTGCGCGGATTCCACGATTGCGACGCGGCGCCGGCCAGCATCATCGACACCATCGAAACCGACCAGGTGACCGATTCCATGGTGGCGAACACGCGGCCGCGGAACTCGTTGGGCACCATGCGCAGAAGCTGCGACATGTTGAGCACGCTGCTCATCCCCACGCCGGCGCGCGAGAGAGCGATGAACACGAGCGCCAGCGTGAAGCTGCGCATCTGGCTGAACAATACGTAGGCGCCGCCGTGCACTACGTAGCAGACCGCGATGGCGCGCTTGTAGTTCTTGAAGCTGAGCTTCCGCCCGAGGGTGTAGGCCGTGGCGCCGCCGCATAGCAGGCCCACGCCCGCGAATCCCCAGATGGTGCCGAGCCCGGCCGGGCCGCGTTTGAAGACCATCTCTCCGAAGACGGTGAAGAGAATCTGCGCCGCCCCGCCGCCGGTGGCCCAGCCGACGTTGACCAGCAGGAGCCCCAGAACGAGCGGCACGCCGCGAATGTAGCGCAGGCCCTCGGCGTATTCGCGCCAGGGGCGGAGCACCTCGGTTTCGTTGCGCGCGCCGGGGGGCTGGAATCCACGGCCCGGCAGGAACAGGCGCGAGATGCACAAGGCGGAGACGAAGAACGACAGGGAATTGAAGCCGAAAGCCACCTGGTAGCCGAATGCCGCCGCGCTGGAGCCGGCCAGCAGGGCGCCCATGGTGAGCGTGGTCCACTGCGTCATTTGCGTCAGCGAATTGGCGGTGTGCAGTTCGTCGCGGGTGGCGATCGAGGGCAGAATCGACGCCCGCCCGGCGGTGAAGAACGGCGAAGCCAGCATCAGCAGCGCGCTGAGCAGGTAGACCAGCCGCAGATCCGGGTGGTCCTTGTCGACGAAAATGAAGCCGGCGGCCACCACGCCGCGAACCAGGTCGCTGGCGATCATCAGGCGCTTGCGGTCGAAGCGGTCGAGCGCCACGCCCGCCAGCGGGCCGGCGATCATGGCGGAGACGGCGCGCGCCAGGAAGATCAGCGCGATGGTCATGCCGCTGTGGGTGGCGGCCACCGCCAGGCTGAACACGGCGATGTTGTTGAAGTGGTCGCCCACCTCGCTGACCACCTGGCCGATCCAGGTGAACCGGTAGTTGCGGTTGCCGCGCAGGAGCGAGACGAATGGCGTCAACCGGCAGTCTCCCGCCGGAGGGACCGGCCGAGGCCGGTCACCGCTTGGCTTCCTGCCACAAGGCCTCCATTTCGGCGACGGTCGATTCCGCGGGCGTCTTGCCGTCCTCGGCCAGCTTGTCTTCGATGTAACTCCAGCGCCGGCGGAATTTGGCGTTGGTGCGCCGCAGAGCCTGTTCGGGATCGACCTTGACGAAGCGCGCCAGGTTGACGATGACGAACAGAATGTCGCCCAGTTCGTTCTCCAGCTCGTCGTGGGAGGCTTTGCGGCGCGCCTCGGCGAACTCGCCCAACTCCTCGTGGAGCTTTTCGATCACCTGTTCGGGATTCTCCCAGTCGAACCCCACGCCGGCGGCGCGAGAGGCGATTTGCTGGGCTTCCACCAGCGCCGGCAGGGCGCGCGGAACGCCGGAGAGCAGTCCGTCGCCGCCGCGTCCCAGGTCCTTCTTTTCGGCGGCCTTGGCCTCGCCCCAGATGCGTTTGACGTCGCCGGAGGTGGCCGCCTGCCCGTCGCCGAAGACGTGCGGATGGCGCCGCACCAGCTTGCGGTTGATGGCGTCGAGGGCGTCCTCGATGCCGAACAGCTCCCGCTCCGCGGCCATACGCGCGTAGAAGACGGCCTGCAGGATGTAGTCGCCCAGCTCTTCGGCGAGGCCCGGCCAATCGCGGCGGTCGATGGCGTCGAGCACCTCGTAGGTCTCTTCCAGGGTGTAGGGCTTGATGCTATCGAAGGTCTGCTCGCGGTCCCACGGGCAGCCGCCGGGAGCCCGCAGGCGGGCCATGAGTGCGATCAACTGCTGAAACTTGGCGCCCGCGTTGGATTCCGATGGCATGTGGTTTGGGGCGCGAGAAGCGCGATGATACTTCAAGGGTAACATGCCATGGGAGCGCGGCGGCTGGGAAGCCGGCGTGCCCCGCGCCCTCGAATCACACCCCGCCCCCACTGCTAAAATGACGGTAATGAGCGACCAAGATCCCGAATTGAAGACAGAAGATGAGCCGATTCAACTGCCGCCGCCGTCCTTTTCTTTTCTAGTGGTCTCGCTGCGCGCGCAGGCCGAAATGCAGCTCGGGCTGATGCGCTTTACGGACGACGAGAAACCCGAGCCCAACCTTCCCCTGGCGCGCCACACCATCGACCTGATGGCGGTTCTGGTGGACAAGACCAAGGGCAACCTCTCGATCGAGGAACAGCGGTTTCTGGAGAACTCCGTAACCGAATTGCGGTTCCGCTACGTGCAGATTTCGGATGAATTGGGCCGCGAGGCCGCCCAGAAAGCCTGAATGGCGCTGCCCGTGAAGATCACGGTCCTGGGCTCGGGAACCAGCGTCGGCGTGCCCACCATCGGGTGCCCCTGCGCGGTGTGCCACTCCACCGATCCGCGCGACAACCGGCTGCGCCCGTCCATTCTGATCGGCTACGAGGGCCGCAGCGTGCTGGTGGATACCACGCCCGACTTCCGCACCCAGGCGCTGCGCGCGGGGATCGAACGGCTGGATGCGGTGCTCTTCACGCACGCTCACGCCGATCACCTGATGGGGCTGGACGACGTGCGGCCGTTCAACTTCCGGCAGCGTGACGGCATCCCCATCTACGCCGCCCAAGAAACCATGGCCGCGATTCAGCGCTGCTTCCCCTACATCTTCGATGGCGCCACCAAGGAGTCGAACGTGCCGCGGCTGAACGCCCGGGTTTTCTCGTCCGAGCCGTTCGACCTCTTCGGGCTGGAGTTCCTGCCCATTCCCGTGCTGCACGGCAGCCGCACGATCCACGGCTTCCGCTTCGGCGCCGCCGCGTACCTGACCGACCACAGCGAGATTCCGGAATCGTCCATGGAACTGCTGAGGGGGCTGGAGACGATCTTCCTGGACGCTCTCCGCTACAAGCCGCATCCCACCCATTCCACGGTGGAAAGGTCTCTGCAGACGGTGGAGCGGCTGGGCGTGCGGCGGGCGTATTTCACCCACATCTGCCACGATCTGGGGCACGAACGCGCCGAGAGCATGCTGCCGCCGCACGTAAGGCTGGCCTACGACGGCCTGGAAATCCAGGTGGGCGCGGAGGCCGCATGAAGATCTACCGCGGCCTGGAGCAGACGCCGCCGGATTTCGGCCCGTCGGCGCTCACCGTCGGCAATTTCGACGGCGTCCATTCCGGCCACCGGCGGATTCTGCGGCGGCTGGTGGAAATCGCCCGGGCGCGCAAATGGAAGGCCTCGGTGGTTACCTTCGATCCGCATCCCACGCGGCTGGTGACGCCCGAGCGCGCGCCGCGGCTCCTGACCACGCCCGAACGCCGCGCCGAACTGATGGGCGAAGAGGGCGTGGACCAGGTGCTCATCCTGCCTTTCACGCGCCAGGTGGCGCAACTTCCGGCGGAGGAATTCGTGAGCCGGTTGCTGGTGGGCCGGCTGGGCGCGCGCGCCGTGCTGGTGGGCGAGAACTTCCGCTTCGGCCGGGGGCACGCGGGCAACGTTCACTCGCTGGAGGGGTGGGGGTCGAAATACGGATTCCACATGGAGATCGTGCGCGCCGTCTCCTGGCGCGGACGGGTGGTGAGCAGCACTGGAATCCGGCAACTGATTCTGGCCGGGCGCGTGGCGCTGGCGGCCCGCCACCTGCTGCGCCCCTACCGGCTGGAGGGAGAGGTGGTGAGCGGCCGCGGCATCGGTTCCCGCCAGACCGTGCCCACGCTGAACCTGGTCACCAGGGCGGAGGCCATCCCGGCCGGCGGAGTCTACGTGACGCGCACGTTCGATCCCGCCCGCGGAAGGGCGTGGAACTCGGTCACCAATATCGGCTTCCGCCCGACGTTCGGACCGGGCGGCCAGTCGAGCATCGAGACATTTCTGCTGGATCCGTTTGACGGGGACACGCCGCGCGGCATCCAGGTGGACTTCCTGTGGCGGCTGCGCCCCGAGGTGCGGTTTCCCTCGCCGGAAGCGTTGAAGGCGCAAATCATTAAGGACGCCAGCGCAGCGCGGCGCTACTTCCGCCGCGTCAAAGC
>Ga0209039_10003948_pt1 | contig 11221 bp, 8 predicted proteins | sample BogFormECP12_OM1_FD_188238 | JGI IMG/M metagenome (GOLD analysis project Ga0209039, IMG submission 188238) | Bog forest soil microbial communities from Calvert Island, British Columbia, Canada - ECP12_OM1 (SPAdes) (version 2) | ecosystem: Environmental > Aquatic > Freshwater > Wetlands > Bog ... | reverse complement strand
GACGGCCACGTCCATCGGGATGCGTTTGCCCGCCTCGTCGCGGTCGCCCTGGCCGATCGAAAGGACCATCCCTTGCTGGGGTTTTTCCTTGGCCGTTTCAGGGAGCACGATGCCGCCCGCGGTGATCTCTTCCTGTTCAATCGGTTCGATCACGACCCGACTGCCGAGGGGTTTGAGATTAAGTGCCATATTCGCCTCCTGGATCAGATTGGTTCTGCAATTTAGCACTCTATCACTTCGAGTGCTAAACGCTATGATACAGGACTTCTTGATGAACGTCAAGGGGTAATCCGGCGCCTTTAACAAAACTCTGATATCCCCCCTTTCCTGGTCAGGCTAGGGCGTCCAAGTGGGGTAGAAGAAGGGAGTGGGGGGGGTCCTCAAAAAGGGCGTAGACCTCGGCGTGGGTACCGGGGTGAGGGTATACGCCGGGGTCGGCGTCTCGGCGGCGCGGGCCTGCACCCCGGCGCAGATGTCCAGGCCATCCTTGGCGATCGCCGAGATGGTCGGATCGGTGCCATACTGGGCTTGAAGCTCGGTCAGGACGGTCACCGCGTTGGTGCAATACTCTGGATGATTCGGGCTCAGGGCGGCCAGCACGGATCCGTAGGCCGCGTAATAGAATTCGGTGTTCGGGGAGAGGGCCAGGCCGTTCACTTTGACGCTGTCATCTCCGACGGCGCAGTCGCGGGCAAAACGCGCCTGACAGTTGACGTTCTTGTCGACGGCGGGATCACAGCCCAGCACCGCACACTGCAGGGCGAATATCGCGCTCTCATAATTGCGCCCCTTCTGATAGATGATCCCCAGCTGACCATAGAGGTCCGCATTGGTCGGGTCGAAGGCGATGGCTTGCAGGGCATTTTGAGCGGCGATGAAGAACTCCCCTTCCTGGGAGTAGGTTTTGGCGATGGCGATGTAGGGGGTGGGATCCTGGTCCTGGTTGACCGTGTTGATCTCCACGGCCTTGACAAAATTGTCCAGGGCTAGCTGGTAGAGCTGGCTGGTCTGGGTATCGATGGTGCTGTTCTTTGCCAGGGTGCGATAGTTCGTGCCGACCGAGATGTACAGAAAGGTCAGGTTGGGGTTGATGGCCAGGGCTTTCTGATATTCCTGGATGGCCTGGTTATAGGAGCCGATGGATTCGAGCACATAGCCGTAAGCACGATGCACATCCATGATGTTGGGGTCGAGCACAAGGGCTTGCTGGATGACCTGCTCGGCCTGGGTCCACTTCTGCTCATCCGTCAGGATTTCGGCATAATAGGCCAGCGCCAGGGCGTTTTGATTGTTCAGTGACTGGGCGACCACGGCCTCCTGTTCGGCCTGCAGGAGCAGGTCCGCCGCCTTGGGGCTCCCGCTGGCCCGCAGCGGATCCAGGGCCGGATCGGCACTCCAATCCAGGACGAAGGAGCGGTAGGCGTGCACGTCGCTGTCGTCCGGTGCAAGCGCCACCGCCCGGTCGATCGATTGGCGCGCCTGCTCCAGCCGCGCCAGACGCTGGACGTCGTTCGTCAGCAACCGGGAGGAATAGGTCTGGATGCGGGCCAGCTTGGCCCAGGCCCCCGCGTCCAGGGGGTTGGTGAGGGTGGCCTGGTTGTAGGCCGTGATGGCCGCCTTCAGGTCCCCGGCATCGAAATCCGCATCCCCTTCCTGGGCCCAGGAGGAACTGGTGCGGGTCGGGGTGGGTGTGGGCTCGAAAGGATTGCGCACCGCGCCGCTCTTCAAGTGCGCGGCGAACCAGACGACGGCCAGGATGACAAGCACCAGGGCGAAGATCCGGTACAGATTCGAGCGCCGCGGCTGATAAAAGAGCTGCCGCCTGCGGGGGACTTTCATGGAGTCGGGGTGACCTTTGGGGTGGCGGAGGGCGTGGCCGAGGGCGTTCCCAGGCTGGCCGAGCACAAGCCCTGGGCATACTGAGCGTTGTACACGGCGTCCGCATCATTCGGAACCGAGGTCAGGAGCAGCTGGGTGATTGGCAGGGCTTCGCTGCAGCGGTTGTATTTGGCCAGGAGGATGGCGTAGGTGTAATAATACTGGGCAAAGTGGGCGTCGGTGCCGCTGAGCGGCTGCGGAGGAATGGTCTGGCCGTCTGCGGTCTTGCCCCCGTTGACGGCCAGGGCGAGCTCCGGCAGAGCGTCCACCCAATCCGGCTCTTTATACAGCCAGACCCCCAGGTTTCCGTGCAGGTTGGGATCGGTCGGACTGTCGGAAACGGCCTGCTGGGCATATTGAACGGCCTTCCCGTATTCCCCGATCTGTCCCAGGGCGCGTGAGCTATATAACGAGGGCGTTGGATCGGATGGATTCAGCGTATTGGCGCGGGTGTACTCCTGAATGGCCTTATCGATGTCACCCACGTACTTGTAGGTGGCACCCAGCTCCAGGTGCAGCTGGGCAATATTCCCGTTGTGGTTGATGGCGGCCTGGTACTCCGGGATGGACTGCTCGTAATTGCCGGTGATCTGCAGGATGAAGCCGCGCGCCCAGTGGGCTTCCAGGCTGTCGGGCGCCAGGCTGATGGCGGCATTGGATTCGGCGATGGCTGATTTGATCGGGTCGGTGTATGGACCGGTGTCGGTCTGGTCCATGTCCCCCAGGAGGAAGGCATAGTAGGCATGGGCCAGCCCGTTGTTCGGATCCAATTGCAGGGCATGTTTGATGGACGTGTCCGCGTCGGTGAAGTCAGGGGTCTGGGCAAGGAAATCCTTCTGGGTCTCTGCCCAGCCCAGCACCGCCTGCGCCATCGAGTTGTTGGCGTTGAGCAGCAGGGCGTTTTTGGCGCTGGTCAAGGCGTCGTCGTACTTCCCGGCAAAAACCTGTACCTGAGCCAGGGCAATATAAAGCGAAGGGTCGCTTGGCTTGATGCTGATCGCTTCATTATAGGTGTCAATGGCCTGGGACAGCTTGCCCTGGTTGAACAGACCATCCGCCTCGGTGGCGTAGGACTCGGGGTCGCGGGTCACGGTGGGGGTCGGCAGGAACGGCGGCTGGACCGTGGGTACGACGAAACGGTCCAGGTAAGCGACAACAGCAATCAGAACCACGAGGAAGATCACCAGGAACCAGTTGGTCGGCTTCCGCCGCTGGCGCATGTTCCAATTTGAACCGCGTAAATACATGCGGTCATCTTACCATCTGTGCAAAGCCGGAGTCAATCCCTTGCCCGTGCTCTTGTCAGACCCCCCGCTTCCGGCTAGAATGGATGCATGGAGTTTGACGTTTTTACGCTCCTGCCGGAAGTTTTTCCCCCCTATCTGGACAGCAGCATGCTTCAACGTGCCCGCCAACGCGGCCTGGTCGTGGTACACGTTCACAACATCCGCGATTGGACGGCTGATCGGCACCACACCACGGACGAGGAGCCCTACGGCGGAGGCGGCGGCATGGTGTTGAAACCCGAGCCTGTCTTTGCGGCAGTCGAAGGCGTGCTCGGAGCCCCTCCGGCCTGCCCGGTCATTTTGCTGACCCCCCAGGGGCGGGTGTTCACCCAGAAGATCGCCTTTGAGCTTTCCGGCCTGCCGCGCCTCGGGCTGATCTGCGGCCGCTACGAAGGCGTGGACGAGCGCATCCGCGAGCATCTGGTCAGTGACGAAATCTCGATTGGTGATTACGTCCTGACCGGCGGCGAGCTGCCCGCGCTCATCCTGATCGATGCTGTTGCGCGCCTGATCCCCGGCGTGCTGGGCGACCCGGATGGCCCATGGGATGATTCCCATGCCTCCGGTCTGCTTGAGTATCCGCACTTTACCCGCCCGAGCGTTTTTCGCGGCTGGAAAGTACCGGAGGTCCTGCAATCCGGCGATCACGGCCGGATTGCTCAATGGCGGAGGGAGCACTCGCTGCTGCGGACTCTTCAGCGCCGGCCGGACATGTTAAAAGAGGCCGCCCTCAGCGAGGCGGACCGGAAATTTCTGGGCGGGAGCGGAACCCCAAAGGACTCAGCCTGAATTTCAACGGCGGCCGGATCATCCGGTTGGGTTTTGGCTTCTTCAAGACCCCGAAAGGTAGCGCGGCGTGCCTGGCTGGATGGAACCGGGCCTGGTTCCCTGCGAGGGACTTCCGGGGCGAGAAGACGGTCCGAGCTGGCGGGTGCTGACCGGTTTTGGGGAGACAACCTTGCAATATGACCTGAGAGGCTGTATACTCTTGCTCTAGGGTAATATTATTATTTTATAGCCCACCAAAGGAGGTGCGATCCGTCCGAGGCCCATACTTCCTTCTTGTACCCACCCATAACTTCCAATCTGTCAAACTCAAATATACAAGTAATATAAGAGGAGAGGAATCGATGAAAAAGACATACACGCTGTTCACGGCCCTACTGGTTGCCCTGATGCTTCTCACCGCCTGCGGGTCCGCGGCGACGCCTACTGCAGCTCCAGTACCGACTACTGCTCCAGCGACACAAGCTCCTGCGGCGACTGCGACCATGGCCCCCACGGTCCCACCGACCATGGCCCCCATCACGGTCGGGATGGTCACCGATACCGGTGGCATCGATGACAAGTCCTTTAACAATCTGAGCTGGACCGGCGTCCAGCAGTCGATCGCCCAGCTGGGGGTTTCCGGCAAGTATCTCGAATCCCACCAGCAGTCCGACTACGATAAGAACATCCAGCAATTCCTCAGCGAGAATACAGACCTGATCGTCACGGTCGGCTTCCTGATGGGCGTGAACACGGCCACAGCTGGCAAGGCGAACCCCAACACGAAGTTCGCCATCATCGACTACACCTACCCGGACTGCTACACTGGCGCAGTGGAGGGCAAGGACTGTGGTTCCTCCACGGTGATGAGCAATGTCCGTGGTCTGGCCTTCCAGACCGATCAGGCCGCTTTCCTGGCCGGTTATCTGGCTGCCGGCATGAGCAAGACCGGAACGGTGGGCACCTGGGGCGGGATCTCGATCCCGACCGTCACCATCTTCATGAAGGGTTTCCAGGCCGGCGTTACGTACTACAACACGAAGCACAACACCAAGGTCAAGGTGCTGGGTTGGGATGATGCCTCACAAAAGGGCGTTTTCATCAACGGCTTCACCTCTACCGATGATGGCAAGAACGTGACCGCCTCCATGGTTCAACAAGGTGCCGATGTGATCCTGCCGGTGGCCGGAGGGGCTGGCCTGGGTGCAGGTGCGTACTGCGAATCGGTGACTCCGAAGTGCCTGATCATCGGGGTCGACCAGGACTGGTTCTTCTCTGCGCCGGAGTACAACGACATTGAGTTGAGCAGCGTCCAGAAGAGGGTCGATGTGGCCGTCTTCAAGACCGTCCAAGATGTCATCGCCGGCAAGTTCACAGGTGGAAATGTAACCTACACGATTGCCGATGGCGGTGTGGCTCTGGCACCTTATCATAATTTCGCCAGCGTTGTCCCGGCCTCCTTGCAGGCTGAAATCACACAGGCCAAGGCGGATTTGATCAGCGGTGCGATCACCGTGAACGGTGTCTTGGGAGAAAAGTAAATACCTTGTGTGCTTAGTGGAGGGGCCGGACCTGTCCGGCCCCTCTTCCTTAATGCCACGAGACCAAATCTTCAGGAGAATATTGCATGGCACCGGTCCTGGAATTACGCGGCATCACCAAGTCTTTTCCCGGTGTTCTGGCGAATGATGGAATTGACCTCACGGTTGAGAAGGGGGAGATCCTTGCCCTGCTGGGCGAAAACGGGGCGGGCAAGACCACCTTGATGAACATCCTCTACGGATTATATAAACCGGATGCCGGACAGATACTCATCCAGGGGAAAGAAGCGAGCATTCACAGCCCGAACGACGCGATCGCCCAAGGCATCGGGATGGTGCATCAGCACTTCATGCTCATCCCGGTCATGACCGCGACTGAAAACGTGATGCTGGGGGTCGAACCGACCCGCCGCGGGGTTTTCCTGGATAAAGGCAAGGTGGCGAAACGCATTCGCCAGATATCCGAACAGTACGACCTGGCGGTGGACCCGGAAGCTTATATCGGCGACCTGCCGGTGGGTTCCCAGCAACGCGTGGAAATTATTAAGGTCTTATATCGTGAAGCCGATATTTTGATTCTGGACGAACCCACGGCTGTCCTGACCCCACAGGAGGTGGAGGGGCTGTTTAAAGTCCTGCGATCCCTCGTCGCCAACGGCAAGTCGGTCATTTTCATCACCCACAAATTGAAGGAAGTCATGGCGATTGCCGATCATATTACGGTCCTGCGCGGGGGTCGGGTGGTGGGAACGGTAACCCCGGGTGAGGCGACCCCGGAGAAGCTGGCGACCATGATGGTGGGGCGGGAGGTCAACCTGGTGGTCAAGAAAGAGGTGGCCCACCCGAAAGAAGTGGTGCTGGAGGTCAGCAACTTAAGCGTTCAGGACGAACACGGCCACCTGACCGTTGGCGGAGCCTCTTTTGAGGTGCGGGCCGGCGAGGTGCTGGGGGTGGCCGGCGTGCAGGGGAATGGGCAAACAGAGCTGGTCTATGCGCTCACCGGGCTGCTTCCCTTGGTGGGAGGTGAAATTCGGATCGTTGACCGACCGGTGCACCACACCACGCCGCGCCACATCCTGGAGAGAGGGGTAGCCCATATCCCTGAGGATCGCCAGCGCCATGGGCTGATCCTTTCGTTTCCCGTCCACGATAATCTGGTGCTTTGCACGTACTACCAGCGTCCTTTTGCACGCGGGGTTTCCTTGCAGCAGAAGGTGATCGTTGAAAATGCCGAGAAGCTGGTCAAGCAGTTTGACGTACGCACCCCGAACGTCTTCGTTCCGGTTTCCACCTTGTCCGGGGGCAACCAGCAGAAAGTGATCGTGGCGCGTGAATTCTCCCGCCCGATCAAGCTGCTGATCGCCTCCCAGCCGACGCGCGGCCTGGATGTGGGCTCCATCGAATACATCCACAGCCGGATCATTGAGAAGCGCGACGAAGGTACTGCCGTCCTTCTGGTTTCTCCGGAGCTCGACGAGATCATCGCCCTGTCTGATCGGATCGCGGTGATGTACAAGGGCCAGATCGTGGAGATCGTCGCCTCCGGCACGGTTACCAAGGAATACATCGGCCTGCTCATGGCGGGCGTCAAGCCTTCCGAAGCGCTCAAGGTTTCGCCGGCCCCCACGAAAGAAACCGAAGTGGAACGGGTCTTCTAGGAGGAATTTACCTTGGATCGCAATTCAAACCAACCTCGTGCAGTCGATTCCCCGGATCCGAAAGAGCGTTCGAAGGGCAAAGACCGGCGGAGATCGGGCAGCGCCACCTTCCAAATTTTTCTCATCCCGGTCCTTGCCATTTTTACCGGCCTGGTCTTCGGCGCGATCGTGATCGTCGCGACCGATGCCAGCGTGATCGCCGCCTATCACAATTTCTTCCGTGCGCCCGGGGCAGCCCTCCTGGATACCTGGAAGGTGATCGCCTTAGCTTATGGTTCCTTATTTGATGGGATTTTCGGGGATCCGGCCACGATCGCGCATGCCATCCAGGTCTACCGCGCCACCGGGAGCACGAAGGACCTCCTGACAGCTTTCTACCCATTTTCGGACAGCCTGGCGGCCGTCACGCCCTACATCTTGGCCGGGTTGGCCGTCGCTCTGGGGTTCAAATGCGGTCTGTTCAATATCGGCGCAGAAGGGCAGTTCGGGATCGGGGCGCTGTGTTCTGCCTTTGTCGGCTACAGCATCAAAGGCCTGCCCTGGTTCATCCACCTGCCCCTGGCGCTCGCGGCCGGGGCCCTGGGAGGTGCCATCTGGGGGGCGATCCCGGGATACCTCAAGGCGACCACGGGGGCGCACGAGGTCGTGAACACGATCATGATGAACTATATCTCGTTCAACCTGGGAGACTGGTTGTTGAATGGACCGATGAAGGCGCCTGGCTACCGCCCCTTGACCCCCGTGGTCCAGGACTCGGCCATGCTGCCGCGCTTCTTTCCCCCGCCCTTGCGCTTCAACTGGGGGTTTATCCTGGCTTTGCTGATGGCCGTCCTGGTCTGGTGGTTCCTGTTTAAGACGACCCTCGGCATGGAGATCCGCGCCGTGGGCGCCAACCCGGAGGGGGCCCGCTATGCCGGGATGAACATTGTTAAAAACTTCATCCTGGCCATGACTCTCAGCGGCGCGCTGGCGGGACTGGCCGGGGCAACCCAGGTGCTCGGGATCGACCACTGGGTGGGGCAGAACTTTTCGGCTGGGTACGGTTTCGATTCGATCGCCATCGCCTTGCTGGGCCAAAGCCATCCCTTCGGCGTGGTCCTGGCAGCTGTCCTGTGGGGATTCCTCCGCAGCGGCGCGACCAACATGCAATCCATGGCCGGTGTCCCCTTGGACGTCATATCGATCATCCAGGGGCTGGTCGTGATCTTTGTGGCCGCCCCGGCCGTCATCCGCTGGATCTATCACATCCGCCTGGCGCGCATGGAAACGATGGTGCTGACCCGCGGCTGGGGTCGATAAGCAACGCCCTTATTTTTCTGCATCCCATGAGGATTGGATGGCAACGAACTTGGTTCCCGAAAAGGAAAGAAAGCCCTACTCCCGCAATCGTTTGGTGATCGGTCTGGTCCTCGTGGCGACCGGACTGTTGATCCTGCTCCTGTTCGGTCTTCACTTGAAGGCCGGGGACCTGGCCACGTATCAGCTGACCCCCAGGGGCGACCAGAATGTGATCCCAATCCCGGCGTTGACCCTGCCGGTCCAGCCCTCCATCTATGTTTTGGCTTTGATCGCCGTGTTCCTGGGCGGATGGCAACTGGCACGTGGTATTCGTTCGTCCGGTTTGCTGGTGGGGATGGTGGCGTTCTGTTTTGTGGCGGCATTCCTGACTTGGGCAACGATCGGTCAGACCCTGGATATGGTGGGGATGCTGAATACTTCGGTGGTGCGGGCCACACCCATTGCGCTGGCTGCCATGTGCGGGGTGATCAGCGAGCGCTCGGCAGTGATCAACATCGGCCTGGAAGGCATCATGCTCACGGCGGCCATGACGGCGGTCGTTTCTGCCACCCTGACGCACAACCTTTATATCGGCCTGCTGGTTGCCATCCTGACCGGGGCGATCGTAGGCGCCATTCACGCGGTGCTGGTGATCCGCTTCAAGGTGGACCAGATCGTGAGCGGCACGGCGGTGAATATCATTGGGACGGGTGCCACCAATTTCCTGGCCGCCCGTTTTTTGGAGACTAACGTCGAGCAATTCAATAACTCCGGTACCTTCCCCAACATTACCATCCCGCTTCTGGCCAAAATCCCGATCCTGGGGCCGGTGCTTTTTGAAAATAATCTGATCTTTTATTTGACGGTGATTCTGGTTGCGGTGTTGTATGTGGTCCTGTTTTACACTCCCTGGGGGTTGCGTACCCGGGCGGTGGGCGAACACCCCAAGGCAGCCGACACCTTGGGCATTAACGTTTATTTGATGCGCTATGTCAATGTGATTCTGGGGGGGGTGTTGGCAGGCATCGGCGGTGCCTATTTCACCATCGGATCCATCGGGCGCTTCGACCGGGAGATGACGAACGGGAAGGGATTTATTGGCCTGGCGGCCATGATCTTTGGAAAATGGAATCCGATCGGAGCCTACGGCGCCTCCTTGATCTTCGGTTTTGCCGATTCACTCCAGGTCAAGATGCAGATCCTCGGCATCCCCATACCGTCCGAGTTTTTGGGGATGGCTCCGTACCTGGTGACCATGATTGTATTGGCCGGAGTCGTCGGCCGGGCTCGCCCGCCGGCTGCTGATGGCCAGGCGTACGAGAAGCAGTAAGGATCCCTCCAGCAGGCTGACCCCTGCCGGGTCCGAGGGCACGGGTCAAGGGATCTCCCGGCCCAGAAGATTCTGCCTGAAGGGGCGACATCCTGTCGCCCCTTCTTTGTATAAAATACACCCATGGGCTCCCGCCTCAGGACCATCTCGGGTGCCTGGCAGGCAAGGTCTCTCGATGATCGGTGGGTGGGATTGAAGCGGGAGGCCGGGCCTTGTCGATCCGGGCTACAGGACGAAACATAAGAATAAATCACCCATGATGAAAAGGCTTCTTGCTGTCCTGGTTCTGCTTTTGGCCGCGTTCCTGCTCCCGGCCTGCATCTCCTCCCAACCCGATTGCACGAAAACGGGCGTCCTCTGCGTCGGCCTGGTGACGCAGGTCGGCACCTTAAACGACCGGTCCTTCAACCAGTCCGCCTGGGAAGGCGTCCAGAACGCCAAAAGGGACGGGTATGCCGATTGGGTTCAGTATATCGAGACGGCCCATGCGCAGGATTATGACAACAACATTGCCACCTTCGCGAACGCCGGTTATGGGCTCATTGTCACCGTTGGCTCCGATCTGGGTGATTCCACCCGGGCGGCTGCCGCTGCTTACCCGAACACCAGGTTCATCGGTGTGGATCAATACCAGGACCCCTCCAAGCCCACCCCGGCCAACCTGGTGGGCCTCACCTTCCCCGAAGACCAGGCCGGCTTCCTGGTCGGTGCACTGGCGGCATTGATGTCGCAGTCGCATCAGATCGGGGCGGTCTGCGGGACGGATGCCCTCCCGGCTGATTGGCGCTATTGCGAAGGCTTTAAAGCCGGCGCGGCCTATGCGGACCAGCGCAAACGCACGCAGACGGTTGTGACCGTGGTTTACCATAATGATGTCGCCGTGGACCAGTCTACCGTGGACGCGCCGTGGGGCGCCGCCACCGCCGACACGCTGATCAAGCAGGGTGTCGACGTCGTCTTTGGCGCAGGCGGCGAGACCGGCAATGGTGCCATCATCGAAGCCGCCCAACGCGGTGCCTCTGTCATCGGCGCGGATACCGACCAGTACCTGACCCTGCCTGTGGCTGCTCCCAAGATGATTACCAGCGCCATTAAATTGATCGCCCCCGGCGTGGAGGCTTTGATCCAGGCAACCAGGGACAACCAGTTCCCAAGCGGCAACTTTACCGGCCAGGCTGGCTTCTCTCCCTACCATGACCAGGAGAGCAACGTCCCGGCAGATGTCCAGGATCTGATGACCATGATCCGCCAGGGGTTACTGAATGGGAGCATCCAGACCGGCGTCTCGAATTCAAAGCCGTCTCCGTGAGGTCCATTCACCCTGCGCAGAGGAGAGGAAATGCAGGGCGAAAAGGTGGCGGATCTCCTTTTCCTTTCCCAGGTCTTATGTGCAATCGAATATTTATGGACGATAAGAGGGAATGGCCTCAAGATAAAGTTGCCACACCCTATCTTGAAAGGACATTCCTGGTGACCAGGATA
>Ga0209039_10003947_pt1 | contig 11230 bp, 8 predicted proteins | sample BogFormECP12_OM1_FD_188238 | JGI IMG/M metagenome (GOLD analysis project Ga0209039, IMG submission 188238) | Bog forest soil microbial communities from Calvert Island, British Columbia, Canada - ECP12_OM1 (SPAdes) (version 2) | ecosystem: Environmental > Aquatic > Freshwater > Wetlands > Bog ... | reverse complement strand
TGCCCAGTCCCGCGTTGCGCGTCGCCAGGATCGACAACGAAAGCGACGTCACCATGAACAACACGGCCGATATGGTGGTCGCCTTCGAAAGCAGAGTCGCCGAACCGCGCGGCCCGAAGGCCGTCTGGGAACCCATGCCGCCGAATGCGCCCGCCAGGTCCGCCGCCTTTCCGCTCTGCAGCAAAACTACGATGATCAGAAAGATACAGACCACGACGTGGACGAACATTACCAGGAAATACATATGCTTCCTTTCAGTATAGGAAACCGGAGATCCCGCGGTCAAACGAGACTGCGAGGAGAAGGCCGCCCCTCAACGGGCCCGGCAGGCGGCACTGCCAGGCGTCGACACGAGTGCCAATGCTCGCGCCCACAGGAATGTTGGCGCTTGGCAGGCTGAAGCCTGCCCCACCAACCCGACAGGAATGTCGGCGTTGCAGGCTGGAAAGCCTGCTCCACGGGACAGGATCTTCGCGGCGATCGAAGGCGCTGAGCAGCTGTAAGGCAAAAACCCAAGCGGTTTCCCGATGGGAAGCCGAGCGCCGCGATCGGATACAGGTATAAGATAAACCATAGCTGGGAGCGAAGTTGGGATCGAAATGAAAACCGCCGAACGACAGTTTACAACTATTAGCGGCGTGCCCATCGAGCCGCTCTACGGCCCTGAATCACTGGGCGGGTTCGACCCCGCACACGACCTGGCCGCCCCCGGCGAATTCCCCTACACGCGCGGCATCCACCGCGATATGTACCGCGGCAAGCTCTGGACCATGCGCCAGTTCTCGGGCTTCGCCACGCCCGAAGAGACCAACCGCCGCTATCATTACCTGCTGGCGCAGGGTCAGACCGGCCTCTCGGTGGCCTTTGATCTGCCCACTCTGATGGGTTATGACGCCGACCACGCCATGGCGGAAGGCGAAGTGGGAAAGTGCGGCGCGGCTATTTCATCGCTGGAAGACATGGAGATTCTCTTCCGCGGGATTCCGCTGGGCGATGTCACCGTCTCCATGACCATCAACTCGCCCGCTTCCGTGCTGTGGGCCATGTATCTGGCCGTCGCCGAGCAGCAGGGAGTGGATTGGGCGCGCCTTTCCGGCACTCTGCAGAACGACATCCTCAAAGAGTACATCGCGCAGAAGGAGTACATTTTCCCGCCGCGCCCTTCCATGCGGCTGGTCACCGACACCATCGAGTTCGCGGCGCGACAGGTTCCGCGCTTTAATCCCATTTCGATTTCGGGCTACCACATCCGCGAAGCCGGTTCCACGGCGGTGCAGGAGTTGGCCTTTACACTGCGCGACGGCCTGGAGTATGTCGATTGGGCGCTCGAGCGCGGCATGGCGATCGACGAATTCGCCCCGCAACTCAGTTTCTTCTTCAACGCTCACAGCGATTTCTTCGAGGAAATCGCCAAATATCGCGCGGCCCGGAAAATATGGGCCACGGTGATGCGCGAGCGCTATGGCGCGTCGAGCGAGCGCAGCCTGAAGCTGCGCTTCCACGCCCAGACCGCCGGTTGCTCGCTCACCTGGCAGCAGCCCTACAACAACGTGGTCCGCACGGCCCTGCAAGCCATGGCCGCCGTGCTGGGCGGCGCGCAATCCCTGCACACCAACTCGCTCGACGAAGCCTACGCCCTGCCGAGCGAGCACGCCGTCACCATCGCGTTGCGCACCCAGCAAGTGCTGGCATACGAAAGCGGCGTCGCGGCTACACCCGATCCACTGGGCGGCAGCTACTTCCTGGAAAAGCTGACGCTTGAAACCGAGCGAGCCGCCAACGCTTACATTCGGCAAATCGACGAAATGGGTGGTATGATCGCCGCCATCGAGCAAGGCTTCCCGCAAACCGAAATCGCCGACGCCAGCTACCGCTATCAGCGCGAAGTGGAAGCCCAAGAGCGCATCGTGGTGGGCGTAAACCGCTTCCAGTCGGACGACCAGCCCATCGAACTCCTGCAGATCGACGAGGGCTCAGCCAGGCACCAGGAGCAGAAACTGGCGTCCCTGCGCGCACGGCGCGACAACCACAGCGTAATAAAAACCCTGGATGCGCTGAAGCGTGCCGCCGAGGGAACCGAGAACACCATGCCCTACCTGGTGGATGCCGTGCGCGCCTACGCGACTTTGGGAGAGATTTGCGATTCCCTGCGGGGGGTTTTCGGCACGTACCAGGAAACCACGCGGCTTTGAAATATGCCAACCGGAAGTATGCAAACCCAACCATGTAGACCTAAGGCTATCGAGACCTGAAGCCATGCAAACCCCTATTCGAGTCCTGGTGGCCAAGCCCGGGTTGGACGGCCACGATCGCGGCGCGAAGGTGATCGCGCGCGCCCTGCGCGATGCCGGCATGGAAGTCATCTATACCGGATTGCGCCAAACCCCCGAGATGATCGTCAACGCCGCGCTGCAGGAAGACGTCCAGGTGATCGGCCTGTCGATTCTCTCCGGCGCCCACAATGCCATCGTGCCCCGCGTCCTCGAACTGCTGCGCGAGCACGATATGTCCGACGTCAAGGTGATTCTGGGTGGCATCGTCCCCGACGAGGACGCCGAGGCGCTCAAGAAACAGGGCGTTGCCGCGGTGTTCCAACCGGGCGCGTCGCTCGACGCCATCGTCCAGTTCATTCGGACGGCCGTTACGGTGTAAGTGGAAATGCCGCGGCGCTTTCTCCTGTCGATCGATGGCGGCGGTGTTCGCGGCATCGTCCCCGCGCTGGCGCTGGCCCGCCTCGAAGAAATCACGGGCCGCCCGGCGCGGGAGACGTTCTCTTTCGTCGCCGGCACTTCCACCGGAGCGCTGCTTGCCGCCTCAGTGGCCGCCGGGCTCCCCGCCACGCAAATGGTGGCGCTCTACCGCGGCCGCAGCCGCGAGATCTTCAGCCCGCGGGGACCGTGGAACGAGATCCGGCGCGTTGTCATCGGCCACAAGTACAACATCTCGAACCTGCGCCGCGTGCTGGAAAGTGAGTTCGGCGCCGCAGTTTCCTGGAACCTGAACAATTCCCCCGCGGATCTGCTGCTTTCGGCCATCCGACTCTCCGATGCCAAGCCCTGGTACTTCGTGAAGAACAATCCCAACAACGCCGGCACGACGGGCGGCCTGGGGCTGCTCGATTGCGCCACCGCCAGCGCCGCCGCACCTACTTATTTCGATCCCTGGCCGATGGGCGACCCGGTGAGCGGCAAACTGGTGGATGGCGGCGTGGGGGTCACTGGCAACCCCGTCTACCAGGCCTGCGTCGAAGCTTTCTGTTTCAGCCAGGGCTATCTCCCCGCCGAGACCACCGTGGTTTCCCTCGGCACCGGCCGCATCCGGGAACAGTCCGACCCGCACTTCATCCTGTCCTGGCTCACCTGGGTGGTCGACACGTCGCTCCATGCCCCCGAAGAACAGCAAACCCAGCTTGTCGCGCGCCACTATCCCAGCGCCTTGCTTTACCGGCTGGACCCGCTGCTGGCCGAGGATATCGCGCTCGACGATGTCACCCGTATCGGCGAATTGGAAGCCGCCGGGCGGCTCTTCGCGGAGCAGGTGGATTGGCCCGCCATGTTGGAGGGACGCGCTACGCGCTTCCTTCGGCATCCGCCGAATGCTCCGGGGACGTAAGTGCGGCGGCGCGCTGTAACACCCTGTGGAAAACCCCGTGCCCCCGCTTCACACCTGTGGCCTGCTACACTCGTTGTTGCCTGCCACGAAGATCCGCTAGAATAATGCCTTAACCGTCTTCGAATTCGGCTGTCGCGAGTGAAACAGGTATCCGTGTTCCAACGTCACGTAAAGAGCGAAGAGTGGAAAGGCTATCCTTCGATGAGGTTCCTCCGGCACGTCCGCGCGGGCGTAGCGGCGGCGTGCTTCTGTATGCCCTTGGTGTGGGCCACGCAACAACAACCACCCCAGCAACAACAACCGCCCACTAATCCTCCCGCTCAGCCCCCCCGGCAGCAACCACCGCCCACTACGCCGCCCGCTCAACCGCCGGCCAAGCCCGCCACTCCAACGAATCCCTTTGAGAGCGTCACGCCGGCCCAGCAAGATCAGCAGCAGCAGACTGCTCCGAAACTGGAAGCCCCCGCCGCCGTGCCGGTCCTCCCGCAGTCGCTCACAGGGCAAGTAATCGCCGGCGTCGAATTCCGCGGCGCCCGGCGCGTGCCTCAAGACACCCTCAGAGCCCTGATTTATACCAAGAAGGGCGACATTTTCAACGAAGAGATCCTTCGCCGCGACTTCATGATCCTGTGGAACACGGGGCGATTCGACGACATCCGCCTGGAAACGGAGGCGGATCCCGAAGGGCTCTTGATCCGCTTCGTGGTCACCGAGCGCCGCGTGATCCGTTCCATCCACTACTCTGGCAACAAGTCGGTCAGCGAGTCCGAAATCCTCGACCGCTTCAAAGAACGCAAGGTCGGCCTCACGGTGGAGCAGCAGTACGATCCCGGCAAGGTGCAGTACGCCGCCAGCGTGCTCAAGGATTACGAGGCGGAGCGCGGCCACCAGTATGCCACCGTCGAGCCGCAGATCGAACAGATTCCCCCCACTTCGCTGGCGCTGACCTTCGTGGTGAATGAAGGTCCCAAAGTCAAAGTCGGAAATCTGGATTTCACGGGCAACAATTCATTTAACAGCCGGTGGGTCCGCTCGCAGATGAAGGAACTCAAACCCTATGGCATTCCGCATTCCGTGATCCTGGAAAACGTGTTTGCCAAGACTTTCGATACCGACAAGCTGGACTACGACCTCTCGAAAATCCGGGAAGCCTACAACGACAAGGGCTACTTCCGGGCGCAGACTCTCGAGCCCAGCATCAAGATCGTTCTGCGTGGCGGCGAAGGATGGCGCCTGCCGCTGATCAAGCCGAACAACCTCGGCATCTTCGCGGATGTTAAGGTGCCCATCGAAGAGGGCCGCCTGTACCACCTCCATGCCGTCAATTTCGTCGGTGTCAAGGTGTTCCGCGACCCCCAGGTGCTGATCGGCTTCTTGCACATGCGCGTGGGCGACACGTTCTCTACCGAGAAGTTCCGTAAGGGCCTGGAGGATATGCGCAAGTATTACGGCTTGCTCGGTTACTGGGATTTCGCTCCCGAGCCCCAGGAGGAGGTCATTCCCGATACCGACCAGATCGATCTGACCATCACCGCCGACGAGGGCAAGCAGTTCTTTGTGCGCCGCATCGAGTTCTCCGGCAACACCACCACCCGTGACAAGGTGATCCGCCGCGAGTTCCAACTGGACGAAGGCGACATCTTCAACACCCAGATGTTGGACGTCAGTATTCTCCGCCTCAACCAGCTTGGCTATTTTGAGATGCTCAAGAAAGAGGACGCAGTCGACATTAAACGCAATCCCGGGTCGGACACCGTCGATATCACCCTCAAAGTAAGGGAGCGCGGCAAGAATTCCATCGGCCTGAACGGTGGCGTTTCGGGCATCGCCGGAAGCTTCGTGGGCTTTAATTACTCCACCAACAACTTCCTGGGTCTCGGTGAAACCCTGTCACTCTCAGCCCAGCTCGGCACGCGCTCGCGCGACGTCAGCTTCGGCTTCACTGAGCCGTACTTCCTGGATCGTCCGCTCCAGATGGGCGTGGTCGTCTATCTGCGCCGCTTCGACTTCAATCAGGGACGCGAGGCCTCCATTCTGGCCGGCCAGAATCTCATCGGCCTGTATAACGCCCTGGGCTCGCAAAACCTGCTCAACTACATTCAGAACAGCCGCGGGATCACCTTTTCGGCCAGCTACCCGCTGCGCAGGAGTTTCGCCCGCCTGGCGCTCTCCTACGGCTATGATATTTCCACCATCAAGACCCTGACCACCGCCGCCGATAACTACTTCCAGTACATCAATTTCAGCGGCGTCTCCGGCCCGAACGCGCTCACCGGCATCCACACCTCTACGATCACGCCTTCCTATCAATACAACACCGTCAACCATCCCATCAATCCTACCGGCGGCAGAAGCCTGTTCATTTCCACGGCTTTCGCCGGCAGCATCCTCGGCGGCAATGTGAATACCTTTCAGCCCTCCATCGATGCCAAGTATTTCCACCTGGCCCCGTTCCAGAGGGGCGTCAAGAAGAACGTCCTGGCGTTCCACGTGCTGGCCACCATGACCACCGGTTACGGTGGCAAGCTGATTCCGCCTTACTCCCGCGGGTTCATCGGTGGTGAGCAGGATGTCCGCGGTTTCGAAATCTGGGGCATCACGCCCATCGGCTTCGTCCCCTCTTCGGCTTCGATCAACGTGCTCAATGCAGACGGCAGCCAGCGCACTCAGAAGATTATCTCCAATGGCACCGTTACCTCCAGTCCGGTCACGATGACGGTCCCGATTTATCAGCTCGTCACCCCAGGAGGCGATACTCGCGTGATCGGCAATTTCGAATACCGCATCCCCATCATCGGCAATACCGTGATCCTGGCGGCGTTCACCGATGCCGGGCTGGACAAGATCATGCTGCCCAACCAGCTCGTGCTGGCGCCCTCACGCACCAACGATTTGAACCTTTCGTTTCCGGAGTCCGGATTCGATGGACGCGTGAAGATCGCACCCGGCACGCAGAAGATCCGCGTTTCCACGGGGCTCGAACTGCAGGTCATGCTGCCTGTGGTGAATGCCCCGTTCCGGGTCTATTTCGCTTACAATCCGTCGACGGTGCGCGAGTATCTGCAGCCACCGATTGTGGCTGACAAGGCGGCTTTTCCCAACAACGCCACGTACTTCAATTCAGTCGCAAGTTTCGGGCAGGCCTATCCGTTCTTCGAGAGACGGACACTGTTCAAGTTCACCATCGGCAGGACGTTCTAGAAACCCCGTCGTCATTATGGTAGTATTTTCAAATTTAGGAGTTTTAGCTTGAAGAAGAGTTTAGTAGTTCTCACCACGTTCGTCTTAGGGTTTGCCGGCTCTGCCTTCGCGCAGGCGCAAGCCCCGACCCAGGCCAAGCCGCCGGTTGCGCCGTCCGCGATCCCTACCAAGATCGCGATCATCAACATGTCGCAGGCAATTGCCAGCACCAAGGAAGGGCAGAAAGCCGCCACCGAAATCAACAACAAGTACGCGCCCAGAAAGGCCGAGTACGACAAGCGGAACCAAGAGGTCGAAATGCTCACCAATCAGTTGAATAACGGCCGGGCCACCATGAGCGAAGCTGCCCAGCAGAAACTGGCCGCCGATATTCAGAGCAAGGGCAAGGACCTCAAGCGGTTCGGCGAAGACGCCCAGGCCGAGATGGAGACCGACGACGCCAAGGTTGGCCAGGAATTGCAATCCAAGATGGGGGCTCTCATCCAGCAGTACGCCATCCAGAACGGCTACGCCGTGGTGCTGAACTATGGCGAGCAGTCTCCAGTTCTTTGGGCCGCCGCCGCTACCTGGATCACCGAGGACATGGTGAAGCTGTATGACCAGGTGCACCCGGTGAAAGAGGAAGCCCCCACCGCCAAGCCTCCGGCCACGCCGGTTGTCAAGAAGCAGTAACGGCAAATGACGCGCGCGGTGGTTTTGCCCGCGATGTTGGTTGCCATGGTGGCTCCGGCGTTCAGCCAGGGCCAGCCGCCCGTTGGAAGTGTACCCGCGGCCGCCGCTCCAGCCCCGGTTCCGCCGCCGCCCACCAGGATCGCCACCATCTTCGCTCAGAACGCCATCGTCAGCACACAGGAAGGCCAAAAGGCGGCCGCGGCTCTGGCTGCCAAGTACGACCCCAAACGGCGGGATTTCGAAAGCAAGCAGGCCGCGCTGCAGGCTCTCCGTGACCGTCTCAAGCGCGGCGCAGCCACCATGAGCGCCGCGGCCAAGGGGGAACTCAACCAGACCATCGACGCCAGGTACACCGAGTTGAAGCGGCTGGGCGAAGATATCCAGTCCCAGGTGGATGAGGAACAAGGCACGCTGTTACAGACCCTCGGCGATAAGCTCGTCGCGGTGATCGACCAGTTCTCGCTCGATCACGGCTTGGCCATCGTACTGGACGTAAGCCCCCTGCAGAGCCCGGTTCTCTGGGCTGCGCCCGGTATCGACATCACGAGCGAGATCGTGCGCCTGTACGATAAGGTGCATCCCGTGGCCGCCGCGGCGCCCGCCGTTCCTCCCGCGCCCACCCGGAAACAGTAGCGCACGCCGTCATCGGCTTTTCCGGAGTACAATGCGTTCAGGGGGCATCGTATGCGGGCTCTTGGCGCGATTTCCTTTTCGCTGTTTCTGGCGGCAGGGCTGTGGGCGCAGAACGGCGGCAAACCCGTCCTCCACGGTACCGGCGGCGGCGGAGCGCATCCGACCCTACCCGGCCAGATCAATCGCCGCGCTCCGGTGGCGTCCGGTTCGAGCGTTATCGCATACCCCATCGCTTACCCCGTCTACATTGGCGGATACTACGATTCGTCCTACATTGCTCCACAGGCGCCGTCCGGTTACCAGCAGCAGCCACCCAACATCACCGTCGTCATGCCGCCGGAGCAGACGCCGGCTCCGGTCATCATCAATAACTACTATCCCGGTGCGACGACTGACAACCCGAATGCCGCGCCAACCGGTCAGCAGTCCGCCGAGGATGCCGCTCCCGCGACCGAGCCCTCGCACTACCTGATCGCGTACAAGGACCACACCATTTATGCGGCCGTGGCCTATTGGGTGGATGGCGACACGCTGCACTACTTCACGGCCGGAAACACGCACAACCAGGTGTCGCTCACCCTGGTCGATCGCGATTTGACCGCGCGCCTCAACCGGGAAGCCGGCGTGGAAGTGAAGCTGCCCGCAGCGCCGAAGTAGCGTTCATTAAAGCCGCGCTCATTCCCATTCAATGGTGCCAGGCGGCTTGTGCGTTAAATCGTAAAACACGCCGGCTACACCGCTGTCGGCGAGGAGCCCCTCGCACATGCGCGCCAGCAGTTGCGGGTCCATCGCCATCGATTGCGCCGTCATGCCGTCCACCGAATCCACGGGCCGCAGCACCACGGAATCGGGAGCCTCTGCGGTTCCCAACGGGATGAGAATCACCGGAAACTGCCAGACCCGCCGGTCGTATCCACTCTCGTGCGATAGCCGCCGCACGATGCCGTCGGCCCGTCGCAGCCGCTCGATGCGCTCCGCCGTCAGCGAACAGGCCCGCACCCGCATTTCGCTCACCGCAACGCGGGTTCGCACACCCGCAATCACGCGGTTCATGTAGGAGAGCCGGTTGGTCAATTCCGTGGCGCGCGCCATGTCCAACCGATCGATGGCCAGCACCGGCTTATAGCTGCGCTCATCCCCCTGCACTCCCACACTGCGCACCGGGATCAACCAGCCGTCGGCGGTTGCCTCTACCGCGGCATTGCGATCCGAGCACAAACAGCGGATGGCGAGGCCGGGACCGGGGAAGGGATGCCGGTCCAGCAACTCCGCCGGCAGGCCGAGCTCCCGCCCCACTTCCCGCACTTCATCTTTGTAAAAAGACTTCAGCGGCTCCACGATTCGCCCGCTCGCGATGAGCTTTTGAATCCCGGCCACGCGGTTGTGATGGGTCTTAATCAGCGCCGCCTTGGCCGTTCCGCCCGATTCGATGGTGTCCGGATAAATAGTTCCCTGGCCGAGCATCCAGTCCTCGTTCATCAGGTGCTGCCGCTCCATGATGCGCTCCTGCACCAGCACGAATTCTTCTCCGATGATGTGCCGTTTGCGCTCGGGCTCGGTCGCGCCTTCGAGCGCCGTCAGGAATTCCCGCTGCGCGTCCTCCACTTCCAGGCCCGCCATGCTGCGCACGAAATCGGTTTCGCCTTCGCGCATCAGTCCCGTGTCCACATAGACGCCGCGCACCCGCTCGGGCCCCAGCGCGCGCCGCGCCAGCGTGAACGCCACACAGGAATCCACGCCGCCGCTCACGAAGAAGAAGACTTTACGCCGGCCCACGCAATCGCGAATCTCCTGCTCGATCAGAGGCACGCGGCGCCGCGGGTCCCAATCCTTCTGGCAGCCGCACACCCGGAAAACGAAATTCGACAGATACTCCTGGCCCCGCACGGTGTGGACCACCTCGGGGTGAAACTGTACGCCGTAGAGCTTGCGCGTGGAGGATGCCATGGCAGCCACCGCACACGTATCGGTATGCCCGGCCACCTGGAAGCCTGCCGGCACGGTTTCCACCACGTCGCGATGGCTCATCCAGATCTGCTGCCGTCCGCCAAGCCCGGCGAACATCGGGTCGGCGGTCTCTTCCAGTTCGAGTGTCGCGAGGCCATACTCGCCCTTAACGCCTTTGTGAACTTTGCCGCCCAGCAGGTGAGCCATCACCTGTTGCCCGTAGCAGATGCCCAGCACCGCCTGGCCGCTCGAGAAGATCGCCGGGTCCACGGTCGGGCTTCCGGGATCGTAGACGCTGCTGGGCCCGCCGGAAACAATCAGCCCCTTGGCGCCGCGCAGTTCCGCCGCGGAAGTTTCGCTCTCGCGCACTTCCGCATAAACCCCCAGGTCGCGCACCTTGCGCGCCTCCAGGTGGCAATACTGCCCGCCCGCATCCAGAACTATGATTTGTGGATTGGGATTCAACCTACGATGTTACCAAGCCGGTAGAGGAAACTGCTTTCTCAACGCGGAGGCGCGGAGACACGGAGAAAACCGAGGAACGGGCAGAAGGGAATTCCAAAGAGCCCATCGATATTCTTGTTTCTCTCGCGTTCTTCTCCTCGTCTCCGCGCCTCCGCGTTGAAGAAGTACGTGCTACTCCCGCGGCGCCAGCCGTTGGGCGATCACCTTGCGTGCCGCCGCGGTCAGGGCCTCGGCCTTGGGCATCAACTCCACGGCCTTGGCTACTTCCGGGTCGGTCTGCGCGAAGATCCGGTCGCTCTCGTCTTTGCCGAAAACCCAGATATACATCTCTCTGGCAAGATATCGCCGGATCCAATCCGTATCGCCCGCTAATTCCGGCTCGGTGAAGTTGTAGTTGTTCGTCAGAAGGTAGTCGTGCAATTCACGGATGGTGGTTGCGTCGGGCATCCACCCCGCGTCCGGCTTGACGCTGTGCGTCGCGAAGTAGGTGCGGGTGAAGGCGAAAAGCGCATTCCGGTACAGTTGCGATTCCAACCGATCCATGGCCGGCGCCTTGTAAACCTCGTCCGGCGTGATTCCGCCGCCGCCGTAAACCGTGCGGCCGCTGTCGGTCATCTTCACGTCCTGCGGATTGCGCGCGGTTTCGTCGCGATGGTTGTAGTAATCGTAGAAGGATTCATGGCTGTAGTCGCGCTGGATC
>Ga0209039_10003946_pt1 | contig 11231 bp, 10 predicted proteins | sample BogFormECP12_OM1_FD_188238 | JGI IMG/M metagenome (GOLD analysis project Ga0209039, IMG submission 188238) | Bog forest soil microbial communities from Calvert Island, British Columbia, Canada - ECP12_OM1 (SPAdes) (version 2) | ecosystem: Environmental > Aquatic > Freshwater > Wetlands > Bog ... | reverse complement strand
CGGATACTTCTCCGCAAAGCTCCATACTTGTTTCCGGATGAACTGCAGCTCCCGGTCGTAGTAGGCAAGGAGACGATCTCGCATCACAGGCCCCCTTCGACCTGGATGGCACCGGTATCCATCTCCACGCTGCTATCGAAGTAAACCGGTTCGGAGATCGGCTCGACATGCAGCGTGGCCTCGATGCGAAAGCGCATCCGGAAGTCGTCCGTCGATTGTGTCGGCAACATGGTGACACGCACGGTGCTCGGCAGAAGGCGCGGCTCGAAGGTTCTCACGGCCGCCCCGAGCTCGGCACAGATCCGCTGTGCATCGTTGTGGCTGCGCCAGGACGCTGTCGAGAAGTCAGGAATCCCGTAGGTGAGGATCGAGTGGCGTGCCTCAGGAAGTTCCTCGATCCCCGAATCCTTACTGAGCACGGACTTGGTGTTGAGCAACCACTCGAGGTCGCGTGCTACGGCGGCCTTGAGCTCACGCAGGCCCATCTCTGGGTACCCAGGTCCCTTGGCCTCGCCCTCGAGGAGCCGATCCAGGACGCTCGGCCGCAGGATCTGAAAGCGGCCCGGCTTGGCCATTAGCCGTCGACCTCAAGGCTACGAATGTCGAGGAGCCCACACTCCTCCTCGCTCTCCCCGTGGACAGCGAGGAGCACCTTTTGTCCGATGCCGCGAGCCCCGAGGCCGGGGAGCTCGGCCCATTCCGTCACCCGGCCGAGCCGCAGCCGATCGTCGCCCTGCTCATGGGAGCCGGCGTAGAGCGCAGGCAGAAAGACCATGGCTTCGTTGCCGCGACGATCCAGAAGGCGCGCGGACGGGAAGACGAGGTCGAGAAGCCCCTCGGGCTCCGGGATCTCGAGGCGCCGGATCTGCTCAAACGAAAGCCACAGGCAGCGTCCCTGGGCAAAGACCTCAAGCACCGACGCACCGAAGTCGTCGGTGTCGCGCAGCTGCTCGAAGGGCCGCCCATTGAGTCGCCCCGAGACTGCGACGGCTTCGGCCGCCGCCGCGTCGAGCAAGCGGCTGACCCCGTCGACATCTCTGGCCCGCCAACGGGAGAGCGCCGCGAGTCGCTTCTCGAGCGTCGGGGGCGCGTCGGGGGCGAGGAGCGGCTTTCCGCGCCCCGCCCACACTTCCCGGCGCTCCGTTTCCGCGGCGAGCAGGCTCCGGTACACAGAGGTGCGCATCTCAACGGCTGGCCCTTGGCCCACACCGAGGGCCTCGAGTTGCCTGCTCGCGCGCTCGAGATCACCCGCAAAACAGAGGAGAGCGAAAAGGACCGAACGCTCTTCGGGACTAGACGGATGGGCGCGCACGGCCTCGGTCTGAACTTTGATGGCGTCGATGAGCCGCGCCGCATCGAAGAGCTCCTGTGCCGTCGTACCCATGATCCTCTTTTGCGTCTGAGCGTCTTCGAATGCGCGCGGCTGCCGCCGGGCCGGGGACCCGGCCCGGGATCCAACGCCGATCTCTTAGCCGCCCTTGTTCTCGATCACCGACCAGTGCATCTTCACGTCGCCGACTCCCTTACCGGTCTTTTGGTCGGTCGCCGTGTAGGTGAACTCCATCTTGCCGGGATGGAAACTCACCGTCTCAACCGGAAGCTTTTCATCCGCCTGTGCGGATCCACCCGTTTGCACGCTTGTGACGAGCACATCGCTCATCTTGTACTCCGCGTACTTCAGCTTGTCTCCACTGTTGCGGCAGATCTCGAGTGTGACCTCCTTAATGTGATCGCCCTTGAAACAGGCGAGCTTAAGCTTGGGCGAAGCCTTGTCGATCGACTTCACGATCGAGAAGTCGCTCATGTCCGCACGCTCCGCGGAACGGGCACCCCCGCTGCTGGCCGAGCCGCTCGTGGCCTGCGACACGCCCCAACTGAACGAGAGCACCTCGATCCATTTCTCGTGCTTACCGTCCGTGGACTCAGATTCGATCCCGTCGATCTTCAAAAAGGCATCGTACGCCATCTTCGCCAACTCCTCGTCGCCCCTCTGCGGGCCTGGTTACTCGGAATTCACAGAACCTCGCCCAAACGCCCCGAGTGGCGGTCAGGCTGAAAGAGCCAGAAGTTCACTTCTGCGCCGGCGGCGGGAGATCTGCCACCAGCCGCAGCGAGATATTGAGCTCCTCGAGTTGGAAGTGTGGACGCAGGTAGGCCACCGCCTTGTAACAGCCGGGCCGCGCCTTGTCGTCGATCACGTCCACGCGGGCCTCCCGCAAGGGGTATCGGGCTTTCGTCTCCTGACTCGCGTTGTCGTCGATCGTCACGTACTGCGTGATCCAGCGGTTCAGGAAGTTCTCGCAATCCGAGCGTGACATGAATGAACCGATCTTGTCCCGGCAGATCGACTTCAAGTAGTGGGCGATCCGCGAGGTCGCCATGAGGTACGGGATCTGGCTCGAGAGCTTCGCGTTCGCGGTGGCTTCAGGCTTGTCGTACTTCTTCGGGCGCTGGATGGAGTTCCCACCGAAGAACGCCGCGTAGTCGGTATTCTTGCAGTTGAGGAGCCCGATAAAGCCGAGGTCCGAGAGCTCCTTCTCGCGCGTGTCAGAGATGAGTGTCTCCGTCGGAATCTTGGAGGTGATGTCGCCCTCCTTGGACTTGAACACGTGAATCGGAAGATCCTCGATGAGACCTCCTCCCTCCGGGCCACGGATCGCCACGCACCAGTGGTGCTTCGCGAACGCAGCCGTCAGCGTCTGGCCATACTCAAAGGCGGCGCTTCCCCAGAGGTAGTTGTTGTGGTGGCCGCTCACGTCCTCCTCGTAGTCGAAGGCATCCACCTCCTTCGTAGTCCGTCCGTACGGGAGCCGCCGCAGCGTATGGGGGAGGACAAGTGCCAGGAAGCGAGAGTCCTCCGAGTCGCGGAGAGAGAGCCACTTCGTGTTCTCGGGGTTGTTCTTGTCGAAGATCTTGGCCACGTCCCGCGGGTTCGGCATCTCCGTAAAGCTCTCCATCCCGAACATGTGCGGCGAGCCTGCCGAGATGAAGGGTGCGTGAGAGGCCGCGGCCACGGAGGCGAGCTGCTGCAGCACCTCTACGTCCTGCGGCCCCTTGTCGAACTCATAGTCGCCGATCAGGGTCCCGAACGGATCGCCGCCGTAGGTGCCGAACTCGTGCTCGTAGATCGCCTTCCAGAGCGCGCTCTCCGTGAACTCGGCGGCTGCGCCGAAGTCCCGCAGCAGGTCCTTCTTCGAGACGTTGAGTACGCGGATTTTGAGGCTCTCTCCGGTTTCCGAAGCCATCACCAGCTTGTGGAGGCCACGCCAGGATGCCTCGAGCTTCTGGAAGTCCGGGTGGTGCATGATCTGGTCGAGCTGCCGTGAGAGCAGCTCGTCGATCGCTGCCACGCGTGCGTTGATGGTTTCGGTGACACCCTTGGCGACCACCATCCCGGGGGCGACAAGCTGCTCGACGAGTGTGCGCACCAGGTCGGTGGCGCGCGCACGCCCCGATTCGTCCCGCGGGCGGATCCCAGTGTCGACGATCTGGTCGAGCAGGCTCTGGGAGTCCAGCTCGGCGAGCTCCCCTACGGGCACTTGCGCTTGGGCCTCTGCATTCGCCATTTCTACTCACTCCCTTCCTGAGTCGGTGCGGCACCGCCTTTGGTTTCCTCGCTGGCGAGCGTCCCGGCAAGTTTCTCGCGCACCTCATTCTTGCTGATGATCGCGTCGAGCAGCTCTTCGAGCCGATCGTTGCCCTCCGTTCGACTCAGCAAGTCCTTGAGCTTGCTGCGAATCTCGAGGAGTTCAGCGAGCGGTTTCACGCTCCGGACGACCTGCTCGGGCTCAAAGTCCTCGAGTTTCGAGAACTGGAGCTCGACCGAGAGCTTGCTGCCGTCGTCCTTCAGTGTGTTGTCCACCTTGAGGGCCACGCGGGGGCGTTGCTTTTGCAACACCTCATCGAAATTGTCGCGGTCAATCTCGACGAACTTGCGCTCCTTCAGCTTGGGAAGCGGCTCCTTCGGCTGGCCGGAGAGGTCGGCCAGCACGCCGACCACGAACGGAAGCTCCTTGAGCACCATCGCTCCGTTCTTTTCGACCTCATAGGTGATGTGCACGCGGGGCGGGCGCACCCGGGCTTTCTTGTCAAAGATGCTTTCTCGACCCATTTCGCAATCCTCCTTGGTCGCAAGACCTTAGGCGCCCGAGTCGGAGGACGGCGGCCGAATGCCGAGGGTCTCCCAGACCTGCGCCAGGGCGTCATTACTCTTTACTACGTCACGAAGCAGCTCCTCGAACGACATGCCTCCCCACCGCACGGCGCGTTCAATGAGATGCGAGAGCGGGCTGTGGGGCTCCGTGCGTCGAAAGAACTCCGCGACCTCACGCAGCCGCGCGAGTGCGTCTTGTCGGGTGGCAATGGCCCCGCTGGCGAGAGGGCCGCGGGCTGCGACGCCCGCGTGTCCGGACGCGGTCGCCGTGTCCTCGGGGGTCACAGTTTCCTGGCCGTCCCCCACGCGCTTATCGAGCCATTCACGGATGTCGGAGAGAAGCCCTCGGAGATCGACGAAAGCCGGTGCGTCATCGGAACCAAACCGCGCCTCGCAGAGCTCATCCAGGGCTTGAAGCTCGGTCTCACAGCCACGCAGCGCCTCGCGCTCCTCGCGCAGCCGCGCCGGCGGCGTGACGGAGAGCGCCGCGTTCCACTTCTCCCGGCTCACTGCGCCCGCGGCGAGCATCTCCTGGTAGCGCGCCTGGTTTGCCGCAGCCGTCTCCTCCAGACGCTGCGCCTCAAGCCACGATTCCCAGCTCAGCCACTCCTCCCGCTTGTGGGCCTCTCCCAGGAGCCCAATGGCGCGGAGCGAAGGCAGAAGGCCCTTTGGGCTGGAGAGCCACAGGAGCCAGCGCGCACGGACCGGTAGCTCGACCCCGTCGGCACCCCCCCGGGGGTGGACCGTGTCCCAATAGCGGTCGAGGAGCTCCCGGATCAGGCGGAACCCGGCCCGGACGCCCCCAAAGCCCTCGGTGTGGCCAGCCGCCTCGCACAGCCACGCCGCGAGCTGCAGGTCCTTCGTCTGATTGGTGAGGGCTTGCTGGCAGGCCCTGGCTACGGCTGGCCAGTTCGCGGCCTTCCCCCCGGCATCGTCCAGGGCGGGATCCACCTCGCGGCGCAGATCGTCGATGGTCGCGAAGGTCGCGTCGTCCGACGCGTCGCGCAGATTGACCCCAGTCGGCGAGTCACCCGCGAGTGGGGAAAACAGCTTCTCAAGGTCGATCATGACGACTCACAAGCTCTCGTGGCGGGTTCGGAGGAGCCCCCCCACCGGGCTCGCAGACACCCCCCGAGTCTCATATTGTGCCTCCAAAAGCCCGCGCCAGTCAAGGGAAATCCCCGGTAGTGACGGACGGTTAGCCGTGTGTCCCCCTGCGGCTCCCGAGCCTAAGAACGGGGCCCACTCGCCCCATATAAGACGGGCCCGGTCGCTCCCAACCCGGCGAGTCCTCGCTCGGACCCCTCGGGGCACGGTGGAATGAGGCCGCCCACCGCCTACGGGATCAGCGCTTCCCCGGCATGGCTGGGCGAGGACCGACCCCTTCGCCAGCACTGCCTCAGCTCCCTCTACGACCGGCCGTGGGACGGGGCCCCGACCATGAATCCCCCAGGCCAACACGAGTGGGCTCGCCCCAACGTGGGTTTCCCGCGGGGAACCCGCGGACGCTGGCCCGGCCCGCATCCGCTCGTCCGAGGCGCCCATGTGACTGAGAGCCATCGATTCTCGGCTCCGCACTCCATGTCCCATGCGCACGAGCCTACGCGAAGCCGCGTTAAGCTCCCTATGAGCTACTTCACACCACACGCGTTCCGACGGCAGCCGACGGCGGCTGGGGTTCATGGCTGAACAGCTCTCTTATGTGTTCGAGACACGTTGGAGCGCCACTCCGGGTGCTAACAGCCGGTAAAAAGGGCTGGACAGCGGGCGGACGGGGAGGGAACGCCTTGCGGAGGTCTTCTCCAATTCGAGAAATCGCGCCTCCGCACAGGCGGTAGCATGCAGATCGACCCACAGCGCGCGAGGAGGCGTGTACCGTGACCGCAGGCAGGGGGTTTGTCGTCGGGGTACTTGCGAATCTCTCGGGCCGCGCCGGGGGGCGGGATCCGCGCGAACACCTCGCGCGAGCTCGGCTTCTCGACATCGACCGGGACGACTTTGATGCGCTGCTCGCGCGCCTATGCCCCAGGCTTGCGCTCGGGCTTCCGGATTGTGCGGAGATCGCGATCCCGTCGTTCGAAGCGTTCCACCCCGATGCGCTCGCCGCACGGATTCCGACGCTCGCGAAGCTCCTCGAAGCGCGCGACGCAGTGCGGGACCCATCGCGCGTGGAGAGCCTCCTCCAAGAGGCGGGAGCTTCGGAAATGCTGGCAACAGTCACGCCGAAAGGTACGCCGGCTCCCGGCCGAGCCTTCGCCACCGAGAGCGAACTCCTGGACTCGCTTCTCCAAGAGCCCAGCGCTGCGAGCCCAGCACCTCGACTGCGGCCGGGCGTGGATTCGGAGTTCGATCGGCTGGTGCGCGAGATCGCGGACGCATCGGCGGACCGGACGGACTACGCGCTGCTCGAGCGCTGGCGCGCGGCGATCGATCGAGAACTCTCGCGGCGCGTGCGGAGGGTGCTCCACCATTCCGGGTTTCAGCGGCTTGAGGCTACGTGGCGGGGCCTGCGCGACCTCATCTACCACGCCGAGACCGGCGACGACCTAAGGCTGCGCGTTCTCAATATCGCCTGTGAAGACCTCCAAGCGGAGTTAGAAGCCGAGAGCGCGCTCGAAACTACGACGCTCTTCCAGCTCCTCGTCGAGAAGGAGAAGGGTACGCCGGGCGGCGAGCCCTTCGACCTCCTCGTCGCCGACTTTACCATCGAGCGCAAGGCGGCCGACCTGCGGCTCTTGCGCCATCTCGCGCGCGTCGCAGAACGAGCGGAGGCGCCACTCGTCGCGGAAGTGGGTCACTCGCTCTGGGAGCCCGCCCTGCGTGGGGAACCCATCACGGACGAGGCGTGGTGCGAGCTCAAAGGCGCGGAGGAGGCGCGCTGGATTGCCCTCGCGTGTCCCCGGGTTCTGCTGCGCCTGCCCTACGGTCGCGATCTCGAGTACTGCGAGCGCTTCGCGTTCGAGGAGGAGGTCTCCCCAGAACGCCCCTACGAGTATCTCTGGGGCAACCCCGTCTGGCTCGTCGCGCGCGCCGCCTGCGCCGCGCTTGTCGGTCGTGGCTCGCTCGCTGCGGTCGGGGACTTCGCCGGCGTCGACGGACTTCCGATCCACGTGCAGCGTCTCGGCAACGAAACCATCGGCTTCGGGCCCACCGAGCGCTTGTTTACCGATCGTGAGCTTGAGCGGATGGGCGGCGTGGGGCTCGTCACTCTCGCTGCCGCCCGGGGGGGGGATTCGCTGCGGATCATGCCCTTGCAGTCCGTCGCCGGCTTTCGCCTTCCCGCAAGACGGTGATCAGGACGGCTTGCGCGGAATGACGGCTTCGTTCGCGCTCTTTCCGCGTATGTGACGGCGATCCCGAGCGAGAGGCTGCGTCGGTCCCGGCCTTGTGTTCTGCGCAATCGTGTACACCACAGGTTCATCCGGAAACTCGAGGTCAGGCTGGGTCCGCGCCGAGTAGCGCGCCACCTCAACGACCAAGTCGCGCGTCACGAAGCCACGGCCTGGATCTGCCACGAAGACGAGAGGCGGGGGGCGAAGATCCGCCCACTGCACGAGCCGCCGCAGGAGCTGGTCGTCGCCGTAGAAGATGTCGCTCGCAAGGACGACATCGATTCCGGTGGGCTTGAACGCGAGCCCATCCGCGACACGACCGTCGACCTGAACTCGGTTCAAATCCGCATTGGCCCTCACCGCCTCAATCGCGAGGGGATCCCGGTCGATCGCCACGACGCAGCGTGCACCGGCCCTCGCGGCAGCAACGGCTGCGATGCCAGAACCGGTTCCGACGTCCAACACGGAGCGTCCCGCGACGACCACGGGGTGGTCCATCACGTAGCGTGCCAGGGCTTGCCCGCTGGCAAAGGCGTAGGCCCAGTATGGCGGAAATGTGAGCCCCTCGAACGTTTCGTGCACGGCGTAAAGCCCCTGGTGCTTGATCGCGCGGCCGAGGGCGGAGTGGCGATCGAGCAAATGGAGCTCGAGCTCGGGGCAGAGGGCGGGATGGATCAGTTCGGTGTGGGGAATGGGAGCCATCATGATTTCTCACCGGAGCATGCGTAGACCAAGAACCTGAGCGAGCTTCCCATCTTCTCAGCGATGGGTTCACCCCCCATCATTGCGATTCCGAATCCCGCCTATTCATGGAGGCAAGTGTCGGGGGAGGAGTGAAGTGCCGCTCCCGTTCACGTCCAACCTAGGAGAACTCGGCGGATCCGGGCACTGCCAATTAGGCGGTCGGGTTCCGGTTCCGAGACACCAGAAAATCGGACACTCCTAGACGGATCGCGACGCGAGAGGGCACGAACGGAGAACGCCGCCTTGCCACCTCGCAAAAAAAATACCGCTCGGTGCTGAGGCGACCTGCGCCAACGGCGGAGCTTTAACTGAATCCGCGATGAAGTCCGTTTGTGCGTGGCGTGGCTCGCCTCAGGGAGCCTGCGGCAAGTCCTCCGGCGCAGGCCCCGCCTCAATTCAAGCGCAGAGAAACCACCCTTCGAGCGAGGGCAACCAAAAGGGAACAGGCTGGCCGCCACGGGGCCGGTGCGTTGCTGTAGAATGGAAATGCGTGATTCCGCGGGGGGGCTGCGCGGCGCCCAAGTATGGACAATAGCCAGGGAGCGTCGGTTTCTCGACATCGTTGACGATCAAAACGGGTGGTCGGATGGCATATACGCAAGATACCCGGGTCTGCACCATCACTTCTCCCCTCGGAAGCGACACGCTCCTCTTGCGCCACCTCGCGGGTCAGGAATCGATCTCGCGGCTCTTCCGCTTCGATCTCGACCTCGTTTCCGAACAGGATGCCATCGACTTCAAGGCAATCATTGGGAAGAACCTGTCCGTGAAACTAGCGCTCGAGGATGGGAAATTCCGTCATTTCCACGGCGTCGTGTCGCGTTTCGCGCAGGGCACCCGGGACCGCCGCTTGGTCTCGTACCGGGCCGAGATAGTGCCGTGGCTCTGGTTCCTCACACGAAGATCAGACTGCCGCATCTTTCAGGACAAGGCGGTTCCCGACATCATTAAGAAGGTCTTCTCGGACCTCGGCTTCTCCGACTTCGCGATGCGGCTCAGCGGGAGCCACAAGCCGCGGGTGTACTGCGTCCAGTACCGCGAAACCGACTTCAACTTTGTCTCACGACTGATGGAAGAGGAGGGGATCGGGTACTTCTTTGAGCATGAGGAGAGCAAGCATACGCTCGTGCTGTTCGACTCGGCATCGGGAAATCCCGAATGTCCGGGACAGGCGGACGCGGAGTACGCGACGACCGAAGGCGCGAGCCGGCGCGCAGGCGAGGTCGAGGAGTGGTACGTAGAGCGAGAACTTCACCCGGGGAAGTACGCGATCACGGACTACAATTTCGAGTCTCCGAAGTCGAGCCTCCTTGCCAACACGACGAGCGCCGAGCAGATCGGGGGCAACGACAAGTACGAGGTCTACGACTTCCCGACCGTCCACAAGACCCTCGACGAAGGAGAGGAGCGCGTGCGGCTGCGCATGGAGGCTGAGGAGACCTCCGCCATCCGTATCCACGGACGCAGCACCTGCCCCGGATTTACGAGCGGTCACCGCTTCACTCTGAAGCATCACTACCGCACGGATTACAACGCCGCCTATCTCCTTACGTCCGTAGAGCATTCCGCGAACCAGGGTGTAGGAGACCAGGAGAGCGGAAGCACCTACTCGAACTCCTTTACATGCATTCCGCGCTCGATCCCATTCCGGCCGGCGCGCGTCACACCCCGGCCAGTCATTCAGGGTGTCCAGACGGCCGTCGTGACAGGACCCGCAGGTGAGGAGCTCTACCTCGACAAGTACGGCCGCATCAAGGTCCAGTTCCATTGGGACCGCGAGGGGCAGCACAACGAGAAGACCTCCTGCTGGGTGCGCGTGTCGCAACCCATTGCAGGGAAGGGATGGGGTGCGCACTGCCATCCGCGCATCGGTCAGGAGGTCGTCGTCGAGTTCTTGGAGGGCGACCCGGACAGGCCGATCGTGACCGGCTGCGTCTACAACGCCGAGCAGATGCCGCCGTACGACCTTCCCGCAAACAGCACCCGCACCGGCATCAAGTCACGGAGCTCCAAGGGCGGGGGCGGATTCAACGAGATCCGCCTCGAAGACAAGAAGGGCGCGGAGGAAGTCTTTATCCACGCCCAGAAGGATGAGAACATCGTCATCGGGAACAACAAGACCGAGCAGGTTGGGAAAGACGAGACGATCACCATCCAGAACGATCGGACGGAGACAGTCGTCGGGAACGAGACGCTCAGCGTCGCGAAGAACAGGACGCGCACGGTGAGCATGGGCGAGACCATTACAGTGCTGCTGACACGCGTCCACAGCGTGGGTGTGGACGAGATGATCAATGTGGGCGGCGCTCAGCAAGTGACCGTCGGCGGACTCCGCGCGGTGACCGTGGGAGGTCTCCAAACCACGAACATCGGCGCAAGCCACAACGAGAGCATCGGCAAGGACCACACGGTGGAGGTCTCGGGCAACGAGAGCGAGACCGTCGGCAAGGATCACACAATCAACGTTTCGGGGAACGAGAGCGCGATCATCGGCAAGGACCACACGGTCGAGGTTTCGGGGAACGAGAGTCGCAAGATCGGGAAGAAGCTGCTCGTCGACGTGGCTGATGAGATCACAATCCAGACTGGCGACGCGAGCATCCAGATGAAGAAGAACGGGGACATTGTGATCGAGGGGAAGAAGATCAGCATCACGGGCTCGGGTGATGTGGTTCTGAAAGGTCAGAAGATCCTACAGAACTAGACGACCAAGTCTAGGCGGTTGAATCTAGCCTGAAGTTCCTGACGGCTCTGGGCGGAAGTCTGCGATGATTCGCGGTGATCGAGCGAATCGCGGCGGCTTGATTCTTCTACAAATGGATGCTGTCGAGAAGCTCGAGGGCGCGACGCTGCTTTGGGTTTGCCGTGGTGGTGATCTGAAAGGGCGGCGCGGCCTGCTTGGTTTCAGGCGTGCGGCAGGTATTGCGGACGATCGTCGCAAGCTCCTGCTGCAGGGTCGAGAAGCTGTGCGCCGGGCTGCCGTCATCGAGGGTGTGCGAAGC